>WNGE01001183.1_pt1 | contig 76357 bp, 68 predicted proteins | sample 5400651 | NCBI WGS metagenome assembly WNGE01 (sample SAMN13153370, study PRJNA577476) | soil metagenome | isolation source: 60 cm soil or saprolite under grassland replicate 2 | place: USA:California | collected 2016-06-15 | reverse complement strand
ATTAATTACTTCAAAAGAACGTGCAATAATTACGGCACTTTCATTATTCATCTCTGCAGATATTTGTGCTACCTGGAATGGCGCTGATTTATTGTCCCATATTTCTTTTTGTATCTCTGCAGCATGTTCATTATATTTTACATCAGCCTTCTGCGCAAAACTTTTTGCATACAATACCATTAATAATAAAACCGGAAGTAATTTTCGCATTGATTATTTTTTATTTGGCAGTTAAAATGATTTGTTCGTTGTAGGAAGCATCAAGTTTTTCAATGTCTTTATTCCATTGAGTAAACTCGCTTTTGACAAGTTTTGTATTCTTTATGATAAGATTTTTTTTGTAGATAAGCTTGTCTGGAGTTTGCGTATAGGTTATTGTAAATTCATAATTCGCATTTTTTATTTCTACACTTGGTGGCAAACTTGTAACTGTATAACCTGCAGGAATAATTAATTGCGTTTCGCGGATGACATTTGTTTTATAAGGAAACCAGTAATCAAGATCTCTTTTTGAAGTGTCGAATCTATAATCATTCATCTCTTTGCCAAAATCCAGATCAACATAATAATCCTTGCCAAAAGAAGAAACTGCATTTTTATGATTGATGGAATAGGAAACCGTAAGATTTTTATCGAAGTTGTTTACATCAGAAGTTTTAAGATCGGTAAGAATATAATCTTTGTTATTATTTGAAAGATACCTGATAAATGATTCTTCGGATTTATCTTTTTTAACTGCATTTAATTCTGTAAGAATATATTCTTTTTCTTCACCTCTCCATTCATGTGTGGCAGTGCCTTTTAAATCTGTTCCGTTAACAGATAAAATTCTTTTTTCTTCATCTGAATTTTGCTGGTAAGTGGTAGAAGGAATATTGATAAGAATATATTTATCTCCATCTTCTATTAAACACTGTCTCCCCTGGATGCGTTCGGCATATTCATTAAAGGCAAGGTAATTTTCTGTTGCATCAAGAAAATACATTTTCCCCTGAAACTTCAATGCGCATATCATGTGGTTATCCACTGAAAGCGAAGGTGTGGAATAATCATACGCAATATGGTTTGTGCCAATCCAGCAAAGTCTTGCATCATAGCCGAGACTTTTTAATAATTCTTTTGTTGCATTCGCCATGCCTTTGCAATCGCCATATTTTTTACGTATCACTTCATTTGCCTTATCAGGTCTAAAACCGGCAATGCCATCCTCAAAAGCAACATAGCGAATGTTGTTTTGCATCCAGTAAAAAATAGCTTTTATTTTATCAAGGTCATTGGTAATGCCTGAAGTGATTTCTTGAGCTTTCGCTTTCACCGCAGCTTCATCACTGCCAATATTACTTACCAGTTGATGATACCATGCATACTGATCGGCAACGGTATTGAAATAAGTTGTTTTACCGTTGTCAACACTTGCTTCTTTTGAAAGCACGAGTATATGCGGATAAATATAACTTGGCCCCGGGCAGTCATTTTCATTTTCTTTTGCAGGAAGATTTTTTATTGTGTACGTGTAAATATCTGCATCATCACCGCTGTCATAATGAGAAGATTTACTTATCTGGTATCCTTTAAAATTCATTTCTTTTAACTCTACTTTCATCCATCTCGGCACTTTAATATTTACCTCCTTATTCATTACCATATATGGCTCGGAAAAAAAGATATTTATAAAATAGCGCGGGTCAGATATTGTTTTCTTAAAGCTCACAGTGCTGCTGCTTCCCTTTCTTTCAAGCGGTAGGGGAAAAAAGCAAATGTGTTCATCAGAATAAAAAATATCATCAACAGAATAATAGGAATATTGCGGCTTTATATCTTTTGGCTTTTTGCCATCCACTGTAAAATCCACATCGTCTATTGAAGTTTCATTATCATACATTTCTGCAACAGGGATTGTTGTTCTGTAACTATTGCAGTAATAAGAAGTGTTCAGGCTTTGTTTTACCTGTACATTATTTGCAGATTTCTGCCACACAAATTCATACAATTCTTTGCTTGCAGAAACCACCACATTGGAATCTTTATCAGCAGAAAAAGATGCTTGCGGAAAAAACAATATTAAGGGAAGGGCAAATAGAAAACGTACACACATACCATTGAAAAATTTGGGAAACTTAAAAGTATAGAGTTTTTTTCAGAGTGGGCAGCAGTGCAGGATTATTTAATGTGTTTTTATATAGCAGGCGACGGTGTTGCTATTGAGTTTCCGTTGTGTCACTCACTTTTACGTCTGTACCGGTGCGCAGCATTTGGGCTTCGAAATTTTATTTAGCGTTCGCGAATAGTGAATGGTGAATGATGAATTGGTGAATGGTGAACGGTGAATGGTGAATCGGTCAATGATGAATCCTCAATTGTGAATCGTCAATCAATGTTGTTAAGGATTTCACCCCGCTTATAGAAAATAATTGCACGATTTTTTATAAAGACTCCGTAGGAGTCGCCGCCTGAATAGAACGCAGGAAGCTCCTGCGAAGCTTATTAAAACGATTATATTAATTTCTATAAACAGGTTGCTCCTAACGGAGCTATCTAAACAATATCAAATCGTAAATCAATATACCGTAAATATCATCATTCGGAAAATTTATATACCGGTGTTTTTACATCATGGTAAAATAAAAAGGTCCAGTGCTGTTCTTTACCCTGCTTCCACCATTGATGACGCAACTGCATCGCTTTTTTTCCATCATAGTCATACTTGGCGACAAACTTGCTTTTCATTTGCTGCAATTGTGGAGCATCATCGCCACCAAAGAAAATGGTTTCGTTATTTTCTTTTATCCAATATACCTGGTGGTATGGACTATGCGCTCCTGTTACACGATAAGATATATACTCATCAATATTGCCGTCACCATTTAACAAAACAACTTTTGAATTGTTTTCCAATACGCCAATTTCTTCTGTCATAAAAGAAGGAAAGCCTGTATCCATTGCAAAGGCAAGTTCTTTTTGCTGCACATAATAAGTTGCATTGGGAAATGCAATATGAAAATGACCGAGCCTGTCTTTCATGCTTACACCACCAGCATGGTCTTTATGCAAATGCGTTAGCAGCACTTTTGTAATATCACCAGGCGGAATGTTGTTTGATTTCAAATTTGCATGTATGTGCAATTCACCGTTGCGTGAAAAACCAAGACCCGTATCAAGCAGTAAAATATCGTTGTTTGTAATTATAACAAATGGCAGCACTTCAACTAAAAGACTGCCTGAAGGCCGTTGCTGTAAATTATCGCTGCTTTCATTAAATGGAACAAAGAGTTTTGTTTTGTCTACTGTAAATACACCTTCTGAAAGTGGAATGATTTTCATATCCAGGCCCTAAAGGGAGTTTTTTAAATTGATTAAAGCTGCGAATTTACAGGACAAATGTTTGAGAATTATTTTCAAAGAGTAATATGACGCAATGATTGTATAATACAGACTCTTCCTTCGTCAAACTGAAGAAAGAAATAAAAGCTATGAATAGAATTTTACCTTCATCAAAAACTCGAGCTTGTCATGCTGACGAAGGAAGCATCTACTCATAACATTATCTACGATATTATAAAAACTTGTCCGGATTTTGTGCGAGCATATTCATAAATATATAGGGCGACGCAAGGAAGATAAACAGTAATGCAACTGTCTGGAACATAAAAAATAAAAATTTAGAAGCAACTCCAGATACCATTGAAACCGTTTCAGTTCCCCTTTAGGGAGTTAGAGGGCTTGGCGTATTATCTCAGCACCATTTGCCTGTCTGCATCCAGGCGAATAAGAATAAAGATCAATACTGTAAAGGTAAGCAATGATGAACCGCCATAGCTAACTAAAGGTAAAGGAATACCGATGATTGGGAACAGGCCGATCGTCATGTATACATTTACAGTAATATGAAAAAAAAGAATGCTTGCAATACAATATGCATACACACGGCTGAAGGTACTTCGCTGTCGCTCTGCCATCCATATTATTCTAAAAAGTAAGAGCAGGTATAAAATAAGAAAAACAAAACAGCCCACGAAACCAAATGCTTCACCCAGCGAAGTAAAAATAAAATCTGTGTGTTGCTCCGGCACATATTTGCCGCGTGTTTGGGTGCCTTTTAAAAAACCTTTTCCAAAAAAACCGCCGGAACCAATGGCAATCTTACTTTGACGCACATTATAGTCATCGGGTTTCTTCACTTGTTTGGCAACCGCTTCTATTTTTTGTGAACTTTTATTCTGACTGCAATCATAATCCCTACCCACCGCGTTGTAAATACGCTGGCTTTGGTAACACTCAAAAACATTATTGAAAATATATGGCACCGCAAATCGCTGAATACCTACACACAGTATCCATACACCTGTTATAACGATCAGAAGAGCCCGGTTTCTTTTTATTTCCCATCGCATAAAATAAATGGTGGCAAAGGCAATTGCTGTAAGAATAAAGGCAAGCGTATTTTTCTCCACTACCAATGTTGCGACGACAAGAGCACCAAAAGAGAAACCGATTACCAATATTATTCCCGGTAAACCTTCGCGATACATCACAATAAAAAAACTTAAATACGCAAGTGCTAAACCAGATTCATGCTGCATAACGGAAAGCAGCGCCGGCGACATAGCTATTGCTGTAGCAATAACCTGTGATTTTGTTTTGGAAAAATCAGTATCTAAACGAGACAAATATTTTGCAAGAGCCAGCGCCGCAAATATTTTGCAGAGTTCCGCAGGTTGAAGGTTGAAGCCGCCTCCCAAAGGAATCCAGCTTTTTGATCCATTGATATCTTTGCCAATTACAAATGTGAGCAGCATAAGCACGATACCAAAAAAATAAAAAAGATTGGCAAATGCAGTATATAATTTGCTATCACTTAATAAAATGAATATGGCGACTATTGCACAAATGCCTGCAAAAAGCAATTGCTTGCTGTAATTACTATCGAATGTAAAAAAAGAGCTCATGGTAAATCTGTCAGGATTATATTCCACCATAAAAATGCACAGTATTCCAATGGCTACCAATGTGGCATAAAGCCATATTATTAGCCAGTCAACACCTTTTGAAATCGAATTGTTATTATATACACTACTCATTTTTCCTGGTTGGTTTCTTTTGTTTTTCGTCGGGTTTTATAATGGGAGGTTTTTGTTTAAAAGTATCACTGCTGTCAGACTCTTTTCTGTAGGGCTCAACTTCAGGGTCAAAAGTTATTTTTCTTGTATCGGTAGTATTTTCAAATGTGGGTGCTTTATCAGCATCTATTTGCTTTGCAAGTCTTGCCAATTTCAAGGAATCCTGCACAGCATACCAATGTTTTATTGCTTCCGGAATAAGATCGGCTTTTGAAATTCTCTCTAGCTCTGCAAGCCTCGGTGTAGAAATACTATCATTCAAATATCTTTCTATCATGAGCGAAGCAATAGGTGCAGCCCATGTGGCGCCAAACCCGGCATTTTCAACAACTACAGCAATAGCTATTTTTGGATTTTCTTTTGGTGCAAAGGCCACAAAGAGTGAGTGGTTTTTTCCATGCGGATTTTGAGCCGTACCAGTTTTTGCACAAATGTTTATGCCTTCAATTCTGGCACCCACTGCAGTTCCTGATTGTGTTACATCAAGCATGGCCAGCTGCACCGCTTCAAAATCTTCATTGGAAATATGCGTTACATTATGCCTTCTCCGGTATTTACCCAAATAAACAGTATCATCAGTCGTTTCGTTTTCTATACTGTCAACAAAATGTGGGGTGTAGTAATATCCTTTGTTGGCAATAAAGCACATTACATTGGCTAATTGAAGAGGCGTAGCCAACATTCTGTCCTGACCAATACCAAGTGTAAGAATATTACAACTGTTCCATCTTGCAAATCCGCCAAAATCCTTATTATATCTTGCTGTATCAGGGATGTTGCCACGATCTTCACTTGGCAGATCAATATTTAAAAGCACTCCCATTCCAAAAGCATTCATGTATTCTTTCCATTTTAAATAACCAGCCTGTGGGCTTTCATAGGCGGGATTATCTATTGCCATTCTAAACACATTGGAAAAATAAGAGTTGCAGGAATGAGATAATGCAAGACGCAGGTTTGCTGCATGTCCCGGATCATGATGTTCACATCTTACCGGTCTTCCGCATGCATAATAAACGCCACCGCATGGATAGCCATATGCCGGTGTGATCAAATTTTCATCCAATGCTATTAAAGCTCCCATCGGCTTAAATGTTGATCCGGGAGGATATTGTCCTTTGATTGCCCTGTTTAACAGGGGTCTTGCAGTATCCAAAACAAGCTTGCCAAAATTTTGCCTTCGTTGAGAACCTGTCAATAAATTAGGATTATAAGACGGGCTCGTTGCCATAGCAAGAATGCCACCTGTTTTTGGATCAATGGCTACAGCACTGCCAATTTTATTTTGTAATAATTTTTCGGCTAATTGCTGCAGATCTACATCCATACTTGTGTACAGATTTCTTCCGGCTATTGCGGCGGTATCAAATATTCCATTTTCGTAAGGGCCCTGTATACGATTCTTGTTATCACGTATAAAACGCTGTACCCCACGCTGGCCCATCAATACTTTTTCATAACTGCGCTCAAGACCAGTCATACCGGCATAATCTCCCATTTCATAACCTTCTCCTTTATGCCTGCGCAAAAAAGTTGTATCTACTTCTCCAAGATAGCCAAGAACATTTCCTGCAGCATTGTACGGATATTTTCTCACCGGTCTTTCCTGCAATATAAATCCATTGAATTTATACAGATTCTCATTTAACCGTGCATATATTTCATCTGAAACGAGCGGCGCAAAAACACTGGGTTTATAACTGCTGTTTTTAATGATAGCAGTTACCATTCTTTTCCTGAATTCTGCAGTATCAATACCCAAAATATCACATAATGTAGCGGTATCGGTTCCCTTGATTTCACTCGGTGTAACTATCAGGTCATACATTACCGTGTTTTCAAGAATAGCACGTTTTTTACGGTCGTAAATAATACCCCTGTCAGGGTAAACTACTTTGCGAAAGATGGCATTATTCTCCGCCTGAATTTTATACTCTGAAGAAAATATTTGCAGGTGGAGTAACTGCCCCAGCATAATGATAAAAATTGCGATAAATATTAATTGGATAACCCTGCTCCTCGACTGATTGTAAACCGGCATATTTTTGAAAGAGGTAAATAATAAAACGAAATTCTGTGTACAAAGTTTATGATAGTTTGAAGACTTCTTATAAACTTTAATGAAAATTTTATTTAAAGTATTGGTAAGGTGGATAAAATGAGTGTAATTACGGTCTGCAGGGGCAAATTGTTTACTTTATTACATTTTATACTATCTTTCCCTGAAACCCGAAACATGAAAAAGTATTTGAGTTTTATTTTCTTTTTATTTTACTCTTTCCTGCTTTTAGCTTGCAATAAAGAGTTGCCGCCATCGGATAAAGCTACGGGTTTTGATTCCATTCCTGTTGTGAAGCCCGTTATTCCCATTATCAATGAAGCTTCAGGAATTGCCGACAGTAAAATAAATTCCGGTTATTTGTGGGTTGAGGAAGATAGCGGAAATCCGCCGCAGTTGTATCTTTTAGGGCATGATGGAAAAGTTTTAAAAACTGTTTATATAAAAGGAGCTGTAAATCGTGATTGGGAAGATATGGCTCTTTCAAACGATACAATTTATATTGCGGACATTGGCGATAATAATCAGACTTTTGCTGATTATACCATTTGCCAGTTCGCAGAACCATCTTCCTCAACGGACACGGTAACAAGTTTTAATACGATTCGTTTTGTGTATCCTGATAGTTCGCATGATGCAGAAGCATTTCTTGTTGACGCTTCTGCAAAAGATATTTATATCATCACAAAACGAGATAACCCTTCAAAAATTTATAAGCTAAGTTTTCCGTATAGTGTTACATCGGTTAATACGGCTACATTAGTTGGCTCGTTACCTTACACCGGTGTTGTAAGTGCTGCAATGACGCGGGATGAAAAGGAAATTATAATTAAGACTTATTTTTCTTTATACCATTATATTCGTTCGAAATTATAATTAAGACTTATTTTTCTTTATACCATTATATTCGTTCATCAGCCGAAACTATAGAGCAGGCACTTAATAAAAACTATACAACATTACCTTACACACCTGAGCCGCAGGGTGAAGCCATAACTTTTGCTGATGATAATTCAGGATTCTTTACACTAAGTGAAAAAGGATTTGCTTCTGCAGTTAATCTTTATTTCTATAAAAGAGAGTAAGGAAATTATTAATGCTTCAGTATAATAAGTATTTTATTTTTTGTGAGCCCAGCTTTACAAAGTGTAGCATCGTTTGTTGCGTCGCACTCTTATGCATTCTGTTTTTATAGCAGCAATAAAACCCGCAACAAATAAAATTACTACACTTCATTTTAAAATCAAAGTTCATTAGCTTTATCAGTTGTTTTAATTTGTATTAATGAAATGGATAACACGTGAACGACCAAAGATTGACCGCATTGCATGCCCGTGGCTGATAAAAAGATTTATTGATAAGGATGCAGAAATAATTTATGCTCCTTTTAAAGATGTAATTACAAAAGCGAAAGAATTAAATGCAATTCCTTTTGATGTGCCTGAGGTAGAGTTCTCGCATTATAATGACGAATGCACTTTTGATTACTTTATAAAGAAGTATGAATTGAAAGATGCGGCGCTGCAGGCAATTGCGCCTATTGTACGTGGTGCAGATACAGACAGGCATGATATCGCAGAACAGGCTTCAGGTTTGTGGGCAATCTCTTCGGGGCTTGCATACAATTTTAAGAATGATCATGAATTGCTGGAGAAAGGTATACTGCTCTATGATGCCTTGTATAGCTGGGCAAAATACTTGCAACATGAAAAACACACGCAGCAACCTTTTGAAAATTTATTGCTTAATGTTTTTAATAAGTTTATTAAGCAACGCGATTCAAAAAAGAAAACTCCTGCATGGGCAAAAGAGTTGAAAGAAATTATACAGGACCAGATAGACACCAGTTTAACTTTAAAAGAGCTTTCAAAAAATATAGATATTAACCCATCTTATTTATCAAGAGAGTTCTCCAAATATTTTGAAGACCTTTCTTTTGGAGAATACATTCGCAAACTACGCATAGAAAAAGCAATGCAGTTGATGCAAACATCAACTTACTCATTAACTGAAATTGCTTATCTCACCGGCTTTTCAGACCAAAGTCATTTCACAAGAATCTTTAAAAAGCATGCAGGACTAAATCCATCATCTTACAGAAAAAAACTTCAAAAAAGTAACCTTGATACAAAAGGTTGATTGTATTCTATTTGCAGGAAGCAGAATAATAAATTCGTAAAGTAAAAAACTCTGTCTCCACCTTTTAGTAAATAAAAATAATACTACGAAAAAGTTACTGTTGATCGCGACAATTTCTGCAGTTTTCTTGTAATTACAAAAAAGACTTGAGACAGGAATGAAGATTTATGAGCTTTGTATTAATGGGCGATGTATGTACAATCAGAGTGACATAACTGGAATCCTGTTTTACAAATGTTGTATGAACAGAGAAAACATTATTCAACTCACTCCTTTTTGCTGATCTCTTCTACATATCCTCTACAATTTTTTTATAGCTTGTAACCACTCCTTTGATTAATGAAGAACTAAAGCCCTGGTGTTCCATTTCATTTAACCCCGCAATGGTACAACCTTTTGGTGTTGTTACTTTATCAATTTCCTGTTCGGGATGTGTGTGTCGCTGCAATAATAATTCGGCTGCGCCCTTTACTGTTTGTGCAGCAATAAGAGATGCTGTGGCTGCGTCAAAACCTATTTCAATACCACCCTGTATATTAGCACGTATATATCGCATTGCATATGCTGTGCCGCATGCACCGAGTACGGTAGCAGCATCCATCAGGTTTTCTTCTATAAAAACGGTTTTGCCTAATTGATCAAACAAATCTGTAACATAATTTACCTGTTGATCATCTGCATTGTATTTACAAATACAGGTAATGCTTTCCTGAATAGCAATAGCAGTATTTGGCATGGCGCGAAATAAAGTAAATTCATTTCCAATGATGTCCTGTATATCTTTTATCCAAATGCCCGTCATCACACTTACCAGGGTGTGACGATGTGGATCAAGATGAGGCTTTAGCTGCAGTAATATTTCTCTTATTTGAAACGGTTTTACTGCAAGCATGATCCAGTCTGCATATTGCACTGCTTCAATATTATTATTGCTGATGAGCACGCCTTTCTCTTCAAGCGGTTTTAATGTAGTAATGTTTCTTTTGGTAATAAGGATATGATCGGGATGAATAAATCCGCTGCTGATTAATCCTTCTGCTATGGCAGTGCCTAAATTTCCTCCGCCAATGATTGCTATTTTTTTGTTCATGTTTTACTATTCTAAGTGTTTGCAGTTTTCCTGAAGCCAGTTTACTATTTCTTCAAACTTAAATTCTCCAGTTGAAATTTTTGTTATAAAATCATACAGTGAATCTTCAGAAGCGGTTAACACTATATTGTATTCGAGTAACAGAGTAGCACTTAATAAAAAACCAGTTCTTTTATTTCCCTCAACTAAAGGATGATTTAAAATTATGCTTTCAAAAATAGCTGCTGATTTTTCAAAAGGTCCGGGATATAACTCATCCCCTCCGAAAGTTTGAAAAGGACGATTTAATGCAGAATCCAAAAGATTTATATCTCTTATTCCAGGGGCGCCTCCGTAACGTTTCAAAACTTCCTGATGCAACTGGAGTACTTTATCAAGAATAAACATTATGAGAGTCGTTTTAGCAGGTTATCATTTTCAGAAAAAAGTTTTTCCATGTGTTTTGTAGCATCAATTTGCTTTTCGGCTGATGAGGCAGAGTTTAATAATTCAAGAACATGGTGTAAAACTCTTTCGTCATTAATATGCTCTATTTTTTCGCGTATCTTTTTTTTCATTTCTGCAACACTCATATCAATTTCATTTTTTCAAATTTACCAAATTCTTTCCTGGGCTTGCCTCATCCCCAAAGGAGCGCAACACCATCCCTAAAGGTGGAATTAAATTTCAACTATTAATAAATTTTATCTTGTGAAAGGTAGTTGCGTATATATCTGTCCACGCCATCTTCCAGTGAATAGAAATCTTCTGTATAACCCGCATGGCGCAACTTATTCATATTTGCTTCTGTATAGTATTGGTATTTATCGCGAATATCTTCAGGTATATCTATGTAAACAATATGAGGTTGCATGTCAAGTGCTGCAAAAGTCGCTTTTACAAGATCATTAAATGTTCTTGCTTTGCCGGTCCCAAGATTATAAATACCATTCTTCTTAGGATGCCATTCACCACTAATCATTGCTTGCATCATCCAGTACATTACTTTTAAAATATCTTTTACATAAATAAAATCTCGCAATTGTTCACCATCTTTAAAATCAACACGATGACTTTTAAATAATTTTACTACGCCATCTTTTTTTATCTGATAAAAAGAATGAAAGATAACACTTGCCATGCGTCCTTTATGGTATTCGTTGGGGCCGTATACATTAAAGAATTTTAATCCTGCCCAATATGGTGGCTGATTTGTTTGCTGCAATGCCCATTTATCAAATTCATTTTTACTTATGCCGTACGAGTTGAGTGGTTTTAAATATTGCACCACTTCATGGCTATCATCATAACCCAATTCACCTGCACCATAAGTAGCAGCGGAAGAAGCATGGATTAAAGGAACATTATTACCGGTACAGTAATTCCAAATGTCCTGTGAATATTCAAGATTTAGCTGCTGATGAATTTTATAATCAAATTCAGTAGTATCTGTTCTTGCTCCGAGATGAATGACACAATCAACTTTAATATTGTTATCATTTAACCAATCAAACAATAAATCTCTGTCAACCAAGAACTGGTATTTTTTCCGTTTCCAGTTTTTTTCTTTTTCATTATGAATGAACTTATCAACCAGAATAAGATTTTCAAATTCGTGCTTATTCAAATATTTAGCCATGCAACTGCCAATGAAACCAGCAGCCCCAGTAATAATAATTGCGGATTGATTATTCATCTATTAAAGATTTCTGTTTCATTTTTATACATGTCGTTTCTTTGAAGGAGATAATGCTATCAAACTTTATTCCTGCTTTTCTCTATTCATTTAGCTCTGTCAATAATTTTTCTTTCTTAAAGTTTGCATTAATAAATAATTCTACTTCATATTCTCCTTTGGTAATTGATTGCTTACAACAAATTCTACTTTGGCACTTTCCTTAGTAATCTTTATCTTTTTACCTATGGTCATATCATGTTTTTTTCGAAGTTAGGAATTATCTTATTGAATAATTTACATTCAGTAACGATTGCTGAAAAGCGATATACAGTTAAAGTGATTTTTTCGGAGATAATTAATTTTTATTTGTCTCAAGAATCGCCTCAGCGGATTTGCGACGCAACAAGTGATTCTACTATGTTATTAAAGCTGGTGAAAAAAATTACTGAACAAGCAATTGCTCTATTGCTGTATCATATTTGAATCTCCACTCTCCGACATGTCCCCAGTTTTCTGCATTAACAGTTACTGCTCCATTGGTAACAGTACCTAAAACCATGACAGGTATGCCTGCCGATGCGGCTCTGTGTCTTATTGTCTCTGCCTGGTCTTTATCGCAACTAACTACCACACGGCTTTGCGCTTCGCCAAACCAAAAAGCATCTGTCCTTATATCAGTATCTGTTGAAACATCAAAGCCAAGATATCTATTGAAACCTTTTTCAAACAACGTAATCATTAAACCACCCTCACTTATATCGTGTGCACTCTTAATCGTTTTTTCCATGATGAGTGACGCAACAAAGACCTGCACTGCATATTCTTCATCAAGATCAAAATGTGGAGCAGGTGAATATTCAATGCCTCTTATTTTGTGCAAATATTCTGAAGAAGCAATATCTTCTACTTGTTCACCTATTAATAGAATTGTATCGCCTGCATTTTTATAATCCAGGGTCATGTGGTGATTCATATTCTCAATAATACCTACCATACCAATAGTTGGTGTAGGGTATACCGGGCCATCAGGATTTTGCCAAAGTTGAGACAGTTGGTTACACCAATTGGTTCTCCACCGCTACACACAATATTTCTGGCTGCTTCAGCCACTGCTATCATGGCACCTTTATAAGGATCTGCAAAAACATATCTGCTATTGCAATCTACCGTCATAGCTAATGCTTTGCCTGCTTCTCTTGCAAGTACTACTGCAGCATCACTAGGAGCATTTGTGCTTGTATTGGCAGCACCTACCATGCTGTCATATTGAATATATACCCAGCGTTTATTTGCGATGTTGGGAAGTTTAATAATTTTTTCTGCCACTTCCTCCAACTCATCCTCTTCAATATCTTTAATATGATCTTGTGAAAATGCATTTATCTTTTTCAGGTATGCAGGCTGTTTATATTCTCTTATATATTGAGGAGCACCGCCACCCAATATAAGTTCATAGGCAGGAATTTCTGCTTCCAATTCGCCATGCATAAAAAACTTTAGTAAACCATCATCTGTTACTTCGCCAATCTGACTGCAGGGTAAATCCCATTTTTCAAATATGTTCAACACTAATTTTTCTTTTCCCTTCTCTATCACCATCAACATTCTTTCCTGGCTTTCACTCAATAACAGTTCCCATGCTTTCAGGTTCTTTTGCCGTGTAGGAACTTTATCTAAATCTATTTGCATGCCTACACCACCTTTCGCACTCATTTCAGCAGTGGAACAAATAATTCCTGCAGCGCCCATATCCTGCATGCCAACAACAGCTCCCGTTTCAATTACTTCAAGACATGCTTCTAATAATTTTTTTTCCTGAAACGGATCACCCACCTGCACTGCCGGTAACTCTTCGACGCTTTCTTCTGTAATATTTGCTGATGCGAATGAAGCACCGCCAATACCATCTTTACCAGTGGCACTGCCTACGAAGAAAACAAGATTACCAACACCGGCTGCGGTAGCACTAATCGTTTTATCTGCTTTCACAATACCAACACTCATTGCATTAACCAAAGGATTTGTATGATAACATTCTTCAAAATATATTTCACCCGCAACAGTGGGCACGCCAAAGCAATTACCATAATGACCGATTCCATGCACCACACCGGCAAGCAGGCGCTGTGTTTTTCTATCTTTTAAATTACCAAAACGCAAACTGTTCAGTGAGGCGATTGGCCTTGCACCCATTGTAAAAATATCTCTCTGTATACCGCCTACACCTGTTGCAGCGCCTTGGAAAGGTTCAATAGCACTGGGGTGATTATGACTTTCAATTTTAAACACAACACCATAGCCATTACCTATATCCATTAAACCAGCATTCTCTTCCCCTGCTGCCACCAGCATACGTCCGCCACTGCGTGGTAATGTTTTAAGCCACTTAATAGAATTTTTGTAACTACAGTGTTCACTCCACATGCCACTAAAGGCACATAACTCAGTGAAGTTCGGGGTGCGTCCAAGTTTTTTTTTGATGAGTTCAAATTCTTCTGCGGTAATTCGAAGTTGTTCGGCGGTTTTTGCGGTTATCTCCATAACGTCGCAAAGGTAGTAAAACAGAAATAGCACATAAGATAAAAAAGGGATGAGTGAAGGAAGAGAAAATATTTTATTGAGCGAACTGAAAATTATAGGACAATGTTATTATATCTGCTCCGAAACTTTCTGAACGACTTTCTTGTACACTATAGCCTATTCTTTTATGTGTACTGCAACTATATCAGTTATCAGTGATGAGTAAATTTTACACTACTTATCATTTTTGCTGATTCATTTTATTCAATAAAGTCTACCCTATCAGCTTTCAAATTTCTTAACAGTTTTTTAAAAGAGAAAGAATTTTTTAACACTCATGCATTAATCCAAATCAAAACTGGCATGTCTTTTTCTTTTGTATGATAGAAGTTTACAAACAATAAAAATTTTAAGCTATGAAAACATCATTCAAGTTATTTGCAATAAGCCTGTTTACGTTGTTGAGTGTAATCACAACAACAACTGTTTCTAAATCGCAGGTGAGTGCAAGCGTAAGTTTTTCTGTTTTTCACGATAATTTGCAAGCCTATGGTCGTTGGGTAAGCCACCCGAGATATGGACAGGTATGGACTCCTCGTGTTTCTGGATTCCGTCCTTATTCCACAGGAGGTCATTGGGCATATACAGACTATGGCTGGACATGGGTATCTGATTATGACTGGGGATGGGCACCTTTCCATTATGGACGTTGGGCTTATGATCCTTTGTATGGCTGGGTTTGGATTCCCGGTTACGAATGGGGACCTGCATGGGTAAGCTGGAGAACCGGTGGTGATTATTATGGATGGGCACCTCTTGGTCCTGATGTGAGCATTGGTATTGGTGTATCTTTCGGTACAACTATTCCGGCAGATTATTGGGTGTTTACACCACGTCGTTATATTACAAGTCCTGTTGTATATCGTTATTATGCGCCACGTACAAGAAATGTAACGATTATAAGAAATACAACAATCATTAACAACACGCGTGAAACGAATGTTTTTAACAGCAGAGCTGTTGTTGTTGGAGGACCAAGAAGAGAAGATGTTGAAAGAGTTGCACATACAAGAGTGCAGGTAATGCACGTAAATGATGCATCGAGACCGACAAGAGAAACCGTTGATAGAAGTAAGAATACAGTTAACATTTACAGACCTGTAGTTAATAAAACAACAGTGAATAAAAATGTAATAGTTAATAAAACAACGGTAAATAAAACTGAAGCCAATAAAACTACCGTAAATAAAAATAAGAATGTAACTACGAACAATAAAGAGGTACAAAAAAATGCGCCTCAAAATAAAAATCCAAATCCACAAAATACAAGGAAGCAAACAGAAAAAAAACAACCGGCAGAGAATAAAAGACCAATAGAAAAGAAACCGGCGCAAAAGCCAAATAATGAAAGGCCTGCTTCTAAACCCAATAATGACAATGATAACAACAAGCCTAAAAAACCGCAAGCATCTGTAAACCTTTCAAGTAAAGATGAACATTCAAATGCAGGCACCTTAAATAAAGCGCAAGTGAAAAGAGAAAAGTCGAAAATTGAGACAAGAAAAAGAGACACGAGCAATAACGTCGCAAAGAGCAATCATAGGAAGCCTAAACCAAATGAACATGAGAAATAAATAGCCTGGATAATAAAGGTTTAAAATAAAGGAGCTTAAAAAAAGCTCCTTTATTCTTTAGCAAATGGCTATAAATATTAAAGAGATCCTACCGATTAATTGCAAAAAATATCTTCTGTTATCGAGCTATGGTTTTTGAATCAGCTTTTTAAAGAAAGATTTTTTTGTTTTTTTGCCATTAGCGAAATAACTGTAATTACCGCTAATGCCGTAACCATAGCCATAACCATAACCGTAGCCATAACTGTATCCGTAAGTATTTTTTACTTTAACACCATTAATAACCACGTTGAGATTTTTAATCTTATTAGTGTTAATGATCTCCTGTAATAATTGTAATTGGTTTTTAAAAGTATATCCCTGTCGTATAATATAAATACTTACATTGGCATATTTTGAGAGTAACTGTGCATCAGTCACAAGGCCAACAGGCGGCGTATCAAAAATAATATAATCAAACCTTTTCTTAAGTTCATTCATTAAATGTGGGACGCGTTTATTAAGAATAAGCTCAGCAGGGTTAGGCGGAATTATACCCGCACCAATAAGATAAAAATTTTCATGTACTCCTGAAGGAAGAAGAATATCGTCAAGGTTTATTTGACTAACAATATAATTGGATAAACCTTGGTGATGATGAATATCAAGTGAAGATAATACTTTTGGCATACGCATGTCAAACTCAAGCAGGGCAACTTTTTTTCCAGATACAGCAAGTGACGTGGCAAGATTCATCGCAACAAATGATTTCCCTTCACTGCTCATGCTGGATGTAATCATTATAATACGGGCATCGTCATCCTTATCTGTAATAACAAAATCAAGATTGGTTCGCAATATTCTGAACTGCTCAGCAATAACAGATCTTGATTCTTTAGCAAAAACAATTTTTTTATTTTCTTCTGCCTGGCTTATTTCACCAATAACGGGAGCAGTAGTGTTATCAGTAACATCTTTACGCATCATAACACGATTATTAAGTGCTTGCCTGAGATAAATTATTAAAGACGGAATAGCTATAGCTGCCATGGCAAAAAGTATGTATACCAGTACTTTATTTGGTGCATAAGGAATAATTTCCTGGTAAGGTGAATCTACAATTCTTACTGGTGCCAGATTAGCTGTTTTACCTATTTCAGTTTCTTCTCTTTGTTTTAAAAGAAAAACATAAATATCCTGCTTTATATTTTGCTGTCTTGAATACTCGAGAAATTCCCTTTCTTTTAGAGGTACCTGACTAATTTGTCCTTCATAAACTGAAAGATTATTTTTTATACCATTAATGGTAATTTGAATATTCCTTTTAATTACCGAAAGATTATTGATAAGGTCATTGCGTATTCTTGATATCTGCCCATCGAGAATTTTTACCGAGGGATTATCTTCTGTAGTAAATGATGCTTCTCTTTCTCTTTCTAATTGCAGTTGATTATAGGTACCCAGTAAATTGATAAAGTTTGGATCTGTTTGAATGGAAAGATTGGTAGGAACTACTCGCTTATTTGTTTTGTCATCCTTTAGATAATTGTCAAGTGCATCAGCAATATCCAACTGTGTTTGTTGAATAGCAAGGTTTTTTACATAATCGTTTGTATTGGTTACCAGCAACTGAGACTGGGTACTAATATCTGCAAGCTTATTTGCCTGTTTAAAATTTTGTATTTGTTTTTCTATGCTGTTCAGCTCATCGCTTACAACCAATAGTTTGTTATTTATAAATGCAATTGTACTATCGGCGACCCGGTTCTTATCTGTTATATTAAGAGTTATATAGGTATTGATAAGATGCGTTAACATTTCAACGCCACGTTTGGCTACAGGCTCCTCATTAAGAGTAAGTGAAATAGTGGCCGCCTTGGAATTATTGTTTACTATCGACAAGGTTTTAAGGTAATTGCTTATGGCTTGTTCATAAGTTATTACCGTGACAGAATAAGGGCTAAAGAGCGTGTCTGCCGGATTTTGAAGAATACGTGGTACTACTTGAAAAACAGAATTTTTAAGTTTTACTGTTTGACCAAAAGCAACATCCCTGCTGCTGTCCTCGTCTGAAATATTTACTCCGGTGGCTGTTAATTTAACTGTATAATTAAGCGGATAATCTGCACCTATATTAGATAAAGAAACAATCTTGAATTCAAAAGGACATCTGAATTTGGAAAGTTCAACATTCTTGATACGCGCAACACCAAAGTATTTTACATTTAGTTGCAAATCCCTCACGATTTGTTCCATAAGAGAGTGCGATGCCAAAACAGCCATTTCATTATCAACACTATTGGTTATACCTGTAAGGCCTAAATCACTTAATAAGGATGATTCGTCTAACAAGGAACTTGAAGATGATGAATTGGAAGTTTGTGCATTTTCTACTAATAATGTAGCATGTAATCTATATAATGGCGTTGCAAAATATAAGTAAGTAAATGCAAGTATAGCACATATACATAATGAAATAAAGTACCAGTACCAGTAAGAAAAAAGATTGTAAACAATTTTCTTTAAATCCAAATTTTTTTCCTGTTCATCTTGTGGTACTTGTGACGGGGGGGTGTTATTGGTCTGCATTAACTATAACTCAAATTCGTTAAAAAAACAGTATATCATTTTCGGCAAATGTATTGCTTATATTCAATTTTCTAACACTTATATTACAATACTCTGATAAAAATTTAACTTTGCAGGCCGCCAAAGTCAGGCTTTTTTATATGTTTTATTTTCTTTGCAACTTAGGTCAAAATTAAGTTTGAAAATTTCAATAAATGATTAACTGCTTCATTATATTTTGGAAGGATAAAGGTTTACCGCTATGAAACATGTTTTTCTCATTGTTGCTTACAAAAATATTCACTTATTGAAAGATCTCATACAAACTCTTTCTTTATATAACGGTCCTGTAATTGTTCATTTCGATGCAAAAAACCCTTTAAATATAGAAAAAGAGTTTGAAGAAGAAATAAATGCAGGGAAAGTACACTTTCTTAAAAACAACATTAAAGTAAATTGGGGTGGCACTTCACTTATAAGGGCCGTTTTTTTAATGATAGATTATGCGCTTGATAAATTTCCAGACGAAGGATATTATCATTTGCTTAGTGAACAATGTTTTCCCGTTAAATCACCAGGTTACTTTGCAGATTTCTTTAAAAGAAATAAAGGAATCAACTTTATAAAAGTATTTAAATTGCCATTTCCAAATTGGAAAAGTGGTGGGTTCAACAGAATAAATCATTATCATTTAAATGACTATTTTAATATTAAATCCAGTAATGCAAAAAGAACTTTATGGTTTTGGTCTAATAAGTTTATTAATTATTTGCAATCTATTACAGCATTTAAAAGAAAGTATCCCAAAAAGTTTCCCACGTTATACGGTGGCAGTATTTGGTGGTCGCTTACTTATGAATGTATAAAGTATGTAAACGACTATTATAAAAACAATGATTCATTCAGGAAACGTTTTTTTTACACATTGTTGCCTGATGAAATTTTAGTGCAAACCATTCTTATGGATGGCCCTTTTGCTGAGAAATTCAGAAGCGACGATAACCTTAGGTATATTGACTGGCGAAGAATAAAAGTGAAAGGAGTTGGAATTTTAAATATAGAAGACCATTGGGAAGAAATCCAAAAGCCCAACTATTTATTTGCGCGAAAATTAAATAGTTCGGATAATACATTCGTTGAAAAGCTAAAAAAAGAGATTATCTATTCAACGGGTGCAGAGAAAATTAAGGGAAACAGCTATAGTTGATACAAAACTCTATTGCTTTTGTATAATTACATTTATCTTTTTTAAATAATGGCAACAATAAAAGAGTTCATAGAAAACAAATTTTCCGCCAGGCAAATTAAAATCTTAAGGCGCTTTGTGAATTATATACAAAGCATTGGCAAAGGAGCCAATTTAACCTCATTAGCCAAAATTTACGGAACTGATAAATGGGGAAGGCATTATTACACACCTCATTATCAGCAGCATTTTCAAATATTTGAATTCAAAAAAATTAATCTTCTCGAGATTGGTGTTGGCGGATATGAAAGCCCTACAAAAGGAGGAGCGTCTTTGGGAATGTGGAAACGGTATTTCCCATATGGAAAAATATTTTCAATAGATATTTATGATAAGTCTTTTTTGCAGGAAAAGAGAATAAAAATTTTTAAAGGAAGCCAGGTAGATAAAGATTTCCTGAATGAGGTAGTTAATGAGATCGGTGATTTAGATATTATTATTGATGATGGAAGCCATATTAATGAACATGTAGTTGAAACTTTTAAATATTTATTTCCAAAACTTAAAGACGGAGGCATCTATGTTGTAGAAGATACGCAGACCTCCTATTGGGAAGATTTTGGTGGGGACAGCAAAGACTTTAATAATCCAAAAACAATGATGTCTTTTTTTAAAACGTTGATTGATGGGTTAAACAGTGAAGAGTTTATTATTTCCGGTTATACCAAGAGTTATTTCGACAGAAAAATTATTTCGATGCACTTTTATCACAGTTTAATATTTATTTACAAAGGTGAGAACATAGAAAAATCTAATTTTATAAAAAACAACGAGGGAAAACCGAAGCAAAGAATCGCTTTAAAAAGCATGAGCTAAAATTGATTAATAATTTCCGGTGCTTAAAAACCCATTGTTTAAAACTGATCAATATTGGTTAGGTTGTTGGTATCGTAAAGCTCCTGAAGTGAAACGCTTTTGATTGTCCGACTTTCGCATCCCTAATACCAATACGAAGAAATGACGTATGTCTACAACTTAACAAACTACATATATCAAAGGCATTCTTTTTGCAAATGATGTTAATGTGTTCATAGTTGAGTATCTACTCAATTTTAAACTAATTAAGGAAGAGCACTAATTGGTTACGAAAAAAGTAAACGGTTGGTAAGAATTGATGATGATGATTTTATTTATCATTTTAAGAAGAGCCTTTATTAAATTTAAATATTATTGCATTTTGTAACTAAGGTTTATTGAAGATAAAATCAGTGTTTCTTGAACTATAAAAAATACCTTAATCTTAAGTACATTTTTACATTCAGCAGTATCAATTATTTGCAGTCGGGCATTTCATTTTTAGTCTCAATATTATTGGCAAGGGCATTAGGAAAAGAAGATTTCGGGTATTATTCATACGGGCTTGTTTTTACGAATACCATTGGCACTTTAATGCAGTTTGGAACTGAAAGAACACTTGTAAGAGATCTTGTTCAGCTAAAAAAACCTGATCTAGTTCTTTGGTCCACCGCATGGATATGGTTTATTTGCGGCTCGATAATAATATTTGCTGTAACTGTTTGGACAATTTTATTTTCGGGATTAGACTATAAAGCGTCGCTGATAGTTGCATCTTGTTCTTTTCTTGGTTTTGCAAGAGGTATGGCACCTGTTGCGTGGTTTGATTATAAAGGAAAGGCAAATTTTCAGTCGATTATTTTAGTAATTGACCGTGTTTTATTCTTTATCAGTGCTGCGATCATTATTTTCTTTCTTAAAAATGAGAAGGCTATTATTTATGTATCTTTTGCTCAACTATTATGTCGTTTAATTACGCTGGGTATAGAATGGAATTTTGTGCTTGACACAACACAACACATTTTTAAACCTGTATATTATACTATAAAAGAATTGATGCGGAATAATATATGGGTGTGGTTAGCCGGAATTGGTAACTTATTAATGACACAAATAAATCAACTTATTTTAAACACTAAATTTGGCCCAAAAGAACTAGCTAACTATGGGCTAGCCCTCCAGATAGTTACAATTATCCGATTATTACAGACTCAGCTGCTTCGGTTAATGGCTCCATCCATTGCAGAGGTTACAGCCAATAATAAAAATGCACAACAAATTCTAAAAAAAATATTTCGTTATTGTGGATTAACTTTTATTCTTACGCTCTGTGTAATATTGCCTTTATATTTATTATCACCTTACATTATTCTGCAATTTATCGGAAAAGATTATTTAACTGCTGTGCCCGTTTTAAATGTACTATATGTCTGGATTACATTCTATGGCCTGGCTCTTATCATAAGCCAGTTTTCTTTAGGGTTACTTTTGCAAAGACTTTCGTTTATCAGCACAAGTGTTTTTGGATTATTTTCCGTGATACTTGCTCACGTTTTTGTTAATCAGTACCAATCCGTTGGTGCGGCACTTTCATTACTTATATCGCATTTTTGTTCGGTTCTTTTTTTATTTTTTATAGTTTTAAAAAAAATAAGAAGCGCTGCAAAGGCAACTTCTTAATGTCAAACAGCAAACACGGAATAAAAAAATACAAGTATGTAAAGTTTCAGTATAGTTTAAAGAGGTGATTCAAAAATTTATAACCCTAAAATAATATTCTAAAATGCTCGCTAAATTTTTAAAAAGAATTTATATTGCTTATTTAAGGAAGAAAAAAAAACTGGATAAGCTAAGCATTGACAGGCCGACCTATATTCATTGCACCGCCACTTTTCACTTTCACGCAGGAATAAAAATTGGACGGTATTGCAGAATCGGACATCTATGCCATATTGATGGCGAAGGTGGTGTTGAAATTGGAGATGGCACCATTTTCGCACCTAAGGTCGTAATACTTTCAAGCTCCCACGTTTATCAAGGCAATTCGTTATTACCTTACACTGAAAATGATAAAAAATTACCAGTAAAAATAGGGAGAGGATGTTGGCTGGGGTGGGGAGCTATTGTATGCCCCGGCGTTACTATTGGAGATGGAGCTATTGTTGGTGTAGGTTCTGTTGTTACTAAAGATGTCCTGCGCGGGCATATCGTTGGGGGTAATCCTGCGAGAACACTTAAAGTAAGAGACGAAAATATTGACATTGCAAAACTCGTGTCAGAAGAAAAATATTATCTTAAAGCGGTTTTAAATGAGAATCTGAAAAGAGCAGGCCGTAGGAGTGATTCTGCAGAAAACCTGGTTAGTTAATTGCAAGCCTAATAGACATATGAAGGATATAGGATTAATGGGCTGGAACGGTAATTATAATATAGGGGACGATGCAATGACGTCAGTTATTATTCGATACTTAATAGAACATAAAATTGGTAACAGGTTTCATTTTTATGCAGATAAGAGTACACTTGCAGATTATGTTGATGAAGATGAAAACATAGAAATTAAAGGCCTGCCCTTTTATGCATTCTTCCATAAAATACCTTACGTTAGAACCCTTGCCGCACACCATATTTTTCCACATCTTTTTTGCAATAAAAAAGATATTTTACTGATAGGTGGCGGATCAATCATTCATCGGGCAAAATTATCAATGCTCTACATAAAAATTATTAAACTTGTTCGCCAAAAAAATCCAAAGGCTCTTATTGGCGCTATTGGCATTTCTGTTGGCCCTTTTACTACTGAGCAGGATAAAATGGCCGCAAAACTGGTTTTGGAAAATATGGATTTCTGCGCAGTACGGGATTCACGATCATATAATCTTGTTAAAGAAATGAATTTAAAAAATTCATTAATATGTGCACCCGATCTTGCCTTATTATTACCACAGTTATCAAATGAATCTTTTTCTAAAAATGGCAATTTTGGAAATTATATAGGTATGTCTTTAAGATCAAATTATGTAAATAACGAAAAAATTATATGGCTGTCAAAGCTGGTACAGGAGATATTAAACCGTAATCCTCAGTATAAATTAAAGTTGTTTAATTTTTGTGTGCTTAGAGGCCAAAGTGATATGAAAGATAATACAAGGCTTATTAGTTCGTTGCCTGCATCTTTTCAAAAACGAATAATAATAGTTGATTACTCAAAAAATCCCCTCGAATTTTATAAAGAAATTTTCTCCTGTGATATTATGCTTTGCATGCGTTTGCATGCGGCCATCATTTCATACACAGTTAATACAAAATTTGCAATTATTTCTTATCACCAGAAATGTATTGATTTTACAGAAGAATCAGGCTTGCCTTCTGAGTACATATTAAATGAAACAATTCCCCTCGGCCAAACTATAAACACGCTCCAAAAACTTTTGGATGAAAAGCAAACAATCTTTTCTAAACCACGCAATGAAGTAATAGATAAGGTAAGGGATCATTTTTCTTTTATTCAATATACTAACAACTGAAAACATTTTAACTTTTACTTTATTCATCGCTGAATTTACGCGGAATAAATTAAGAAATTCCAGGAACAAAATTAGATTAAACATTGCCTCAATATTTTATTCTAATGTATGCAGTATAAATTAAGATAGTACGGGCATATATTTTGAACTATAACAAAATACCTCGTCACATGACTTTCCTTTTACAAATAAATATTTAACCACAAAGAATTATAAACTTTTGTGCACTCAGCAAAACAATTTTTAACTATGAAATATATTTCTTTACCACCAAAGATTTTGCTTTGCAGCAATTCCAGTTTTAAAATGACGTCAATCATTTTATTTTCAATTTTTATGTATTATTCCTGCTTCGCTCAGCAAAGTGTCCAGGTTAATATTGCAAATCAAGGAGTGCATCCGAATGATAATAACGATGATTCAAAAGCAATTCAGCAGGTTATAGATGCAGCCAAACCTGGAAACGAATTATTTTTTCCTGCTGGTATTTATCTTATAGATGCTCCCATCGACATTCCCATTAATGGCATCACGCTAAGAGGAGAAGACAAGACAATTCTCCGTTTTACTAACAAAACTGATTATTATGCAAAGTATGGTACAAGAGTAGGCATGATAAATGTTTGTGCCAATAATATTACTATTGATCGGCTTTTTCTTGAAGAAAATTATACATTATCGGGTCGTGTGGACGGGCAGAATGCTCTGATCGGTGGTATAATAATGGGATGCAAATACAAAGGGAGGCCAGTAATAACAAAAAATATAACCATTAAAAATTGCACTGTTTATGATTACTATGGCGATGCTGTTTCTGTTTTTAACTCCTTAATCCAAAATTTTACTGTAATCAATAATACATTTATTTCATCCTTCATTGTAGGACACTGGAAGTTTGCAGGTCCCAAGGGTGAACAAGCCATAAATATAGCTGGCGGCGATAGTATCACTATTTCTAACAATACTATTAAAGGTGCCCTCGATGATGCTATTGCTATTCATACAAATTCTTCAAAAGTCAGGATCACCGATAATAACATTTCTACAACAGGTGGAAGAATATTGCTAAGTGGTATAAGGGGGGGTTATATAGCGGGAAATTCAATTGATTATATAGAAGCTGGTTCTTCTGCTATTTGGATAGTGTTCCCTACTGGCGGACAGAAGTTTGTTGCAAATGATGATTTGGTTGTAACAAAAAATAGAATTGTTGTTGGAAAAGGTGTAAAAATTGCTTCAGGAATTCGTTTGTGGGGACCTGGTAATAATATTACTGTATCTGACAATACAATTGAAACTGCTGACAAGCAAGGCGTAGGTATAGAAATGATGGATGGAGTTTTTAAAAAGGATAAAAGCAATTATTTTGGTGATAATATCACCATCAGTAATAATACCATCAACAATTTTAAAACTGCTATCAGGAGAAATATTTCCAATAAGGTAAAGAGGCCACTAATTAAAATTGAGAAAAACAAGATTATTAATGTAGATAAAGAGTTCGATAATATTCAATAACCTTTTAATACACCTAACAATTATCGGAATATATCAAAAAATTAATTAAACATTCTGATTTATTAAAAACTACTGCCATATTTAACTTTGCAAGATGAATTAATGGAATATTGATAACCCATTTATTTGCTTTCTTTGCAATTAATTGATTTAAATAAGCACAGCGCCACTCTCAGAAAAATTTTAATATACCAAAATAAAAAGTGCCGGTATGAAGTTTTCAATTGTACAATACTTCAAGGTATTTGTCTTTGCATTAGCAATTTATTTTCTTATAAAAAATAATGTTACCGGGCTGATATATACACTGTTTTTTCTTTTGGCTGCTGTAAGTATCAATCTTTTAAAAAGTACTTTTTATAAGGGTGCCTGTTTTGCGCTTTTGTTCTCGGTATTTGCCGGTTATTTTTTAAGACCTTTAATATTGGTAGATCACCCAGAGCTCTTCATGTATCAAAAAATTTCATCTGCAGCAGATATTGATACCGTCAACAGGTCTTTGAATTATGCGCTCATAAGTACGGTATGTATAGTGGCAGGCTTTACTGCAACCATCAAATTTGTACCTGATAAAATTCCTGTAGACAAAAAGACAACAGATTTCCTAATGGACAACTTCCTGGTCATCAATTCAATGATTATAGCTTTAACTATATTAAGGCTTGCCCTTTCATTCTATTCCGGCGTGGGTATAAAAGGTGACATTGACCGCGATACTACTTATGGATCTTTTTACAGGCTTTTATCGCCTGATATGTCTTTCGTTGTCTATTATATATACCTTAAAAAATATTGGCGTCGCCTAAGTATTCCCGGTCGCTTTACGGTTGTAAGTATGATCCTGCTCACTTCCTACAGCATCTTTATAACTGGCAGTAAAACTTTTATTGCTCTGTTCGCACTTTGCTTTTTTTTCAATTTCATATACAGAAATGTTAAAATTAAATTATCGAGTTTCGTAATACTCACCGGAGCAGGATTGGTGTTATTGTCATTTAGTTTTATTATGGCGGTTGCCATTAAATTCAGTACTCAAAAAAATATTAACGCAGTTATCGATAAAGCTAAGACAATTGCAAATGAACACACATTTCTTACAATAGGAGATGATATTACCCAAAGAATGATGGGCCTTGATGGCCAGATTGCAAGCTATATTATAGCCAGCCAACATAACCTTAATGCTAAATACGTGCTTGAAGAATCTTACAGTGGACGTCAAATATTTCTTCAAACACTTAATAGTATTATTCCAAAAATCCAGTTTACTTACGAGCCAAATTCTGCAAAAATTGTTAGTGAATATTTGGTAGGGTTTTCGGCTGAAAAAAAACATGCCGGTTCATTAGGGTTATTTGCTGCTGTTTATTTTATGACAGGTCATTATTTTTTTATTTTTAATATTGCTCTTGGAATAGTTCTGGCCTTCTATTTCATTTTTACAAGAAGACTAAAGAATGATGATCTAAGGTTTATTCTTTACTTCATCGGATGCTACTTTATTTTACGCCTTACACTTTCCGGCAACTTTGATATTGTTCTTGGTGAATTTGTTGTTGAGTGGATAATACTCTATATATACATAAAAGTTATTACTGCAATAAAATATAAAAAATAAAGTTTCACATTATACCAACTTACTTTATTATGACCCTATTGAACACACTACTTTATTTTTTTGAGCCAGTCTTTAGTATATCCGGACCTCACATTTTGTCTGTAACATTCTGTGTGTTACCTTCATCTTCTGCTGGTCGCACATTTTCACTTCTTCCTACGATACAACAATGGAGGAATCCGAATTTTTATCAACTTTTCTGAAGCTGCGTAAATATTATTTTTTCAGGTAAAAATTATTTCTGAACATGGATATACTTATTGTTACCGATTCGGTTCCCTTTCCACCTTACAATGGCAAAGAATTACCAATGGCAGGAATTTTTGAACACTTAGGTAATACACATACCATACATCTCCTTATACTTAACACAGGTAGTTCTTTTAAAAAAGAAAAGCTTACAAATTTGCCTCTTACCATACATTATATTGGAGAAGTTCCTGCATTTAAAAAAAGCAAAAGAAAAATATTAATTGATGCACTTTCAGGATACTTTTTTTCTTCTTTTACTTTTTCAATTGATGCAATACAAAAAGTTGTGGGCAATCATAAATATAATTTTATATGGGTAAGCCCCGTTATTTATTATGTGTTTGCAAATTATTGCATTAAAAAAAAATTGAGATTTTTTAAACATATTGCACTTGGCTTAAACGATTCTAAGACTTACCTCTATCGCGATTCACTAAATGAAATGTTCTGCAGTAAAATTTTCAAAATGAGGTATGTAACAGACTGGCTCAAGAGTTTCTTAATTGCCCGGGCTGAAAAGAAATATTTGGCTTTGGCAAATGTGGTGCATGTTCAAACGGAAAATGAAAAAAATAAAGTTCAAAAACTTTTATCGTCATCTGTTGTTCCTGAAATTGTAGTGGCACCAAATGGCGTAAAAGAAGAACTTTTTGCATGTTCCTATAAAGGCATTGATAGTAATAAAATCCTTTACATGACACATCTTGATGGTGGTCGTCTTCAGGAGTCAGAATGGTTTATAAAAAAAATCTGGTGTATTATTAAGAAAAAAATACCAAATGCAAAATTATTAATAGTTGGTAAGCCTCCTCAAAAACAAATAAGTTATATACATATGGATGAAAGCATTATAGTTAATGGTTACGCAAATAATCTGCAAAATCTTTTTGATAGTGTGCGGCTTGCAGTGGTTCCTACATTTCATGGAACAGGATTAATTAATCGTATACTGGATGCTATGGCGGCCGGTATTCCTGTTGTAACTACCCCACAGGCTGCCAGAACGTTTGCCAATATCAGGCACAGATATCACCTTTTATTCGTGCAGACACCTTCTGCCTTTGCGGATGAAGTAATTAAGCTTTATAATAACAGAAATGACAGGCAGAACATTGGAGCGAATGGTAAAAAATTTGCTAAGGATTTTCCTACATGGCAACAATCAGCTCATGAAATAGAAAATGCTATGTTACATTTCCTATGATTATTTTTACTGCATTAATTGCTTAATATTTAATGAAAGACAACAGAAGTTACATCAGTAAAAAATATGCGGCATTGAAACGGTATTATATGTGGTACTGCGTTTCAAAAAAATTAGATCTTATTCTTGTATCTGAGTTTCCCAAATCAGGGGGTACCTGGTATTGCCAAATGCTCTCTGACTATTTACAATTACCCTATCCAAGAAACAGAACACCAAGACTGGAAAAAAGTGTATTGCATGGTCATCCTCTTTATAGTCCTCATTTCAATAAAATTGTTTGCGTGATAAGAGATGGTCGTGATGTCTTGGTTTCATGTTATCACCATATGTATTTCGGCAATAGTATTATGCAATCCTCTACCGTGCAGCATTACAGAGTCAGAGCACCTTTTAAAAATTTTGAGAATATCAAAGAAAATATGCCAGCACACATAGAATACATGTTTACCAAGTTTACTCTTGGTATAGAAAAAATAAACTGGAGCAGTTTTGTTCAATCATATATTAACAAAAAGAATGTACTGTTTGTAAAATATGAAAACTTGTTGAGTAATGCAGAAAAAGAAATGACAGGAAGTATCATAGCATTACTTGATGATTCGCATATCATCGACAGCCAGAGATTACAAAAAGTGATTCAAAATAATTCTTTCGAAAATTTATCAAAAAGAAAAAAAGGTGAGGAAAATAAAACAGAATTTTTGCGAAAAGGAATTGCAGGTGATTGGAAAATTTATTTTTCAAAAGAGGCCTGCCAACTTTTTGATTATTTCGGTGGTAATGAGTTAATAAATTTAGGCTATGAATTTAATCATGATTGGTATAACAATGTACAATGAAGGAGAATAATTTTATACAGGGAAATAAATTGTTGTTCCAGAATAGCTAAGGAAATATTTATGAATGAAAAATACATAATTATAGCCGGCACTAATAAAGCAGCTACCACTTCTTTTTACGAGTACCTCGCAGCACACCCTTCAGTGTGTCCTGCATTTATAAAGCAAACATTTTTTTTTCTTGATAAGGAGTGGCAGCAAAATTTAAATTTGCAATCTTTATACAATTATGAAAAAGGACTTGATCAATACAAAAAATTTTTTCGCAATTGCAACAATAAACTGTATAAACTCGAAGCGTCCCCTGAATATATCTATGCACCAGGCACTCCAGAGAGAATTTATCAATTTTTGCAAGATAATAATGGCCAAGTAATCTTTATACTTCGCGATCCTGTTTCAAGATTTCTCTCTCTTTTTCATTTTGGCAAACAACAGGGAATAATTAACAGAAAATGCTCTTTTCATGAATTTTTGGAAAAAAGTATAGCTCATACTGCTAATACGAATTCAAGCCTCATGGCTTATGAAACGGGTTTTTACAGCAATTACCTTGAAAATTATGTAAAGCTGTTTGGAAAAGACAGACTTCTCATTTATTTTTTTGAAGATATTAAGACCGATGCAAAAATATTTATGAAAAAAGTTGCCGATGACCTGCAAATTGATTCTGCTTTTTACGATGATTTTGAATTTCAGTCACATAATAAAACTATTACCGTAAAGAACAGGTTTTTAAGTGATGCATATAGACAAGCTCGTGGATTTCTTATTCACCATACATTCAGAAGCAAGATTGGCTATACTACTTCTATGCTTTTAAAAAAAACAGTTACTCCCCTGTACAGAAAAATAAATTTAACCGAACGTCAAAAAGAGAAAATACCGGATGCTGATAAACAATTTCTTCAACATGTTTATAAAGATGAAAAACAAAGGTTAGAATCTTTGTTTGGAATACAAGTACCGTGGTAACAAATAATTTATGCTCTTTATGCGAGTAATAAACATTATAAAGGACATACAGCCAATACGAATGGGCGTTTTTACGGCAGCCACCAATACGGCTTCATATCTTTTCAATAAACACAATGTGCTTTCAGAACTATGGTTCCCGGGAAGTAATTATGGTAATACATTTAAGGAAGTAGAATCAGTTTCATTACCAGACCGAGGTGTTTCTTTTTTAAAAAAAATGATTAAGGAAAGAGATCTTTGTCCAAACTCGGATATTATTGTTACACATTCCCCCTGGAGTTATCAATCTGGTTGGGGATATGATCTTGCTCAACAAGGATTTAAATGGATATTCGTTGCTCATGGCACATTGCAGCCAACGTATCTTGCACAAAAATGGCTTAAGAAGAAAATCTATTATGAATTAGTTGAAAAAAGATTGTTATCAAAAGTGAGTATTATTCGTGCTATCAGTGAACCTGAAAAAAACAATCTTCAAAAAAAATTTCCCGATAAAAAAATTGTTGTTATACCTAATGGTTATGAAATTCTTTCTGCTGAACGACAGGTAAAAAAAGAAAAGACAATATTTTTATACATGGGTAGGCTACACCATCAAAAACGGGTAGTGCAGCTTGCCCGGGCTTGGATATCATCCTCCTTGAATAACAAACCCTCTTATGAATTAATAATAGCAGGACCGGATGATGGAGAATTAATTAATTTGGAACGAATCCTAAAACAAAGCTCAAATGTACGATATGTTGGGGCAATCTACGGGTTAGAAAAAGAAGATTGGTTCTCCAAGAGCAGTTTTTTTATTTTGCCATCAATAGGAGAAGGCTTCCCAGTTAGTGTTACCGAAGCTGCCGGCAGGGGATTAATACCTGTTATAACAGAAGGTTGCAATTTTCCTGAAATTTTAGAGAATGGACTTGCAGTAAAAACAGGCATCAATTCGGAAGAAATAAAATCTTCTGTTGAATTATGTGGAAGTTTTGATGAATACACAATACAAAAGATGAGTAACAAGGTAATCCAGTTTATGAAGGGTAACTACAGTATTGAAATAATAGCTGAAAAACAATATGAGCTTTATAAAAATTTATTACGAAGCTAAAATGCTGCCAAAGTCAATCAATAAAATGCAATGAGTAATTTGTACGAAACAATTGAAAAGCATGCACGCAAATCAGTTCCTTCGTTTATTGCGCCATTTGCAAAAAAAATGATCGCTTATCCGCGTTATTATGCTCAGCTAAAAAAATGCCGTTCACAATACAATAAGTATAAAGAAAAATATGACCGGCAGATTTTATTTGCAGCAGGGCTTCCAAAAAGCGGTACCACCTGGTTTGAAAAAATGTTAACATCTTTTCCGGGTTTCTCTGATGTTATGATTCCTGAGGCAGTAGACTATGAACAAAGGCATAAAGAAAGCCACACATTTGAATTCCCTGAAAATTTATTTGATCGCTTCAAAAACGCCTTGGTTGTTTTAAAACTTCATGCACATGGATCATTGCACAATTTTAAACTCCTCGAAAAAAATAAAATAAAATATGTGGTTATTTATCGGGATTTAAGAGATGTTGCTGTTAGTCATATTTTTTATGTGCAACACACAGCTTATCATCCTGAATATGATGACTATAAAAATTTAAATACAAAGGAAGCGTTGTTACATTTTGCAAAAACGCTTCTCCCTGAATTTGTTCAATGGATATATAGCTGGCATCAACATGCTCAGTCGCCCTTTAGTTATATTCTCAGATATGAAGATCTTGTTGTAGAACCTTTTCAAAAAATGAAAGAAGTTGCGCAACATTATGGAATAAATACTGCAGATGAAGAACTAAATGATGTCATTAACAAAAATAGCTTTGAAAGTTTAAGCGGTGGCAGAAAAAAAGGAACAATAGATTCAGCAAGTTTTTTTAGAAGCGGCACTATTGGTGACTGGCAAAGATATTTTGATGACGAGCTTATCAAAGTATATAATACAATCCTGAATGGCTTTTTGGGAAAATATAATTATAAATAATTAAATAGAATTGATTCATTTATTATAATCTGATTTGCTGTTGCAAAGTTGTAAAAAGAACAAGAAACAAAGTTTAAATGAGGAGAATAAAAAGTCTTTCAAAAAAAATTTTTCATAAGCTATTCGTATCACTGCAAAGAACGGGCTTCAATATACTCCCACTGCATTTTTATTCACAGATTCCCGATATCAACAGTTTGCGTAAAGAAGACTATTGGAGAAAGGAAATGAGTCTTAAAGGCGTTTATATGGAAACACTTGATACGCAAGTTAATGAAGTAAAAAAAATAACAGAAAAGTATCCGGAAGTATTAAGTGAAAGAAATATTCATAAGGAAGCAATAACCATGAACGGGGAAGACGGAGGTTTTGGAACAATTGAAGCTGAATTTCTATATTGTTTCATCCGAAATAAAATGCCACAAAAAATTATACAGGTTGGCTGCGGTGTTTCCACAGCTATTATTCTTATGGCTGCCGCTGATGAAGGTTATTCCCCGAAGCTTATTTGTATTGAGCCTTATCCAACTGGCTTTCTGCGTAAATTACATTCAGAAAATAAAATTCTTTTAATTAAGGAACTTGCGCAAAAAGTAGACATTGAAGTGTTCAATTCAATATCTTCTAATGATCTTTTTTTTATTGACTCTACCCATACGGTAAAACCCGGTAGTGAAGTAAACCGGATTATACTCGAAATATTGCCCACGCTTGCTAAAAATGTATGGGTTCATTTTCATGATATATATTTTCCTTACGATTATAGAAGAGATTTACTTTCGGCAGATATATTTTTCTGGAATGAGAGCACTTTGCTTCATGCTTTTTTAATAAATAACGCTCAATTCAAAATTTGCATTTGTCAAAGTTATATTCATTACAAAATTCCTGAAAAACTGCAACTTTTTTTTCCGCATTATATTCCTCAGGAAAATAGTGATGGATTAAGAAAAAACAGTAAAGGAAGGCATTTCCCTTGTTCTATTTATTTGCGAACAACTGATAACACGGAAAATTCAAAATAGTATCCTGCTCATTACAATATTGAAACATTATGTTTGCAATCAATTTTACAAATCGTTTTGATCTTAGAAAAAATAAAATCCAAATGAAAAAAGCATTAGTATGTGGCGCGGGTGGTTTTATTGGTGGCCATCTCGTAAACAGGTTAAAAAGCGAACGCTATTGGGTTTGTGGTGTTGATCTTAAAGAAAATGAATACGAAAACAATGGTTCCGATGAATTTATTATTGGCGATTTGCGTAAACCTAATATAGTTGCAAAAGTTATTACCAATGACATTGATGAAATTTACCAGCTTGCAGCAGATATGGGTGGGGCGGGCTTTGTATTTACAGGCGAGAATGATGCTGAGATCATGCACAATAGTGGCATGATAAATTTCAACGTATTGAAAGAAGTAAGAAATAAAAATATCAAAAAAATATTTTATTCTTCTTCTGCATGTATATATCCTGAGTATAATCAGTTAGATCCCGATAATCTAAAATGTTCGGAAGATTCTGCTTATCCTGCAGCGCCAGACAGTGAATATGGCTGGGAAAAATTGTTTAGTGAAAGATTATACCTTACCTGCCAGCGTAATTATAATATACAGGTTCGCATAGCACGCTTTCACAATATTTTCGGACCGCAGGGAACATGGAGGGACGGACGCGAAAAGGCTCCTGCAGCTATTTGCAGAAAGGTGGGCATGGCGTCAAATAATAGTGAAATTGAAATTTGGGGCGATGGGAAACAAACGCGTTCCTTTCTTATCATTGATGAATGTATAGAAGGTATCAGAAGATTAATGGAAAGCGATTTCAGTGGTCCTGTAAATATTGGCTCAGAAGAAATGATTACTATCAATGATTTTGCAAAAATGGTTATTGATATTTCCGGTAAAAATATACGCATCAAAAATATTCCCGGCCCAACCGGTGTGCGTGGCCGCAATTCAGATAACAAGCTTATTAAACAAAAACTGGGCTGGGCGCCGTCACAGCCATTGAGAACCGGTATTGAACAAACCTATCACTGGATTGCAGAACAAATTGCAAAAGAAAAAGAATTAGATAAAAGTAATTTTTTGGTTACAAGCGACAGATTATAATGGCATTTTCGCTTGCGGTTACTTGTTTCATCCCGATAATTCGAACCATACCATCATGCAAAACTTTTCCCGTCATTTCTTTAATTTTTCTGCCTGTTTTTAATATTAACCGAAGCCCTGTGTCACCACCAACGTTGAATATAATTCCATAACTGCCTGCCATAACCGACAAAACCATATTTAATAATTTCTGCTTTGCTTATATTGTCCCGGCTAATTTTTTTAAACTTCCTGTTGAAAGGTGTCCACCTGTAAAATATTCCGTCTTTATTTATTCTCGTCTCGAGTTTAGTGAAATAAAATAAAAGAAGTATTACCATGTGAAATAGCGTAGCAATTATTAAGACAAAATCAGGCGCAGGTTTATCACCAAATAATTTACCTAAAATTATTTGTTGTGGGTCAGCATACAAGAACAGGGCAAGCTAAATTAAATACATCCATTTTTGCCGGAATCGCTGTTGTTCTTCAAATACAATATTGTCCATTTTGTTTGGATTGAAATTGAAAATGTTCAACTGCCTTAGGAAGCACCTGGATTGCTCTAAAGATAAAAATTTTGAAAAACAGGTTCATTTCCAAATGAAAATTTTATAAAGCCATTAGTATACTCATTTTATTTGTATAATGTTTTTATGCCGAAATATGTGAAAACATTTATTTCTTAATTCCTTTACTTTGGCATTGCAACAGAAGATGAATAATGAAGAAAAAACTTTTATTGATCTGCCAGCACTTTTATCCTGAAATGGTTTCAACAGGTTTACATATGACAGAGCTTGCAACCTCTGTTAACAACAACTTTGATGATATTGAAATTGAAGTGCTCTGTTCTTATCCTTCAAAAAAAACTTTCACTGATAAAAAAATTACTGCCAAGTATAAAAATGTAAATATTATTCGTAAAAGATCGAATGGAGAGGAACATGGCTCTGTAATAAATCGGTTATTATTTGGATTTAGTTTTTTTGTAAGGGTATTGAGTTACCTGGTTTTTAATCAAAAGAAATATGCAGGTTTTATAATCACTACCAATCCTCCCTTTCTTGGCCTTACAACAGTGCTGTTGAAAAAGTTTTCCAACAAACCTTATTTTTTTATTGTATACGATGTGTATCCTGATTTGGCAATAAGAATGGGAATATTAAAGCAAGATTCATTAGCAACAAAAATGTGGAGTGTCATTACTATAAGTATTTTAAAAAATGCAAATGGCTTTTCTGTGATCGGCAGAGATATGGAGCGAATTATTCTCTCTAAAGCAAAAGGGCTTGAAACAAAATCCGTTTTGATCTGCAACTGGAGTGATGCCAATCATATAAAACCCGGAGCTGCTGAAGAAAATCTTTTCCTGCTTCAATACCCTCAGTTGAAAAATAAATTTTTGTTTGTTTATTCAGGAAATATAGGCCGCACACACAATATGGAAGATGTTATGGCGCTGGCAAAAACATTTGAAAAGGAAAGTGATTATGTGTTCCTGGTAATCGGCGGCGGAGCAAAATTTAATAAAGTAAAAGAAGAATCAAAAATTCTGAAGAATGTTATGGTGCTGCCTTATCAACCATTTGAATTGTTGCCTCATGTATTAAGTGCAAGTACCTTTTGCCTTGTTTGTCTTGATAAAAATTTTACAGGGTATTCTGTGCCTAGTAAAACTTATGGAATAATGGCAGCGGGAAAACCAGTGATCGCATTTCTTGCAGAAAACAGTGAAATAGGAATAGCTATAAAAGAAGCACAATGCGGTTTTGTAGTAAACAGTAATAATGGTGTGTATAATAAATTAAAGCAAGAGATAATTCAAACGATACAAACAGGTGAATATAAAAAAATGGGAAATAATGCATTCCAAAATTTTAAAAAACATTATACTTTGGAAATTGCTTCAGAAAAATATTACAATGCTTTTAAGAATATTTTTTAATAATCTTAGAGAAACAAAATTTTATTTGTTGGAATATTTGCCAAATAAAGTTCAAACCGTAAAGGAGTCCGCCAGAGGTGGAATAAAGTCTAATTCATATTTCTGACGCCGGGCTAAAAAACTACAAACTGTAAACTACAAACTGAATTATTATTTTTTCTTCTTCCGGAAATAGCCTCTCAATAAAAAGTTATGCTGCATTGCTATCAAATCTTCATTTAAATTTTTACTTGCAGAATCAAGATTTGTTATGGTGCTTTTTAAACGGGCTGCAAGTTCTTCATCGTTTAATAAAACGCCGGCGGCATTATCTCTTTTGTTCAATCGTGCCGTGGCATTTTTTATATCGTTGGTAACCTGTGATGCAGTAACTGTGGCTTCTTTCAATTGTGCAACGGTGCCGCGAAGATTGTTGAAAATTGTTGTGTCTGTAACAAGATCATTCATTAATGTCCCTTGCTTGTTTAATTGAGCAGTGAAATCAACAAGATTACTTACCGCTTTTTGACTTTGAACAGCAGTAGTTTTAAAATTTGAAACAGTGGACCCCAAGGCAAGAATTGTAGAGCGAAGATTTTTTGCAATTGAAGAGTCATTTAATAACGCACCTATAGTGCCTTCTCCGTCCGCTATCTTTTTGCTTATATCTTTAAAGTGTGTTGTTATCTCAAGCAGGTTCTTGTTGTTTGCCTGTAAAATGGCGAGCATATCTTCAGTATTAATCGGTTTCTCAGACATTAAAAGATCGTTTTGCTGAACGGGTGGAGAATTTTTTGTTCCTCCATAAATAACTACAATTTTATTTCCCATTAAACCATTTGAACTGATTTTTGCTTTGGAATCTTTGTGAATAAAAGGCACTATACGATCATCGATACTCATTGTTACCTCTACACCTGCGTTACGAATAAAGGCTAAATTTTTTATTGTGCCGATTTTTACTCCTGCTAACCAAACATTATTCCCCGGCTGTAGCCCGCTTACATCTTCAAAGACTGCTTTCACATGAACTACTCTTGCAAATGTTTTCTTTTGGCCGCCTAATGTAAAAACGGTTACAATTAATATTACCAATCCTATAAAAATAAAAATGCCTACTATAATTGCCCGTTTATTTTTTATTGCTTTCATTGGTTTTCTATAAAGTTGTAATCATAAAAACTTTTTACCCGCTCATCATCCGTATCAAATACTTCTTCAAAACTTCCTTCACGGTAAAATTTTCCATCCATCATAATTGCAACGCGATCTCCTGTTGTTTTAGCACAGGTAAGATCATGTGTTATAATAATGGAACTCGTGTGATACTGCTGCTGTACTTCATTTATAAGATTATTGATGTCAATGCTTGTAATAGGATCAAGACCTGCTGTTGGTTCATCGTACAACATAATTTCAGGTTGTAGAATTAATGTTCGCGCAATGCCGATACGTTTTCTCTGACCACCTGAAAGTTCTGCCGGCATTTGATTAATGGTTTTTGAAAGCCCGACATCTTCAAGAACTTGCTTCACTGCTCTGTCCACTTCTTCTCTCGTTAAATTCTTCCGATTTCTTACCAATGGAAATTCAAGATTTTCTCTAATGGTCATGCTATCATATAAAGCGCTATTTTGAAATGAAAAACCAATCTTTAAACGCAACTGCTGCAATTGGTTTATATCGAGCTTGTCTACTTCTTCACCCAGTACTTTTACGGTTCCTTTATCAGGCTTCAGCAATCCTGCAATAATTTTTATCAAAACCGATTTACCTGTACCTGAACGGCCAAGCACCACTACATTTTCACCTTTATGTATATCAAGATTTATTCCCTGCAGCACTTTATTAGAACCAAAAGATTTTTCCAGTCCTCTTATAGAAATAACCACTCTGTTCCGATCAATCATTGACACATGCTTCTTCATAAAAAATAATTATGCCGGCCTTATAGCATTAGTAATCTGAACAATTACCATCTCCTCTATAAAAATTAAAAACATGGAAATAACCACAGCAGCATTTGCTGCTTTTCCAACACCCTGTGTTCCATTTGCCGCATTGTACCCCTGATAGCAACCGGCAACGCCGATTGTGAAACCAAAAACGAGTGATTTAAATAAAGAGGAAAATATATCAAGGAATGAAATGCTTTCGAATGCATCTTCAAAAAAAGCAGTAAAGCTCGTAAGTTCATTGTGATGCACGTTTAAGTATGCTCCCATCATGCCAACAAAAGCTGTATATAATACAAGCACTGGCATCATAAAAGTTGTAGCCATGACGCGTGTGACCACTAAAAATTTAAAAGGATTTGTTGCAGATACTTCCATTGCATCTATTTGTTCCGTTACTTTCATGGAACCTAATTCCGCGCCAATATTTGAACCAACTTTTCCTGCTGCTATTAAAGCTGTAACCAAAGGTGCAAGGGCGCGAATAATTGCTATGGACACCAATGAAGGCAACCATGAAGTGGCGCCAAAACCCGATAACGAAGGACGGGATTGTTTTGTAAAAACGACTCCCGTAATAAAGCCGGTTAACGATATTAAAGGAAGGGATTTGTATCCAACTTCAAAACATTGTCTTATTATTTCCTGGAATTCATAAGGCGGCATAAAAGCTTCTTTAAAGAAGCGAAGTATAAATTTGTAAACGGTATAAACATCAAAAAAGAACGAATCAATCGCTTTTGATATTACATACTTTCTTCTCTTTTCTTTTTTTATGTTTTGAGAATTTAAATCCATAGGTTATAGCATTCGATCCAGGAAAAAATCTATTTAAAATTAATAAAAAGCCATCGCAGTTGATAAGATGTTTTAAAACGCAATCAGGAATTGATTTGAAATCATAAACTGAAATAAGTATTATAAAATTGATTTTTTTGATCCCAACTTTCAATTTTCTATAGTATCGTTCCTTCTTCTTCAGACGGACATTTCAACTGGCAAAACTCTATGCAGCAGGGCAGCCTTACTGCAAATCCTTGTTCTTCAAATATCAAATCTGTTGCCACCTTTTTTGCAGAAGGTTTTTTGTTCAATATTCTGTTATGTTATAAAAGTGAACATGATTAATTAGTCTCAATAAATTTTGCTGCACATGAAATTATTTGTTTGCATATTTAAGTGGAATACCAACTGTTTTTAAAATACTGGTAAGTATTGTTTTCCAAACAAAATTGAAAAAGCCATTATGAGCTCTTTGCACAATAACTTCTGAATATCGTGGTGTATCTCCATGCGAAGGGTTGGCGTTCTTAATAAAAAATTTATTCGCAAAAAAACTCATAACAGATTTTTTTTTCAGTTTGCTGCTGTCGTTATCATCTGGTTTAAGCGGGGTAATATGCAGGTCGTTATACAACATTAATAGTTTACAACTTGTTGTGAAATTATTTCCTTCAAGATGGGTTGTTGCTTCCTGCATGCTTCCGCTTTTTACAGTGAATAAGCTTAGCGGTTCTGTAAAAGGGTTCAATACTGTTTTGTCGAGAGCCGCCATGTGAAGGTCAACTGAAAAATCACCTGTTTGGTATTTGGAGAGATCAAACCGAAAACTACATTTACAGGGAATTTGATGCATGAATAAGCATGAGCCTGAGAATGAAACATTTTTGTTCTTTTTTATTGCAGCGGATAAATTAGTAAGGTTCTTTAGCGTACCATGCACCTTATCGAAATAAATATTGCTGCTTCTTTTAGTTGTAGGGTTATATTCTTCGGATACTACATTCATGTTATGGACATTGAGTTTGTCAATTTTAATCTTTAGCGGAACTCTCAGGAATAACTGGCTTGGAAAATTATCCATACGCGGATATAATGTTACCGGTACAGACATGTCTATGTAATCCTTTATCCGGGCATCATATATATCGGCTTCTTCAGCGAAAAAAATTTCATCATTTACCAATGACCGCCAATCTATCTTATTTGCAACTACGTTAGGAAATTTCATATCCAACCGGTCATCCCTTGATGGTAATTTTTTTTCGAACTCTTCTTTGTTATATCGGGGTTCCAGGGATACTTGCTTTGCAACCATGGTATGTTTTGTTGCATGAAGAGATATGGAACCTATTTTAAAAAAATACATACTATCGGGTGTTCTTGTCACATAATCCTTACATGATAACTCTGCCTCCTTTGCAAATAAAAACCGGTTTTTGTCGAATTGCGTACTTGAATCAATGAGCAGGTTTTTAGCATCCAGACTCACATCATTAAACCTTGTATTCTTGTTTTTGTGTGAAAGATCCTTATGAATTAATGTGCCGTGGCGCACAGTTATCGCATTGACAGAAATAGTTTTAAACTGTTTTGACAGTCTTTGATAAAGTGTAGCAGTGTCATCTCTTTTTCTTTGAGCTTCGTTGTACGACCTTGGCCGGTGATAAACCTCGATAATGGGTTCTGTAATGAAAACACTATCGAGAACTATTTTGTCTTTATGCAAAAAATCTTCCGGTGTAATTCCGGCAATATGCAAAGAGTCAAATGAAATCTTAAATACGTTATCAGGAGCTTTTTTTGCATTATCTATTCTTGTCAACGCTGCCGTATCGGGAACAAGTGTTGCATGAATTATATTCAATTGAGATTGTAAAATATCGGGCTCCAATTTTTCTATGGACAAATTATATAAACCATTTGAACCATCTTTTACTAATCGTTGCAGCTTAGCTATTATCAAAGGTCGAAAGTCTATATCTGATTGGGGTTTAGCATCTCCTGGTTTTAGGTCTTTTATTTTTAATACAGCGAAGTGCACATATAAATATGCAGCAATAGCAACAACCAAAATCGAAATAATAATGATAGAGTAAGTTCTTTTCATAACTAAAGAACTTCAAATACTGCACCATACAAATAAATTGGGGACACAATTCCTCATATAGATGATGCAGTTTCTATAGTGAAAAAAATTCCCGTTTATGTGGAATGGAATGTGGAATTATAATAATTGAGCAAGTAATAATTTTTACAGTTGGATAAAATAAAAAACCTTGCAAAGGATTATTTTATTTCAGAGAACGCTGTTTTTTGGGTTTGTCTTTTTTTGCTCTTGCATGCCGTAAAGTTAGTAATGAATATTTTATTATACAAGCTATTGTAGATTCTAAAAATAATGAGTAAATTTATAACGTACCCAAAAATAAATAAAATGAAATCTCTAATTACCCTAATGCTTCTGGCTTTAATATCTTGTCAAAAAACAACTGTTATTCCTGAAAAAAGTATTCCACCCGCATCAATTTCAAACGGTCAATTAAGCAATTCTGTCATTCCATATAGATACACAGCAACTCAACCAATAGACTATACAGAATTTAACCCATGTACTCAGGAATATGTTCATGTCACCGGCTCGTGGGATTACAGTGTAACATGGACAGTAGTAAATAACTTGTTTAATTACACCTATAATTTCCACTATAATGGGATAACAGGTATTGGACTAACAACAGGTATAACGTACAAAGGAACTGGTCATGTAACCGATCAGGAACAGGCTGTTTGGAATGGTTTGTGGTATGAGCTTAAAAGCGGAAACACAACCAACAAGATAATTTTTACTTCACGAATCGGAGGAAATTTTAGTTCCTATGCGTTTTACCATTTTGTAGTAGGTTCTGATGGGAGGCTAATAGTAAATGATTCAAGATATGAATTTAACTACTGTGAGTAAATTTTGTATCTGAGGCAATTGATGATTATTAAGGTTGTCAATAATCTTTGCATATGCCGCAGCCTGGTGTATGTGGGGTTCATACCCGGTTGTTATTCGAGATCATATACAAAATTACCTGGCTTATAGTCGTTGCCTATCCGCTGTGGGTGAAAAGCGAATTAATAGGTTCGCCTGCTGAGGGCATGACTCGTGCCTTTGTGTGGGTTGTGCTTCCAATTACAGCCATGCCTTGGCGGTATTTTTTCAGGACGTATATACTGGATAAAAGGACGACATGAATTCATGGCGCATCACCAACTTTTGTTTTGCTATATTGTGCTGCAGTTGTCGGTAAAAAGCGGCAGCATCAAAGGTGCGGGGATAAAGGAATTGAATTAAGAAATACTCGCCCTAAACATTCTCAAACCAACTTATATGCCACAAAAAATTACTTCAATTAAAAAAATAGCAAGGCTTGCCGGGTTATTGTATTTTATTTGGGTAATAACAGGCATCTATAGCATGTTTTATATACCATCACAAATTAATACACGGGGTGATGCTGTTACGGCTGCCCAAAATATCCTATCCAATGAATTTTTGTTTCGAACGGGCATAATTAATGATCTTATCAGCAGCACCATTTGGGTGTTTCTGGTTTTGATTCTTTATCGATTGTTCAAACAGGTAAATGAGCGTCAGGCTAAACTTTTGGTTGCATTAGTGATCGTGCAAATTCCTACCGTTTTTATTATGGAGGCATTCAATATTACTTCCCTTATGATTTTTAAAGGCGAAATATTGAAAACATTTGAACTTAATCAGAGACAAGATTTGGCAATGCTATTTCTCAAAATTAACGATTACGGAGTTTTGACATTGGAAACATTCTGGGGTTTGTGGCTTTTCCCCTTGGCGATTCTTGTGTACAAGTCCCGCTTCCTACCTCGCTTTCTGGGCGTCTGGCTGTTCATCGACGGCTTCGCCTTACTGGTCTTGAGCTTTACGAGTTTATTGTTACCGCAATACAAGGATATGGTCTATAAAATCGCCTCCCCGGCCATGCTCGGAGAGGTTGCGTTTATGTTGTGGCTTTTGATCAAGGGCGCAAAAAATAATATACCAACAATAACAAACGCACATATATAGTTGCGACAATAGTATGCCTCATAAAGCAAAAACTATTGACGGTGCGACTGTACTTCTAATTGACAACAAACGACACAGACATAACATAACCAAAAAACAACGAACCGCTAACATGAGTACCCTATGTAATAACAGGACTGGACCTTGAAACTTTGGCAGCAAATCTTTATAGGCTTTAGTTCTGGCTTGAGTGTGCCACGAATGAAAAGAGAATAATTCTTTTCAATGCTTTATAAGCGATGAAGGAAGACCCTTCACATACGCCTTGCAGGAGGAGTATGTAAACCACTTTCATGGTGCTGTGACCAAAAGTCATGGTATTGAGCGATGAAGAAAAGGCATCATAAAGGTGTCAGGTAAGTGTAAGAGAGCTGAACGAAAGTAAACCGTTCGACGAAGTGTCGAAAGAACAACTCGTTGACGAAACTATTGGCTTCAAGCTCTGATAGGACCATAAATATTTTTAAAAGTTAAAATGACAATTTGTGAAAAACTCATAAATTACTATCAATTAGATCATGTTTATCCATGACATTAAAGACGTTTAAAAAAGTACTATGAAAGTATATAAAGCATTTCTCCTCTATTTTATTTACTTCCTTATTGTAAGTAACTCCAGTATTTTAATGGCACAGGCTCCACTACAAACAACACAGTCTCAAGATTACTTTAAGCAGGTAGACCAGACGGTCTGGGTAATAAAAGACTTGAACCAGGTAGTTAATAACTGGCAACAACTTGGTTTTGATCAGGTGATACAGTTGGGTACGGTTGAGGCACTTGTGAAGAAAAGTGGAAAGAAGATAAAGCTTAATATGGCGCAGGCTAATTTAGGAGGCGCTATAATTACCTGGATTCAACCGCTGGAAACAAAGTCTATTTTTGCACAATTTAATACTAGTTATGGAAACGGTGCCATGAGCCTGGTATATCACTTCAACAGCGAAGAGGATCTACAAAAGGAAATAAAAAGACTTAAGCTTATTGGAATAGATGTATGGGATGAAGTGACTATCAATACACCTTCCGGAGCAATAGATTATGTGTTTATGGATACCAGGCAGGCAGGTAAGTATGTCCTCGGTTTTACATTTGGTGATGTTGACAAAAAGATAACCGCTAATTTAACCGGCCAAAACAAGTTTGCCATGCGGCAGAATCAATATGCATTTGTGGCCAGAAATCCGGAACCTATATCAGACTACTGGCAAAAGATAGGCATGCCGCCATTAACGATGGCAAAGCCGGACATAAGTGATAAAATGTATCATGGCGCTACTGCCGATTATGATCTTAAGCAGGGCTGGCAAAAACAGGGAAAAGTTCCTTATGAATGGTGTTTTTCCCTGAGAGCACCCAACGTATACCTCGATCATTTAAAGCAACATGGAGAAGGCATCATCTTGGTTTTGCCGTAAAAGATATGGATGAAGTCATCAGGGATTACGAGTCGAAAGGCTTTCATTTTTCCATGTCCGGATCATGGGGAGAGAAAGGCAAGCCAGGCTCCGGAAGATTTGCCTATGTAGACTTAGAGGATGCCGGTGGCGTGACGATGGAGCTATTATGGAATTATACTAACACTAATTAAAAGCATTGATGAAATAACTGCTAATCAATAAATGTAAAATAGATTATCAGCGAATGAACATGACATTGCTTTATAAGAGTGCATTTTTTATTAATACCTGCACTGAGAATTATCTGGCTTAAGGTAATAAGGTTTGTAATTCTTCGCCTTGGGATCGGTACATCCCTTAAGATCCAGGATTTCTATATTTCTAAAATCAACAGGGTGGCTTTTTGCCTGTATGGCAATATAACCTTCGCTTAACGGTTTTCCTTCCTGGCTTATCCAATATGCTGCATTATCTACATGAAGTTCTTTAGACCATACCCACACCAATTTGTGGCTTTTCATAGGTTATTACTGTATCCCCTTCCACAATATGCCTTATTATTGAGTCGCCCAATACCATTACGCTTACCTGCACCCATTGGTCTCCGTTATATGTTTTAGAAGTAGAATTTACACAATGGGCCAGGCTTATTTTCTCATTCATTTGCACTCTTGTTCCGTTGGTGCAGGCGTTGGCTGTATGTCTTTCTCCATTGCCAAGGCCACCTAATAGTTGCACCTCCAGCGAAAAAGGATAATCCTGATTAATAGTCATGCTTTTTGCAGATTGTGCATGCAGCAATACACCACTGCTTCTTACACCCCAGTTAGGGCCGCCTTTTGCCTGATTACCGGTAAAACGATATTGAAAACGTAAGATGTAGTATGAAAATGATTTCTTAAAAAACAGGTGCCCGAAATTATCATCAAAGGTTTGATAGTTGTCATAGGCTACCCGAAGCATGCCTTCTTCCGCACGAAACGTATTTTTATAATTATCACCTAATGGATGACCTGCAATTTTTATCTCCCAACCTGTCAGATCTTTACCATTAAATAAGGGTACCCAATCTATTTTAGTTTGGCTGAAAGCAGATATGAAACAAGGACACAATAAGATGAGTAAGAATAGCAACTTACTAAAGTGTTTTATCATAATTTAAAGGTAGATAGGATGCCTGAATGAAGCGTATGTTTATTTAATAGTCGGAAAAGCTTTATTCAAGCAATTATATTTTGCCTTTTTGGTTTTCAGTTTTGATACTATAATCATTAAATCATTGTAGAAATTTTCAATGCATTTTATGATGTTTGGCAAATAGAGAGATTGCAAATTTTTTAAAGAAGGATTTTTGATTAAAAAGATTTGCTCGTCTGTTGGAATTCTATCATAATACAACTGTTTATATTTATCTAAACCATGTTGCATGTCACTTAAATATCTTTCTTCAAAACTATAAGCAGACAAAAGAATAATTGGTTGAAGCAAAAAATTGTATCTGCCCACTATAGTGTCAATATTTTTACTCGTGGTGATTATGTATACAGATTCCAGAAGTTTTAATACAAGAGAGGAAACTGTTGTAGGAATATAAGGGTAATCAGAAAGAGTGTTAGCTGTATCGACTCCTGCAATGATAGCATCTTTTAGTCTTCGAACCATTTCTTCTTCATTCATAGGGCTACTTAGTTAAGTATAAAATCAATTTTGCAGAAACATTCATTTTTTTCAGTAAAGCCCATTCAAGTGTACCCCACATCCTGCTTTCTCAAATAACTAATTGATTTACATTATCACTTCATGGATAAAAATAGTCCCGACAGGAATCGAACCTGTATCTAAAGTTTAGGAAACTTCTATTCTATCCATTGAACTACGGGACCAAAAATGATTTTTTGATTTACGATTAGTAACCGACGCAAAAATAATATTTCTCTTATTATCTTCTTGCATAGTTTTCAGTTGCATAATTGTTATATTCGGCGTCCAAACTTATAATATGAAAAATTTATTCATTACCATTTTGCTTGCTATCCTGTTAATAAGTGTGCAACCTTCTTATGCACAATCCCATCCTCAATTTAATCACACTACTATTTACGTGGTGGACATGAATAAAAGCGCTGACTTTTACGAGAAAGTAATGCAGCTTGAAAAAATTGCGGAACCTTTTCACGATAACAGGCATATATGGCTGAAAATAGGGGAGCACTGCCAGTTGCATATTGTGCAAGGGGCAGAAAGTATGACGCGTCATGATATTAATATACATCTTGCATTTAGCGTTCCATCTGTTGAAGAATTTGCAAAACATCTTGATGAGATGAATGTGAAATACGGAAACTGGAAACAAGATTCCAAAGATCCACAGGTTCGTCCTGATGGGATTAAACAAATTTATTTTCAAGATCCGGATGGTTACTGGATTGAAGTGAATGATGATAAATTTTGACGCAGAAAATAACGATAAAAAGTTGAACAATGAACAGAACGTAAAAGAGTGCGACGTCCACCCGTGCCGGTACGGACGGGCAACGAAAGCTGAAAAGAATTACAAAAGTTCGGTTCAAAAAAATTACACAAAAGCAAACTATAAACTTCTCTCAGAGTCCTACGGACAAAGTATAAACTGCGCTATCTTTGCGCTCCTAAAATTTAAGTATGAAGTTTTACAATCTTATAATAAAATATCGTTTTTGGCTTAGCATATTGGCTATTGTAATTGCAGTTGTCTTAAATCTTACCGGAACCACATTCTGGCCCACATTTCCATTATATTTTCTTGGCATTGTTGGTTTATTTACTCATTTTTTTATCGGTCCGATGCGTCTTATACAAGAGCCTATGGAAGAGGGCAACTTAGAGGAAGTTGAAAAAATCATGAAGACAATTTGGTTCCCTAATTTATTGTATAAGCCCATTCGTTCAACCTACTACACTGTTAAAGGCAATATTGCCATGATGCATCAGGATTTTGATACCGCCGAAAAGCATTTGAAAAAAAGCTCTTCACTTGGCGCTGCGATGCCGGAAGCAGAAGGTGCCAATAAACTGCAATTGGGTATGATGGCTTTGCAGAAAGGTGATTTCAGGAATGGTGAAAGTTATATTCGCCAGGCCATTCGTGCAGGCATTCCTGATAAGGAAAGTGAAGCCGTTGCCTATTTAAGTATGTGCCAAATCTTCATGAACAAAAGAGAATTTCGTGCCGCAAAAGATTTTTTTCGCAAAGCCAAGGCATGCAAGCCAACAACAAAGCAAGTGGTTGACCAGATAAAAGAAATAGAAAAATATATTTCAAGAATTCCCGGATAAGATTAAACTTTGTTATAAGCTATAGCTGGTAATTTATTTTGTTACCGCTATTGTTTTTTATGGTATCGCCTCTTGTGTCTGCCCCGACACTTCACAGGTCACTCACTTTTACTTTCTGTTCGTTATTCATTAAGCGCTTGCATCAGTAACCCTTTTCCTCTCCCATTAAAAGTTAATGACAATGCTGCCTTTCTTCCGGGTTCACTCATTTTATTCCAGGTCTTTCTTAAAATTCTGATTACCATTTCATCGTCATGTTTTGTGATAAAGTCTTCGTATTGAAACTCAAGAAACACCAAACAAAGTGCATTTTCCATTGCCTGCACTTCTTCATCTCTTCTTAGGCTTTCTTTTAGAATGATGTGTTGCACTGCTTTTATTTCATCATTGCCATAGCCTGCTTCATGCATTAAATCGCCTGCGGTATTCGCATGAAATTTTGCAAGCTCCGTGCGCCATTTATAATAACCTGCTTTTCCTTTTGGATATTTATCTCTTGGAATTTTCCACCTGCCAATATGCTGGGATCTTGAGGCCAGCGACAACGTTTCACTTGCATTGGGTTCAAGCTTCTTTATCCATTCATATAATTGCAATGCATAAAAATATTCAGCAGGATATTCAACTTCATTCCATTTTATTATGTGCGGATCTTGCTTATTATAGTTATCAAATAATTCAAAAGCTTTGTCGAGTTTGTTCATGATTTTTAATTCGATTGAAAAAACATTGAATAGAAAATTATAAGTCTTTCTCCGGGTCATTGAGGGAAAATCTCCAATACCTTCTGACATAACCTCACAGGAATTACAAACTAAAAAATATTTTGAACAGGTATTAAGCCAGATATATTAATCGGAACAAATTCTTGCTTTATAACGATACTCTTTGTATGTAACAAGATTTTTTTAGCAATGTCAGCTATAAATACTAATGCTAATTTTAAAATATTTTATTCCCAAATGCTTTTCATTTGTGAAACATTTACATTTAAAAAAGTAGTTATGCCGTTGTTACTGAATAATTCAATTCCGTTCTCCTCTTTACCTGGAAAAATCTGTGCAGTCATTACAGCTTCACCGTCATTGGCAAATACTTCAGCAATACTATTGTCGAAATAAATATGAAGATCAATTGTATTGCTTTTTGAAATAAGTTTTGCTTCATAGTGCGATAATTCCCGGAACTTTTTATTGAATGATTGATTTGCACATTTACTTCTGTCAATGTATAATTTTTGCTGACCTGCATCATAACCAATTTCCAGGTAGTGGTTATTGCCAACTGCTAATCTTACTCCTGCAACGGAGTTAGGAATCGGATGAAAGCTGAGACGCATCTCAAACTGGTTGCTTTGTATATCGAGGGTTTTACTTCCCTTCACTTCAATCTTTCCCTGCATTATCCGCGGTGTTCTTAATTGCTCCAATACTTTCACCGGTCGTTGTATCATTATCCATGCATCATCTGTCTTTTTAACATTGATATTTCTTGGTAAACTAAAAGCGCCTTTCCACGGTGCAGTAGGAATATCGTTTGCATAATTCCAGTTATTTACCCAGCCAAGCATTACAGGCTGCTGTGCAAGTGGCAGATTATTGTAAGAAATAGCGGCATAATAATCAGGGCCATAATCGGGACGATAAATTTTTGCTGAAGGATTTTCATTGTGAAAAGCAGTTCCATCAAATTCACCAACAAAATATTGCATCGCATAACCGATGCTCATTGTAAGTATCCACTTTTTACCGGCTGTGCCATCAATATTTGCCTGGAAAAGATCGGGACATTCCCATATACCACTCGTATCGCCGGCAGGGCCAAACTCACTCTGCAAATTCCATTGTAATAAATTTTTTGAGTTATAAAATTGAACTTTATGTTCTTCAGGAAGCATTACAACCATCACCCATTTTTTTGTTGCTTCATGCCAAAAAACTTTTGGGTCACGAAAATCTTTTTTATGTAAATCAAGTATAGGATTGTTTGCATACTTTGTCCATGTTCTTCCTGCATCAAGACTATAAGCAAGATATTGTGATTGATTTGTTTCCGTATGCCCCGTATAAATTGCTATCATTGGTTCTTTACCTTTTTTTCCCAGGCCGCTTGTATTGTTCTTATCGTAAACACAAGTGCCTGAGAAAATCATGATACCATTTTCTTCGGGAATGGCGATTGGCAAATGTTGCCAGTGTATAAGATCCCAGCTTACTGCATGTCCCCATGTCATGTGTCCCCATACGTTTCCAAAAGGGTTGTACTGATAAAATAAATGATACTCACTGTTAACATATACAAGACCATTGGGATCATTTGTCCAGTTAACGGCAGGAGAAAAATGAAACCGCGGACGATATTGTTCTGTGTAGGACGGTTTAGGTTGTGCAGAAACATTAAATGAAATAATGAATGAGAATATAACTGTTAGTGTTCTCATACGTTTTTCTTTGTTGGATAAATAAGATTAAAAAATTTGCATTATGAACATATAAATTTTTCCAACAAAAACTAAGAAATTATTTTACCCATTTGAATTTGCATTGCCCGATTGAAAGTGGAACGATAAACGAAATGCGACGCAACAGGCGACGCCATAATTGATATAGCTGGTATCAAAAAAATTAGCGAACTTTTTAATCAACAGAATTAAACTTTTTATTCGTGTATTAATTTCTTTTCAAGTTCTTCGAGAGATACACCTCTTGTTTCCGGTACCTTAGTTAGTACCCACACTAATTGCATCACCATCATAAAAGAAAAGAAGGCAAATATGGGCCATGGATTATGTCCGAAAATTCCTTTATCCTTGTCTAAAAAAACGGGCGTTATTAAAGTTATGAACGCGGCGAAAACCCAGTGTACACTTGCGCCGAACGATTGCCCGAGTGCACGTACATTGTTGGGAAATATTTCAGAAATAAAAACCCATATCACTGCCCCCTGGCCAATGGCATGAGAAGCAATAAAGAATAACAACGAACACAGCAAAAACACATCGCCGGCATGCGAATAAAAACTCCATGCTACTGCTGCAAGACTTATAATGTATCCAAAAGAACCAATAATGAGCAATTGTTTTCTGCCGATGCGGTCAATAAGATACAAGCCTACAAATGTGAAAATTAAATTAGTGCTGCCAATGGCTATGGAATTAGCCAAAGATTCTTTTGAGCCAAGGCCTGCTCTTTCCAAAATTTCGGGAGCATAATATAAAATAAAATTAATACCGCTCCATTGGTTAAAAAAAGCCACAAAAAAAGCGAGCCATAAAACCGCTTTGTATTTATTATTAAAAAATAATTGTTCATTGGTAACGCTTGCTTTGATCGCATTATTCGCAGCTATAATTTCATTCACTTCTTTATCAGGATCGTCTGCACCAATTAGTACGAGAATTTCTCTTGCTCTTGTTAAATTATTTTTTATCGTGATCAACCATCGCGGACTTTCAGGCACACCAAACACCATCAGTGTATAAAGAAGAGAAGGAATTGCCATTACACCAAGCATCCATCGCCAGTCATTGATACCGCCAACCCCCTTCAGTAAATAATTTGAAAAAAATGCAACCAGTATTCCAAACACAATATTAAACTGGTACATTCCTACAAGGCGACCTCTTGTTTTTGCAGTGGATATTTCTGAAATATAAGTTGGCGCTGCAACAGAGGATACGCCAATGCCCAGCCCGCCAATGAAACGAAAAAATGAAAATATATATGGATTGGGTGCAAGAGCAGAACCAATTGCAGATACACTAAAAAGAATTCCTATCCACAGCAATACTTTTTTACGTCCAAACTTTTCGGTTGGTATGCCGCCAAAAATTGCGCCGATAACGGTTCCCCACAATGCCATGGACATAATGAAAAAACCATGAAACAAAGGAGAAGTATGCCATAGTTCTTTAATGGGCAGATTGGCGCCGGAAATAACAACGGTATCAAATCCAAAAATAAAGCCTGCGAGTGCAGCTACTACAGACCAGCCAAGCAATTTATTTTTATTCATAACAAGTATCGTGTTTGGTTTTATGTGTAAACATAATAAAACACGAAGATTTTATGAGTTTTATCTTTTCATATTCTACTTGCAGTATGTTCAAATAGTTTCAACATTATAATCGGTCCTCAGATCGGAACGGTTAGATTAATTACAGCAGTTGTTTATTTAAGAGAACAATACGGTCGCTTGGTATCAAATAAAAAATCCTACTAGTACTTATTGCATTATTCCTAACTTTATACAACTGTCTTTTGAGAAAAAATATAAACCCATTATGCCTGATAATATGCCATCAAAACTAAATCTCTTTATTTCTTATGCGCATGCAGATGAGGATTTGAAAAATGAACTTGACAAACATTTAGTAATGCTTAAGCGTTTAGGCAAGATCAATGTATGGAACGACAGAAAATTAATTCCGGGACAGCTATGGGATGATGAAATAAAAAATGAACTAACTAATGCGCATATTATTTTGTTATTGGTCAGCGTTGATTTTAATAACTCTGAATATATATGGGATAAGGAACTTGCTTCAGCAATGAAGCGCCATGAAGAAGGCGCTGCCCGTGTGGTTCCTGTGATACTGCGCAAATGTGAATGGCAGGAAATGCCTTATGCAAAACTGCAGGCATTACCAAAAGGAGCAAAGTCAGTCACCGAGTTTGCAAACAGGGATGATGCATTTACTGATATTGCAGCCGGAATACGAATATTGGTTGACTATATGCTTGCAAAACAAAATTAATTCTTGATTTTCTTCATTAATAAAGATGTAAAATATATTTTTCTTATTGCCTCAATTAGTGAGTATATTGTAGTATTAATCATTAACAATCCAAACTATGCCAACCCTGTACGAAATACTTAATGCAAAACATATTGCATTAATTGGAAGCAGCCCGGAAAATGATGTAGTGCTTAATGATCCGGAAACTTCCCCCCGCCATTGTCAAATTTCAAAAATTGAAGACGGCAAATATTTAATAGTTGATTTGAATTCCGGTACAGGAACTTATGTCAACAATAGAAAAATTGAGAAGGAATTTATTACTGATACTGATTTTATTACAGTAGGCAATAATATTTTCCAGGTGCGAAAAAAAATGAATGAATCGATGGTAAAAATTGTTGAGCAAAAAACTACTGTGAATTCATCAGAGCCTGTTGCAGTGCGACAACAGCAAGCTCCTTCTTTTAATACTTCAGCATCTGTATTGAATGAATCAAATGGTAGTTATGCTCCACCACACGAGGCAGAACCAAAAATTGAAAGCAAGAAAAAGATAACCGTTTATTTTTTATCTGCGCCCGAAGATGAAAACACCTGCAAAGCTATTGACAAGCATCTCTCCACTATACGGTTTAATGCTCCATTGCCTATTGAAATAAATGGCGATTATAAAATACCACCGGGTGAAGATGTGGTGAAATATAGACAGAAATTATTTGAAGCAGATATTGTTCTTGCATTTATCAGTGTTGATTTTTTAAACAGTGATGAGTGTTACGAAAGAATCAAAAAGGTAATAGCAAATCATAACAACCACAAAACTGTTTTACTGCCAATTCTTGCACGCAATTGCATGTGGAAAGCCACTCCGTTTGCCAACCTTCCTTTGTTACCTAAAAATCAGCAACCCCTGAACAATAAACAATTTTGGAATAGTGAAGACGATGCATTAACGGAAGTGGTAAAGGATATTTACAAATCCATCAACGATTTTACAAAAGAAGCCACTCCTGAAAAACCTATTCAGCATGCTGTAACAATGCCCAAACTTGAAATTGACTGGCGTCAAAATTATTTATGGAAGGTTTTTTGGAAACGTGTTGCCGCTTCACTTCTTGATGGGATTATTATTGGGATACCTTTATATATCATACTGGTTGTAATGGTTATCGGTTCAGTATCCGGTGGAATGGATGAATATGGAAATATTTCTGATGAATCAGCCGGTGCGGTTTTATTCTCATTTCTTATAATTGTGGCAGCTCAAATTTTGATTTATGCTTTTATGGAATCCTCAAAATGGCGCGGAACTCCGGGCAAACTGATCATGAAATTACAAATTACAGATAATGCAGGCCACCCTATTTCATTTGGAAAATCAGTAGTGAGAAATATTATTAAACTTTTAATCTCAGCATTTGCCGGCGTAGGAAATGGAATTTTGCTGATAATTTATATAGTGGCACAGATTATCAGTTATGCAAGAACCAAAAAGTTCTTTCATGATCAATTATCTAATACAGTTATAGGAGAGAGATTGAAATAATTTTTATAAGCCTGCCGCAGAATTTTTTTAATAATTTTTTTCCTGTTTCAGAACTGCTTCCGGCATAATCCAATATTAATTTTACATTCTAAAACCATACTGACGATGGAACGTACTAAAAGTTGATTCCAATACCCTTTTATCAATCGGGTACGAACCAGATGCAGAACTGCTTGAGCTCGAATTTATAAGCGGCGATATTTATGACTATCACCAAGTGCAACCTTATTTATATATGGGTTTAATGAGCTCGGATTCCAATGATATTTATTTCAACAAAAATATTCGTGACAAGTACCCTGTCGAGAAAATTAAAGATATAAGCAGGGAAGTTTTGTATGTAGCATAGGTGTGCCAAAATTTTTATTTTGAAATGCTTTGCAGAGCAGGATATAAAGATTTATAAACTTTGTATTGTTGCTTATATAGCTGGTGCACTCCATCATTGGCCTCAAATTTTTTTATTGTTTTTAAAAATGATTTTACTTCAGAAAGATTTTTTATTATTCCTGTTGCATACATACCCATAAACGCTGCACCCATTGCTGAAGCATCTGTACTATCACTTAATAAAATTGTTTTACCAAACATATCAGCGAGCAATTGCATCCACCATTCGGATTGCGTGATAATACCATTCACATAAATTTTGTCAATAGCGATATTTATCTTTTCAATTTCCTCTAATATTTGTAATAATGAAAATGAAATGCCTTCAACTACAACCCTTGTTAAATGCTCTTTTGTATGATTGATGCGGAGACCATAGAATACACCGCAAGCATCTTCATCCCATACAGGCGAACGCTCTCCAAGTAAATAAGGCAAAAAAATCAGACCTTCTGCAGGCGGCGCTTTTGCTGCAACTTGTAAGACCAAATCAAGTTCCTTATTAGTTGAAATTTTTATTTGCAAAAAATTTTCCGCAAACCATTGTAATGCAATACCGCCATTGTTTATAGGGCCACCAGTTACAAAAAGATCATTTGTGAGAAGATACCTGAATAAACCATTTGTATTCGCAATTTCGGGTTTGGAAACAGTTACACGCACAGCACCGCTGGTACCAATAGTTAATGCGGCTTCATTTGCATTTAATGCACCACAGCCAAGATTGGCAAGACAACCATCATTTCCCCCAATAACAAAAGCAACAGAATGTTTTAATCCTAACATATTTTGCATACCACGAAGCAATTCAGTTTCGATATGCGTCCCCGAAACAACCTGCGATAATTTGTTTTCATCAATGCCGGCTAAATCCATTGCTTCTTTGCACCAGCAATTATTATACACATCGTATAACCCTGTAGCGGAAGCAATGCCAATATCAACAATATATTTTTCAAACAGCCGATAAAAAATATATTCCTTAACAGAAATAAATTTATATGTTTTTGCAAACAGCTCCGGCTCTTCATTTTTTAAAAAAATTATTTTGCACAGTGGTGACATCGCATGAACAGGAGTGCCTGTTTGTCTGTAAATATTTTTCCCCTTTTCTGTATTTCGTAGTTGTTGCGCATAAATTTTACTCCTGGTATCTGCCCATGTTATAGCATTGGTAAGTGGTTTGCAATTTTTATCAACAGCAAGCAGGCTATGCATGGCTGCGCTAAAGCTGATGCATGTTATTTCATTATGTTGCAATTCACTCAATGATTGCTGCAGCAATTGCAATACGGTTTGAAAAATAAGTTCAGCGTCCTGTTCATGAAAATTTTCTTTTGGCTGCACAGATATTACAGGCGATTTAAAATAGCGAATCATGCTTCCAACTGCATCAACAGTGATTGCTTTGCAATGAGTAGTGCCAATATCAATTGCTATAATGTATGACATGAATAAAAAATGTTGCAATGAATTTAGTGTAGATATTGGTGATGAAAAGAAAAAACATATAAAACATAAACGGCATCTTGTGGACACCAGCGATGCGAAGAGAATAAAAGTTTGCCTCAAAAAAATTTTTCTCAACCTTCATCGGAATCATTTTTTTTAATGATAATGTTTTACTTTCATGCTGTCAATATACCTCAAACCTACCTAACGTCAGGCAGGCTAATCTTGTTAAAACACAAAACACTTGTTGCTCTATGCCAGGAATCCAGATAAAAAAACAGCCAAAAAAATATGATGTAGTAATTGTAGGTTCCGGTGCCGGTGGGGGAATGGCAGCCTACGTGTTATCGAATGCAGGTTTAAAAGTTTGTTTGTTGGAGGCAGGCCCAATGTTTGATCCTAAGACAGATTCAAACCAGTTAAGACATCCCTGGGAATCTCCACGACGCGGCGCCAGCACCAAGTTTCGGCCCTTTGGCGATTTTGATGGTGCTTATTGGGGATGGGAAATTGATGGCGAACCTTACACACATGCAGAGGGTACAAAATGGGAATGGTGGCGTTCACGCATGCTGGGGGGAAGAACCAATCACTGGGGAAGAATTTCTTTGCGCTTTGGTCCCAAAGATTTTAAACGCAAAAGCATTGATGGTCTTGGCGAAGACTGGCCAATTGGGTATGAAGATGTAAAACCTTATTACGATAAAATAGATCAATTACTCGGAGTATTTGGTACCAATGAAGGATTAGAAAATGATCCCGACGGAATTTTTCTTCCTCCGCCCAAACCCCGCCTTCATGAGTTGTTTATAAAAAAAGCAGCAACAGGTCTTGGCATACCCGTTATTCCTTCGCGTTTATCTATTCTTACCAAACAAATAAATAAAGACAGAGGTCAATGTTTTTATTGCGCACAATGTGGACGCAGTTGTAAAGTATACGCAGATTTTTCTTCTTCTTCATGCCTTGTTATTCCAGCTTTAAAAACCGGTAATGTTGATCTGTTTACGAATGCAATGGCAAGGGAAGTGCTTACCAATAATGAAGGTTTGGCAACAGGTGTTTCTTACGTTGATAAAACAAATTTGCAGGAATACCAGGTAGAGGGTAAAGTAATAATACTTTCCGCCAGTACCTGTGAAACTGCACGTTTATTACTTAACTCAAAATCATCCCGTCACCCGAATGGATTGGCCAATTCAGGTAATGTAGTTGGTAAATATTTGCACGATTCAACAGGTGCTGCTGTAGGTGGTGTACTACCACAACTCTATGGCCGTAAACGTTACAATGAAGATGGAGTTGGTGGCATGCATGTGTACACCCCATGGTGGCTTGATAATAAAAAGCTTGATTTTCCACGCGGTTATCACATCGAGTACTGGGGTGGTATGGAACAACCTGCTTATGGGTTTGGTTGGGGCATTGAAGGTGAGAATGGAAAATTTAAAGTGAATGGCAAAACAAAAGAAGCAGGTGGTTATGGTAAATCATTGAAAGAAGATTACCGTTATTTCTATGGTGCCGGAGTGGGTATGGCAGGTCGTGGTGAAGGCATAGCAAGGGCAGACAGCTATTGTGAAATAGATCCCAATGTTGTTGATAAATATGGTATTCCCGTTTTACGTTTCCACACTACATGGACGGATTATGAAATAAAACAGGCAAAGCACATGAAAGAAACCTTCAAAGAAATTATGCATGCAATGGGTGCTATCGTTACATGGGGTGATGATGGCCCTGAAACTAATTACGGGCTTTCTAATCCGGGCAACATCATTCATGAAGCAGGAACAGTAAGAATGGGAAATGATCCTAAAACTTCTGCTCTCAACAAATGGGGTCAGGCACATGATTGTAAAAATTTATTTTGTGCTGATGGCAGTGTGCTGGTATCTCAGGCAGATAAAAATATCACATGGACAATTCTTGCTTTATCCATGCGTACCAGTGAGTACATTGTTGATGAAATGAAGAAGAATAACCTTTGATTATAAATGATTCAAATGATGAAGATGATTATGTATCCGGCTTTATTAGAAAGATTGGACATAGTTGCGTCGCACACTTGTGCAACAACAATACTATTCAGCACTTTCGTAACTTATTTTAATTATCACTAATCATTAAAATCAGATTTAGAGATAAAATCAAACAATCATTAAAATCATTCAAATCAACGATAAATCAAACAATCAATAAAATCATTCAAATCAACGATAAATCAAACAATCAATAAAATCATTCAAATCAGAGATTGTTATGGACAGACGAAAATCTATTAAAGCACTTGCAATAGGAACTATATCCACAGGTGTCCTTGTGGAAGCCTGCAAAATCAAGAAAAAAGAAAAGCCGGCACAGGAAGCAAAGGCGACGGAAGGTATAAACAGGATGCCTGAAGAAAAAGCAAATGATGACGCTCTACGAAGTGCACGGAAATTTTTTACCGATGCCGAAATGGCAACTATTACTGTTCTTGCAGATATCATCATTCCAAAAGACGAAGTGAGTGGAAGTGCTTCAGATGCAAAAGTACCGGAGTTTATTGATTTGATTGTTCATGAAAAAACAGAACATCAAATCCCGTTAAAGGGTGGTTTGCGCTGGCTTGATCTTGAGTGTATAAACCGGTATGGAAAAGCGTTTACAGATTGCCCGCAACAACAACAGATAGAAATGGTTGACATGATTGCTTATCCCAAAAAAGCAAAACCGGAAATGGCACCGGGAGTTAAGTTCTTTAGTTTAATGCGCAATTTAACTGCTACAGGTTTTTATACTTCGGAAATCGGTGTAAAGGATGTAGGCTATATGGGCAATGTTCCCAACAACTGGAATGGTGTGCCGGATGATGTACTAAAGCAATACGGATTAGCTTACACCGAAAAAGAGCTAAAAGAATGTGTAAGCTTTTAATAAAACATTACGTAATGATTAAGCCATCATGCTGCGGCACGATGGCTTTTTCTTTTAATAGATTCATTCTAATGTTGTGTCAACATAAAAATGTTGTATAGACCTTACAGGTTTTATTGGTGAACAAGCACAATATGTCACCATCAAACCTGCGAGGTTTTTAGTTGATATGATATCAAACAATTTCGTCATGAAACAGATAATTTTATTTTCAGCTATTATGCTTTTGCTGCTTGCATGTAATAATTTATCAAATGAAACAACTCAATTGCAACAACGCATAGATACTTTGCAAAAGAAAATAGATGATGCATATAAACCCGGACTTGGTGAATTCATGAGCGGTATTCAGGTGCATCATGCGAAACTGTGGTTTGCGGGAAAAAATAATAATTGGAAGCTTGCAGATTTTGAGATACATGAAATAATGGAAGCAGTTGAAGATATTCAACATTATGCAGCAGACAGGGAGGAAGTAAAAGAATTACCTATGTTGCAACCCGCACTTGATAGTATCAACGACGCTATTAATAAAAAAGATAAAAATTTATTCAGTAAATATTTTATTCTTCTTACCAACACATGCAACAATTGTCATCGTGCCGTACACTATGAATTTAATATGGTAAAAATTCCTGAAACAGCTCCTTATTCAAACCAGGAATTTGAACTGCAGAATGATACGACAAAAAATTAAAAACTTAATTTTAAAATCGATCTTAAATATTGGTTGTTATATTGAGCTATGAATCATAAACTCTTTAGTAAATCATGAATAAATGATAAAATAAATTTCACATGAATAAAATTGTTGTTATCGGAAGTATTAACACAGATATGGTAGTGCGTACCAATCATATTCCTGCGCCGGGTGAAACAATTTTGGGCAATTCTTTTTTTATAACAGGTGGAGGCAAAGGTGCTAACCAGGCAGTTGCTATCGCGAAGCTTGGAGGATATGCATATATGGTTGGTAAAGTTGGAAGCGATGTTTTTGGCGAGCAGGCCATTCTTAATTTGCAATATGAAAATGTGGATACAAATTTTGTTTATACAGATACACAGCATCCATCAGGCGTTGCATTAATTGCTGTGGCAGATAATGGGGAAAATAGCATTATCGTTGCACCGGGTGCCAACAGTACACTTACTGCAAATGATATCGAACAGGCAGAGCAGGCAATCACGCAATGTGATTATGTAATGCTTCAGTTGGAGATACCAATTGATACAGTTGCTGCAGCTATTAAACTGGCAAAGAAACACCATAAAAAAGTTGTACTGAATCCTGCACCCGCAGCAAATCAAAAGGATATAAAGTTGATACAGTAATTGATACAGTTGCAGCAGGAGACACTTTTTGCGGAGCATTGGCGGTTGCTTTATCAGAAGGTAAAAGTTTATCGGATGCTGCAAGATTTGCTAATATTGCCGCCGCATTATCTGTTACTAAAAAAGGTGCACAGGCATCCATTCCGTTAAGAGCGGAAACAGATGCTATCTTTCTTTCTCAAAATTTTTAAAATGAGTATACTCAAACGTTTTTCTTTTATTTTTTTACTATGTTTTATAATGATTATTGGTTCTGCACAAAAAAAATCAAATCCTGTTGCTGTTATTTTTGATTCAGATATTGGTCCCGATTATGATGATGTAGGTGCGATTACTTTATTACATGCTTTCGCAGATAAAGGCGAGGCAAAAATTCTGGCAACAGTTGCAAGCAATAAATATCCTAATGCTGCTGCTGTATTAAATGTTTTCAATACTTATTTTAAAAGACCGGATTTACCGGTTGGTGTTCCAAAAGGCGATGCAATAAATATGAGTGATAAGCAGCATTGGAGCGATTCTATAGTTGCAAAATATCAGCACAACATTCATTCAAATGATGAAGCTGAAGACGTGGTGAAAGTGTACAGAAGAATTTTATCACAACAATCTGATAAGAGTGTAACAATAATAACAGTTGGTTTTCTTACAAATCTTGCAAACCTTCTTAACTCTCAGGCTGATGAATATTCAAAGCTTGATGGAGCAGGACTTGTAAAACAAAAAGTAAAACGATTGGTAAGCATGGCAGGTAAGTTTCCTGAAGGAAAAGAATTTAATGTGGAAGAAGATTCGGCTGCATCTCAGATAGTATTCAGCAAATGGCCGACAGAAGTTATTTTTAGTGGTTTTGAAATTGGAGAAAGAATAAAAACAGGTTTGCCTCTTGTGCAAAACAATGCGATACAAAATAGTCCTGTGAAAGATGTATTTTCTATTTGTCTGCCTATGGCAAAAGAAGATAATTATGGAAGAAGCAGTTGGGATGAAACTGCTGTACTTGTTGCAATAAAAGGACCTGAGACTTATTATTGTTTACGTCGCGGTCATATCATTGTAAATGATGATGGCAGTAACAATTGGGATAACAATGGTACTAATCAATATTACCTTGTTGAGAAATTACCTCATGAGCAAGTGCAAAATTTAATAAATGAATTAATGCAACATTTGCCCGCACTTTAATTCCCAAAAGATTTATTTTTTTATTGAATAAAATACAGCCACAACTACATGAACAAAACCTGGTTCATTATTGAAAAAATAATTGGAGGCCTGATTGCTATTTGGGGAATGATTGCTTTATACAATATAACGACAGTAGTGCTTCAGGCCATAAATTATGGACATATACCCCCTCCTAATCTTAGTTACCTACGGGTTTTTAAAATGAATCATTTAAATTTTTTACTTGCACTTGCAAGTATGTTTGCGGGTACGCTGATGATATTTAACGATAAGGAAGGTTGGCTACTTTCCATTATCTGCGCTGCAATGTATACGTTCACTTTTTTCATGAGTGCAAAATTTAATTCAAAGAGCAGTGCCCAACCTTACTTCGAATTTTTTAAAAGTTATTCTTTAATGGCTTTGCTTTTTCTTGTGTGTGTAATTCTGTTGATACAAAAACCCTTCAGGCAAAAATATCATTCCATAACAAAAAATTGGGTATGGATAATCGCTATACTAGTGATATTAATAATTGATAAAATGATTTTTTAATAAATGAGCTATTTATTGCATCAAAATGGATTGTGCATTGCCTCAATATTTATGCACAAAAATTTTAAAAATCAGTACAAAATTTTTAAGTCCCCCTTGAGGGAGATTTAGAGGTTCTCTTATTTCATTTCACCTGGAATGATATACACATCCTGTTTATGCCCACTGCGCAAAACACCCATTTGTTTTTTTAATCCTATTACATTATGAGAAAATAATTTGTGCATATCGTCAACAGAACCAATCGGCCTGCCATCAAATTCTACAATAATATCACCAACACGTAACTCGTTATTATAGATATTGGCATCGGCAACTTTTTCAAATACATATACGCCGGTGCGTTTCTGTAATTTATTGGCAGCAATCATTCTTTCGGTAAGATTAACCAACTGCCCTGCAATGCCGATATAGGCCCTGCGTACTTTGCCCTCAATAATTATTTTGCCTGCTATATAAGATGAAAGATTTGATGACACAGCAAAGCACAGCCCTTGCGCAGAAGGAATGGTTGCCGTGTTTACACCAATTACATGACCCGAAGAATCAACTAATGGACCACCGGAATTTCCAGGATTCAATGCTGCATCAGTTTGAATAATATCATCAATAAGTCTTCCGTTTTTTGCACGCAGTGTTCTGCCCAATGCACTTACCACACCGGCTGTTACAGAATATTGCAGACCCAAAGGATTACCGATTGCAATGGCAATCTGTCCTGCCTGCAGTTTATCAGAATCCGCAAAGGACAAGGCTTTCAAGTTATTATCATAAATTTTAAGTACGGCAATATCGGTCGATGCATCGGCGCCTTTCAGTTCTGCTCTCAATGATCTTCCATCACTAAACAGCACATTTATTTTTTCCGCGTCTTCTATTACATGATGATTTGTTACAAGATAGCCGTCAGAAGAAATAACAAAACCGGAACCTGAGCCTGGCGCGGTTTCCACCTGGCCAGTCCGGCGATTCCTTATTTTTTTATCAACCTGTATATGTGCAACTGCGCCTGCAGTTTTGCCAACAACACCCGTGATCGTCTTTGAATAAGCATCCAGCAAAAGTTCATCATTCTGATAACTATTGCCCACAAAAGAAATAATGTTATTCATAATATTTTAAACTAAAGCAACTAATTTCTTACCAGAGTAATTGAAATGTCAGTATGGCATTTAATTTTTTACGGGACCAGCAGAAACTATGATGGCATCGTCTGTTGTCTCCCCTGCACTGTGAGCTGCTTCATCACGCATGATTGCTCACTTTAAAGTTATGAGAAGGGAAAAGTTAAAAGAGTGTAACCTCTCCAGAGTAACTTATAGGGACTTGACTTAATTGAACCGACTGATTATTTACAGAATGTGAAAAAAATTTTTGGAAAAATTTTGATGTTCTCCATTTTATTTATTTTATTACCTTTGCCGCCCTATGTACTTTGAAGTATTGTATCCTTTCCGGTTTGCAGCTAAAAATTTTCCAGCTAACACCAGAAGAAAAATTTTCCTTAACAGTTTGATGAACAAAGCATTGGCGTCGAAGTGTGCGACGCAACGGAAGCTTAATGCTTAACTGAAAGCCGGGTACATAATTCAAAAAATCTTCTAAAAATTGCAATTTTAAATATGGCCATTAAAAAAGACAATCGTCCAAGACCTTCATTTTCACAAATTACTATTGGTCTTGCGTCTCCGGATAGTATCCTGGAACGCAGCTTTGGGGAAGTGTTAAAACCGGAAACCATTAATTACCGCACATACAAACCTGAACGCGATGGTTTGTTCTGTGAAAGAATTTTTGGGCCGGTGAAAGACTATGAATGCGCTTGCGGCAAATATAAACGTATTCGCTACAAGGGTATTGTGTGCGACCGCTGCGGTGTGGAAGTTACCGAGAAGAAAGTGCGCCGTGAAAGAATGGGGCACATTAAACTCGTGGTACCTGTAGTGCACATTTGGTATTTTAAGAGCCTGCCCAATAAGATTGGTTATCTGCTGGGTATGAGTTCAAAAAAATTAGAGAGCATTGTATATTATGAAAGATATGCAGTGATTCAGCCCGGTATTCGTGAAGACAAAGCATTGAAAACAGGGGATTTGCTTTCTGAAGAAGAATATCTTGATATTATTGATAATCTTCCAAAGGATAACCAATACCTGCCAGATGATGACCCTCAGAAATTTATTGCCAAAATGGGTGCTGAGGCTGTTCATGACCTTTTGGGAAGAATTGATCTTGATGAGTTAAGCTATACTTTGCGTAATGCTGCTGCTACTGAAACTTCACAACAGCGTAAGGCTGATGCTTTGAAGCGTTTGAGCGTGGTGGAATCTTTCCGCGATGCAGGTACAAGAATTACCAACCGTCCTGAATGGATGGTAATGCAATATATTCCTGTTATTCCGCCGGAACTTCGTCCGTTAGTTCCTTTGGATGGCGGACGTTTCGCATCTTCTGATTTGAATGATTTATATCGTCGTGTGATTATTCGTAACAACCGTTTAAAACGTTTATTGGAGATCAAGGCTCCCGAGGTGATCCTGCGTAATGAAAAGCGTATGCTCCAGGAAGCGATTGACTCTTTGTTTGACAACAGCCGTAAATCAAATGCTGTTAAAGCCGAGGGCGGTCGTGCTTTAAAATCTTTATCTGATGTATTAAAAGGTAAGCAGGGTCGTTTCCGGCAGAACCTTTTGGGTAAGCGTGTTGACTACTCAGGCCGTTCTGTAATTGTAGTTGGTCCTGAGTTAAAGATGCATGAGTGCGGCTTGCCAAAAGATATGTCTGCTGAATTGTTCAAGCCATTTATTATTCGGAAATTAATTGAAAGAGGTATCGTAAAAACAGTAAAATCTGCCAAGAAATTAGTTGACAGAAAAGATGCTGTTGTTTGGGATATTCTTGAAAATATATTGAAAGGTCACCCGGTTCTTTTAAACCGTGCACCAACGCTCCACCGTTTATCTATACAGGCATTTCAGCCCAAGTTGGTGGAAGGTAAAGCTATTCAGTTGCACCCATTGGTAACATCAGCATTCAATGCCGACTTTGATGGTGACCAGATGGCCGTGCATGTGCCTTTGAGCAATGCCGCGATCCTGGAAGCACAGTTACTGATGTTATCTTCTCACAACATTTTGAATCCTCAAAATGGTACACCAATCACGCTACCTTCACAGGACATGGTGCTGGGTTTATACTATATAACCAAAGGAAGGAAAAGCACTGAGACTGAAAAGGTCAAGGGAGAAGGTAAAGTGTTTTACAGCATGGATGAAGTAATAATTGCATATAATGAAGGGCGTATTGATCTCCATGCACACATTAAGGTTAGAACACCTGTTCGCGAAAATGGTCAGCTTGTAAAGAAAGTGGTTGACACAACAGTGGGAAGGGTATTATTTAATCAACATGTTCCACCCGAAGTTGGCTATATCAATGCTCTTTTAACCAAGAAGAGTCTTCGTGAAATCATTGGCGATATTATCGTAATCGCTGATGTTCCGAAAACAGCGAAATTTCTTGATGATATTAAAACTCTCGGATTCCGTATGGCCTTCCGTGGTGGTTTATCATTCAATGTTAACGACCTTATTATTCCTGAGTTAAGAAATGAATTGCTTGAGCAAGCCAAAGTTGAAGTAGAAGAAGTATGGGAAAACTACAACATGGGTTTGATCACCAACAACGAACGTTATAACCAGGTGATTGATATATGGAGCCGTGTAGATACTCGCATCACTGAAACATTGATTCGTGAAATGCAGAATGATAAACAAGGCTTCAACTCTGTTTACATGATGCTTGATTCCGGTGCCCGTGGTAGCAAACAACAGGTTAAACAGTTAGCAGGTATAAGAGGGTTGATGGCTAAGCCAAGAAAAAGTGGAAGTTCCGGTTCGGAAATTATCGAGAACCCGATCCTTTCCAATTTTAAAGGCGGGCTGAACGTATTGGATTATTTCATTTCTACCCACGGTGCACGTAAAGGTCTTGCTGATACTGCATTGAAGACTGCCGATGCCGGTTATTTAACCCGTCGTTTGGTTGATGTTGCACAGGATGTGGTAATTGGCGAAGAAGATTGCGGCACGCTTCGTGGTATTGCGACAAGCGCATTAAAAGACAATGAAGATATTATTGAGCCATTGGCTGATAGAATTGAAGGTCGTACTTCATTGCATAATGTTTACCATCCGCTTACAGATGAACTGATTATTGAAGCGGGCGAAGAAATCACCGCAGAAAAAGCAAAACAAATCGAAGACTCTGGTATTGAAACCGTTGAAATACGTTCTGTATTGACTTGTGAAAGCAAACGCGGCGTTTGTGTGAAGTGTTATGGTACAAATCTTGCGACAGGTTCTATCACTCAAAGAGGCGATGCTGTAGGTATTATTGCAGCACAGTCAATTGGTGAACCCGGTACCCAGCTAACATTGCGTACTTTCCACGTGGGTGGTGTAGCTGGTTCTGCTTCAGTAGAATCTTCTCTTCCTTCAAGGTTTGATGGTACTATCCAGTTTGATGGTTTGCGCAGCGTAACTACTGAAAATAATGAAGGAAATAAGGTGCAGGTTGTAATTGGCAGAACAGGCGAGGTTCGTATTATGGATCTTAAAAATGACAGACTTCTTACTACTAATAATATTCCTTATGGCGCTACGCTGCAGGTGAAAGATGGTCAGCAGATAAAAAAAGGTGATGTCATTTGTTCATGGGATCCGTTTAACAATGTAATCATATCAGAAATTGCCGGAGAAGTAAAATTTGAAAATGTTATCGAAGGCATTACTTTCCGCGAAGAAGCAGATGAGCAAACCGGTCACCGTGATAAAGTGGTGATTGAAACAAAAGATAAAACAAAAATCCCGGGCTTGATTGTTCAGGGCAAAGAAACAAAATCTTACAATTTGCCTGTCGGCAGCCGCCTCATTGTTGAAGACAATGAATCAGTAAAAGCCGGACAGGTAATTGGCAAGATTCCAAGAACAATGCGTAAGAGTGGCGATATTACAGGAGGTTTACCACGCGTAACAGAATTATTCGAAGCACGTAATCCAAGCAACCCTGCTGTTGTTTGTGAAATAGATGGTGTGGTAACTTTTGGCAATGTAAAGCGTGGCAACAGAGAAATTATAGTGGAAGCAAAAGATGGTGTGGTGAAAAAATATCTTGTTCCGCTTACACGCCAGATATTGGTGCAGGATGGTGACTTTGTAAAAGCCGGTACTGCTTTGTCAGATGGTCAGATTGCTCCGGCAGATATTCTCTCTATCAAAGGTCCGTTTGCAGTACAGGAATATGTAGTGAATGAGATTCAGGAAGTATATCGTTTACAGGGTGTAAGGATCAATGACAAGCATATCGAGGTGATCGTTCGCCAGATGATGAAGAAAGTTGAAATCGTTCATGCCGGAGATACAAGATTCCTTGAAGAGGATCTTGAAGACAGGTTTGATTTTAATGAAGAGAATGACCGCATTTTTGATAAGAAAGTGATCACTGATCCTGGTGACAGTGCAAAATTTAGGGCGGGACAAATTGTGACGCTTCGTGAATTAAGAGAAGAAAATTCCATTCTTCGTCGTGCAGATAAAAAGCTCGCAGAAGTTAGGGATGCTGAACCCGCAACCGCAACACCTGTGTTGCTAGGTATCACCAAAGCTTCATTGGGCGTGCAAAGCTGGATATCTGCTGCATCATTCCAGGAAACAACCAAAGTGCTTAGCTCCGCGGCCATTCAGGGAAAAACAGACCACATGCTTGGTTTGAAAGAGAATGTAATTACAGGTCACTTAATTCCTGCAGGTACCGGCCAAAAAGAGTTTGAAAACACAATCGTTGGCAGCAAAGAAGAATATGAATTGCTTGCTACAGCAAGAGAGGCAATGAATTTTGATGAGGAAGAATAACAATGATGAAGAAGAATAACAATAATGAAGTATATAATTATGCATTTGAGAAAACAGGAAGCATTTGCTTCCTGTTTTTGTTTATAAATATATCAATGTCGGACATATTCTTAAAAAATACTCAATATTCAACACTTGATGTAATCGATATTTCAACTTCAAAATTGAGTATTAAACATTTTTCCTTAACCAACGACATTGAATTTATATAATTCAAACTCTAAGTTCTTTATTATATTACTGCCTCGATTATTCTAAGGTTACGCTTTAACATTAAACGCTTAAACTATCAAACCTGCTCGTAAGATTTGTTGAAGTACAAGAGTCCCGTGCATATTGAAACAGAAGCTTCATGTATGTTCTGCATACCAGCTTATAAAAATTTCCAAACGTTTAATTTATACTTGTACTATTTGATTTAACAAATTTTTGTGGAGCTTACTTTTAACTTCACCCCTTTAAACCTTGCTAGTGAATAAAATTTTATTAATCATAAATGTACTATTGCTCGCAGCCGTGGGATATTTGTATTATCTGCATTACAATTATACAAGTGCAGATGAAAAAAAACATGCAGATGAAAAAGCAGCCGTATTGAACTCTTTTAAAATTGCCTACTTTGAATTAGATTCTGTGCAAAACAATTACCAATACTATAAGGAAGTACGCGATTATCTTACCAAAAAAGATCAAAAAAATAATGAAAAACTGAATAAAATAAAAAGTGACTATCTCAATAAATACAAAGAATATCAGCAAAAGGGCTCGCAGCTTTCGGAGAAAGAACAAAATGATTACCAGCAAAACCTCATGAAATTGCAAAATGATTTTCAGGAAACGGAACAAACCATAAACAATGAAATGAATGCTGAAGCAACTGAGAAATTGCAGAATGTAAAAAAGAAAATAGAAGATTTTTTAAAAGGCTATTGCTCTACAAAAGGCTTAGCATATGTTTTTGCTGCAAGTGACCGTGATAATTTTTTATATTATAAAGATACCATCAGAAACATTACTCCTGATATTATTAAAGGATTGAATGACGACTACAAAAAAGCCAGGAGTAAATAAACTTCAAACATATTTTATATCTTCAAACCCCGTTCTTTACAGCGGGGTTTTTCAATTATGATTGAATAATGAACAAGGAATAAGGAGTGATGAATTATGATTTGCTTATTCTTCAATATTCAAAATTTATTGTTCCTTATCGGATATTCTTAAATCGTATTGATCTGACTCCTTAAAAATATTTTATTTATGGCAGAACATCCTTCAAAGTTCAAACCTACGCTTGGCTTAATTGACGCAACTATGATTGTTGCAGGCAGCATGATTGGCTCGGGCATTTTTATTGTTAGCGCGGATATGCTGAAAGATGTTGGCTCCGCAGGTTGGTTAATATTTGCGTGGCTACTTACCGGATTTCTTACGCTGACTGCTGCTATAAGTTACGGCGAACTGAGTGGCATGTATCCAAAGGCAGGCGGACAATATGTTTACCTGAAGGAAGCATATAATCCTTTGATCGGTTTTTTGTATGGCTGGAGTTTTTTTGCGGTAATTCAAACAGGAACTATTGCTGCGGTGGGTGTGGCTTTCAGCAGGTACACAGCGTATCTTATTCCCGGTTTAAGTGAAAAAAATATTATAGTTGATCTGGGTTTTATAAAGATAAGTGCTGCACAAATTTGTTCTATTGTAGTGATCATTTTTCTTACCTACATCAATACACATGGCATTAAAAGTGGCAAATGGATACAAAATATTTTTACGGGTACCAAGCTGCTTTCATTATTCGGTTTAATCATTGCCGGATTTTTTGTTTTTAATGCTGGTATTTGGCATGCAAACTGGACCAATGCATGGCAAATGATGCAACATTCTTCGCGTACTGATGCAAGTATAAATCCGCCTGTATGGCAAACGCTTACAGGCTTCGCGGTGATCGGCGCTTTAACTTCTGCTTTGGTAGGTTCAATATTTAGCAGTGACGCATGGAATAATGTAACCTTTATTGCAGGTGAAATAAAAAATCCAAAGAAAAATATTGGCTTAAGTCTGTTTCTGGGTACTTTAATAGTCACTGTAATTTATGTGCTTTGCAACCTGATGTACCTGTCTGTTTTATCAAACCATGAAATTGCATTTGCCCCTGAAGGTAGACCAGCTATTGCAGCCTCTGAGAAAATATTTGGTTCTTATGGGACATACATTATTGCTGTGATGATCATGATTTCTACTTTCGGGTGCAACAATGGTTTAATTCTCGCAGGTGCAAGAGTATATTATACTATGGCTAAAGATGGTTTATTCTTTAAAAAAACAGCAGAGCTTAATAAACATGCAGTGCCGGGATTTGGGTTGTGGATTCAATGTATATGGACGAGTCTGCTTTGCCTTAGCGGTACTTATGGTCAATTACTTACTTATGTTGTATTTGTAGTGTTGATTTTTTATGTTCTTACCTTAATTGGCATTATTATTTTAAGAAAGAAACAACCACAGTTGGAGAGGCCATATAAAGCAATTGGATACCCTTTGTTGATAATCTTATATTGTATTATTGCGCTCATTATTTGTATTGGCTTGTTTGTATATCAGCCAAAACAAACATGGCCGGGATTGGTGATTGTGTTATTAGGTATTCCTTTGTATTATATTGCAGTAGCTAACAGAAGCAATTCTGCATCCTCCGTTAGGGAATCAACGTAAAAGAAGTTTTAAAAAAAGCACTATGAATTTTGATAAACTGTTTAACGATTTTTCTCATTTAAAAGTTGCAGTAATAGGCGATGTAATGCTTGATACTTATTGGTGGGGGAAAGTTGAACGTATTTCACCTGAAGCACCGGTTCCTGTAGTTACACTACACAGAAAAGAACAAAGAATAGGTGGCGCTGGCAATGTTGCATTGAATACAACATCATTGGGTGCAGAAACTACTTTGTTTTCTGTAATAGGCGATGATGACGATGCAGATACATTAATGGGTTTATTGCAAAATGAGCACATTGATACAAAGTATATAATTAAAAGCAATAACCGCATTACTACCAATAAAACACGCATCATTAGCCGTAACCAGCAAATGATGCGTCTTGATACAGAAATTACCGATTATATATCAGAAGATGATGAGCAATTATTGTTTAAAAATTTTACTTCTTTTGTAAGGCGCTATCAGCCTTCGCTTGTCATATTTGAAGACTATAATAAAGGTGTATTAACGGAGAATTTAATTAATAAAATTATTTCGTTTTGCAAAGAGAATAAAATAGTAACAACAGTAGACCCTAAACGCAAAAACTTTTTTTCATATAAAGGGGTAGACATTTTTAAACCAAATCTTAAAGAAATAAAAGAAGGGCTGAACATGCTCTTTGATGAAGTGAATGAACTCACGCTTAAAAACATTCACAACGAATTATATCAACTGTTGCAGCATCGCATTTCGCTCATCACACTTTCAGAAAAAGGTGTGTATATACAAAAAGGCAATTACGCAAAAATTGTTCCTTCACAGATGCGTAATATCGCGGATGTAAGCGGTGCCGGTGATACCGTAATTGCAGTAGCATCACTGGTATATGCCGCAACAAAAGACATTGCACTTGCAGCAGAGATGGCTAATCTTGCAGGTGGCCTTGTGTGCGAGCAGGTAGGTACGGCAGCAGTGAATAAAGAAAAATTTCTTTGCGAGTGCACAGAACTTTTCAAATAATTTTTCCCACATAAGAATAAGCATTGTACTTTTTGCTGCATTCTTCATTATCCCTTTTCTGAATATAGAACGAAGGTTTATCCTGAGCTGTGTAAAAGAGTGACAAGACAAAAAATTTAAAGCCGAAAAGAAGGGGAATACCAATATTGGTTATAATATTGGGTCTTTTATTAAAGCTGCACAGGGTTAACTGAATAGTCTTTGCATTAAACTCTTTAATTTATGTACAAGAAATTTATTTTTACAATTATCTCTTTGACAGCCCTTATTTTCTTTTTTCAATACAGTTCGGCTCAATCAAATATAAGTTTAGGAATAAAGGGTGGAATTAGCATACCGAATCTTAAAGCATCAGGTAATAGTCCTGTCAGCAAGGGATGGTCAAGCAGGTTAGGGCCTTACGCCGGTGTTGTAGCGGAACTGCAACTTAGTAATCGAATCTCTCTGCAAAGTGAACTAAATTATTCCTCACAAGGGGGTAAAAAAAATGGAATCCTGGCAATTCCTACGGATCAATTTTTAGAATACTTTGGCATTGACACAACAGTGGCGATACCTTATATTTATGCGAAAGGTAAAAGTGAAGCAAAACTTAATTATATAGAACTTCCTGTACTGCTAAAAGTTAATTTTCCTTTGGATAAAATGTTTATGTTATTTGTGGATGCAGGTCCTTATGCAGGTTATTTAGTTAATGCGGAAAATATAACAAAGGGGTCAAGTAATATTTATTTTGATGAAAATCTTACACAACCTTTATTACCTGTACCTGTTTCATTAGATGAAAAGGTGGACTTAAAAAATGATCTAAAGAAATTCAATTTTGGTATACAAGGCGGAATTGGTTTAAGTTTAAATCTTTCAGACAAAAGCAAGTTATTTTTAACCGGAGGTGGTAATTATGGATTAACCCATTTACAAAAAGATAAGGCTAATGGCAGTAATAATACTGGTGCAGCCACACTTACTTTAGGTTATTTAATGAATTTATAGCTGAATGATTGATTAACATTTCTAAGAGAATTGCTTAACATTTTTTTATTAAACTTTAAAGGAAATTTGCGTCTATAATAATGTTGTCAAAAAATGTAATAAAAATGTTACTTAAGTGATATATCAATTTTCTGGCATTGCATTTGTAAAATAACAACTAAAGATATTAATAGTCAATTTTCTCATAAGCAGTTAGTTTTGGTTGCGGCCCCTGTTTCTACAGGGGCTTATTTTTTTAAGCATCTTTAGTCTTCAGCTTTTTAAATCGCCATATTAAGAACCATAAAGCAAGCAGGCAACCCACTGCATCAGCAAGAATATCAAAATAGTCAAAATTTCTGTCAGAAGTAAAAAACTTTTGAACAAGCTCCATTAATATCCCATATAAAATTGCACAAATTGTGATTAGTGCAAAAAGATTTCGGGACGCGATATTTGACCTGAAAAAAGGATAACCCCATAAGAGCGTAAGAATACTGAACATTCCGATATGCACCCATTTATCAAAATAAATAATATTAAAAATTGGGGCCTGCGGTATATCAGAAGCTGGCATAACCATAAGAATAAAAGTTATTGTTAACCAAACTAAAGCGGGTAAAAAAGAAATAAACTTAGGTTTCACTTTTTTTGCGCAAAACTAAGAAAAAAGGATTGCCAAAAGGCGGCCTTATATTCATCCTAAAAACTCACTATTTAAGTAGATGACATAGAATTATCCACATCGTTACTTGCCCCTGTACAAAAAATAAATGGATTAGGTTAAGCAAATTAATTGAAAAACATGCTTTTGAGGATGTCAAATTATAAATAAATATATGTTAAATAATTTTAAAATTTTAAGCCATTTTTCTTGGTTTTTGAAGTAAATTTGCTGCATTATAATTTTATTTAATTTAAAACTAGGTTCACGTATGAGCATGATTAAAACTAAAAAAATTGTACCCTTTTTTGTACTCATCGCGATTGCTGTTGCTGCTACATTTATTCCTTCCCTTCCTTTATTTAATGATAGTGGTAAATATAATGCTGCTGATATTGCATGGTTAATTGTAGCTACGGCATTAGTATTTCTTATGACTCCGGGTTTGGCTTTCTTTTATGGTGGCATGGTTCATAGAAAGAATGTGCTGTCCACAATGATTAAAAGTTTAATAGCTACGGGAGTGGTAAGTGTGGTATGGGTTGTTATAGGTTATAGTCTTTGCTTCGGAACTGATATTGGAGGTTTTATAGGTAATCCGGGTACACATCTGTTTTTTAAAGATGTGGCTTCAGGTGCGCCATGGAGTCTTGCTCCCACAATTCCTTTAACGCTTTTTGCTTTATTTCAGTTAATGTTTGCAGTAATAACTCCGGGTCTTGTAGTAGGTGCGGTTGCTGAACGTATTCGTTTTACTGCCTATGTTTTATTCACTGTTTTATTCAGCATTTTGGTATATGCACCGCTTGCACACTGGTCTTGGCACCCAGATGGCTTTTTAGCTAAAATGGGAGCTCTGGATTTTGCCGGAGGTACCGTGGTACATATTTCTGCTGGTTGTGCAGCTCTTGCGGGGGCCTTAGTTTTAAAGCGTAGAAAAGTACATATTGCTAATACAGAAATTCCACCTGCCAATATTCCTTATGTACTGATAGGTACCGGTTTACTTTGGTTTGGCTGGTTTGGTTTTAACGCTGGCTCTGCCGGTGCTGCAAATTCTCTTTCGGTATCTGCTTTTGCAACAACAAATACTGCCGCCGCCGCTGCAGGTTTGTCATGGATGTTTTTTGATATTTTAAAAGGCAAAAAACCGTCTGTTTTAGGTTTTTGTATAGGTGCAGTGGTTGGTTTGGTAGCTATAACTCCGGCGGCAGGATTTATTGCCATTCCTCAAAGTATTTTTATAGGAGTTGTAGCGGCAATTATTTCAAATATTGCCGTATACTATAAATCAAAATCAATAGTTGATGATACATTGGATGTATTCCCATGTCATGGCATTGGAGGTATGGTAGGGATGCTTATGACCGGCATTTTCGCAACCAAGAGTGTAAATCCTGCCGGTAATGATGGTTTATGGTATGGTAATCCTGCATTTTTCTTTATACAGCTAAAGGCAATGGTAATAGCCGTAGCTTATAGTTTTGTTGTATCATACCTCATTTTTAAATTCATCAATTTTATTCTGCCTTTGCGTGTAACTGAAGAGGAAGAGGATCTCGGTTTGGATGAAACACAACATAATGAAAAATACATGCAGGGTACTTTGCTTGTTAAAAGTAATGGGATTTTGAAAGAGGTGGAAAATCCAAACATACCTCATTAACATATTCTCCGGGAATGGTAATTTTTGATTACTTCTTCCCGGTACTATAATACAAATATTTAGCCCCAAATTACTGGTGTATTCATGTGGATACACAGGAGAAAATTTTAATGCCTTGAAAGACCTTTTGCAAAAGATGCTCCGCCATACGAAAAGTTTTAAAAACTTATTCATTCAACAACAAAATGATGACCAACATGAAAAAATTTATCGCATTTGCCGCATGCATATTGGCTATTGGCACCGCCTTTTCACAAAAAGATTCTTCTGCCACATCTGCATTTAAATTATCAGGTTCTGCAGATGTTTATTACAGGTACAATTTTGATAACCCCAAAAATCCTTCTCCCAATAACTACAATAATCTTACAAGCTTTACAAGTTCACATAACTCATTTGAATTGGGTATAGCTAACATCCAGGCTGCACATAGTTTTAACGATACGCTACCGGCGCCAACGCCAATGCCACCATCAGCTATGGCTGGACCTTCTCCAATGACAACGCCCGGTATGGCGGGACCACTGCAAGCTAATCCAAGACCGTTTGGTTATAACTTAGGTCATTTTAGTACCGTGTATGTTACGGGTGTAGTCAGTGGTATTGGTCAATGGCAAAATAATGATTTTCCCGGAGACCATACTTTTCAGGCAGACCTAAGCAATGGACAAGTTTTTATACAAAAAGTTGACGGTATTTTTCAGTTTTTTGTGCAAGCAGGGGCTTATTCACTTCCTGATATTGGTCTTCCTTATGTACGTGCAGGTAATACAGAACATACACCCGGCATTGCAACAAATGCTTTTTATGGTGTAGTTCCGCAGGCTTTCGTGAAATTAGTTCCCGCTAAAAATTTCTCTATTATGGCAGGTAAACTTCCAACGCTTATTGGTGCAGAGTACACTTTTTCATTTGAGAATATGAACATTGAGCGGGGACTACTTTGGAATCAGGAGAATGCTGTAAACAGGGGCGTGCAGGCAAAT
>WNGE01000197.1_pt1 | contig 76535 bp, 67 predicted proteins | sample 5400651 | NCBI WGS metagenome assembly WNGE01 (sample SAMN13153370, study PRJNA577476) | soil metagenome | isolation source: 60 cm soil or saprolite under grassland replicate 2 | place: USA:California | collected 2016-06-15 | reverse complement strand
GGGCCGGGGGGTCGGCGGCCGAGCGGCCGGGGGTCAGGAGCAGGGCGGCGAGGAACGCCGAGCCGGCGAGCAGCGCCCCCTCGACCTTGGTGCCACAGGCGCCGGCGCCGAGCATCGCCGCCGCCGCCAGCGTCGCCCGCTCCGGGCGCCGCAGCCAGAGCAGCAGGGTGAGGGCGAGCGGCAGGCCGAACGCGAGCAGCGGCACGTCGGCCATCAGCAGCAACGACTGCCGGGACAGCAGGGTCGGCATCGCGGCGACGAGAAGCACCGCTGCCACCGCGGGCAGCGGCCCGGCGAGCCGGCCGACCGCCCACCCCGTCGTGGCGAGCAGGGCGGCGAGCAACGAGGCGACCGCGACGTGGGCGGCGGCGTCGCTGGGCCTGCCGACCCACCCGTCCCCCCAGGCGACCAGCGACGGGAAGAACAGCGGGTAGTTCTGCTGCTGGTAGGCGGCGCCGGTGTCGGTGAACACCCGAGGGTCGAGCCTGCCCAGCTGGGACAGCGTCCGGGCCCGGACCATCCACAGCGCGTACTCGTCGTTGGAGGCGGCCGGGATGCCCGCCCCGAGCGCGGCCGTCCGGGCGGCCACCCCGGCCGCAACCAGGCCGCAGACCAGGTCACCGAGCCCGACCGCCCAGCGCGCCGGCCGCCGCTGCGCACCGGCGGCCGGCCCGCCGCGGCCGCGGCGGGGCACCAGGCCGGCCAGAGCCAGCAGCCCGAGGACCGGGGCGACGACCGGCGGCGGCCTGGTCGGGCCGCCCAGCACGGCGACCAGAGTGGTGACGGCGCCCAGCACGGCGACGCCGGCGAGCCAACACAGGCCCAGCGCGCCCAGCACGCCGTAGGCCCGGTGCGGCCACCGGCCGCCGCCGAGACGAAGCGCGGTGTGGCCGGCCAGCAGGACGACCAGATCGCCGGCCAGGGCGCCGATCATCGCCTGAGCACGAGGTAGCCGGGGGCGAACTGGTAGACCCGCCCTCCGCCGGCCACGGCGGCGGCCGGTGCACCGTAGTACACCGTCCAGCGCGCGCCCGCGTCGCATGTGGACGGTCTGGGGGAGAGCGCGTAGACCAGCCAGAAGTAGGTCAGCGCCGAGGCCCGGTAGCCGCACACCCCGATGACACCCGACCGCCGGGTCTCGAACGGGCTCGGCGGAGCCGGCCGCTGCACGATCCGGACGGCATCGCCGGCCGGGATGACCTGCCGCGCGAAAGCCAGGAAGCGGGTGCCCCGCTCGCCGACGGAGGGGAGCAGCGGCACCCCGTCCACGTCGGCCAGGTCCTGCGCGCTGGCGGCCCGGGCGGACTGGTCGGCAAGCTCGCCGGCAACCCGCACCAGGCCCAGCCCCAGGGACAGCAGGACGAGCGCCGTCCCGGCAAGCCGGCGGGGCGTTACGACCGGCCCGGCAGGGCTTCGCGGCACCCCGGGGAGCCTACGGCAGCCTCGGCCCGGACGCGTGCGTGCCGGCTCGTGCCGTACCGGTCACCGCACCGGCCGGCCACCGCCCGGTAGGGTGCTGTCGGCGACTGCGGAGGGACGGGTGAGCGGCACGGTCAACGCGGACAGCAGCGTCTACTACCAGACCGGGTACTGGAACGACCTGCCGCCCGTCCAGCGATACCTCAACCGGCGCGCCACCGGAGACCCGGACCTGTCGTGGTCGGAGCATCTCGCCGGCTACCACGGCGGCGCGTTCGGCAAGGCGCTGGTACTCAACTGCGGCAACGGGTGGGTCGAGCGTGAGCTGGTGAAGGCCGGCCTGGTCGCAGAGGCGGTCGGGGTCGACTTCTCCGCCGACTTGCTGGGCCGGGCGCGGGAGGAGGCCGACAGGCTCGGCCTTCCGCTGCGGTACGCCGAGTTGGACACCAACTCCGCGCAGTGGCCAGAGGGCGACTTCGACCTGGTGGTCAACTACGCGGCGGGGCATCACATCGCCTACCTCGACCGGGTGTTCCGCAGCATCGCCGAGATCCTCCCCCCGGACGGCACGCTGGTGTCCTGGGACTACGTCGGGCCGCATCGCAACCAGTACCCGGCTGCGCAGTGGGAGGCGGCCTGGGAGCTCAACCGGTCCCTGCCCGACGGGTTCGGGCACGCCGAGATGATCTATCCGCACCTGCCGACCATGCTGGCCACCGACCCGACCGAGGCGATCCACTCGGAGCTGATCCTGCCGATCATGCGCCGGTACTTCGAGCTGGATCACCTGCGGGCGCTCGGCGGTGGGCTGGCCTACCCGGTGCTCACCTTCAACACGCGCCTGTTCGCGCAGCCGCGGGCCGACTCCGACCCCGTCGTCGAACGGGTGCTGGCGGCGGACGGGGCGTACACCGACCGCGACCCCGCACGGCGCACCCTGTTCTGCTACGCGGTCGCCCGGCCGAGGAAGGCCTCGCTCGCCGACGTCGGGCAGCTCGCCGCGTGGACGGCGGAGGAGGACGAGCGCGAGCGGCACGCCGCGGCCAACGGCGGCCGCTACCAACCCGATACCCTGCTCGGCGGGCTCTACGACGCGCTGGACCAGGCCCGGCGGGAGGCGGAGCACGCCCGGCAACCGGTCGCCGTCACTGACCCACCGGACCTCGCCGCCGAGCCGACCCCAGGGCTGGGCCCAGAGCCGACCGCTGAGCCGACCGCTGGGCCGACCGCTGGGCCGACCGCTGGGCCGACCGCTGGGCCGACCGCTGGGCCGACCGCTGGGCCGACCGCTGGGCCGACCCCCGAGCCGACCGGGCTGCTGGCGCGACTGCGGGCGGGCCCGAGGGTCCGGGCCGTCGCCGCCCGGGTGCCCGGCGCCCGGCCAGCCGCGCGGTGGCTGCGCCGACGGCCGGCCCGCCGCTAGCCGAGCAGGCCGCGGGACTCGGCGATGCTGCGCCAGCGCGCCGCGAAGGCCTCGTCGGAGTACCGTTGCGCGCGCTGGATCGCCGAGTCCGCGAGCCGCCTCCGCAGTCCCTCGTCGGACGCGAGCCGGCAGGTCAGCTCGGCCAGCTGCGCCGGCGTGGTCCAGCGGAACCCGTCTATCCCGTGCCGGACGATTTCGCGCTGCCCCGCCTTGTCGATCACCACCGGCACGCAGCCCCCGGCCATCGCCTCCGCCGTCGTCATCCCGAAATGCTCGTGGGACCAGGGACTCTTCCGCTCGTCCTCGTCGAACCCGGTCGCGGACCAGAAGACGGAGGCGGTCGACATCAGCCGCTCGACGACGTCGCGTGGCGCGTTCGGGTGGATCTGCACCGGCAGCCCGGCGGCGGCCCCGCGGACCTTCTCCAGGTACGGCAGCTGGAACGGCTCGCACCCGCCCACGACGTGCATGGTCCAGCCGGCCAGCCGTCCGCGCCGCACCAGGTCGCCGAAGAACTGCACCATCTCCAGCTGCCGCTTGGCATGCCCCAGCCCGGGGGCGAAGAACCGGCCGACGGTGAGGACGACCGGCTCGCGCCGCGGCGCGGGGCGTAGCCGGTCCACCTGGATGGGTGGGCAGAGCACGTCCGCCTCGACCTGCCACAGCCGACGGATCCAGCCGGCGGTGTACTGCGAGTTGGCCAGCACGGTGTCATATGCGGACAGGAACTCGGTGCCGCGCGGATCCCGCAGCAGCCACGGGAACCTGGCCGCCAGCAGCGCGGCCGGCCCGCTCGGCGCGCCGGCCAGCCGGGGGCGGGACAGCGCGATCCCCAGCTCGCGGGTGTCGCTCCGGCCCGGTACGAACGTTGCGGACTTGAAGTGCAGCTCGCGCCCCTCCTCCGCGGCCGGCAGCGTGATCACGTGCCGGGCGAACTGGCGGGCGACCGGCAGCTGGGCGAGCACCTGGCCGGCGGCGTCCTCGACGGTCAGGTCGGTGGGCGACGGCGCGCCCGGCCGGCCGATGTCGAACTGGATGGCCCGCTCGGCGCCGGGCTCGACGTTGATGATGCCGTCGCCGTTGGTCCACGCCCACTGCCGGCGGTGACCACCCTCCGGCGGGAACCATCCGGTTCCCCAGCCGAACGCAAACTTGTCGCGGTACTTGCGCAGCCGGGGTCCGACCGTCCGCACCGCGTGCCTCCGCCAGGCCGCCAGGTCGTGGTCGAACGGCGTCGGGAAGAAGCAGAGGTACGCGGCATGGCGGGCCCGCGGCACGAGGGCGGACAGGTACGTGGCGTTGACGAACAGGTCGTAGTCGCCCGACAGGCCGGCGAGCGCCTCGTCGCCCCTGTCCCAGACGACCCGCAGCGTGGTCCTGGACAGGTCCAGCCCGAGGTGACCGGCCAGCTGGTCGCGGTCGACCGCGGTGTGACCGAGCAGGTCGACCTCCGCGCCGTCCCGGGCCAGCAGCTGCGCGATCATGCCGGCATGCCGCTCCCCGCCGCCCATGGAGTGCCAGAACCGGTCATAGATCGCGACTCTCATCGTTCCGCTACCAGCCAGCTTTCCAGCTCGGCCCTGCCGACGACGGCCGACCGGCTCAGCTCGCGGCGGCGGCGGAGCATCGGCCCGAGCAGCCGCAGGTACGACAGCATCACCCGGCCCCGCAGCAGGTGCGGCCGGATCGCCGGCCGGTCACCCGAGCGCAGTCCCGCCCGGGCCGCCCGCAGCAGCATCGACGCCGACGTCAACGGGTAGCGCAGCACGGCGCGCAGCGCCAGCCTCGTGCTGGCGTCCTTGGTCAGCATCAACAACCGGTTGCGGTCCACGTGGAAGGTCCACAGCGGCGACCACTCCATGCTGCTCGCCGAGTGCAGGTGTCGCAGCACGGCCCGCGGCTCGTACCAGATGGACCAGCCGAGTGCGCGCAGCCGCCAGGAAAGGTCGGTGTCCTCGTAGTACAGAAAGAAGTCGTCGTCGAACCAGCCGGCCTCGCGTCCGGCGGCGGTGCGCATCGCCATTCCGTTGCCGCAGGCGGCGAACACCTCGACCGGCTGCTCGTACTGGCCGGCGTCCACCTCCTGGAACCCCCGGTCAGCGCCGTATCCGGCACGCAGCACGATCCCGCCGACGTTGTTCACCACGTCGACCAGCGGGGTGCCCTCGGGCACGGCCAGCACCAGCTCGCCGCGGCCGGCGCCGACCGTACCGGCGACCGCCATGCCGTCGCCGGCGATCTCGAGAGGCTTGTCCCGCTCGGCGGCCACCACGAAGGTGATCTTGGCCGGCTCGGGCAGCGTCGACGACTCCGCGCCGGGGACCGGCACCAGCAGGTCGCCGCTCGGCCGGCTCCACCGAAACCGGCCCGCGCCGGACCCCTCGGGCCCGTAGGTGAGCCGCTCCCACAGCACGTTCTCGGTGACGTCGACGCCGTCGACCTCCACCCGGTGGATCCGGGCGCCCAGCTCGCGACGGTCGTGCGGGCCGGGTGAGAAGCCCGGCGTACGCCAGTGCAGCCGCAGGAACCGCGGCAGGAACACCACCTTCCCGGTGACCGCCGCGATGCGCTCGCCGCCGGCTGCGCCGAACGGTGCGAGCAGGTTGCGCAGCCACCCCGGCTCCGGCACCGCGTCGGTGTTCAGCAGCGCGACGAACGGCGTGCTGACCGCGCGGAGCGCCAGGTTGTTGCCGCCCGCGAAGCCGGTGTTGGTCGGACTCGCTATCACCCGCACATCCGGGTGGTCGCGGGCCAGCAGGTCCAACGAGCCGTCCGCCGAGGCGTTGTCGACGACCACGATGTCGAAGGACCCGGGCGGACAGTCCTGCCGGCGCAGCCCCGCCAGGCAGCTGGGCAGCAGGCGCGCGCCGTTGTAGTTCACGATCACGACGGTGGCCCGGGGCGACTCCGTCACGGTCCGGCCTCCTCCGGGGCGAGCCGAGCCACCACATACACCTCGCTGGCCGGGTAGATGTGCCTGAGCAGGTTCGTGTACGCGGTCCGAAGCGCTGCGTTCTGATGCTGCACCGCCTGCAGCCGCTCATCCAGCAGGCCCAGCAGATGCGTCACGGCGAGCCAGGCCGGAGCCGGAGCTGTTCGTCCTGTGTGGTCGTTCGAGTCGGCGGCACCGACCCCGTCCAGGATCAGCCTGGCGACGTCGTCGCCGAGCGGCGGCTCGGCAGGCAGGTCGGCAGGCAGCAACTGCGGCGGCGGCCCGGGGCTGTTGCGCGGGTTGCCGCCCAGCTCGGCGACGACCATCCCCGCCTGGGTGGCGAGGAATGCCAGCAGCTGCGGGTCGTAGAAGCGCACGTGCGTCGGGTCGCGCCAGAAGTCGTAGCCGAGCACGGACAGCGACCCGGCGTTCGGAACGACCGCGACGAAGATCCCACCGGGGCGGAGCACCCGGGCGACCTCGGCGACGATCCGGGCCACCTCGTCGGCGGCGAAGTGCTCCAGGAAGTGTGCCGCGAACACACCGCCCAGCGAGCCACCGGCGACGGATCGCAGGTACTGCACCGCGTCACAGTGCACGACCTCGTGGCCGTGCGCACGCGCCTTCTCCACCATGCCCCCGTCGACGTCCACTCCGCGGGCGGCGAGGCCGGCATCCCGGAGCAGGTCGAGGAACTCGCCCTGGCCGCTGCCGAGCTCGAGCACCGGGGCCTGGGTGAAGAAGGGGACGTAGTGACCGAGCGCCTCGCGCGAGCGGTCGCCGCCGTAACCCATGAACGCGTAGTAGTCGCTCTCGACCCAGCTCACCGGCTGACCACCCGGGCGTTCGCGTCGACCGTGTACGGCACCCGAAGGATGCCGAAGCGGTGCCCGGCCTCGACCCGAAACCCTCGACCCGAGTGCTTGTGCGCCAGCGGTCGCCCGGCGGCGTCGGTCAGCTGGACGCCGACGATGAATCGGCCGGACAGCGGCGGGCAGTCCGTGACGGTGAAGTCGAGCACCCAACGGCCTGGGCCGGAGGGCAGGCACTGGTCGCCGGCCTCCATCGCGAAGACCGGGATGTTGCCGACCCCCATGACCGTCACCTGCACGCCGCGCACCGTGGCGGCGTAGGAGTCGGACAGCTCGAGCTCCAGCCGGATGGCGAGCGGTTCGTGCGGGCCGAACTCGTCCCGTGGCGACCCGCCCGGCTGGTCGCTCACCACGATCTCGCCGAAGCGAAGGCCCTCGTCGGGTGGCGGCTCGGCCACCACCCGCGGCTCGCCCACGCCGAAGATGGAACGCAGCCAGCCGGTCGCGAACAGCGGCTCGCCGTCGAACACGATCCGGCCGTGATCGAGGACGATCCCCCGGTCGCAGATCTGCTGCACCAGGTCGAGCGCGTGGCTGACGAACAGGATCGTCCGCCCCTCGGCCTGGAACTCGGCGATCTTGTCGAGGCACTTCTTCGCGAACGCCTCGTCGCCGACCGCGAGCACCTCGTCGACCAGCAGGATGTCCGGGTCCACGTGCACGGCAACCGAGAACCCGAGCCGCACATACATCCCCGAGGAGTAGTGCTTGACCGGGTTGTCGATGAAGTCCTCGAGCTCGGAGAACGCCACGATCGAGTCGAACAGCCGTGCCGTCTCGCGGTGCGACAGGCCGAGCAGGGAGGCGTTGAGGAACACGTTGTCCCGGCCGGACAGCTCGCCGTTGAAGCCGGCGCCGAGCTCGAGCAGCGAGGCGATGCGGCCGTACGCGGCGACCTCACCGGTGCTGGGCCGCAGGATGCCGGCGAGCACCTTGAGCAGCGTCGACTTGCCCGACCCGTTGGGACCGATCAGCCCGACCGTGTGCCCGGCCTCGATCTCCACCGTGATGTCGCGCAGCGCGGCGAGGCCTGCGTCGACCGGCCCGGCGCGGCGCAGCAGATGCTCCTTGAGACTGGTGGGCCGCTGGCCTCGGAAGACCTTGCTCACTCCGCTCGCGCGGATGGCCACACCGCCGGTCGAGTCTGGCACCGGCTCAGAGCTCCTCGGCGAAGCCTGCCGACAACCGCCGGTAGGCCAGCAGGCCGAGCGCGAGCAGGGCGACACCGACCAGGCCGCCCACCCCAAGCTTCTCCAGGTAGAAGCGGTAGCCGGGGTCGGCCAGCACCCGGCTCCCGTTCGGCAGCACGGCGTCCTGCGCGTAGAGCGCGCGCTGCATCGCGGTGACGACCCCGGCCATCGGGTTCAGGAAGTACGCCCAGAACAGCCCGTGTGCCCCCAGTTCGGTGCGGACGAGGGAGACCGAGTAGACGATCGGGTTCACCCAGAAGCCGGCCATCAGCACGACCTCGACCACGTGCTGAGTGTCCCGCCACCGCACGTTGAGCGCGGCGACCAGGAACGACAGCGCGATCGTGAACAGCAGCGCAACGGCCACCGCGGGCAGCACCAGCAGCAGCTGTGGCCCGAGGAAGCTGGCGTGCCCGGACACCAGCATCGCGGCCAGCAGCACACCGAGCTGCAGTGCGAAGTGGACCATCGCGAAGCTGACGGTCGACAGCGGGAGCACCGCCAGCGGGAACCGGACCTTCTTGATCAGCCCGGCGTTCCCCACCGCGGCGCCGCTGGCGGATCCGACGGCGCCGGAGAACGCGTTCCAGATCAGCAAACCGGACAGCAGGTAGAAGCCGAACAGGGGGATGCCGGTCTTCAACACCACCTGGAACACGAACGTGTAGACCAACAGCAGGAACAGCGGGTTGGCCAGCGACCAGAGGAAGCCGAGCAGGCTGCCCTGGTACTTGACCTTCAGGTCCTTGCGGACGAGCTTGACCAGCAGCTCCCAGCGGAGTCTGTGCTGCGCGCGGGCCCGCTGCTGCGCGCTCAGGCTGGCCATGGCCGCATGATCCTCGCGAGTCGGTTGGTCGGCTGTATGTCGCACGCCGGTCGCACGACGAGGGTACCGGCCGGCTCGGTCCGCAGGCCGCTGCGCGTCACCCGGCACCCGGTGCGGCCTGCACGTGGTCCGAGTCGTCCGCGCCGGCGGGCGGTGCCGGCTGGTCGGGCCGGCTGCGCCGGCGGCGGACCCGCGCGGCCAGCGGGGTGAGCGCGAGGCCGAGGATCGTCAGCCCGGCGAGGCCGGCGCCGAGCCGCAGCCTGCGGTCGGTGTAGCCGAAGCGCAGCGTGTGCTCGCCCGCCGGCACCACGACCCCGCGGAACGCGTGGTCGGTGCGGAGCAGCGGGGCCGGGCGGCCGTCGATCGTCACCTGCCAGCCCGGGTACCACGGGTCGGCCAGCACCAGCAGGGACCGCCTGTCCGTGGTCACCCGCACGTCGACAGAGGTCTGCGCGACCGCCGTCACCTCGACCCGATCACCGGCCGCAGTCGCCGGCGCCGGGTCGACCCGCACGGGCTGCTCCACCAGCGCCCGCTGCAGCAGCGGGTAGCCGGCCTGCAGCCGGGCGATGCGGTCCTGGCCGGCCGGAACGACGTCGACCGCGTGCACCAGCCGAGCCAGCGAGGTGCCGTCCCGCTTCCACCGGACCGCGTACCCGTACTTCCCGTCCACCTCGAACCCGTGCTGCCGCAGCACGGCCTGCTCCGACTCCGGCAGGTCGTCCCCGGCGACGAACCACCTCAGCGCGAGCAGGTCCAGCGCCGTCCAGTTCCACCTCGACGGTGGCGTGCCGACCACGCCGCTGTTGAGGTCGCCGCCGCCGCCGACGGCGTAGTAGAACTCGCGGTACCAGCGCAGCGGGAGGAACCCACCGTCCCGGCCGATGATCGTCTCCGCCTGGACCGCGAGGTTGGTGTCCGGGCGGGCGATCACCCGGGTGTACGCGCCGGCCAGGAAGTACTGCCGCGGTGTGGGCCCCGGTGGCAGGTCGTCCGGTACCGGGATCTCCAGGCCCTGGTTGCCCACCGGCGTCCGCCCGATCGTCAGGTATCGCCCGCCCCCGGCGCCGATCGTCTCCAGGTTGTCGCCGTAGGCGTCGTAGATCGCGTTCGGCGCCTTCTGCTGGTACTCGGCGAATGGCCGGGCGTACACGAGTTCGAGCGAGGTGACGGCGAGCAGCACCAGCGCCGGAATCGCCCTGGGCACCCGGCGGACGCCGGCCAGCAGCCACGCCGCCGCGCCGACGGCTCCGGCCAGGCCCCAGCGCTTCCAGGACACCCCGTCGTTGGTCACGTCGGCGAGCAGCAGCACTCCGCCGAGGCCGAGCCCGAGCACCAGCAGACCGGCCGCGCCGTGGCTCAGTCGCGCCCGCCAGCGGCCGACGTACGCGGTGAGCAACTCGTCCAGGCCGACCGCGGCGCCCACGCAGAACGCGAAGCTGGCGACGAGCAGCCACCGGGTGGGCACCCGGAACGCGCGGATGACAGACACGTGGTCGTAGACGAACCGGTAGATCGCATCCTGGTTGCCGAGCGCGAACAGGAAGCCGACCGCCGCCGCCAGCAGTATCCAGGCGCGCACCCAGTTGAGCTCGCGGCGCCGGGTGACGAGGGCGAGACCGACCAGGCACAGCGCGGCGACGCCGACGAACGCCTGGTTCTCCCCGACCAGGACCCGGGTGTAGTCCGGCAGCAGCGCGTTGACGGCCGTCGGGCCGGGCAGCGGGTACTGCTGCCGGAAGTCCGCCGACGCGCGGTAGGTCTGCCCTCGCAGCAGCAGCGAGGGCAGCAGCTGCCAGCCGAACAGCAGGGCGAACAGCGCCACCGCGCCGCCCAGGGTGAGCGCCGCCTGACCGGCGCGCCGCAGCTGGCCGCCGCGCTCGCGGAACAGGATCCACGCCGCGCCGTACAGCGCGAGCGTGACCATGACGTAGACCCACTCCTCGGCATGGCCGGCGAGGAACGTCAGGCCGATCGCCACCGCGCAGCCGACCACCCAGCGCAGCCGCCGCCGCTCGAGTGCCATGTGGCCGGTGAGGAACACCAGCGGCGTCAGGCAGATCACCTGGAGCTGGTCGCCCATGACCACGTGGGTCAGCGTTCCGCCGCCGAGCACGAAGCAGACCGCGCCGAGCCAGGCGGCCCACATCGAGGTGCGCAGCGCCAGCCGGCAGTAGGCCCACATCCCGACCGCGGCGACCACGAAGTGCAGCACGATCACGACCTCGATCGCCTGCGAGGTGGGCAGGAACCAGTACGGGAGATTGCCCGGATAGGCGACTCCCTTCTGCGTGTTGGCGAAGTAGGGCTCGCCGCCGTAGTTCGTCCGGAGCCAGGTCGGAAGCCAGATCCCGTCGGCCACCCAGCGAGCGAAACCATGCCACTGAGGCGCGCCGGCGTTCACCATGACGTCCTGGAAGATCGTCTGCCGCCGGTCGCGGAGTGGCGGAATGGCCCGGTACGACAGCAGCAGCGTGACCATCGCGATGCCGACCGCCTCGCCGGTCAGTCGTGGCCACCGCCGCACCCGGTCCGGTCGCTCGGTCGGCGGCTCGGCCGGTGGCTCCCCGTGGCCCTGGTCGCGCGGCGCCGCCGCGGTCGGCTGGCCCGGCTCGGTCAGCGTGGCGGCGGGGGACTCCGCCCTGCTGTCGTCGGTCATGGGCGGGGAGTATCGCAGGCGGCCGCGGTGCGCCGGCGTCGGATCACGGCAGCCGGCTCAGGTTCGGCGGAACCAGAACGAGCCCGGAAACCGGTGCTGGCGGTCGTACGAGCTGAGCGCCTTCTCCAGCTCCTCCGGGTGCCGCCGGTGCATCCAGCTGCCACCCCAGACCACCTCGACCCGGGCGTTGTCGGCCAGGTAAGCCTGCAGGAGGTACTGCTCGTTCCAGAACCGGTGCTCCGGCCCGAGTACCCAGTCCCGTGGATACTCTCCGGGCAGGAACACGTCGTGCACGTGCACGAGGACGCCGGCCCGCAGCCGCGGCAGGATCTCCAGGAACACGTACTGCACGTCGCTGCCGATCCGCAGCACGTGCGAGGAGTCCAGGAAAAGGATGTCGCCCGGACCCAGCGCCTCGAACACGTCCAGCGGCAGGTCCTGCACCGGCACGTCGCGCAACTCGGCGATCTCGCTGGTCCGGTCGACCGCGGCCCGGACGAACTCGTACGGGTACGGCTCGACGGAGACCAGCCGGCCCTCGGCACCGTCGGCCCGGTTGGCCCGCAATGCCCGCAGCGCGAGCAGCGTGGACCAGCCGGCGCCGATCTCCACCACCTGAGCCGGCCGGTGCCTGCGGATCATCGCGTAGTAGAGCTCGCCGTCGACCGACTCGAACGCGCTGTTGTCCACGAAGTACTCGCCGGCGGCCGCGCCCGCCTGGCTGCGCGGCAGGCCGTTGAGCTCGTCGCCGAACCGGTCGACGACCTCACGGAGCAGCGCGAGCTGCTCCTCGTCGCGCATGTCGATGCCGGGCAGCGCGGACTCCCTGCGCCACAGCGCGTCCGGCAGCGCCCGGGTGTCGGGAATGGGGGAGTAGAAGTGGTTCGGTGTGAGGTGCCAGCCGTGCCGCTCCCAGGTCTCGAACGGTATCGCGACGGCCCGCCGCAAGAGGTCACCGTCGTCGCCGGCACCCGGCCCGGCGTCCGGCACGGTGGGCGGCAGGACGAGCCGGGCCAACCGCTCGCGGAAGCCGTACGGCAGCGCGCGTACGGCCGAGCGGGTGGCCTGCTTGAGCCGCGCGGTCGCGGGAGTCACCGCCGGTCCCGGGTGGCATCCGGGTCGCACAGGTACGGGTAGATCCCGGACAGCGCCCTCTCCCAGTCCGCGTGGTGGGCCGCGATGTCGGCCAAGCCCTGCGCGGACAGCCGCCGGCGCAGCTCGCCGTCCACGCACAGCCGCTCCAGCCGGTCCGCCAGGCTGTCCACGGTGCGCTTGGCCAGCAGGCAGTTCTCCCCGTCCCGGAGGATCCAGTGCCCCCACGGGTTGTCGAACGCGACCACCGGGACGCCGCAGGCCATCAGCTCCAGCGGGAGGTACGACGGGTGCTTGGAGACGGTCAGCGCCAGGCCGACGTCGCTGCCCCGGTACAGCTGGCCGGTGGCCCGGTAGTCCAGCAGGCCCAGGTGCTTGATGCCGACCGACGAGCTGTCGCCGGTGGCCCACGACCCGGCGGTGACGATCCGGACCCGGTCGCCGAGCCGGGCCTTGAGCTCGGCCAGCGCGAGAGAGGCCATCTCCCAGCAGTTCCGCCAGTGCCCGGGGCGGGCGTACACGAACACGGTGACCGGCGCGCCCTCGGTGCGCTGGTGCCGGCCGTCGGCGTGGAACACGGACTGGTCCACCGCGGGCCGGAACGACACTCCCCGGCCGCCGTAGTCCTCCCGGTAGACGCGCAGCAGGTTGTCCGTGTTGCAGAGCCCGTACAGGCCGAGCCGGTAGGTCTCCTCGGCCAGCGCGTAGAGCGTGCTGGCCGGGTAGAACATCGGCTCGAAGTCCTGGATCAGGTAGAACTTGCGCCGCACGTTCGGCGCGTGCGCCACCGCGTACGCGGTCACCCACAGCGTCGCGATCGCCACATCCGCCTCGGGCAGCGCCGCCAGCGCCGCGTCGCTGTGCCGGTCGTAGAAGACGATCTCGCTGCCCGCCAGCGCGGGGAACGCCGCGGCCAGCGCGGACCGGACGAAGTAGTCCGGCGGGCTGCCCCAGACCACGAACCGGTTGCGCACCCCGTCCTGCCGGGCCAGGTGGTCGGCGATCCGCAGCGCGGAGTTGATCCCGCCGTAGAACGGGCTGTCGATGTCCGGGATGAACCAGTTGATCGTGCGGACGTCGAACGGGGCCGCGTTGCGGGCGTGCAGGGCCTCGGTCGCCGCGACGTCCGTCGGCAGCGCCCGGCACATGTCGGCCAGCATCACCGCCTCGGCCGCGTCGCTGCGCTGCCGGAACACCCGGAACGAGCGGCCGAGCGGTAGCTCCAGCCGTTGCGCGGGGGTGGGCTCCGCGCTGCCGCGCAGCGCGGGGCGGCGGCTGCCCAGCGAGAGGTTCGGCGAGAAGTACGGGTCGCCGCCGAACAGCCAGGCGTTGTAGCGCCAGTAGCTGGTGAAGAAGTCCATCCGCGGGATCTCGGTGCCCCGGGTGGCCGACTCCAGGTGCCGCACCCCGGCCAGCGCCGAGCAGACGTTCCGGTAGCCGTGCAGCCTGGCGTCCAGGCCGAGCGCCACGTCGCTGCCGGTGAGCTGGAACCGCTCGTCGAACCCGCCCAGCTCGTCGAACACCCCGCGGCGGATCGCCAGGCAGGCGCCGGTGACCGCGAGGAGGTTGCGGTTCCAGGCGGTCGAGCCGAGCAGGCTGTCGCTGCCCGGTCGCATCCCCTCGAACACGTGGTCGGCGAAGCCGCTCAGGCCGAGGATCGCGCCGGCGTGCTGGATAGTCCCGTCCGGGCCGAGCAGCTGCAGGCCGGCGCAGGCGACGTCCGGCTGGGCCGCCCAGCCGACCAGCTCGCGCAGCCAGCCGGGGTCGAGCACCTCGGTGTCGTCGTTGAGGAAGACCAGCACCTCGCCGCGGGCCCGGGCGACAGCGGCGTTGTTCACCGCGGAGTAGTTGAACGGCTGGACGTCCCACCACAGCACGTCCAGCTCCAGCCCGGCCGCGTTGTCCCGGTACCAGCGCTCGTTGTCCTCGGTGCGGCCGCCGTTGTCGACGATCACCAGGTCGAACGCCGGGTAGTCGGTCTTCGCCAGGCTGGGCAGGCAGCTGCCGAGCATCCGCCGGTTGTGCCGGGTCGGTATCACCACGGTGACGTGCGGCGGCGCCTCGACCTGCCAGCGCACCCGGACGGCCGGCCCGGCCGCGACGGCGGTGCCGGGCAGCCCGAGCCGGTCGAGGTGGTCCTGCACGGCCCGCACCCCGTGCCCGCTCACCCGCGGCGCACGGCGCAGCACGGTGCCCAGCACCCGGGGCACCCGGGCGACCCGCTCGTCGTCCACCCCGCTGCGCAGGACCAGGTCCCAGTGCAGCGCGTCCTCGGTCTCGTGCCGGAGACCGCCGGCCCAGCGCAGCCTGGCCCGGCGGACGGCGAACGAGCGCCCCAGGTAGTTCGCCGACAGCAGGGTGTCCGGCGACCAGGCCGGGCGGAACCGAGGCTCCAGCCGCCGGCCGCCAGCGGTACGCAGGTCGTCGTCCCAGTGCACCAGGTCGACCAGCGGGTCCTGGTGAGCCGCGGTGGCCACGCTGTGGAGGCAGTCCGGGTCGAGCCGGTCGCCGGCCTCCAGGACGATCACGAAGTCGGCGTCGCTGCGGTCGATGGCCAGGTTGGCCGCGTGCGCCGGCCGCCCGCCGGCAGCGTCCGCGCGGCTGATCCGGGGATCGACGCCGGTCGGCAGGGTCACCCCGCAGACCGCCGCGTGCCAGTGACCCCAGGTCTGCTCGCGCAGGCTGGCGAGCGTGTCGTCGACCTGCCCTGGCCCCGGCAGCACTGCCACCAGGAACCGCACCGGCCGGTCCGCCCCGCGCGCCGCCTTACGCTGCGCGGCGAGCTGGGCGCTCGTGCTGCGCTGCTGCCGCAGCCACCGGCTGTAGCGGGGCTCGCCGCGTTCGCGCACTCCGGGGATGACCCAGGTCGAGCGCAGCCGCCGGCCGAACTCAACGGTCTCCCGGTAGCTGGCCAGCGCGGCCAGCGCGACCGCGCGGGCCCGGCTGCCCTCAGGTAGGCGCTCCTTGGCTGCCCGCTTCACCCGCTGCTTCGCGCCCAGCCCGGGGTCTCGGGCCGGCCCGGAGGCGCCGTGGGCGGCGCGCCGGTCGTCGTCCACCGGGCAGAACTCCTTGTCGGCTAGGGCGCTTCAGGGTCGGACACCGCTGCGGTGCTCATGCTCTCATGCCCACCCGCAGCGGCCCGCCGCCCCGCCCGGCTAGGCCCGCGACGTCAGCCACTCCGCCGACCGCACCGCGGGGTTCACGTACGGGTCGTCGTGTAGCTCCCGCCACCAGCGGCCACGCAGCCGCTCCAGGTCGACCGCGTGCTCGTAGTGCGACGGAGTCCGGGCCCGGGTGCTCGCGGTGCAGAACGGCGTGTAGACCACCCGCCGGTGCAGCCGGCGCAGCTTCAGGCAGAGGTCCACGTCGTCGTAGCGGGCCTGGTACTCCGGCGAGAAGCCACCGACGTGGGTGAACACGTCCCGGCGGGTCGCCAGGCAGGCGCCGGACACGGCGCTGCGCTCGCCTGGCACCAGCGCCGCCGCGGCGTACGCCGTCGTCCGCGCCGGCAGGCCCCGCAACAGGTGCTCCGGAAAGCCGTCGACCAGCGCGTAGCCAGCCTGCTCGAGCACGTCCCCGGCCCGCACCACCCGGGCGCCGGCGGCACCCACCCCGGGGTCCGTACACAGCCCGACCAGCTCGGTCAGCCAGCCATCGGACACCGAGACCGTGGGGTCGACGAAGGCGAGGTACTCCGCGTCACCGGCCGCCGCGCCCCAGTTGCGCAGCGCTCCCCGCCCAGACCCGCGCGGGCAGGTCCGGGCCTGGGCCGGCCGGCCGGCGTCCCGGCACTGCGCCGCGGCGTCCTCGAGCAGGGCGCCGGGCACGTCCGCGGCGCCCACCAGCACCACCTCGGCCGGCAGCGGGTCCGCCTCCAGCAGCCCCTTCAGCATCTCCCGCAGCCCGCCGTCGTCGTCCCGGACGTCCTCGCCCAACACCGGCACGACCACCGCGACCGACACGTCGGCCGGGACGCGACGACGCACTCGGTACCACCGCGCGATGCCGGGCACGTCCAGCTCGCCGACCTCCGCGTCGATGCCGACCCGCTCACAGTGCTCGGCCACCGCCCGGCGCCCGGCCTCCCAGGCACCCGGCTTGGCGGCCAGCCCGCCGGCCAGCACGGACGCCGGCGAGGTGCGCCACCGGTACAAGACGCCGGGCAGGTGCAGGACCGCGCGGGCCCGCTCGGAGACTCGCAGCACGAGGTCGTGGTCCTGGGAGCCGTCGAACCCGGGCCGGAAGCCGCCGAGCCCGCGGACCACGGAGGTCCGCAGCGCCACCACGTGGTTCACGTAGTGGTGGGCGCGCAGGCGTTCCGGCGACCAGCCGGGCTTGAGCACCGGGTCGAGGACGTCACCTCCGGCGGTGAGGACGTCCTCGTCGGTGTAGACGAGGTCAACGCCGTCGTCTACACCGAGCGCGTCGATGCGCGCCAGCGCCTCCGGGTGCAGCACGTCGTCGTGGTCGAGCAGCACCAGCAGCTCGCCGTCGGCGGTGGCGAGGCCGTCGTTCGACGCGGCGACGATGCCCCCGCTGTCCGGCCGGCGGGTGAGCCGGACCTTCCGGTGCCGGCCGAGGTCGGCGAGGAACCGGGTGACCGCGGGGTCACCGCACCCGTCGTCCACGACGCACCATTGCCAGTCCGGGCTGACCTGGGCGAAGACCGAGTCCGCGCAGTCGCGCAGCACCTCGAGCGGCGGGTCGTGAACCGGGGTGATGACGGAGAACCGGGGCGTGATCATCGGTCGCCGCCGCCCGCCCGCCCGGCCCGCCGCCGGATCGCCCGGCCGAGCCGCCGGCGGACCCTGCCGGCTCCCCGCGACATCCGCCGCACCCGGGTGGCGATCCGCCACACGTCGGACTGGTGCAGCCGGGCCTCGAACTCCGCCTGGGTCCTGGCGCGGGTGCGCTCGGCGACGCTCCGCCGCTCGTCGGCCTGGTGGGCGAGCGCGGAGTCCTTCTCCGCGAGTGCCCCCTCCGCGCGGTCGTGAGCCGCCAACAGCTCCACCCGGAGCCGGGCGATCTCGTCTCGCAGGCCGGCGTCGCCGGCCTGCGCCGCCTTCTTGTCCAGGGCGACGACCTCCCCGCGCAGCTGCCGGACTTCCTCCTGCAGTCGCGCGTGCTGCCGGTCGTAGGAGAGGACCAGCTGGTAGGGCGTGAGCTCCCGCCGCTCGTACACGACCGCCCAGGGCGCGACGAAGCTGGCGTCGGCGTCGAAGGCGCGGAGGAAGCCGTGCCGGGCGAACAGCGCGCTCCACTCCTCCGCGGGTCGGCAGGTGAAGTGGGTCGGTTCCCGGAAGCCGTCCGGGGTGGAGGAGAACAGCACCCGGTCGGTCACCGCGCACAGCCGGGCGACGGCGCGGTCGCCCTCGGCTCGGTCCATGTGCTCGAGCACCTCGATGCAGGCGACGAGGTCGAAGCGGGCGGGCAGGCCGGCCGGCAGCTCCTCGGCCAGCGACCCCAGGAAGCAGAACGGGCGCACCGCCTCCGGGATCGACGTGATCGCGTATTCGGAGACGTCCACCCCCCACGCCTCGACGCCGCGCTGGCGGAGTTCCTCCACGAAGATGCCGCGGGCGCAGCCGGCGTCGAGGGCGCTGGCGGGCTGCCAGCGGGCGACGACCTCGTCGGCGATGTAGCCGAAGAACCGGGTCCAGTGGCCGCCCCGGTCGTAGCTGCCGCCTTCGTACGTGCGGTAGTAGTCCTCGTCATATAGCGCTCCGCCGCCCGGCGGAGGGGCCGCTCGTGGGCCTGCCGCCTCCGCCGGGGGCTGTCCGCCGGCCGCGCTCACTCGGCGCCTCCTCCGCAAGGTGTCGCGAGACGATACTCCCCCAGTTGATCTTGGTCATCCGGGTCGGGCGACCTCGCCGACCGGCGCCGCCGCCGGGGTCGACCAGACTCCCGGCAGCTCGACCAGCCCGGCGTGGTCGGCCGCCGACCCGGCCCGGACGTGCAGTTCGAACGCGTGATCCCAGTAGTCGAAGCGGTGCGCGAACGACCAGTCGGTCACCGCCGCGGTGACCACGTACGAGCCTGGGTTCAGCGGGCACCGGTCGAAGACGTGGTCGACATACCCGCGGCCGGAGACTACGCCCGGGTCGCCGTCCTCGTCCCGGCTGTTACTGCCGCTGACGTAGATGTCGGTGTCGGTGTAGAAGCCGAGCCCGAAGACCGGTCGCGGCACCGGCTCCCGGGCCTCGTAGTGGATCCGGACCCGCATCGGCTCGCCGGCGACGACCGCATGCCCGGGCTGGCCGTCCGCGCCGAGGAACCGCACGTCCGTGATCACGATCTCGTGACTGCCCTGCCGGGCCGACCCGGGCACCTTCGAGAGGTCCCGCGGCTTGCCTGCCGCCGCGTCGTTCTCGGCCTGGTTCACCTCGCGCAGGTACGCACCGGCGACCGCGGTCGCCTGGCCGGCCTGCTGGAGCCGGCCGTGGTCGAGCCACGCCGCCTGGTCGCACAGGCTCTGCACCAGCGGCATGCTGTGGGTGACGAAGACGATCGTGACGCCGCGGCGGCGCAACTCGTGCAGGTGGTCGAAGCAGCGCCGCTGAAACTCCTCGTCGCCAACCGCGATGATCTCGTCGATGACCAGGATCTCGGGGTCGAGGTGCACCGCGATGGAGAAGCCGAGGCGGACGTACATCCCGCTGGAGTAGACCTTGACCGGCGTGTCGACGAAGTCGCCGAGCCCGGAGAACTCGACGATGCGATCCATCGCCTCGGCGATCTGGCGGCGGCCCATGCCGAGGATCGCGCCGTTGAGGTAGACGTTCTCCCGGCCCGACAGCTCAGGGTGGAAGCCGGCGCCGAGCTCCAGCATCGCCGAGATCCGGCCGTGCGCGGTGATCGTGCCGCTGGTCGGCCGGTGGATGCCGGCTATCAGCTTGAGCAGGGTGGACTTGCCGGAGCCGTTGGGGCCGACGAGGCCGTAGGTCGAGCCGCGCGGGATCGCCAGCGAGATGTCCCGCAGCGCCCAGAACTCGTCGTACCGGTTGCGCCGGTGCCGGGCGGTGACGACCTCCTTGAGGTTGGTACGCCGGTCCCGGTGCAGCCGGAACTTCTTCGACACCCCGTCGACGGTGATCGCCGGGCCGCCGTTCGCGCGCGCTCTCACAGCTCCTCGCTCACGTCCAGCGAGGCCCTGCGGAAGTAGGTCCAGCCGAGCACCAGCACGGCGGCGGACACCACGCCGAGGTAGCCGAGCCGGCCGGCCGAGGGCAACCGCAGGTCGTACAGCACGTCCCGGAACGCCTCGACGAACGCGGTCACCGGGTTGTACTCGTACAGCCGTAGCCACGGGTACTTCCCGTACCGGTCGGTGACGAAGGTGATCGGGTAGATGATCGGGCTGGCGTAGAACAGCAGGTTGAGCGAGACGCTGACCAGGTAGTTCACATCCCGGAACCGGGCGTTGAGGATCGCCAGCACCAGCCCGACGCCCAGGCTGAACGCGGCCAGCAGCACCAGCAGCACCGGCAGCAGCACGATCGTCCAGGAGATGTTGCCGACCGCGAGGAAGACCGCGAGCAGCAGGGCCAGCTCGATGCCGGTCTGGGTGACCACCGCGATCGCGCTGCCGGCGACCGGGACGTACGGCGGGAAGTAGATCTTGCGCAGCAGCGGCCCGGCGCCGATCAGCGCGGCCATGCTGCCGGTGGCGATGGTGAAGAAGAAGTTCCACACCACCAGCGCGGTGAACAGGTAGACCGCGAACGCGTCCAGCCGGCCGTTGCCGGCGACCGGCGGCCGGAACCGGATGAAGAAGCCGAACACGAGCGTGTAGATGCCGAGTGTGGCCAGCGGGTTGAGCAGAGACCAGGCCCAGCCGAGGGTGCTGCCGCGGTACTTGCCCTTCAGCTCGCGCTGCGCGAAGTTCCCGATGAGCCCGCGGTACTGCCACAGCTCCGAAGCAGCGTGGGTCATCGCCGGTGTGCGAGCCTCCTGTGTCGGGCAGCACCGGGCGGGGGCCGGCGGCGCATTCGACGAGCATACTTGACCCACTCGGTGATCAAGGGGAGTGCCGTGCGCATCGCGCTCGACGCGACACCGCTACTCGGCGTACGCACCGGCGTCGGACGATACGTGGAGCACCTGCTCGGGGCGCTGGCCGGCAGCGGTGGCGACGAGCTGGTGGCCACCGCGTTCACGCTGCGTGGCGCCCGCGGGCTGCCCGCGGTGGTGCCGGCCGGGGTGGCGGTGCGGCACCGGCCGGTGCCGGCCCGGGCGCTGCGGGCGCTGTGGGCCCGGACGGAGCTGCCGCCCGCGGAGTGGCTGGCCGGGCGAGCCGACGTCGTCCACGGCACGAACTTCGTCCTCCCGCCGGTCCGGCACGCCGCCGGCGTGCTCACCGTGCACGACCTGTCCTACCTGCGCACGCCGGAGACGGTGTCGGCCGCCTCGCTGCGCTACCGGGAGCTGGTGCCGCGCAGCCTGCGCCGGGCGGCGGTGGTGTGCACGCCCAGCGCCGCGGTGGCCGACGAGGTGCGGGCCGAGTACCGGCTGCCGCCCGACCGGGTCGTGGTCACGCCGCTCGGGGTGGACGAGTCCTGGCTGGCGGCCGAGCCGCCGCCGGCCGGCTGGCTGGCCGATCGCGGGTTGCCGGAGCGGTACCTGCTGTTCGTCGGCTCGCTGGGGCCGCGCAAGGGCCTGCCGGCGCTGCTGGCCGGCTACCGGGAGCTGCGCGCCGCCGACTCCGGGGTCCCGCCGCTGGTGCTGGCCGGTCCGCCGGGCTGGGGGCCGGCCGTGGCGACCGCCGGACTGCCGCCCGGATCGGTGCTCACCCCCGGCTACCTCGAGGCGCCGGCGCTGCGGGCGGTGGTGGCCGGGGCCGCCTGCCTGGCGTTCCCGTCGGTGTACGAGGGGTTCGGGCTGCCCCCGCTGGAGGCGCTGGCCTGCGGCACCCCGGTGGTCGCCAGCGACCTGCCGGTCACCCGGGAGGTGCTCGACGGCCAGGCCGCCCTGGTCCCGGCCGGCGACGCGGCGGCGCTCGCGGCCGCGCTGGCCGGCGCGCTGGCCGGCGACGGCGGCCCGGCCGCCCGGGCCGCCCGCCGGGCGCACGCCGCCGCGTTCACCTGGACCCGGTGCGCCGAGGCCACCCGCGCCGCCTACCGGGCCGCGGTCACGGCGGGAGGCCGAGCGCGGCGGCGGTCTCCGCGCGCAGCGCGGTGAGCTGGGCCGCGGCGCTGGCCCGGGCCGCCGGGCCGGATCCGGTGACCGGGACGGTCACCTCGAGGTACGCCTTCAGCTTCGGCTCGGTCCCGCTCGGCCTGGCCACCACCCGGCAGCCGGCCGCGCGCAGCCGCACCACGTCGGCATCCGGCAGCAGGTCGTCGACCGCGGTCACCGGGCGGCCGAGCAGGGTGCCCGGCGGCGCCGCCCGCAGCCGGGCCATCGCGGCCGCGATCTGGGCGAGGTCCTGCACCCGCACCGAGAGCTGGTCGGTGGCGTAGAGGCCCAGCTCGGCGGCCAGCTCGTCCAGCCGGTGCAGCGGGGTCCGGCCGCCCGCCCGCAGCTCGGCGGCCAGGTCGGCGACCAGCAGCGCGGCCGAGATGCCATCCTTGTCCCGGACCAGGGACGGCGCCACCGCGTAGCCGAGCGCCTCCTCGTACCCGTACGCCAGGTCGCCGGCGGCCCGCACGATCCACTTGAACCCGGTGAGCGTCTCGGCGTACCGCACTCGGCGGGCCGCGCAGAGCGCGCCCAGCCAGGACGAGGAGACCACGGTGGTGGCGAACGTGCCGGCCCGGCTGCCGGTGCGGATCAGGTGGTCGGCGAGCAGCACGCCGACCTCGTCGCCGCGCAGCATCCGCCAGCCACCGGGCTCGCCGGGGGCCGGGCAGCCCACCGCGCACCGGTCCGCGTCCGGGTCGTTCGCGATGACCAGGTCGGCGCCGACCCGTCCGGCCAGCGCCAGTGCCAGGTCCATCGCGCCCGGCTCCTCCGGGTTCGGGAAGCTCACCGTGGGAAAGTCCGGATCCGGCGCGACCTGCTCGGCGACCGCGGCCGGCTCGCCGAAGCCGGCTCGGCGCAGTGCGGCCTGCAGCACGCTCGCCCCCACCCCGTGCATCGCGGTGTAGACGATCCGCAGCTCCCGGTGCGGCGTCCGGGGCACCCGGACCACCGCGTCCAGGTAGGACTCCTCCACAGTGGAGTCCAGCACCGCGTACGAGTCGGACAGTGGCACCGTCGCGAGTGGACCGACCGCCTCGATGGCCGCCTCGATGGCCGCGTCGGCCGGCGGGACGATCTGGGCGCCGTCGGCGAGGTAGACCTTGTAGCCGTTGTCCTGCGGCGGGTTGTGGCTGGCGGTGATCACCAGGCCGGCGGCGGCGGCCAGCCGGCGGACCGCGAACGCCAGCACCGGGGTGGGCAGCGGTCGGGGCAGCAGCCGGGCGTCCAGCCCGGCGCCGGCCAGCACGGCGGCCGCGTCCCGGGCGAAGTCGGCGCTCTTGTGCCGGGCGTCGTAGCCGACCAGCACCGGGCCGGCGGCGCCGGCCGCGCCCAGGTAGCCGGCCAGCCCGGCGGTGGTCCGGCGCACCACGGCCCGGTTCATCGCGTTCGGGCCGGCCCGCATCGGCCCGCGCAGGCCGGCGGTGCCGAACGTGAGCCGGCCGGCGAACCGGTCGGCCACCGCGGGCTCGTCCCCGGCCTCCAGCAGCCCGACCAGCTCCGCGCGGGTGTCCGGGTCGGGGTCCTCGGCCAGCCACGCCTCGGCGGCCGCCCGAAGCTCCGGCCTCACGCCGGCCCGCCGTTCATAGCCGGCCGATCACCTCGGCCAGCAGGGTTCCCATCCGGGCCGCCGCGGCCTGCCCGGCGGCCAGCACCTCGGCGTGGTCCAGCGGGGCGGCGGTGAGCCCGGCGGCCAGGTTGGTGACCAGCGACATGCCGAGCACCTCGGCGCCCTCCGCGCGAGCCGCGATCGCCTCCAGCACGGTGGACATGCCGACCAGGTCGGCGCCGAGCGTGCGCAGCATCCGGATCTCGGCCGGGGTCTCGTAGTGCGGGCCGGGCAGCGCCGCGTACACCCCCTCGGCGATGCTCGGGTCGACCTCCCGGACCATCGCCCGCAGCCGGGCCGAGTAGAGGTCGGTCAGGTCCACGAACCGCGGCCCCACCAGCGGGGAGCGGGCGGTGAGGTTCAGGTGGTCGGCGATCAGCACCGGCTGGCCGACCGCCATGCCCTCGCGCAGCCCGCCCGCCGCGTTGGTGAGCAGCACCGTCCGGCAGCCGGCGGCGGCGGCCACCCGCACGCCGTGCACCACCGGTTCGACGCCGCGGCCCTCGTACAGATGGCTGCGGCCGAGGAAGACCAGGACGGTCCGGCCGGCGACGGTCACCGACCGCACCCGCCCGGCGTGCCCGGCCACCGCCGGCGGCAGGAACCCGGGCAGGTCGGTGAGCCGGACCTCGGCGTCGGCCGGGCCGAGCGCGTCGGCCGCCGGCACCCACCCGGATCCGAGCACCACGGCGACGTCGTGATGCGGCACCCCGGTGGCCGCGGCGAGTGCGTGGGCGGCCGCCGCGGCCGGGGTCGTCGGACCGGGCGGCACCGGGTCGGGGTCGAGGCTCGTCACGGGCCGGAGGGTACGGGAGCCGCGGTGCCGTCGACAGCGACGCCGGATCAGGACAAGACTTGTCATCGTCGGGCTCCGCCGCACGCTGGAGGGCCGGTCCCACGGGACAGGCCCTAAGGGGAGGAAGCAGTGGACGCGGTGCAGGCCGTTCTGGACCGGCTGTCCGGGTCGCCGGACGAGCCGGTGCAGCAACTGGTCGACTACGCGCGCCGGACGTCGGCGGCCATCCTCGGCCACCTCGCGTCCGCGGCGCGGTAGGGCCGGAAGGGCCGTCCCCGGCCTAGCCCAAGGCGAAGGTGGCGGCGGCGACATCGAAGATCCGGCGGCTGTCCGTCCAGCGGGAGTCCGGGACGGAGAGGTACAGCCCGTAGCTGGCGCCGCCGCTGGCGATGGTCCGGTACAGGACGTGCCGGAGGGTGCCGCCCTTGCTGAAGGTGAACTCCCAGTCCGCGGTGTCGTAGCTGCGGTAGGTCACCTTCTCCAGCCGGATCAGCCGGTAGTCGCCGTGGCTGTGCGCGAACCCCGGCTCGGCGGAGGCGAGCTGGGTGCGCGCGCTGGCGTTGCTGTCCGCGCGGATCAGCCGGAGGAACCGGCTCGAGCCGGGCTCCTGCACGTCGACGATGCCGGGATTGACCTGGCTCGGCGTCCAGCCTTGCGGGACGGCCAGCGAGAAGCCGCCCGGGTGCTGGTACCGGCGGAAGCCGGCCGGCAGCGCGGCCGGGCCGGTCGGGGTGGCCGACGGCACGACCGGGCCGGCGCGGTGGCCGGAGCTGGACGGCTTGCCGAGCAGCGCCCGACCGGCGACCGCGGCGGCGACCAGCATGATCACGATCAGCCCGACCGCGACCAGGACCGCGGTGCGGTCCCGGCGGCGCCGGTCCGGCGGCCGGTCGGCGGAGAACCCGCCGAGGCCCAGCGGCCCGGCCGCGCCGCCCGGCGGGGCACCCGGCGGCGCACCTGGCGGGGGGACGGGCGGCGCACCTGGCGGGGGACCTGGCGGGGCGACTTGCGGGGGCGGCGGTGTGCCCACCACCTCGGTCCGGGCATCCTCCGGGACGACCCCTGGCCCGGCTGGGCCGGGCGCGTCCAGCAGCGGGAACGGGGACGGGTCCCGCGCCGGGCCGCCGTCCCGCGGTGTCGGTGGGACCACCCTGGGGGCCGCCGCGGCCGCCGACGCGTCGGCCGGCTCAGCGACGCCGGCAAGGTCAGGGGCCGGGGCATCCGGCTGCGCGGCTCGGCCGGGCTCGGCCGGCTCGACCACCGGAGCGAGCGGCCCGGTGCCGGCCACCGTGGCCGCGAGCACCGAGGCCGCCACCGCCGGCGGCTGGCTGACCGGTCCGGACTGCGGGAACTCCGCGGTGTCCGCGGCCCGGAGCACCTCCAGCAGTCGCCGGCGGGCCTCGACCGCGGTGGCCCGCCGGGCCGGGTCCTTCTCCAGCATCCCCAGCAGCGCCGGCACCAGCGGCCCGGACCGCTCGAACGGGGCCGGCGGCTCCTGCACCACCTTCGACAGGGTGTCCATCGCGTCGGTGCCGGCGAACGGGGCGTGCCCCTCGACCGCCGCGTACAGGGTCGCGCCCAACCCCCACAGGTCGCAGGCTGGCCGGGCCGGCTGGCCGCGCACGATCTCCGGCGCCAGGTAGGACGGCGAGCCGATGAGCAGCCCGGTGCCGGTGATCGTGGTGTCGCCGGCCGCCCGGGCGATGCCGAAGTCGGTGAGCTTCACCCGACCGTCGTGGCCGAGCAGGATGTTGCCCGGCTTCACGTCGCGGTGGGTGATGCCGGCCGAGTGCGCCGCCTCCAGCGCGCCGAGCACCGCCAGTCCGACCGTGGCGACCCGGAGCGGGTGCAGCGGGCCGTCCGCCTTGATCACCTCGGCCAGGCTGCGGGACGGGACCAGCTCCATCACCACCCACGGCCGGGTGTCCTCGTCCAGCACGTCGAACAGGGTCACCACGTTCTGATGGCCCAGCCGGGCGATGGCCCGCGCCTCGCGCAGGGTGCGCTCGCAGCTGACGGCGCGCTCCTCCGGCGACAGCCCGGGCGGGAGCACGACCTCCTTCACCGCCACCGGCCGGCGCAGGAACGTGTCCTCGGCCTCCCACACGGCGCCCATCGCGCCGCGCCCCAGCACCCGCAGCAGGTGGTACCGCCGGGCGAGCATGCGCCCGCTGCCCTGGGCTGGTGTGACCACGGCCATCCTTCCTACCCGCTCGCTACGGGCTCGCCACTAGCATCGGCTATGGAGGTGACCGGAGCGAAACCGGCACCGCAGTACCGGGGCAGGGCGGGCAGATGGTCGACGGCAGGGCAGAGTCCGGGTTCCCGGTCGCCCCGGTGTACGGGCCGGATGACGTCGCCCCAGGCCTGCCGGACCGGCTCGGCGAGCCGGGAGAGTATCCGTTCACACGCGGTGTGTATCGCACCATGTACACCCAGCGACCGTGGACGATGCGGCAGTACGCCGGATTCGGTACTGCCAAAGAGTCCAACGAGCGGTACCACGCCCTGTTGCGGGCTGGCACGCACGGTCTGTCGGTGGCCTTCGACCTGCCGACCCAGATGGGGTACGACTCGGACGACCCGGTGGCGCACGGCGAGGTCGGCAAGGTCGGGGTGGCCATCGACTCGGTCGACGACATGCGGGTGCTGTTCGACGGGATCCCGCTGGGCGAGGTCTCCACCTCGATGACGATCAACTCGCCCGCGGCGGTGCTGCTGCTGCTCTACCAGCTGGTGGCCTCGGAGAACGGAGTGCCGGGGTCCGAGCTCAACGGCACGATCCAGAACGACGTGCTCAAGGAGTACGTGGCCCGCGGCACCTACATCTACCCGCCGGCGCACTCGCTCCGGCTGGTCACCGACACGTTCGCGTACTGCCGGGCGGAGATCCCGCGGTGGAACACGATCTCGATCTCCGGTTACCACATGGCCGAGGCCGGCGCGACCCCCGTGCAGGAGATCGCGTTCACGCTGGCCAACGGCGTGGAGTACGTCCGGGCCGCGGTACGGGCCGGGATGGCGGTGGACGACTTCGCGCCGCGGCTGGCGTTCTTCTTCGTGTCCCGGACCACGCTGCTGGAGGAGGTGGCCAAGTTCCGGGCCGCCCGGCGGGTGTGGGCCGGGGTGATGCGCGAGGAGTTCGGCGCGCGGGACCCGAAGTCGTGGACGCTGCGCTTCCACACCCAGACCGCCGGCGTGCAGCTGACCGCGCAGCAGCCGGAGGTGAACCTGGTCCGGGTCGCGGTGCAGGCGCTGGCCGCGGTGCTCGGCGGCACCCAGTCGCTGCACACGAACTCGTTCGACGAGGCGATCGCGCTGCCCACCGAGAAGGCTGCCCGGCTGGCGGTGCGCACCCAGCAGGTGCTGGCGCACGAGACCGACGTCACCGCGACCGTGGACCCGTTCGCCGGGTCCTACGCGGTGGAGGCGATGACCGACGAGGTGGAGGCCGAGGTCACCGCGCTGATGGCCCGGGTGGAGGAGCTCGGTGGCGCCGTTCGGGCGATCGATCAGGGGTTCCAGAAGCAGGAGATCGAGCGCTCCGCCTACCAGGTGGCCCGCGAGATCGAGGACGGTCGGCGGGTCGTCGTCGGGGTGAACCGGTTCGCGGTGGAGGGCGACGAGAAGTACCAGCCGCTGCGGATGGACCCGTCGATCGAGGCCGAGCAGCGCAGCCGGCTGGCCGCGCTGCGCGCCGCCCGGTCAGCCGCCGACGTCCGCCGCGGGCTGGACGCGGTCCGGGCCGCCGCCGCGGGCCGGGACAACGTGCTCTACCCGCTGCGCGACGCCCTGCGCGCCCGCGCCACCGTCGGCGAGGTGTGCAACGCCCTCCGCGAGGTCTGGGGCACCTACCGCCCCCCCGACCTGTTCTGATCCCGACCGGCGCGCGGCCCGTCCGGGCAGCATTGGCCGGATCATGCTCCGGGATGGCACTAAGCTCGAAGCTGCGCAGCGGTGTCGGGTGGAGAGGCGGGTGGCTTTGCGGCCGTGACAGCACATCTCGCTGTGGCCACTGGTCCGGCGGCGGCCGCAGGGCCCTGGCTGGACTCGTGGCTCGCCCAGCACGAGGCCGACCTCTCGGCGGTACGCCGTACCCTGCACGCCCACCCGGAGCTGTCCGGCTCGGAGCGGGCCACCACCGCCCTGCTGGTCGACCGGCTGCGCCGGGCCGGGCTGGCCCCCCGGGTGCTGCCCGCCGGCACCGGGCTGGTCTGCGACGTCGGCAGCGGGCCGCGGACCGTCGCGCTGCGGGCCGACCTCGACGCGCTCCCGCTGCCGGACACGAAGCAGGTGCCGTACCGGTCGACCATCGCCGGGGTGTGCCACGCCTGCGGGCACGACGCGCACGCCACCATCCTGCTCGGCGCCGGGCTGGTGCTGGCCAGGGCGGCGAAGGCGGCGCTGCTGCCGGGCCGGGTGCGGCTGATCTTCCAGCCGGCCGAGGAGGCGGTGCCCGGCGGCGCGGTCGAGGTGATCGCCGCCGGCGCGCTCCGGGACGTGGAGCGGATCTTCGCGGTGCACTGCGACCCCCGGCTGGACAGCGGCCGGGTCGGCCTGCGGGTGGGACCGATCACCGCCGCCTGCGACGCGGTCGAGGTGCGGCTGGCCGGCCCCGGCGGGCACACCGCCCGCCCACACCTGACCGTCGACCTGGTCTACGCGCTGGGCAAGGTGATCACCGAGGTGCCCGGGCTGCTGGCCCGCCGGGCCGACCCGCGCGGCGGCGTGTCGCTGATCTGGGGCGCGGTCGAGGCCGGGGTCGCCGGCAACACCATCCCGCAGCAGGGTGCGCTGCGCGGCACGGTCCGCATGCTCCGTCGGGAGGCGTGGGAGGGCGCGGAGGGCCTAGTCCGCCGGCTGATCGAGGAGGTGGTCACGCCGACCGGCGCGCAGGCCGAGGTGCAGTACCGGCGCGGCGTGCCGCCGGTGGTGAACGAGGCCTCGTCGGTGGCCATGCTGCGTGCCGCCGCGGTGGCGGCGGCCGGTCCGGGCGCCGCGGACGAGACCGAGCAGAGCCTCGGCGGCGAGGACTTCGCCTGGTACCTGGACGACGTCCCGGGCGCGATGGCCCGGCTCGGGGTCCGGGACCCGGCCGACACCGGGCCGTACCTAGACCTACACCAGCCCACGTTCGACATCGACGAGCGGGCGCTGGCGGTTGGCGTCCGGCTGCTGACCCACGTGGCGGTAGCCGCGTTGCACGCGCTCGCCTAACCCATTCAGCCGTCACTCCGCGCCTCTAAGTTGGGCCAAACGGGGTACTAGGGTTGCCTGCGGTTTGCCGATGGACAAATACTCTCCAGCGCCGGTAGCCGACCAAACGGACTGATTCGTTCGGGTGGGCGATCCCTAGCCCCAGCGGGCTAGTCCAGTGCGGCTTCCGGTGCAGCGGGGCGCGCCAACAGGGGCGCGTCCATCTGGTCCGAGGAGGCTCGTGTGATCCACAGACGCTCTCGAACGATCGGATTGCTGGGTGCCGTCGGCCTGGCCGCCGGTCTCACGCTGGCCGCGACAAGCGCCCAGGCGGCGCCGGGCGCGGCGGCCGCAATGCCCACCGCCGCCCAGTTGAGCGCGATCAGCAACGGCTTCGACCGGGTGCCCGGCACCGCCTGGTACGTCGACGCGGCCGCGCACCAGGTGGTGCTCGCGGTCAGCGACGGTGCGAAGGGCGCGCGGCTGGGCGCCCTGCTCGCCAACGCCGCGGGACACGGCTCCGCGGTCCGGGTCGAGCACATGTCCGGCACGCTGACCAACTACATCAGCGGCGGCGACGCGATCTACACCAGCGGCGCCCGCTGCTCGCTCGGCTTCAACGTGCGCAGCGGCAGTGGCACGTACTACTTCCTGACCGCGGGGCACTGCACCAACATCGGCTCCACCTGGACGCTGGCCAACGGCACCGTGATCGGCACCCGGGCCGGCACCAGCTTCCCGGGCAACGACTACGGGATCGTCCGGTACACCAACAGCAGCATCTCGCACCCGGGCAACGTGGACCTGTACAACGGCACCACCCGGGACATCACCGGCGCGGCGAACGCGTACGTCGGGGAGAGCGTCTGCCGCAGCGGCAGCACCACCCACGTGCACTGCGGGTCGGTGACCGCGCTGAACGCCACGGTGAACTACGCGCAGGGCACCGTGTACGGGCTGATCCGGACGAACGTGTGCGCGGAGCCGGGTGACAGCGGCGGGTCGCTGTTCTCCGGCAACACCGCGATCGGGCTGACCTCCGGCGGCAGCGGCAACTGCACGACCGGCGGAACCACGTTCTTCCAGCCGGTGACCGAGCCGCTGGGGGTGTACGGAGTGCACGTGTACTGACCCCTCTCCGCTCCACGGTGAGGCCCGCCGCAGTCCGCGGCGGGCCGCACTGCTGCCCGCGGCACGGTGTGGAGTTCCTCCACCCCACCGATCGGCATTCCGCCGTGCTGCGCGAGTTGCTGTCGCCACTCGGCACGGCGGGCAACCTCACCAGCGACGCGCACCTGGCCGCGCTGGCAATCGAGCACGGAGCCGAGCTCTGCTCCTGCGACACCGACTTCGCCCGGTTCCGCGGTGTGCGCTGGACCGACCCGCTGGCGGGCTAGGGCGAGACTATGGGCCGACCGAGCGGCAGGGGCGGCCGCGCAGCTCGGCGACGTACTCGTCCGGCGCGCCCGCCTTCTCCGCCCCGTCGGCCAGCACGCCCAGGTACCGGGCCGAGGGCAGGCCGCCCTCGAACGCGTCCAGCACGTACACCCAGGCCAGCTCGTTCCCGTCCAGGGTGTGCACCCGCAGCCGGATCTTCCGGTACAGGCCGGTGTCGGCGCCCTCCCACCGGTCCAGCCGGGCCTCGTCGTCGTCGGTCACGTCGTAGAGCGCGACGAAGACGGTGCCGGCCGGGTCCTCGACCAGAGTGGCCAGCGCGCCCTCCCAGCCCAGGTCCTCGCCGCCGAAGGTGAGCCGCCAGCCGGTGATCCACCCGGTCCCAGCGGCGGGGGAGTGCGGGCACCGCTCGCGCATCTGGGCCGGGTCCATGTTCGACCCGTACGCGGCATAGATGGCCACGGCGGTGCAGCCTAGGGTAAACAGCGGCAGCCGCACGGGTCGGGGACAATGGACCGGTGACCCACATCGTCGTCATCGGCGGCGGCCCGGCCGGGTACGAGGCGGCCCTGGTCGCCGCCCAGCTGCAGGCCGAGGTGACCGTCGTCGAGCGGGACGGGCTGGGCGGAGCCTGCGTGCTGTTCGACTGCGTGCCGTCCAAGACGTTCATCGCGACCAGCGAGGCGATCACCGCGTTCCGGGGCTCCGCCACGCTCGGGGTGCGCGGCGTGGGCCTGCGCAGCCCGGACGCGATGGAGGCGATGGTCGACGCGCCGGTGGTGCACCGCCGGGTGAAGGAGCTGGCCAAGGCGCAGTCCGAGGACGTGCGCCGGCGGCTGGAGCAGGAGGGGGTGCGGCTGGTCGCCGGCACCGGGCGGTTCGCCGCCGACCAGGACGGCAGGGCCTCGCACCGGGTGGAGGCGGTCGCGGCCGACGGGTCGGTGCAGACGCTGACCGCCGACGTGGTCCTGCTGGCCACCGGGGCGACCCCGCGGGTCCTGCCGAAGGCCCGGCCGGACGGGGAGCGGATCCTCACCTGGCGGGAGGTGTACGACCTGCCCGAGCTGCCCGACCACCTGGTGGTGGTCGGCTCGGGGGTGACCGGCGCCGAGTTCGCCAGCGCGTACACCGAGATGGGGGTGCGGGTCACCCTGGTCTCCAGCCGGGACCGGGTGCTGCCCGGCGAGGACGCCGACGCGGCAGCGGTGCTGGAGCACGTGTTCGCCGACCGTGGCACCGAGATCCTCAAGCACGCCAGGGCGTCCGCGGTCCGGCGCACGGAGAAGGGCGTCCGGGTCGAGATGGAGGACGGCCGGACGGTCGAGGGCAGCCACGCGCTGATGACGGTCGGCTCGGTGCCGAACACCGCCGGCCTCGGACTGGAGCATGTCGGCATCGCACCGGGTCGCGGCGGCTTCGTGCAGGTCGACCGGGTGTCCCGGACCGGGGTGCCGGGGGTGTACGCGGGCGGGGACTGCACCGGGCTGCTCATGCTGGCCTCGGTGGCTGCCATGCAGGGCCGGATCGCGGTGTGGCATGCGCTCGGCGAGGCGGTCACCCCGCTGCGGCTGAAGACCGTTTCGGCGAACGTGTTCACCCACCCGGAGATCGCCACGGTCGGCATCCAGGAGCGGGCGATCGTCGCCGGCGAGGTGCCGGCCCGCACGGTGACGCTGCCGCTGGCCACGAACGCCAGGGCGAAGATGCAGGGGCTGCGGGAGGGGTTCGTCAAGCTGTTCTGCCGGCCGGCGACCGGGCTGGTGATCGGCGGCGTGGTGGTCGCGCCGTACGCGTCCGAGCTGATCCTGCCGATCACGCTCGCGGTGCAGAACCGGCTGACCGTCGCGCAGGTGGCGTCCTCGTTCTCGGTCTACCCGTCGATCTCCGGCTCGATCACCGAGGCGGCCCGCCGGCTGATGGTGCACGACGACCTGGACTGACCGGCGGGCGAAAACCCGCTCCGAAACTGTCGGTGCCTCGGGGCACCATCGAGGCATGCTCCCCGCCTCGTACCGCACGCTGCTGCGCACCCCGGTCGTGGTCCGGGCGCTCAGCACGCTGCTGGTGGCCCGGATCGCCGGGCCGGCGGCCTCGCTGGCCGTGGTGCTGCTCGTCGTCCAGCGCACTGGTTCGTTCGCCGCGGCCGGCCTGACGAGCGGGGTGTGGGTGGGCTGCGTCGGGGTGGGTGGGCTGCTCTGGAGCCGCCGGGTCGACCGTGGCCGGCCCCGGGTGGTGCTGATCGGCACGGCGCTCGGCTCGTCCGCCGGGCTGGTCGTGCTGGCCGTCACGTCGACCTCGTCCGTGCCGGCGCTGGTCGCGCTCACCGCGGCGGCCGGGTTGGCCTCGCCGCCGGTGATCCCCACCGGCCGCGCGCTGTGGCCGGTGCTGCTGGCCGACGAGGGGTCCCGCGCGGCGATGTACTCGCTGGAGGCCACCCTGCAGGAGTTGACCTTCATCATCGGCCCGGCGCTGATCGGCGGCGTCGCGGCCGTCGCGTCCCCGAGCGTCAGCATCGCGGTCATCGCCGGCGTGGCGCTGGCCGGCTGCGCGGCGTTCGCGACCACGCCCGGCCTGGACCGAGTGGCCCACCCGGGCGCGCCGGCGGCCCGGCCGGCCACGCTCGCCGGGCTGACCCCGCTGCTCGCCACCGGCGCGCTGCTGATCTTCGGCCTGTCGGTCACCGAGGTCGGCGTCATCGCCGCCGCCAGCCGGGCCGGCAGCGCCAACTCCGCCGGCCTGCTGCTCGCGGCATGGAGCGCCGGATCCCTGGTCGGCGGCCTGGTCGGTGGCGTGCGCCCGGCCACCCGCGGACCGCAGACCAGGCTGCTGTGGCTGCTGGTCGCGGTAGCGGTGAGCGTGACGGTGCTCGCCCCGATCGGCAACCTGGCGCTGCTCGGTGCCGTTCTGGTGCTGAGCGGCGGGCTGGTCGCCCCGGCGCTCGGCGCGCTGTACGCGCTGGTCCAGCAGCGTGCCCCGGCCGGCGTGGTGACCCAGTCGTTCGCCGCGCTGACCATGTTCGCGCTGGCTGGCGGGTCGGCGGGGGCAACCGCGGCCGGAGCGCTGGTCCAGGCGGCCGGCCCCGGCCCGGCATTCCTGGTCAGCGGTCTCGCGCCGGCGCTCGCGGCCGGCGTCGTGGGCGGCGCGGTGGCCCGGCTCCGGCGCCCGGCCCGCGCCCGAGCCCCTGCGCACAGCGCGGTCGGCGGTGGGTAGGGGCCGCGTCGCCGGCGGACTCCGGTCAGACCTCCGGTCGGCGCGGGGGCAGCAGGCCGTGCTGGCGCAGCCGGCGGTCGCGCAGCTCGTCGGCGTACGCGGCCGCGGTGAACAGCGCGCCGCACACCACCAGCGCCACCATCAGCAGCCGGATCTGCAGGTCCGCCGGGAGCAGGAACAGGATCACGGACGGGATCGTGGCCTGCACCAGCACCCGTAGCAGCTCCCGCCAGCGCCAGTCGGCGTCGGTGAGGTCGTGCCGGACCCACTCCCGCAGCGAGGCGGGCAGCCTGCCGCCGAACGCGTACCGCAGCCACTGCGGGAACGACGGCCGGGTGCGCATGCGGTCCATTCTCCCGGCCGTCGCCGGGTCAGGACTCCTAGGTCTCGACGATCTCGCACAGCACCGTGCCGCTGGACACCACGTCGCCGACTGTCGCGGTCAGCCCCTTGACCGTGCCGGACTTGTGCGCGAGCAGCGGCTGCTCCATCTTCATCGCCTCCAGCACCAGCACCAGGTCACCCTGGTTGAGCTGGTCGCCGTCGGCGACCGCGATCCGCACGATGGTGCCCTGCATCGGGCTGGTCAGCGCGTCGCCGCCGGCCGCGGCGCCGGCCTTGCGCCGGCTGGCCCGCTTCGGCGCGGTGCCGGTGCCGCGGCCGGCGCCGGCCAGGCCGAGCCCGGCCGGCAGCGTCACTTCCAACCGGCGGCCGCCGACCTCGACCACCACGGTCTCCCGCTGCTCGGGCTCGCCGGCGTCGGCCACCTGCCCGGCGTACGGCGCCACGTCGGCGGCCCACTCGGTCTCGATCCACCGGGTGTGCACGCGGAACGGCTCGGCGGTGAACGCCTGGTCCCGCACCACCGCCCGGTGGAACGGCAGCACGGTCGGTACCCCGTCCACCTCCATCTCGTCCAGCGCCCGGCGGGCCCGCTGCAGCGCCTCGGGCCGGCTGGCGCCGGTGACGATCACCTTCGCCAGCATCGAGTCGAACCCGCCGCCGACCACCGCTCCGGGCTGCACGCCGGAGTCCACCCGCACGCCGGGCCCGGCCGGCTCGACGTACCGGAGCAGCGTCCCCGGCGCGGGCAGGAACGACCGGCCCGGGTCCTCGCCGTTGATCCGGAACTCGAACGAGTGCCCGCGCGGCGCCGGGTCGGCGGTCAGGCCCAGCGCCTCCAGCGGCTCGCCGGCGGCGATCCGGAACTGGGCCCTGACCAGGTCGACCCCGGTGGTCTCCTCGGTGACCGGGTGCTCGACCTGCAGCCGGGTGTTCACCTCCAGGAACGAGATGACCCCGTCCGCGCCGACCAGGAACTCCACCGTGCCGGCGCCCACGTAGCCGGCCTCCGCGCAGATCGCCCGCGCCGCGGCGTGGATCTGGGCCCGCTGCTCGGCGGACAGGAACGGGGCCGGCGCCTCCTCGACCAGCTTCTGGTGCCGGCGCTGCAGCGAGCAGTCCCGGGTGCCGACCACCACCACCGACCCGGCGGTGTCCGCCAGCACCTGCGCCTCCACGTGCCGCGGCCGGTCCAGGTAGCGCTCCACGAAGCACTCGCCGCGGCCGAACGCGGCCTGCGCCTCGCGTACCGCCGACGCGTACAGCTCGGGGATCTCGGCGGCCGTCCGGGCCACCTTCAGGCCGCGGCCGCCGCCGCCGAACGCCGCCTTGATGGCGATCGGCAGGCCGTGCTGCTCGGCGAAGGCCAGCGCCTCGGCTGGCCCGGCCACCGGCTCGGCCGTGCCCGGCACCAGCGGAGCGCCCACCCGAAGCGCCAGGTGCCGGGCCGCCACCTTGTCGCCGAGCACCTTGATCGCCTCGACCGGGGGCCCGATCCAGGTCAGACCCTCGGCCTGCACGGCCGCGGCGAAGTCGGCATTCTCGGCCAGGAAGCCGTAGCCGGGGTGCACCGCGTCCGCGCCGGACGCCCGGCAGGCGTCCAGCACCTTGCCCACCTGCAGGTAGGAGTCGCCCGGCGTGCTGCCGCCGAGGGCGAACGCCTCGTCGGCCAACCGGACGTGCCGGGCGTCCCGGTCCGGCTCGGCGTACACCGCGACGCTGGCCAGCCCGGCGTCCCGGCAGGCCCGAACGATCCGGACGGCGATCTCCCCCCGGTTGGCGATCAGCACCTTCTGCACGCGCGGCTCCCTCGACACAGGTCGTTGCCCGAGTCTAGGTATCGCGGCCCGATTTCCGCGTCCGCACCCGTGCTGCGCACCCGCCTCGGGGCTTGACGGACGACCCGGGCCGCTCTTACCGTCCCTCCATTCGTAAAGTTTCCTAACTTGGCGGTGGGGATCATGGTCGGCCGGCCGGAGGTGGGCACTCCGGCTCAGCTGCGCGCGATGAACGAGCGGCGGGTGCTCGACCTGGTGCTGCGCACCGGCGCGATCTCGCGGGCCCAGATCGCCCGGGAGACCGGGCTGTCCAAGCCGACCGTATCGCTGGCCCTGGCCCGCCTGGAGGAGGCCGGCCTGCTGCGCGAGGTCGGCCGGACCAGCGGCGGCCGGGGCGCCACCGCGCTGCTGTACGACCTGGACCCGACGGCCGGCTACGCGCTGGCGCTGGACGTCGGCGGACAGTGGGTGCGCGGCGTGCTGGCCGACCTCGGCGGTCGGGTGCTGGCCCGGCGGGAGGAACGGACCCTGGGCCGAAGGGGCACCACGCTGGTCGGCCAGCTCGGCACGACGGCCCGCGGCCTGGCCGCGGACGTCGGGGTGAGCCTGACCGAGGTGGTGGCCGCCACGCTGGGCAGCCCCGGCGTGGTGCTGCCCAGTGGCGACCACATCCGCCTCGCGCCCAGCGTGCCCGGTCTGCAGCAGCGCGGTGTGGTCGAGCGACTGCGCCTCGAGCTCGGCCTCGACCTGCGGATCGAGAACGACGTCAACCTCGCCGCGATGGCCGAGCTGGCGCTCGGCTGGGGGCGGGAGACCAACGACTTCGTCTACCTGTTCATCGGCACCGGCGTCGGGTTGGCGCTGATGCTGGACGGCGTGCTGCGGCGCGGCGCCACCGGGGCGGCCGGCGAGATCGGGTTCCTACCGCTGCCGGCCGGCGGCACCGGGCTGGGCCGGGACGCCGAGCCGGCCGACGACCGGGTCGAGCCGGCCGCTGTGCGCCGCCGCGGCGCGTTCGAGAGCAGCGTGGCCGCGGACGCGATCGTCCGGGCCGCCCGGCGGGAGGGCCTCGGCTCGGTCCGCACCGCTCAGCAGGTCGGCGACGCTGCCCGGGCCGGGCACCCGGCCGCCCGCCGGGTGGTGGAGCGGGAGGCCGAGCTGCTGGCCGGCGGGGTGGCCGCGGTCACCGCGGTGCTCGACCCCGGCCTGGTGGTGCTCGGCGGCGGCGTCGGGCTCGGGTTCGCCGACCTACTGGTCGAGCCGCTGACCCGGGCGCTGCGGCGCAGCACGCCGGTGCACCCCCGGGTGGTGGTCAGCCGGGTCGGCGCCGACGCCGTGCTGCAGGGTGCCCTCGCCACCGCCGTGATCACCGCGCAGGACGCCGTCTTCGACAGCGTCACCTGGCAGGCAGACCCCGCCGGCGTGGCCGAGCGCGCCTACCACGCCGGCATGCGGATCGCCGGGCCGCACCCCCCGGCATCGGAGGAGGAGCAGTGAACAGACGACTCGTCACGCTGGCGGCGGTCGGCGCTCTGGCGCTCGCCGCCGGCTGCTCGGGCACGTCGGGCGGCGGCTCCGGCGCACCCGGCCCGGCGGCGCAGCTGGGCGACCCGAACGACCACACCCCGGTCACCATCACGTTCTGGCACGGCTTCAGCGACCCCCGCGAGCAGGGCATCATGAAGCAGGCGCTGGACCAGTTCCACGCCGGCCACTCCTGGATCACCGTGAAGGCCGTCGGCGCGGTCGACGACGACAAGATCGTCAAGGCGATCCGGGGCGGCACCGCGCCGGACGTGGCGCTGTCCTTCAGCGCGGACCGGCTGGGCGCCTACTGCTCGTCCGGGGCGTGGATCGACCTCAAGCCCTACCTGGACCGCGACAAGGTGGACGTCAACATGTTCCCGAAGGCGGTGCAGGGCTACACCCAGTTCAACGGCACCCGCTGCGCGATGCCCGCACTGTCCGATGTGTACGGCCTGTACTACAACACCGACCTGCTGACGAAGGCCGGCTTCAGCGCGCCGCCGAAGACCGCGTCCGAGCTGATGAACATGGCGCTCAAGCTGACCGAGTACAACCCGGACGGCAGCATCAAGGTGCTCGGCTTCGACCCGACCTGGGCGTTCTACGAGATGGTCGCCGCCCACCTCGCACCCGCCTGGGGTGCACAGTGGAGGGACGGCTCGGGCAAGTCCAACATCGGCAAGGACCCGCATTGGGCGGCCATGGTGCGCTGGCAGAAGGCCTTTGTGGACGCGATCGGGCTGGACAAGCTGAAGCGGTTCGGTGGCGACGCAGCGTCCACCGAGTTCTCCGCGAACAACCTGTTCGAGACCGGCAAGCTGGCGATGAACATCGACGGCGAGTGGCGGGTCGCGTTCGTCCGCTCGGAGCACCCGGAGCTGAAGTTCGACACCGCGCCCTTCCCGACCGACGACTCGCAGCCGAACCTGTACGGCGCCGGCTACGTCACCGGCAACGTGATCGGCATCCCGAAGACGAGCAAGCACCGGGAGGCGGCCTGGGCGCTGGTGAAGTTCCTGTCCACCGATACCGACGCGCTGGTGACGCTGTCGAACGGGCTGCGCAACGTGCCGACCACGCTGGACTCGCTCAAGTCATCCAAGCTGACCCCTGACCCGCAGTTCAGCACGTTCCTGAAGATCTTCGCCAACCCGAACACGGCCAGCTCGCCGATCATCGCGGCCGGCAGCCAGAACCAGGACCTGCTCGCCACGTACCTGGAGAAGTACCAGGCCGGGAAGGGCGGCGACCTGGCCACCGGGCTGACCACCGTGGACCGGCAGATCGACGACGCGGCTGCCAGGGCGGAGAAGCAGGGCCCACCGTGACCCAGGCGGCAGGTCGCCACCCGACCGCGCGGGGAGCACCGTGACCGGCGTCCTCGCCGGCAGGCGGGACGCGGTTCCGGTCGCCGCCGGGTCCGCCGCCGCCCGGCGGCGCCGGGCCCGGCGGCGGGCCGCCTGGCGGCGCCGGCTCACCGTGCTGGGCCTGCTCGGGCCGTGGCTGGTCGGGCTGGCCGTGTTCTTCGGCTACCCGCTGGTCAGCACGGCGTACCTGTCGTTCACGCACTACGACCTGCTGTCCTCGGCCCGCTGGGTCGGCCTGGGCAACTACCGGTACATGAGCCACGACCCGTACTTCTGGCCGGCGGTGAAGAACTCGCTCTGGATGATCTGCATCGCCATGCCGCTGACGGTCGTGTTCGCGTTCTGCGTGGCGCAGGTGCTGACCAAGATCCGGCGCGGCGCCGGGGTGTTCCGCACCCTCTTCTACCTGCCCACCCTGGTGCCGCCGGTCGCGGCCACCCTCGGCTTCCTCATGCTGCTGCGGCCGAGCGGCGCGGTGGACCGGCTGCTCGGCGCGCTGCACCTGCCGCAGCCGCTGTGGTTCGACGACCCCCGGTACAGCAAGCCGGCGCTGACCCTGCTCGGCATGTGGGGGATCGGCTCGATCATGATCATCTTTCTGGCCAGCCTGCTGGACGTGCCGGACCACCTGTACGAGGCGGCCGAGATCGACGGCGCGAACGCCTGGCACAAGCTGCGCTACGTCACGCTGCCGACGATCAGCCCGGTGATCCTGTTCGCCGCCGTGACCGGGGTGATCGACGGGCTGCAGTACTTCACCCAGGGGTACGTCGCGTCCATTGTGGCCGGTGGCCAGGAGGCCGGCGCCGGCGCCGGCGTCAGCCTGGGCTACCCGCTGAGCTCCACCCTGTTCTACCCGTACTGGCTGTACGAGCAGGGCTTCCAGTACTTCAACATGGGCTATGCCGCGGCGATGTCGGTGCTGCTGTTCGGGGCGGCGCTGGCCTTCGTCCTCATCCTGCTGGCCACCTCCAGGCGCTGGGTGCACACGGCCGGGGGGCCGCGCTGATGGCTGCCGTCCTGGACCGGGCGCCGGCCGCGGTGGCGGCCGGCCGAGCTCGCGGGCTGCGCCGGCGCAGCCCGCGGAGCGGCGGGCTGCTGGCCGCCATGGTCGAGCACAGCGTGGCGATCGTGCTGGCCACCGCGTTCCTCGGCCCGTTCGTCATCGTGCTGCTCACCGCGCTGATGTCGGACGGGCAGGCGCTGTCCGGCCAGCTCTGGCCGCACCCGTTCCGCTGGTCCAACTTCGGCGAGGTGCTGGCCCGGGACAACATCCTGCGCTACGGCCTGAACACGTTCGTCTATGCCGGACTGTCCACTGTGGGCGTACTGCTGTCCAGCATCCCGGCGGCGTACGCGCTGTCCCGGATCCGGTGGCGGGGGCGCGGGGTGGCTTTCGTCCTCGTGCTGGCCACCATGATGCTGCCGACCCAGGTCACCATCGTGCCGATCTACGTGATGTTCGCGAAGCTGCACTGGGTCGGCACGCTGGCCCCGCTCATCGTGCCGAACTTCTTCGGCGACGCGTTCAGCATCTTCCTGCTCCGGCAGTTCTTCCTCACCATCCCGGCCGACTACGCCGACGCGGCCCGGGTGGACGGCGCCGGTGAGTGGCGGACCCTGCTGTCGGTGATGGTGCCGCTGGCGAAGCCGGCCATCGCCGCGGTCGGCCTGTTCAGCTTCCTCTACGCGTGGAACGACTTCTTCGGTCCGCTGCTGTACCTGGGCGAGCGGCAGGAGAACTGGACGCTGTCGGTGGCGCTGTCCCAGTTCCGCGGCGTCTACCACGTGCAGTGGAACCTCACCATGGCCGCTACCGTGCTGTTCATGCTGCCCGCGGTGCTGATCTTCTTCGCCGCGCAGCGGGTGTTCATCGAGGGCGTGACGCTCACGGGGGTGAAAGGGTGAGGCTGGCCGTCATCGGGGGCGGGTCGACGTACACGCCGGAGCTGGTCTCCGGGCTGGCCGCAGAGACCGACCAGCTGCCGGTGGCCGAGCTGGTGCTGCAGGACGTGGACGTCGACCGGCTCGCCGTCGTCGGCGGGGTGGCCGGGCGGATCCTGCGCCGGCAGGAGTGGTCCGGCGCGCTGACCCTGAGCGGGTCGTTGGCCGAGGCGGTGGAGGGCGCCGACGCGGTGATCGTCCAGCTCCGGGTGGGCGGGCAGGCGGCCCGGCTGCGGGACGAGACGGTGCCGCTGGGGTACGGCGCGATCGGCCAGGAAACCACCGGCGCCGGCGGGCTGGCCAAGGCGCTGCGCACCGTCCCGGTGGTGCTGGACGTCGCTGCCGAGGTGGCCAGGCGGGCCGCCCCGGGCGCCTGGATCGTCGACTTCACCAACCCGGTGGGGATCGTCACCCGGGCGCTGCTGGACGCCGGGCACCGGGCGGTCGGGCTGTGCAACGTGGCGATCGGGCTGCAGCGGTACTGCGCCGAGCTGCTCACCGTCGCACCGTCGCGAGTGGACATCGACCAGGTGGGGCTGAACCACCTGACCTGGGTGCGCGCGGTCCGGCTGGACGGGATCGACGTGCTGCCGATGCTGATCGGCGCGCACGGCCCGGCGCTGGCGGCCCGGCTGGACATCCCGCTGGACCTGATCGTCGAGCTCGGCGCGCTGCCGTCCTACTACCTGCGCTACTTCTACGCGCACAGCGAGGTGCTCGCCGAGCAGCGCTCCGGCACTCCCCGGGCGGCCACCGTGGCGGCCATCGAGGCCGACCTGCTGGAGCAGTACCGGGATCCCGAGCTGGCCAGCAAGCCGGCGCTGCTGGCGCACCGCGGCGGCGCCTACTACAGCGAGGCGGCGATCGGCCTGCTCGCCTCGATGGCCGCGGACACCGGCGACACGCAGGTCGTCGACCTGCGCAACGCCGGCACCCTTTACGGGCTCGACGACGACGACGTGGTCGAGGTGCCGGCCCGGATCGACCGCGCCGGCGCGCACCCGCTGCCGCAGCCGCCGCTGGACCCGGTCATCCTCGGTCTGGTCCAGCAGGTGGCCGCGTACGAGCGGCTGGCGGTCGGGGCGGCGCTGTCCGGCTCGCTGCGGGACGTGCGCCGGGCGCTGCTGGCGCACCCGCTGATCGGCGAGTGGGAGCAGGCGAAGGGGCTCGCCCAGGCGCTCCGGGGCGCCGAGGCGGCCGCGGCTGAGCCGGCGGACCCGGCTCCGGCCGACTCGGCGGCGGCCGCGTCCCTATGACGGAGCAGAGGAGCGGGGGTTGACCGAGCGGGTTGCGGATGCCGGCACGGTGCTGGCCGTGGACGGCGGCAACTCCAAGACCGACCTGGCGATCGTCGGCCTGGACGGCTCGGTGCGCTCGCTGGTCCGCGGGCCCGGCGCGTCTCCGCACCAGATCGGCCTGGACGGCTGCCTCGCCGTGCTCACCGAGCTGTCCGGCCGGGCCCGGGCGGACGCCGGGCTGGCCGGGGGCCCGTCCGAGCTGCCGCTGGTCGGCGTGCTCATGATCGCCGGAGCGGACCTGCCGGCCGAGGAGGCGGCGCTGGCCGCCGCGGTGGCCGCCGCCGGGTTCGCGGCGTCCACCACGGTCCGCAACGACACCTACGCGATCCTGCGCACCGGCACCGACCGCGGCTGGGGGGTGGCGGTCGCCTGCGGCGCCGGGATCAACTGCGTGGGCGTCGCCCCGGACGGCCGGGAGCACCGGTTCGGCTCGCTCGGGCCGCTCAGCGGCGACTGGGGTGGCGGCGGCGACCTCGGGCTGGGCGCGGTCGGCGCCGCGGTGCGGGCCGAGGACGGCCGCGGCCCGGGCACCGTGCTGGCGGAGAGCGTGCCGGCCTACTTCGGGCTGGCCAGCCCGGCGGCGGTGGCCGAGGCCTTCCATCTCGGCGCGGTCAAGGAGTCCCGGCTGGTCGAGCTCGCCCCGCTGGTGCTGGCCGCCTCGGCGGCCGGCGACGCCGAGGCGGGCCGGCTGGTGGACCGACTGGCCGACGAGGTGGTCGCGTTCGTCCGGGCCGCGGTGAGCCGGCTCGGCCTGGCCGGCAGCGGGCTCGACGTGGTGCTCGGCGGCGGCCTGCTGCGGGCCGGCCACCGCCCGCTGGACGACCGGGTCCGGGCCGGAGTGCTGGCGATGGCGCCGGCCGCGCGGGTGGTGGTCGCGCCGCACCCGCCGATCGTGGGCGCCGCGCTGCTCGCCCTCGACGCCGTCGGCGCGCCGCCGGCCGCCGCCGACCGGCTCCGCCAGGCGTTCAGCGGGGACAGCCCGCTGGCCGGACCGGCCGTGCCGACCCCGATCTAGCGTCCCGTATCAGAGGTCTTCACCGCATTGCCGTGGCCCAGGCGGCGCCTCGCCGCGTTGTTGTCGTCGTCGATTCAACCCCGGTATCGCCCCCTCCTCCACCTTGCGATGCATCCACCTGGATCCCCGGCAAGACCGACGAGACCCCCTGATACGGGACACTACGGGGGTGGCCCGTGGATCTTCGGTGGCGGCCACCAAGATCCACGGGATCTCCCTCGTCACCCGGGCAGCGCCGAGCGGCGCCAGGCGCCCTGCCCCGGATACACCGGCCGGCGCAGCCTGGCCGCCGGAGCGCCCCACGCCGACGGGTGCGCCGGAGTGTCCACTGCGGACGCCCGGGCGGCGGCGCGGGCGGCGAGGACGGAGACCAGCGCGGCCAGCTCGTGCTCGGTCGGCTCGCCGCGCACCACCCGGAGCACCGGCCGCTCCGAAACGCGCTCGCTCGGTGCCCGCTCCTCCCGGCGGTCCTGCCCTCGTCCCTCGGGCCGCACCGCCGTCCTCGCTTCCCGCTCGCGCTGCGAGCGCTCGCGCTCGCTCGGTGCCCGCTCCTCCCGGCGGTCCTGCCCTCGTCCCTCGGGCCGCACCGCCGTCGTCGCTTCCCGCTCGCGCTGCGAGCGCTCGCGCTCGCTCATAGGGGGATGTTTCCGTGCTTCTTCGGTGGCAGCGTGTCCCGCTTGGTGCGCAGCACCCGCAGCGCCTGCACCACGTACCGGCGGGTGTAGGAGGGCGGGATCACCGAGTCGACGTAGCCGCGCTCGGCGGCGATGTACGGGTTGGCGAGCGTGTCCTCGTACTCGGTGGCCAGCCGGGCCCGCAGCGCCTCCGGCTCGTCTGCGCCGCCGAGCTCGCGCCGGTACAGGATGTTCACCGCGCCCTGCGCGCCCATCACCGCGATCTGCGCGGTCGGCCAGGCGAGGTTGATGTCCGCGCGCAGGTGCTTGGAACCCATGACGTCGTACGCGCCGCCGTACGCCTTGCGGGTGATCACGGTGACCTTCGGCACGGTCGCCTCGGCGTACGCGTAGATCAGCTTCGCGCCGCGGCGGATGATGCCACCCCACTCCTGGGAGGTGCCCGGCAGGAAGCCGGGGACGTCGACGAACGTGAGCACCGGGACGTTGAACGCGTCGCAGGTGCGCACGAACCGGGCCGCCTTCTCGGAGGCGTCGATGTCCAGCGTCCCGGCCAGCTGCAGCGGCTGGTTGGCGACCACGCCGACGCTGCCGCCCTCGACCCGGCCGAAACCGCAGACGATGTTCGGCGCGAACAGCGGGTGCAGCTCCAGGAACTCGCCGTCGTCCAGCACGTGCTCGATCACCGTGTGCATGTCGTACGGCTGGTTCGGGGAGTCCGGGATGAACGTGTCCAGCTCCCGGTCGTCGTCGGTGACCTCCCCGTCGGCGGCGGCGTCCAGCCGGGGCGGGTCGTCCAGGTTGTTGCTGGGCAGGTAGGACAGCAACGCCTTGACGTAGTCGACCGCGTCCTGCTCGTCGCTGGCCAGGTAGTGCGCGACGCCGGACTTCGTGTTGTGTGCGCGCCCCCCGCCGAGATCCTCGAACCCGACATCCTCTCCGGTGACCGTCTTGATCACATCCGGGCCGGTGATGAACATGTGCGAGGTCTGGTCGACCATCACGGTGAAGTCGGTGATCGCGGGGGAGTAGACCGCCCCGCCGGCGCACGGCCCCATCACCAGGCTGATCTGCGGGATCACCCCGGAGGCGAGGACATTCCGGTAGAAGATCTCGCCGTACAGCCCGAGCGAGACCACGCCCTCCTGGATGCGCGCGCCGCCGGAGTCGTTGATGCCGATCACCGGGCAGCCGGTGCGCACGGCTAGGTCCATCACCTTGACGATCTTCTCGCCGAACACCTCGCCCAGGCTGCCGCCGAACACGGTGAAGTCCTGGGCGAACACGCACACCGGCCGGCCGTCCACCATGCCGTAGCCGGTCACCACCCCGTCTCCGTACGGCCGTTCCGCGTCCATCCCGAAGGTCGAGCTGCGGTGCCGGGCCAGCTCGTCCATCTCGATGAACGAGCCCTCGTCCAGCAGCAGCGCGATCCGCTCCCGCGCGGTCAGCTTGCCCTTGGCGTGCTGCCGCTCCACCGCCCGTGCCGGCCCGGCGTGCACCGCCTCCTCGTTGCGCCGGTGCAGGTCGGCCAGCTTCCCGGCAGTGGTGTGGATGTCCGGCTCCGGCGTGCCCGGCTGCTCGGCAACAGCGCTCATGTCTCGAAGGGTAGCTCCGGGTGGTACTAGGCTCCGGATCGTGTCCAGCGACGTCTCAGTACCAGAAAGGCCGGCGCTGGCGGCGTCCGCGCTGGCCACCGACCTGGTCCGGGACGGCGGGCTGTGGCGGGAGATCCGGGTGGTGGCCGAGACCGGGTCGACGAACGAGGACGTCGCCGCCGCCGCGCGGGCCGGCGCGGCGGAGGGACTGGTCCTCGTCGCGGAGGCGCAGACCGCCGGGCGGGGGCGGTTCGAACGGCACTGGCTGTCACCGCCGCGGGCCGGGCTGACGTTCTCCCTGCTGCTGCGGCCCGGACCGGCCGTACCGGCCGCCCGATGGAGCTTGCTGCCGCTGCTCGCCGGTGTCGGCGTCCAGCAGGCGGTGGCCGGGCTGACCGGACTCGACGCGGCGCTCAAGTGGCCGAACGACCTGCTGCTCGGCCCTGGCCGGCGGAAGGCCGCCGGCCTGCTGGTCGAGGCGGTCGGCGAGGCGGCCGTCTTGGGGGTCGGCATCAACGTCACCACCGCTCCGGCCGAGCTGCCGGAGGGGGCGACCTCGCTGGCGGTGGAGGGGGCGGCGGACACCGACCGGGAGCGGCTGCTGCAGGCGGTGCTGGAGCGGCTGGCGGCCGAGTACCTCGGCTGGCGGGAGGCCCGCGGCGACGCCCGTGAGTCCGGCCTGCTCGCGGCGTACCTTCGGGTCTGCGCCACGATCGGCAGCCCGGTCCGGGTCACCCAGCCGGAGGGCGCCGTGCTGGACGGGGTGGCCGACACGATCGACGACACCGGCCGGCTGGTGCTGCACACCTCCGCGGGCGAGCGAGCCGTCTCCGCCGGCGACGTCGAGCACGTCCGGCGCGGCGCGGAGCGGTGACGCGGGCGGCCGAGTCCGCCATCCTGTGCGGCAGGGACAGCGCTCTTGGAGGATGACGTGCCCTACCCCGACCGGTTGCTCGCCGACGACGAGAGGGTCGTCCGGCACCTGCACCCGCATTGGATCACGCTGGTCCGCCCGGTGTTCTTCTTCGTCGTGCTGGTCGGCGGGGGAGCGTTCCTGGCCGCGATCCTGCCCGACCGGCCCTGGCGGCCGGTGGCCTGGATCGCGATCGCCGCGGTTGCCGGGATCCTGCTGATCTGGCTGTCGCTGGTGCCGTTCCTGGCCTGGCGGACCACCCACTACGTGCTCACCACGCACCGGGTGCTGATCCGTACCGGCATCCTGCACCACCGGGGCCGGGACATCGCCCTCGGCCGGATCAACGACGTCTCGTTCGAGCAGAGCCTGTGGGACCGGATCATCGGGGCCGGCACGCTCATGGTCGAGTCCGCCGGCGAGTCCGGCCAGCAGGTGCTGCGGCACATCCCGCACTCGGACCGGGTGCAGCAGGCGATCAACCGGCAGATCGAGGAGGACCACGACCGGCGGGCCCGGGAGGGCGCCCGGTACGAGGCGCAGTACGAGGCGGAGTACGAGCGGGAGACGCCGACCGAGCGGCTCGACGACCGCTAGGCACTGGTCCCGGTTGCCGGCACGGGTCGGGGGTGCCCCCGGAGCTGGCCGCCGAGCGCGGCCTGGACAACGGCGGCTGGGCGACGACCGTCACCTCCCGGACCGCGATCGAGGCCCGGGTGCTCGTGATCGACCGGGTGCTGCCGCTGCGGGTGGCCGGCCGTGCCGTGCACCAGATCGGCCTGCCCTACCACTGGGGCGCTAGGGCTGGTCGCGGTGCCGGTCGAGGCGAGCGGGCCGGCGCGCCGGATGGCGCCACTCGGCTCCGCCCTGGAGATCTCCGCCGCCACCCGGGCCGAGCGGGCACCCGGGCTGGTCAGCGAGCCGTGCCGGACCGGGCGGCCGGGCGCGGCGCTGCGCGCCTCCCGGGTCCTGGGTGGCGCCGGAGCGCTGGCCGCGGTGGCCGGGCGGCGCAGCCGGGCGGTGTCCGTGCTGTCCGGAGCGCTGCTGACCGGGGCGTCTTCGCCGCCGGCGTCGGCTCCGCCGAGGACCCGAGGTACGGCCGTGGTCCCGCAACGGGAGCGCCTTAGCCGGAGAAGTGCTCACCGATCCAGACACACCTGCGTACCATCCGTGAGCATGGATCTGCTGGAGCGCGATGGGGAGCTTGCGACGCTGGACGCTCTGGCGAGTGCCGCGGTCGCCGGCCGAGGCGCGCTGGCGCTGGTCACCGGCGAGGCGGGGATCGGGAAGTCGGCGCTGGTCGAGACGTTCGCCCGCGGCCACGCCGGCCTGCTGCGGGTGCTGTGGGGCTGGTGCGACCAGCTGGCCACACCGCGGCCGCTCGGCCCGGTCCGCGACCTGGCCCGCCAGCTGCGCGGGAGGCTGATCGAGCAGCTGGCTGCCGGCAACGACGCGGCCGCGGTGGATGCCCTGCTGGACGAGCTGACCAGCCCGGCCGGGTCGGTGCTCATCGTCGAGGACGCGCACTGGGCCGACGAGGCGACCCTCGACCTGCTGACCGTGCTGGCCCGCCGGATCAGCCGGCTGCCTGCCCTGCTTGTCATCACGCTGCGTGACGCCGAGCTGGCCGAGCACCACCCGCTGCGGTACCTGCCGTCCGCCGCACCGGCCACCGTGCTCGCGCTGCGTCCACTCTCCCCGGGCTCGGTCGCCGAGCTGGCTGACCGGGCCGGCCGGCCGGCCGCCGGGGTGCACGCGATCACCGGCGGGAACCCGTTCTTCGTCGGCGAGCTGCTGCGAGACGAGGCCGCGGGGGTGCCGCGCACGGTCGCCGACGCGGTGCTGGCCCGGGTGCACCGCTGCTCGCCGCCGGCCCGCGAGGTGCTGGACCTGGTCGCCGTGGTGCCCGGCCGAGCCGAGCCGTGGCTGCTGGAGGCGCAGCCACCCGAGGAGTGCCTGCGCACCGGCCTGCTCCGGGTCGAGGGCGGCGCGGTCGGCTACCGGCACGAGCTGGCCCGGCTCGCCGTCGAGCGCTCGCTGCCCGCCCGCCGGCGTCGGGAGCTGCACGCCCGGGTGCTGACCGCGCTGCTGGCCAGGGACGACGCCGACCTGGCCCGGTGCGCCCACCACGCCGCGGCGGCCGGTGACGCGGGGGTGCTGCGCCGGGTGGCGCCGGCGGCGGCCCGGGAGGCCGCGGCCGCCGGCGCGCACCGGGAGGCGGCCGGGCAGGCCCTGCTGGCGCTGACCGCAGGAGGCCCGCTGCCGCTGGCCGACCGGGCCGAGCTGCTCGAGCTGGCCTCGGTCGAGGCGTACCTCGCCGGGCTGGTCGACGACGCGGTGGCCGCCCGCCGGGAGGCGGTCCGGCTGCGCGAGGAGCTCGCAGACCGCGACACGCTCGGCGCCGGGCTGCGCTGGCTGGCCCGGCTGCTGTGGTGGTCCAGCGACGCGGACGCGGCGCACCAGGTCGCGGAGCGGGCCATCGAGGTGCTCGAACCGGCCGGGCCGAGCCACGAGCTGGCCATGGCCTACAGCGGCCTTTCCCAGCTGCACATGCTCGCCGACCGGAACGAGGACGCGATCGCGCTGGGCGAGAAGGCGATCATCATGGCCCGCGCCCTGGACGACGCCGAGGCGCTCGCGCACGCGCTGACGAACGTGGGGACCGCCGCCGGACGGCACTGCGACGCCGGGCGGGAGCAGCTGGCCGAGGCGGCCGCGATCGCCACCGAGGCCGGGCTGGCCGACCACGCGGCCCGGGCGCTGGTCAACCGCGCCTACATCAGCCTGGTGCAGCGCCGGTTCGCGCTGGCCGACGCGGACATGGCTGCGGCCGCCGGGTACGCCGAGGAGCACGAGCTGCATGGCTACGCGCAGTACCTGCTGGGCATGCGGGCCTGGTGGCACCTGGAGCAGGGCCAGTGGTCGATCGCGGAGCGGGTCGCCCGGCAGGTGCTCGCCCAGCGGCTGCAGCCGGGCATCAGCCACTGCCCCGGCCTGGTCGTCCTCGGCACCCTGCTGGCCCGGCACGGCCGCCCGGAGGCCTCCGCGACGCTGGACGAGGCCGCCCGGATCGCCACCCGGACCGGAGAGCTGCAGCGGATCGGCCCGACGATGGCGGCCCGGGCCGAGCACGCCTGGTTGGCCGGTGACACCGAGCGCTGCATCCGGGAGGCCAGCAACGCGTTCGGGCAGGCCAGGGACTACGGCGAGCCGTGGCTGACCGGCGAGCTCGGCGCCTGGCTGCACCGAGCCGGGCGGCCGGTCGAGCTGCCCGGCTGGGTGGCCATGCCCTACCGATTGCTGGTCAGCGGCGACTGGGCCGCCGCCGCCGAGGCGTGGCACGAGCTGGGCTGCCCGTACCAGCAGGCGCTGGCGCTGGCCGACGGCGGCGTCGAGGGCTGCCTGCGGGCGCTGCCAATGCTGGACCGGCTGGGCGCCACGGTCACCGCCGCCCTGGTGCGTCGCCGGCTGCGGGACTGGGGGGTGCGGCACGTGCCGCGCGGCCCGCGGCTGGCCGCCCGGGGCAACCCTGCCGGCCTGACCGTACGCCAGCAGCAGGTGCTCGACCTGCTGGTGGACGGGCTGAGCAACGCGCAGATCGCCGACAAGCTGGTGATCGCGCCGAAGACGGCCGAGCTGCACGTCTCGGCGGTGCTCGGCAAGCTCCGGGTGTCCTCCCGGCGGGAGGCGGTGGCGGCCGCGCAGCGGCTGGGGCTGGTGGCCGAGGGCTGAGCTAGGGGTCGACCCCCAACGTAGGGGTGAGTGCCGGGGAAGACAGGGGCCGGCACCCGATGTCGGCCAGCGGGCTCCGGCCTACCGTCCCGGCATGGACCTGATGTGCTCCGGCGCCGCCCGGAACGCGGCGGTCTTCGACGCCGGCGACCTCGGCTGCGCGGACGGCCTGGCTGCCGAGTTCCGGCGCCGCATCGCCGAGGTCGAGCCCGGCCGGCGGCTGGTCACCGTGGTGCGGGACACCGCAGCGATCAGCGACCTCCCGCCGCTCGCCCGGCTGCTGGGCCACCGGGTGTACGACGTGCGCCGGCTGGGCAGCGGCCGGGTCGCGGTGACCGTCGAGCGGGTCCGCTGAGGACCGTGGACAGGCTCGACGCGTCGGTCAGCGCACCGCTATCAGCCGACCGCCGTACCTGTCGCGCGGCACCAGCTCTCCGATCACGGGAGCGCCGGGGATTTCTCCGGCCAGCAGCAGGCCGCCCGAGGTCTGCGCGTCGGCCAGCAGGAGCGCCTCCGTCTCGTCCACAGTAGACAGATCGGCCTGGGGCCGGACCCAGTCGAGGTTTCGCCGGGTGCCGCCGCTGACGTAGCCGTCGGCCAGCGCCTGGCGGGCACCGTCCAGATAGGGCACCGCGGCCGCATCGAGCACCGCGGTCACCCCGCTGGCCCTGGCCAGCTTGGCCAGGTGGCCGAGCAGCCCGAAACCGGTGACGTCGGTGCCGCACCGGATGGCGGCGGACAGCGCCGCCTCGGCGGCGTCCCGGTTCAGCGTGGTCATCGCCGCCACCGCATGGTCGAAGACCTCGCCGGTGGCCTTGTGCCGGCTGTTCAGCACGCCGATGCCGAGCGGCTTGGTGAGGGTGAGCGGCTGTCCCGGCAGGCCGGCGTCGGCGCGGATCAGCCGGTCCGGGTGGGCAAGCCCGGTCACCGCTAGCCCGTACTTCGGCTCCGGGTCGTCCACGCTGTGCCCGCCGGCCAGGTGGCAGCCGGCCTCCCGGGTCACCGCGAGCCCGCCAGCCAGCACCTCGGCGACCAGCTCGTAGGGGAGCACATCGCGCGGCCAGCCGAGCAGGTTGACCGCGAGCACCGGCCGGCCGCCCATCGCGTACACATCGGACAGTGCGTTCGCGGCGGCGATCCGGCCCCAGTCGTAGGGGTCGTCGACCACCGGGGTGAAGAAGTCGGTCGTCACCACCAGCGCGGTGGTGCGGTCCAGCCGGGCCACCGCCGCGTCGTCCCCAGCCGCCAGACCGACCAGCAGCTCCGCGTCCGGCTGCACCGGCCCGGCGGCCGCCGCCAGCCCGGCCAGCACCTCCTCCAGCTCACCCGCCGGGATCTTGCACGCGCACCCCCCGCCATGCGCGTACTGGGTCAGCCGGTATGCCCGCGCGGTCTCCACGCCCGGACCGTACCCTCGCTGCCGGAGGCGTCCGGGCACCTGGTGGGCCCCGCGGTCTTCAAAACCGTTGTGGCCGAGTCTCTCGGTCAGGGGGGTTCGATTCCCCTCCGCCTCCGCTACAAGACGGTCAGTCCTTGCGCAGCAAGTCCAAGATCATGTTCAGCTTCGAGCCGTGCGCGTCGAACCTGGCGTCGTGCTCGTCCAGCTTCGCCGTGAGCGTGTCGAACCTGGCGTCGTGCTCGTCCAGCTTTGCCGTGAGCGTGTCGAACCTGGCGTCGTGCTCGTCCAGCTTGGCGGTGACGGCGTCGAACCTGGTGTCGTGCTCGTCCAGCTTCGCAACCATCACCTCCAGCAGCCTGCCCTGGACCAGCTGGCTTGCCTCCACCCGCGTCAGGCTAGAGGTGATCTTCTCCAGCTGAGTGCCGTGCTGCTTCTGAGTCTCCTTGATAGAGCCAAGCTCTTCGTAGATCGCCTCGGCGTCGTTCTCCAGCCGGGACATCCGCTGCTCCATGGTCCCGGAACGAGGGGCCGTCATGACAGGAGAGCCTAGCGTCGGCCGCGATCGGATCGGAGACGTAAAGTCCGGTCTGTGGACAACGTCCGGCGGCGGGTTCCGCGGACCGACGCGGTGTTGGCCGACCCGCGGCTGGATGGCGCGATCGGGCGGCTGGGCCGGGCGCTGGTGAAAGAGGCGGTCGGCGCCGCCCAGGACCGGGTGCGGGCCGGTCGGCTGGACCCGGACCGGGTCGTCGAGGCGGTGCTCGGCACGCTCCCGCCGTACCCGGGCAGCATGCGCCCGGTGCTCAACGCGACCGGCGTCCTGCTGCACACCAACCTGGGCCGGGCGCCGCTGTCGGTGGCCGCCCGGGCGGCGGTCCTGGCCGCGGCCGGCACCACCGACCTCGAGCTGGACCTCGGCACCGGCCGGCGCGGCCGGCGCGGTCGAGGCGCGCTCGCCGCGCTGGCCGCGGCGGTGCCCGCGGCCGAGGCGGTGCACCTGGTCAACAACGGCGCGGCCGCGCTGGTGCTGGCCGCCACCGCGCTGGCTGGTGGCCGGGAGATCGTGATCGCCCGCGGTGAGCTGGTCGAGATCGGCGACGGCTTCCGGATCCCGGACCTGGTGGTGAGCACCGGGGCCCGGCTGCGCGAGGTCGGCACGACGAACCGGGTCGGCGTGGCGGACTACGCCGCCGCGGTCGGACCGGACACCGGCATGGTGCTCAAGGTGCACCCGTCGAACTTCGTGATCTCCGGGTTCACCGCGAGCGTGCCGGTCGCCGAGCTGGCCGGGCTCGGCGTCCCGGTGGTCGCCGACATCGGCTCCGGGCTGCTCACGCCGCACCCGGCGGTGCCGGAGGAGCCGGACGCGGCCAGCACGCTGCGGGCCGGCGCCGCGCTGGTGACCGCGAGCGGCGACAAGCTGCTCGGCGGGCCGCAGGCGGGCCTGCTGCTCGGACGCCGGGAGGTGGTCGAGCGGCTGCGCCGGCACCCGCTGGCCCGCGCGCTCCGGGTGGACAAGCTCACCCTGGCCGCGCTGGAGGCGACCCTGCGCGGACCGGCGGCACCCACCGTCCGGGCGCTGGTCGCCGACCTGCCCGAGCTGCGCGAGCGTGCCGCCGTGCTGGCCGCCGCGCTCGCCGCCGGCGGCGTCGACGCGGTCGCGGTGGACACCGAGGCCGCGGTCGGCGGGGGCGGCGCCCCGGGCGTCCGGCTGCCCAGCGCCGCGGTGAGCCTGCCCAGCGACTTCGCCGACCGGCTGCGAGCCGGCGAGCCGGCCGTGCTCGGCCGGGTCGACCACGGCCGCTGCCTGCTCGACCTGCGCGCTCTGGACCGGGCCGAGGACGCTGCGGTGCAGCGCGCCGTGCTGGCCGTGGCACGGGATCCCGCGCCGATGGTGGCAGCCGGAGCACCGGGCGCCGCGCCGGCAGCGGGGTCGCCGGTCGCCGGAACCGGACCGGTCTGACCAGCCGTGCACGTCGTCGCGACCGCGGGGCACGTCGACCACGGCAAGTCGACGCTGGTGCGGGCGCTGACCGGGATGGAGCCGGACCGGTGGACGGAGGAGCGCCGCCGCGGGATGACGATCGACCTCGGTTTCGCCTGGACCGACCTGCCGTCCGGGGCGACGGTCGCCTTCGTCGACGTGCCGGGCCACGAGCGCTTCGTCGGCAACATGCTGGCCGGCGTCGGCCCGGTGCCGGCGGTGCTGTTCGTGGTGGCCGCCGACGAGGGATGGATGCCGCAGTCCGCCGAGCACCTCGATGCGCTGCACGCGCTCGGCGTGGCGCACGGCCTGCTCGCCGTCACCCGCAGCGACCGCGCCGATCCGAGCCCGGCCCGGGACCGGGCGCTGGCCGAGATCGCGGCCACCTCGCTGGCCGGCGTCGACGCGGTCGCGGTGAGCGGGCTGACCGGAGCCGGCCTGGACCGGCTGCGGGCGGCACTCGACCGGCTGGTAGGCCGGCTGCCGGCGCCGGACCCGGCCGCGCCGGTGCGGCTGTGGGTGGACCGCACGTTCACGGTGCGCGGCAGCGGCACGGTGGTGACGGGCACGCTGCCGGCCGGCACGCTGGCGATAGGCGACGAGCTGGAGCTGGCGCCCGGGCGGCAGCGGGTGGTGGTTCGCGGACTCCAGTCGCTGGGCCGACCTCGCCGCGGGGTGACCGGCACGGCCCGGGTGGCGGCGAACCTGCGTGGCCTGCCGCTGGACCGGGTACGCCGCGGTGCGGCGCTGCTCACGCCGGACCGGTGGCTGCAGACCGACCTGGTGGACGTGCGGCTGCACGGCCCGCCGGGCCGGCCCGGCCCGCTGGACCGGCTCCCGGAGCAGCTCACCCTGCACCTCGGCTCGGCGGCGCTGCCGGCCCGCATCCGTCCACTCGGGACGGATGCCGCTCGGCTGCGGCTGGCCCGACCGCTGCCGCTGCGGATCGGGGACCGCGGGCTGCTGCGCGACCCCGGCCTCCGGCAGGTCGCCGCCGGGGTCACCGTGCTGGACGTATCCCCGCCGGCACTGGATCGCCGCGGCGCCGCCGCCGGACGCGCCGCGACACTGTCTACTATGGACGGACAGCCGAACGGCGCCGCGGAGCTGCGCCGGCGCGGCCTGGTGCGGCTGGCCGAGCTGCGGGCGATGGGCGCCGAGTCGCCGGTGCCGCCGGTGGTCGGCGACTGGGTGGCCGACCCGGCCGGGTGGGCGGCGTTGCGCACCGCGCTGGCCGACGCGGTCGACGCGCACGCCGCCGCGCACCCGCTGGAGCACGGCCTGCCGGTGGAGGCGGCCCGGCGCCGGCTCGGCCTGCCCGACCTGCGGCTGGTGACCGCGCTGGCCACTGCGCCGCTGGTGATCCGGGACGGGCGGATCACCGGGGACACGGCGCCGGAGCTGCCGGCCGGCGTGCGGGAGGCGGTGCAGGCGGTGCGCCGGGAGCTGGCGGCGACGCCGTTCGCCGCGCCGGAGGCGCACCGGCTGGCCGAGCTCGGCCTCGGCGCCCGGGAGCTGGCGGCCGCGGTCCGGGCCGGGGCGCTGTGCCGGCTCGCCGACGGCGTCTACCTGCTGCCGGACGCGCCTGCGGCCGCCACCCGGGTGCTGGCCGGCCTGGCGGAGCCGTTCACGCTCTCCGCCGCCCGGGAGGCGCTGGGCACCACCAGGCGGGTCGCCGTACCGCTCCTCGAGCTGCTGGACGCCCGCGGTGCCACCGAACGGCTCCCAGACAGCCGCCGCCGCCTGCGCCGGTCCCCGCCGGCCGGCGAGCCCGCCGACCCGGCCGCCGCGCCGCCGGCGGACGCCTGAGCCGGTCCCGGATCTGGCCGGCCGGAGTTAGCCTGCAAGGCATGACTGACCTTCCAGCCTGGATCTCGCTCCGCGAGGTAGGACCGCGTGATGGCCTGCAGAACGAGGACCCGATCCCGACCGACGCGAAGGTCCGGCTGGTCGACGCGCTGTCCCAGACCGGGGTCGGCCGGATCGAGGCGGTGTCGTTCGTGCATCCCAAGGTGATCCCGCAGATGGCCGACGCGGACGAGGTGTGGGCGCGGATCACCCGCAACCCGACCGTGCGCTACTCAGCGCTGGTGCCGAACCTGCGCGGCGCCGAGCGGGCGCTGGACCGCGGATTCACCGAGATCGAGGTCGTCGTGTCAGCGTCCGACACGCATAACCGGCGCAACGTCAACCGGTCCACCGACGAGTCGCTGGACGACATCGCCCGGATAGTCGCGCTCGGCCATGCCCGCGGGGCGACCTGCGAGGTGATCGTGTCGACCGCGTACGGCTGCCCGTACGAGGGGGACGTGCCGGTCGAGCGGGTGCTGTGGGTCGTCGACCGGGCGATCCGGGCCGGTGCGGACTCGGTGAGCTACGGCGACACGACCGGGATGGGGACGCCCACCAGGGTGACTCGACTGGTCGGCGAGACCCGGTCCGCGCACCCGGAGCTTCAGCTCGGCCTGCACTTCCACAACACCCGAGGCACCGGCCTGGCGAACGTGCTGGCCGCGCTGGAGCTGGGGGTCACCGACTTCGACGCCTCGGTCGGCGGCCTGGGTGGGTGCCCGTACGCGCCGGGTGCGACCGGAAACGTGTGCACCGAGGACCTGGTGCACATGGTGGAGGACATGGGCGTCGACACCGGGGTCGACCTGGAGGCGATGCTCGAAGCGGCCCGGCTGGCCGAGGAGCTGGTCGGCCATACGCTCCCCTCGCAGGTGCTGCGGGCCGGCCCGCGCACCCGCCGCGCGCCGCTCGACAGCTAGCGGGGCACCGAGCCGGGTCACCCGGAGGCGGCGACCTCCAGCACGGCTCCATGCCGAGCCACCACGACGTAGCGCTGGCCCTCCCGCAGCCGGTGGCCGGCGGCGCGGACGGTCCAGGAGCGGCCGGCGAGCCGGGCCCGGCCGACGGTGCCGGTCACCGCGCTGACCACGACGACGAGCGACTCCGGCATCGGCTCCGTGGCCAATCGGGCGGCTGCGGGTCGGGCGACTGCCGGTCGCCCGACTGCCGGTTGGGCGGCTGCCGGTCCGGCGGCTGCCGGTCGCCCGGGTCGGCCCCGCTCCGTTCCCGGCTCCCCGGATCGCCGGAACGACTGCAGTGGGCCGGACCCGATCGCGGTCCCCGCGGTGTCCGGGGGAGCGGCCGGTGCGGCCGGTGCGGCCGGTGCGGCCGGTGCGGCCGCAGGCTCCTCCCGTTTGCCGCCGCGGCGACCCAGCAGGATCAGGCCGAGCAGCCCGAGCCCCGCGACGATCAACAGCCCGCGAACCGGCCCGAGCAGCGCGCCGACCATGCCCGCCAGCCTCCCGCGGGCGGAGCTCGCCAGCCACAGCGCGACCCGCAGCGGCGGCTCCGGCGAGGCCAGCACCTGGACCGCGCCGACCAGCGCCGGCACACCGCCGCCGCCGACCAGCACCGCGGCGCCGAGCCACAGCGCGCGCAGCGATCCAAGCGACGACGATCCGGCCCGCCCCCCGCTCGCCGCCCGGCTCATGCGCGGCCTTTAACCCGCCGTCGATTCAGCAAGCATCGGGTCGGCGGAGGGGGGAAGGATGCGACACTCGACGGCGAGGGGTGGAGATGCTCGACGGTCTCGGCTTCGGCCGGTCCGTGGAATACCACCCTGCACCTTTCGACCGTACTCCGGTGGGGGCGTGAGGCTGCGTGCGGGACCGACCGGGGAGCACCACCCGTGCTCAGGTGCACGTTGTCGAGGACGCTGCCCGCACGGTCCGGCGGGACGACCTGGCCACCGAGGAGCCGCTGGAGATCCGGGTCGAGGCCGCGGACCGGCTGCCCGCCCGCACGGTGGCCGTCACGATGCGGACGCCCGGCGCGGACTTCGAGCTGGCCGCCGGGTTCCTCTACGGGGAGGGCGTGGTCGGCGCGGCCGCCGACATCGCCAGGCTCGGCTACTGCACGGACCCGGCGCTGGCCGGCGACCAGCGGTACAACGTGGTCACCGCGACCCTCGCGCCAGGGCTCGACGCCCCTGACCTGACCGGCCTGGACCGGCACTTCTTCGCGTCCAGCGCGTGCGGTGTGTGCGGTAAGGCGAGCCTGGACGGGCTGCGCCGGCGCGGGGTGACCGCGGTGCCGGCGGGGCCCCGTGTCCCGGTGGAGACGCTCTACCGGCTGCCCGGAGCGCTCGCCGGCGGCCAGAGCGTCTTCGCCCGCACCGGCGGGCTGCACGCGGCCGGGCTGTTCACGCCTGCCGGCCAGCCGGTGGCGGTGCGCGAGGACGTGGGCCGACACAACGCGGTCGACAAGGTGATCGGTTGGGCGCTGCTGGACGGCGGGTTGCCGCTGCACGGGCTGGTGCTGGTGGTCAGTGGGCGGGCAAGCTTCGAGATTGTGCAAAAGGCCGCCGCGGCAGGGGTGCCGGTGCTGTGCGCCGTCTCGGCGCCGTCCAGCCTCGCGGTGGTGGTGGCCGAGGAGTTCGGCCTCACCCTCGTCGGCTTCCTGCGCGACCGGCGGTGCAACGTCTACACGGGCCACGACCGGGTGGCGGTAGCGGCGGCGGTTCGGTGACCCTGCAGCCCTACGACGCGGTCGTGCTGACCGGCGGGCGGGCCCGCCGGCTCGGCGGCGCGCACAAGCCCGGCATCGAGATCGGCGGGCAGTCGCTGGCCGCCCGGGTGGTCAGCGCGGTCGCCGACGCGGTCCGGGTCGTCATCGTGGGCACCGCGGTGCCCGGTGCCCGCGCCGACGCGGTGACCAGGGAGGTGCCCGCCGGCGCCGGGCCGATGGCCGCGCTGGCCGCGGGGCTCGCGCACGTGCGCGCACCGGTGGTTGCCACCTTCGCCGGCGACCTGCCGTTCCTGACCGCGGCCGCGGTGGCCGAGCTGCGCCACGCGCTGGCGGACGAGCCGTCGGCGGCCGCGGCGGTGCTGGTCGACGACGCCGGCCGGGATCAGCCGCTGTGCGCGGTCTGGCGCGCCGAACTGCTTCGCGACACGCTCTCCGTGGTCAGCCGGCCCCGGTCGCTGGCCGGGGTCGGCGGGAACGGGCTCACCGGGCTGCCGATGCGGCTGCTCCTGGCGGCCGCCGAGCCGGTGGTCCGCCGTGCGATGATCACCAGCGGGCCGCCGCCCTGGTTCGACTGCGACACCGACGACGACGTGGTGCGGGCGAAGGAGTGGCACCGGAACTGACGAGGACAGAGGACCCATGAGCGAGTGCAGCGAGCGAGTCAATGGGCCTGGTGTCTGTCGTGCCTCACGGCCGCCCGCAGCGAAGCGAGGGCGGGCGTGAGTGTGCTGGACGACTGGGCGGACGCCGTCTGCCGCGAGCTGGGGTTGACCGATGTCGACAGCCGTTCCACCGTCGCCCCGGTGCTCGACCTGGCCCGGGACGTCGCGCACCAGGTGGCCAGGCCGGCGGCACCGCTGACGGCCTTCCTGCTGGGCGTCGCGGTCGGCCGCTCGGCCGGACCGGAGGCGCTGGCACGCCTCGCCGGCCGCCTCGAGGCGCTCGCCGCCGGCTGGCCGCCCGCCGCGGGAGGCGGAGGGGGGTCTGCTACAGACAGCGACAAGAACGCTACTCTTCGCGGCGCCCCCACTGTCGAGCGCCCTGATCAGGAGCCCTAGTGACCACTGCGCACCGCCACCAGGGCCTCGGGTCGAGCGCGGTCGGGGCGCGCAGCGAGACACTGGCGCCGCTGCCCTGGGCGGCCGCCCGGATCGCCGCATACGCCGCGCCGGATCCGCTGCCCCCGGACACCGCGCCGCTGGCCGACGCGCTGGGCACCACGCTCGCGGCACCGCTGGTCGCGGCGGCGGCGCTGCCGGCGTTCGACTGCGCGGCGATGGACGGCTACGCGGTCGGCTCGGCGGAGGGCCCGTGGCGGGTCGTCGGGCGGGTGCTGGCCGGGCACGGGTTGCCGAACCCGCTCGCCGCCGACGAGGCGGTCGAGATCGCGACCGGCGCGCCGACGCCGGCGGGCACGGCCGGAGTGCTGCCACACGAGCAGGCGACGGTGCTGGGGGAGAGCCTGCACGGCCACGTCACCGAGGGCCGGCACATCCGCCCGGCCGGCGAGGACGCGGCCGCCGGACGGCAGCTGCTTCCGGCCGGAACGCCGGTGACCGCGACCATCCTCGGGCTCGCGGCCGCCGTCGGCCAGGATGAGCTGCCGGTGCGGCCACGCCCACGGGTGGCCGCGCTGCTCACCGGCGACGAGCTGGTGCACCGCGGCCTACCCGGCGACGGCCGGGTCCGCGACGGCGTCGGGCCGGCGCTGCCCGGCGTGGTGCGCTGGCTCGGTGGGGAGCCGGTGCTGATCCTCCCGGTGCCGGACACGCCAGCCGACCAGCTCGCCGCCGCCGTGGACGCGGCGGATGGCGACGTGATCGTGACGGTCGGCGGAGCCGCCCGCGGGCCAGCCGACCGGCTCTGCGAGACGCTCGACCGGCTCGGCGCCCGCACCATCGTGCCCAGCGTCGCCTGCCGCCCCGGCCATCCGCAGCGGCTGGCCCGGCTGCCCGACGGGCGGTGGCTGGTCGGCCTGCCCGGCAACCCCTACGCGGCCTTGGTCGCCTCCGTGACGCTGCTGGGTCCGCTGATCGGCGGGCTGACCGGTCGCCCGCTTCCGGTGCTGCCGACGGCGGTCTTCAGCCGGCCGGGCGGACCTGCCACCCACACCGCGCCGGGCGCGCACGAGTACGCCCGAGTGCTGCCGGTGCACCGGATCTCCGGCGGCCGAGTGGAGCCGGTCGGCCACGACCGGCCGGGCAGCCTCTGGGGCGCCGCGCTCGCCGACGCGCTCGCGGTCGTCCCGTCCGGCTGGGCCGAGGACCCGGTGCCGCTGCTCGCCCTGCCGCCGCCGTGAGCCGACCCGCCGGCCGCCCGGGTGGGCGACCGGCGAGCCGTCGGGCTCAGCTGGGCTGGCCCTGGATGATCAGGAACATCCCGCCCTGCGGGTCACGCAGCGCGGCGATCGGGCCCTGCGGCGAGTCGAACACCGGGACCTGGACGGTCCCGCCCAGCTCGGCCGCCTTGGCCGCGGAGGCCGCCGCGTCCGCCACCCAGAAGTAGACCGCCCAGTAGGCCGGCACCTCGGCCGGGATCTCGGGGGCCATCTCGGTGGCGCCGGCCACGCTGCCCGCGCTGGCGTTGGCGATCTTGTACCGGGGGCCGGCCCCGCCGGTGTCCATGTCCTCCCAGCGCAGCCCGAACACCTCGGCGTAGAACGCCGTGGCGCCGTCCAGGTCTCGCGTGTTCAGCTCGTTCCAGGTCAGCGTGCCCGGCTCGTTGACCAGCTGGGCACCGGTGTGCGCGCGGGCCTGCCACATGCCGAACATCGCGCCGTCCCGGTCGGCGGCCATCGCCATCCGGCCCATCTCCATGACGTCCATCGGCGCCATCTGGATCTTGCCGCCGTGCTCCGCGACCCGCTCGGCGATCTTGTCGACGTCGTCCACCGCGAAGTAGGTGGTCCAGAAGGTGCCCACTCCGGCCGGTGCCGGGTCACCTGCCATGCCGGCGACCCGCTTGCCCCGCAGCAGGCAGCTCGTGTAATGGCCGGTCTGCGGATCGGGGTCGATGTCGAACTCCCACCCGAAGAGCCCTCCGTAGAACGCCCGGGCAGCCTCTGGGTCGCTGGTCATCAGGTCGACCCAGCTCGGGGTGCCCTCCAGGTAGGACGTGCGCTCAGCCATCTCGGCCTCCTTGCCGTCGTGGTGTCATCCCGCCTCGTTGTCCCCCCCGTGCGGCGCAGCCTGCCACGAGGTACCGACAGAAACGAGGGCTCACCCGACTAGTCAACCAGCCGCCGGGAACCGGCGACCGAACAGCCCCCGGAACGTTGCCCGCAGCACCGGCTGGCCGTCCCGGACAAGCTCGCCGCGCAGCAACGCGGTGCCGCGCCCGGGGCGGGTCGAGGACGGCGTGGAGTCCAGCACGGTGAGCCGGCCCCGCAGCACGTCCCCCGCCCGGACCGGAGCAAGCCACCGCAGCTCGGACAGCCCCGGCGAGCCCTGGCTGGAGGAGTCGGCCAGCACCCGGTCGACGTACATCCGCATCCAGAGGCACATCGTGTACCAGCCGCTCGCGATCAGCCCGCCGAAGGTGGTGTCCGGCGCGGCCACCGGGTCGGCGTGGAACGGCTGCGGGTCGAACCGGCGGGCGAACGCCAGCATCTCCGCCTCGTCGACGGTCACCTCGCCCAGGTCGAACACCAGCCCCGGACGGAGGTCCTCGAAGTGCAGGGTCACGTCGCGCCAGCGTAGGGGTGTCTCGTGGATCTTCGGCGGCGCCCGCAAGGTCCACGAGACACCCTACGGCAACGGCGCCGTCGGGGCGGGACACCCGCCGCGGCGGAGATACTGGGCCAGTGAGCCACAACCCGATGCCGCACCACCCGCCGGTCGCCGAGCTGCGCGCCACGGTCGAGAAGGGCGGGGCGGCCAAGTACCACGAGGCGAACGCCGCCCGCGGGAAGCTGTTCGTCCGGGAGCGGGTGCGGCTGCTGGTCGACGAGGGGTCGTTCGTCGAGGACGGCATGCTCGCCAACGTCGCCGCCGGGGACCTGCCGGCCGACGGGGTGATCACGGGCGCCGCCCGGATCGACGGCCGCGCGGTCTCCCTGATGGCCAACGACTCGACCGTCAAGGCCGGGTCCTGGGGGGCGCGCACCGTCGAGAAGATCATCCGGATCATCGAACGGGCGTACGCGACCGGCGTGCCGATGGTCTACCTGGTGGACTCCGCCGGGGCCCGGATCACCGACCAGGTCGAGCTGTTCCCGGGCCGGCGCGGGGCCGGCCGGATCTTCTGGAACCAGGTGCGGGCATCCGGCTCGATCCCGCAGGTGTGCGCGCTGTTCGGGCCGAGCGCCGCCGGCGGCGCCTACATTCCCGCGTTCTGCGACGTGGTCGCGATGGTGGACGGCAACGCCTCGATGTACCTGGGCAGCGACCGGATGGTGCAGATGGTCACCGGCGAGCGGACCACGCTGGAGGAGATGGGCGGTGCCCGGGTGCACTGCACCGAGTCCGGCGTCGGGCACTTCCTGGTGAAGACCGAGCAGGAGGCGCTGGACGTGGTCCGCCGGTACCTGTCCTACCTCCCGGCCAACCACACCGGCGCCCCGCCGGCAGCGGCGGCCCGCGGCGCCGGTCCCGGCGACCTGCGCGCGTTGGTGCCGGTCAACGAGCGGCAGGCGTTCGACATGCGCCGGGTCGTGCGGGCGCTGCTGGACAGCGACTCGTTCTTCGAGATCCACGCGCAGTGGGCCCGCGAGGTGGTGGTCGGCTTCGGCCGGCTGGCCGGCCAGGCGGTCGGCGTGGTGGGCAACAACCCGATGTTCAAGGGCGGCGTTCTGTTCGTCGACTCGGCGGACAAGGCAACCCGGTTCATCCAGCTCTGCGACGCGTTCAACGTGCCGCTGCTGTTCCTGGCCGACGTGCCCGGGTTCATGGTCGGCGCCGCGGTGGAGAAGCAGGGGATCATCCGGTCCGGCGCGAAGATGATCACCGCGGTGGCCGAGGCCACCGTGCCGAAGATCTGCGTGGTAGTGCGCAAGGCGTACGGCGCCGGGCTGTACGCGATGGCCGGCCCCGGGTTCGACCCGGACGTCACCATCGCGCTGCCCACCGCGAAGATCGCGGTGATGGGCGCCGAGGCGGCGGTCAACGCCGTCTACGCCAACAAGATCGCGGCGATCGCGGACGAGGCGGAGCGGGCCGAGCTCGTCCGGGCCAAGCGCGCGGAGTACGACCAGGACATCGACATCGTCCGGCTGGCCAGCGAGCTGGTGGTGGACACGGTGGTCGAGCCGGAGGACCTGCGCGCCGAGCTGATCGCCCGGTACGCGGCGGCGGTCGGGAAGGACCGGCACTTCTCCCGCCGCCGGCACGGAGTGACGCCTGTCTAGCGGGACACCCCCTAGCTCCGGTCGCGGGCCTATCGTGTGACCTGTGCCGACCGTGCTGCTGGCTGAGGACGACGCCGCGATCTCCGATCCGTTGAGCCGGGCGCTGGAGCGCGAGGGGTACGACGTGGTGGTGCGCCGGGACGGTCCGGGCACCCTGCAGGCCGCGCTGTCCGGCTCGGTGGCCCTGGTGCTGCTGGACCTCGGGCTGCCCGAGATGGACGGCCTGGAGGTCTGCCGGCAGCTGCGCGCGGCCAGGTCGAGCGTCCCGGTGCTGGTGCTGACCGCCCGCACCGACGAGGTCGACTTCGTGGTGGGGCTGGACGCCGGCGCCGACGACTACGTCGGCAAGCCGTTCCGGCTGGCCGAGCTGCTGGCCCGGGTCCGGGCGCTGCTGCGCCGCCGCGGCGCCGACGTGCTGGAGGCCAACGGCGTGCGGCTGCAAATCTCCGCCCGCCGGGTCTGGCAGGACGGGGAGGAGCTGCAGCTGTCCAACAAGGAGTTCGAGCTGCTGCGGGTGCTGCTGGAGAACGCGGGCAGTGTGGTCACCCGGGAGCAGATCATGCGGGACGTCTGGGACGACACCGAGGGCAGCGCGTCCAAGACGCTGGACATGCACGTGTCCTGGCTGCGCCGCAAGCTCGGCGACGACCCGCAGCACTCCCGGCTGGTGACGACCGTTCGCGGGGTCGGCTTCCGGTTTGAGCGGTAAGTAGGGGGAGGCGCCGACACAGCCCGGTGCTGACCGCAGGCGGCCAGCACCGGTCACGCGGCGGCCTGCTCCTCGTCGGCCAGCCCGCGGGCCTGGTGCGCCGGGAACACCCAGCGCTTGTACGACCAGAACCGGAACACGGTGCCGATGCCGATGCCGACCAGGTTCGCCATGTTGATGGAGAACTTGTCGGTCAGCCCCAGCCCGTACCGGGTCGTCCCGATCACCAGCAGCCCCATCAGCAGCGCGACGCCGTTCAGCAGGAAGAACAGCGTGTACTCGCGGGCCAGGCCGGTGCGCGCGCGGTGCGAGAACGACCAGTACCGGTTCATGAAGTACGCGCTGGTGGTGGCGACCGTGGTGGAGATCACCTTCGAGGTCAGCGGACCGATTCCCTGCCCGAAGTGCAGCGCGTTGAACAGGCCGATGTCGACGAACAGGTTGATGACCCCGACGGCGCCGAAAGCGGACAATTCCTTGCGCAGAACGTGCCACGGCGTGCTGATACGGGCGAGTAGCCCGGATACCAAGGTCACGCGGGGCAGTGTAAGGGGTGCCGTGCGACCATCGAGACAGGGGATCACCCCGGCCGCAGTGACGAAGGGTGGGCACCGGTGCCCGACTACCGGCTCAGCGCCGAGCAGGAGGAGTTCCGCCGAACGGTCGAGGACTTCGCCCGGGTGGTGGTCGCGCCCAAGGCGTTCGACTACGACGAGCGAGGCGAGTTCCCGTACGACGTGGTCAAGCAGATGGCCGACATGGGGCTGTTCGGGCTGCCGTTCCCGGAGGAGTTGGGCGGGATGGGCGGGGACTACTTCACCCTGTGCCTGGCCATCGAGGAGCTCGCCCGGGTCGACTCGTCGGTCGCGATCACGCTGGAGGCCGCGGTCTCGCTCGGTGCGATGCCGGTGTACCGGTTCGGCACCGAGACGCAGAAGCAGGAGTGGCTTCCATCACTCTGCGCCGGCGCCGCGCTGGGCGCGTTCGGGCTCACCGAGCCGGGCGGTGGGTCGGACGCCGGGGCGACCAGGACGACCGCGCGGCTCGAAGAGGGCGAGTGGGTGATCAACGGGACCAAGGCGTTCATCACCAACGCCGGGACCGAGCTCACCCGGCTGGTCACGGTGACCGCGGTGACCGGCGAGCTGGGCGCCGGCCGGAAGGAGATCTCCTCGATCCTGGTGCCGGTGCCTCGGCCGGGCTTCTCCGCCTCGAAGAAGTACTCGAAGGTCGGCTGGCACGCCTCGGACACCCGCGAGCTGTCGTTCGTCGACTGTCGGGTGCCCGAGCAGAACCTGCTCGGCGAGCGCGGGCGGGGGTACGCCAACTTCCTGTCCACCCTCGACGAGGGGCGCATCGCGATCGCCGCGCTCGCGGTCGGACTGTCCCAGGGGTGCGTCGACGAGTGCGTCCGGTACGCCGGGGAGCGGCAGGCGTTCGGCCGCAACATCGGCGCCTTCCAGGCGATCCAGTTCAAGATCGCGGACATGGAGGCCCGAGCGCACGTGGCCCGGCTGGCCTACTACGACGCGGCGGCGCGGATGCTGGCCGGCCGGCCGTTCAAGAAGGAGGCGGCCATCGCGAAGCTGTTCTCCTCCGACGCCGCGGTGGTCAACGCCCGGGAGGCGACGCAGGTCTTCGGCGGGTACGGGTTCATGAACGAGTTCCCGGTGGCCCGGCACTGGCGGGACGCCAAGGTGCTGGAGATCGGCGAGGGCACCTCCGAGGTGCAGCGGATGCTGATCGCTCGGGAGCTCGGCGTCTGCTGACCCGGCGGCCGTGTGCGCCGGCCCGAGGGCCGACACGTGCTAGGCCGGCTGCACCTCGACCGGGCTGGCCGGGATGGTGGCGACCCAGCCGCCGGTCGCGGTCACGGTGCCGGTGAGCGTCCCGGACTGCGCCGCAGCGCCGACGAACACCCGCAGCACGATGTCGGCCGTGCCGCCGGGAGCCAGCGACGTCCGGGTGCAGCTGGCGCCGGTCGGGGTCCGCACGCAGCGCCACGGTGGCGCGGTCGCGATCTGCTCGCTCCCGCCGGCGCCCGCCGCGGCAGGCTCGACGCCGACGGTGCCCGGGATGCCCCCGGCGCCGCGCAGCACGATGTCGGGAGGCAGCGAGATGTCGGCAGTCAGGTCGGTGGCGGTGGTGGTGCCGGCGTTCCGCACGATGATCTGGATCTCGCCCGGACGACCGGGCAGCAGCGGGTCCGGGGTCACCGCCGGACCGGCGACCAGGTCCGGTGAGCCGGTCTCGGCCGGCGGGCTCGGCTTGCCGGACGACGTCCCGGCGGACTCCTCCGCTGGCTGGCCGGTCGCCGTCGGCGCGTCCGGGCCCCCGCTCGCGGTCGGCTGGGGCGGTGCCACCCCATGCTGCGAGGCTGCCGGGGCGCCCGCGCGGCGCTGTGCAGCGGTGGAGTGCTTTCCCGGCCGGCCATTCGTGACCGACGTGCTGGTCGGGCCCGTTGGGCCGGTCGGGCCGGGCGTGCTGCCGGCGACCGCGGCGGGCGGCGCGGCGGAGCCGCGAGGGTGCTGGCCGGGCCCGCCCCCGCCGGGAATGACGGTGACACCGACCGCGATCGCGGCGGCGACCGAGGCGGCGCCGACCGCGGTCTGCCCGATCGGCGTGTGCAGGATCCTGACCAGCAGGCCGACGGCCTGCGCCGGGCCGCTGGCGGTCACGCTGCCGACCGCGGCGGCCAGGCCGGTCGAGATGGTGCTGGCCGCGGCGACGCCGGACGCCGCCGCCGTCCCGGACGCGGCGGCGGCGGCCGAGCCCGCGGCGCTTGCGAGGCCGGCAGCGCCGGAGGCCGTCGAGCCGGCACCGGTCGCCAGGCCCGCCACCCCGGACGCGGTCGAGCCGATGCCGCCGCCGAGGCCGGCGGAGCCTGAGGTGGCGCCGGCGGTGGCGCCGGCGGTGGCGCCGGCGGTGCCGGTCGCGGTGCCTCCGGTGGCCGTCGCGGTGCCTCCGGTGGCCGTCGCGGTCGCTCCGGCGCCGGCGGTCTTCGCCGCGCTGAGGTAGCCGGCCGCCCACGGCGCGCCGATGAGCAGCGGCGCCACGATGACCCGCAGGCCACGGTTGACGTCGGCGAGCTCGGCGGCCAGCGTCCGGCAGCGCGCGCAGCCGTCCAGGTGCGCGTCGACATGCGCCCGCTCCCGCTTGGCCAGGCCGTACCGGGCCCAGGCGCCGAGCCGCTCCACCGCGTACCGGCACCGCTCGCCGGCGGTGTCCTGGAGGTGCACCTGCAGGTAGGCCTGCCGGAGTCCCTCCCGGGCCCGGTAGGCGAGCGCCGAGACCCCGTTCGGGGTGAGCCCGAGTAGCGGCGCCACCTGGGCCGGCGTCTCCCCCTCGACCTCGGTGTGCCACAGGACCGTCTGCCACCGCTCGGGGAGGCTGCCGAACGCCCGGGCCACGAGCGTCGCCTCCAGCCCCTCCAGGGCGGTGTCGACGAACGGCTCGCCCGGGTCGACCCGGCTGAGATCCGCGCTGTACTCCAGCCGCCGGTCCCGCCGGGTCTTGTCGTACATGCAGTGCCGCACCGTGGTGAGCAGGTACGCCCGGAACGCGGTGTCCGGGCCGCCGCCGCTGCGCAGCGTGTCGAGCAGTCGCGCGAACGCCTCGGCGACCAGGTCCTCCAGCTCGGCCTGCGACCGGGTCAGCTGCCGGGCCATGTTCCGGGCGGCGTCCACGTGCCGGCGGTACAGCACGTCGTAGCCGTCCCTGCTGCCGGCTCGCACCGCGGTGATGAGCTCGGCGTCGCTGCGCTGGTCGGCCGTCTGCTGTCGGTCGGCCATCCTATGCACGCTGGTCATCCGACTCCGCTCCGCAAGCGACGGCAGCCCCCGGGCGACACCGGCCGGCTGACGAAGAGTAGTCACTGCTTCGGCCCGCTGTCAGCCCGCCGGCGTTTCTTCCGATCATTCGGGTCATTCGGGCGCAGGTCGCGTCACCACGACCGCGCTGGCGCGTCCCAGTCCCGGGTGGGACAGGGGGTGTGCGGTGCCGGGTTGGGTGTGTCAGCCGACCCCCGAAGTCGTTCCGCGGCGAGTCCGCGACGACTGGCGGGCGGCCAGCCTGCATGCCGGCTGGACGGTGCCGCACGACTGGTGGGTGCCGGCGGTCGATGCGGTGCTGGATGCCATGGCCGAGGGGTCCGACCTGGCCGCTCCGTGCGCGCTGCTCGGTCGGGCCCGGGCGTACGCCGGGGTCGGGCTGGACGAGGCGCTGACCGACCTGGCCGCGTTGCCCGGCGCGCAGGCGGCGGCGCATCCGCTGATCCGGGCGCTGGCGGCCGGCTGGGCCGAGGTCGCCTGCGAGCCGGCCACCACCGGCACCTGCGAGGACCCGCTCACCGGGCTCACCACCCCGGCCTACCTGCGCACCCGGCTGGCCGAGACCTACCGGGAGGCCGCCCGGGTCGGCGTCTCCGTCCCGACCTCGCACGCGCTCGTAGTGGTGGCGGTCGAGCCGGCCGGCTCCGGCCTGCTGACCACGAGCCGGCTGCTGCTGGTCGGCAGCTCGCTCCGGGACACCTTCGACGGCGGCGAGACGCTGGCCCGGATCGGACCGGCACGGGCCGTCGCGTTCGTGGGCCGGGAGCCCGCGCTGGCCGCCCGGGTGGCCGCGCTGGGCGGGTTGCTGGCCGAGCGGCTGGCCCGGGCCGGCAGCCCGCCCGCCCGGGCCTGGATCGAGAGCCTGCCGCGCCGCCCGGCCGGGGCGTACCGGCTGCTCGGCGAGCTGGTGCGCTAGCCCGCGTGGTGTCGGCGCGGCCCGGCGCGCGGCTGGCTACCCTTCGCGCATGCACCCCCGGACCGGCCTGCCCGTGGTCGGCATGGTGGGCGCCGGCCAGCTGGCCCGGATGACGCACCAGGCGGCGATCTCGCTCGGCCAGTCGCTGCGGGTCCTGGCCGCCGCCGAGGACGACGCGGCGGCGCTGGTGGCTCCCGACGTGCTGGTGGGGGATTGGACCAGGTACCCGGATCTGGCCAGATTCGCGGCCGGATGCGACGTGGTCACGTTCGACCACGAGCACGTACCTGCCGATCACCTGCGGGCACTGGCCGCGGCCGGGCACGCCCTGCACCCGGGCCCGGACGCGCTGCGCTACGCCCAGGACAAGCGGGCCATGCGGGAGCGGCTGTCGGAGCTCGGCCTGCCGGTGCCGTCCTGGGCGCCGGTGACGGTGGCCGAGGACGTGGGCGAGTTCGCGGGCCGGGCCGGCTGGCCGGTGGTCGTCAAGGCAGTGCGCGGCGGCTACGACGGGCGCGGCGTCTGGATGCTGCACGGGTCCGGCGGGCTCGCCGCGCTGTTCGCGGCCGGGGTGCCGATGCTGGTCGAGGAGCTGGTGCCGATCCGCCGGGAGCTCGCCGCGGTGGTCGCCCGCTCGCCGTACCGCCAGGGCGCCGCCTGGCCGGTGGTGCAGACCGTGCAGCGGGACGGGATCTGCGTCGAGGTGCTCGCTCCGGCGCCCGGGCTGGACGAGGAGGTCGGTGAGCAGGCCCAGCGGCTGGCCCTGACCATCGCCCAGGAGCTGGACGTGGTCGGGGTGCTTGCGGTCGAGCTGTTCGAGACCGAGCACGGCCTGCTGGTGAACGAGCTGGCGATGCGGCCGCACAACAGCGGGCACTGGACCATCGAGGGCAGCCGGACCTCGCAGTTCGAGCAGCACCTGCGCGCCGTGCTCGACTACCCGCTCGGCGTCACCACGATGACCGCGCCGACGGTGGCGATGGCGAACGTGCTCGCCGCCGACGGCCTGGGCGGGCCCGGCCTGGACGAGCGGGTGCATCACTGCGCGGCCCGCTGGCCGGAGGTGAAGTTCCACCTCTACGGCAAGCGGCCGCTGCCGGGCCGCAAGATCGGGCATGTCACCGTGCTCGGCGACGATCCGCAGGCGGTGCGGGCGACCGCACGGGCGGCGGCGGGCTACCTGGCCGGCGGGGTCGAGGAGGTGTCGGTGTGAACGAGCCGGCGCCGGTGGTCGGCGTGATCATGGGCAGCGACTCGGACTGGACCGTCATGTCGGCGGCCGCCGAGGTGCTGGCCGAGTTCGGGGTGGGCTACGAGGCGCGGGTGGTGTCCGCCCACCGCACTCCGCGGGACATGCTCGACTACGCCGCGACGGCCGCGGACCGCGGCCTGCGAGTGATCGTGGCCGGCGCCGGCGGGGCCGCTCACCTGCCCGGCATGGTGGCCAGCCTGACCCCGCTGCCGGTCATCGGCGTGCCCGTCCCGCTGGCCCACCTGGACGGAATGGACTCGCTGCTGTCGATCGTGCAGATGCCGGCCGGCGTGCCGGTGGCGACGGTCTCGGTGGCCGGCGCGCGCAACGCCGGGCTGCTCGCCGTCCGCATCCTCGGTGCCGCTGACGCGGAGCTGCAGGGGCGGATGGTGGCCTATCAGGAGCGGCTCGCCGCCGCTGCCCGGGCCAAGGACGCCGCGCTGCAGGACCGGCGCGCCCACCCGCCGGAACCTGCCTGACCCAGCCGTCGGCACGGCCGGGCGCCCCGGTGACCAGTCGCCACCTACGAGGCGGCGTGGTGCCGGGGACCATGCGCGGACCACTCGATGGCCGGACAGTGATCCATGATCACATCCAGCCCGGCCTCCTCGGCCCGGTCCGCCGCGGCCTCGTCGATCACGCCGAGCTGCAGCCACACCGCCCTCGCCCCGGCCTTGATCGCCTCGTCGACGTGCGCCCCGGCCGCCTCGGACCGGCGGAACACGTCAACCACGTCCACCGGGAACGGAATATCGCCCACCGTCGGAAACCCTGGCTCGCCGTGCACGGGCCGCCCGGCTGGGTTCACCGGCACGATCCGCTTCCCCCGGTCCTTCAGGAACCGCGCCACACCGTAGGCGGCCCGATACGGATTGTCGGTCAGCCCGACCACCGCCCACACCTCGTACCGGAGCACCCGCTCGATCGTCTCCGCGTCTGCGCGTCCCATCACCCCATGAGACCACGCCCACCCCACCCCGCCCACGGCCCTCCTGCGCCGGCGGTACCCACGCGATGGCCAGTACGGGCTAGGGGCGGCCCAACGCTCGGTAGGTCCATCCGGACGCTCTCCAGGCGACCGGGTCCAGGGCGTTCCGGCCGTCCACGATGCGCCGGGTCCGGACCACGTTGCCCAGCACCCTCGGGTCCATCTCGCGGAACTCGGACCACTCGGTCAGCAGCAGCACCAGGTCCGCGCCGCGCGCCGCGTCGAGCGCGCTGGCCGCGTAGAACAGTTGCGGGTAGAGGATCCGAGCGTTGTCCATCGCGGCCGGGTCGTAGACCACGACGTCGGCGCCGTGCTGCTGCATGCTCTCCGCGACGTCCAGCGCCGGCGAGTCGCGGATGTCGTCGGAGTTCGGCTTGAATGCCGCCCCCCACACCCCCACCCGGGCGCCGTGGAAGGAACCGTCCAGCAGCTCCCGGCCGAGGTCGACGGTGCGCGCCCGGCGCCGCATGTTGATCGCGTCCACGTCCTTGAGGAACGCCAGCGCCTGGTCCGCTCCGAGCTCGCCGGCCCGGGCCATGAACGCCCGGATGTCCTTGGGCAGGCAGCCTCCGCCGAAGCCGAGGCCGGGCTGCAGGAACCGCCGGCCGATCCGCTCGTCGTAGCCCAGCGCCTCGGACAGCGCGGTCACGTCGGCGTGCACCACCTCGCAGACCTCGGCCATCGCGTTGATGAACGAGATCTTGGTGGCCAGGAACGAGTTGGCCGCGACCTTGACCAGCTCGGCGGTGGCGAAGTCGGTGACCACCACCGGGCTGCCGGCCTCGATCACCGGCGCGTACACCTCGCGCAGCCTCGCCTCGGCCGCCGCCGAGCGCACCCCGAAGACCAGCCGGTCCGGGTGCAGGGTGTCCTCGACCGCGAACCCCTCGCGGAGGAACTCGGGATTCCACGCCACCTCGACCGCGTCCGGCTCCGGTGCCAACGCCTGCACCAGGTCCGCCATCCACTCCGCGGTGCCGGTCGGCACCGTGGACTTGCCGACCACCAGCGCGCCCGGCCGCAGCAGCGGTGCCAGCGTGCCGAACGCCGCCTCCACGAAGCTGAGGTCGGCCGCGTACTCGCCCTTCTTCTGCGGGGTGCCGACGCAGACGAAGTGCACGTCGGCGAACTCGGCCACCTCGGCCCAGGACGAGGTGAACCGCAGCCGCCCGGTGTCCAGGCTCTTCCGCAGCAGCTCGCCGAGCCCAGGCTCGAAGAACGGCACCTCGCCGGCGGCCAGCTTGGCGATCTTGGTGGGATCGAGGTCGAGCCCGATCACCTCGAAGCCCAGCTCCGTCATGCACACCGCGTGGGTGGCACCGAGGTAGCCGGTGCCGATCACGCTCACCCGGGGCTTGGGCACGTCTCCTCCTCGCTGGCCGGCCAGTACAGGCCGATCCGACCGCGACAGGGTAAGCGATGCATGCGCCGTCGCGGATCGCGTTCGCCGTACCCTGACCGAAGGAGGTCATACCGTGGAACCGCCGTTCGAGGCGTATCGGCTCGCCGAGGAACACGAACTACTCCGCGCGACAGTCCGACAACTTTCCGTCGACAAGATCGCACCACGGGCTGCCGAAGTGGACGCGACCGGCGAATTCCCCTGGGACGTCTACGACGCGCTGCGCAGGGCCGACCTGCACGCGGTGCACATCCCGGAGCGGTACGGCGGCTCCGGGGCGGATGCGCTCGCCACGGCCATCGTCATCGAGGAGGTCGCCAGGGCCTGCGCGGCGTCCTCGCTCATCCCGCTGGTCACCAAGCTCGGCACCACACCGCTGCTGCTGGCCGGCTCCGACGAGCTCAACCGGCAGGTGTTGCCGCCGGTGGCCGGCGGCGAGGCGATGTTCTCCTATGCACTGTCCGAACGGGAGGCTGGATCGGACCCGGCGGCGATGCGCACCCGCGCGGTGCGGGACGGCGACAGCTGGGTCCTGAACGGCACGAAGTGCTGGATCAGCAACGCCGGAGTGTCCACTTACTACACCGTGATGGCGGTGACCGACCCGACCCAGGGTCCAAACGGGATCTCCGCGTTCGTGGTGCACAAGGACGACCCTGGCTTCTCGGTCGGCACCAAGGAGCGCAAGCTCGGCATCAGGGGCTCGCCGACCTGCGAGATCCATCTCGCCGACTGCACCATCCCGGCCGTCCGGATCGTCGGCGAGCCGGGCACCGGGTTCAAGACCGCACTGCGCACGCTGGATCACACCCGGCTCACGGTCGGGGCGCAGGCGGTCGGCATAGCTCAGGGGGCCATCGACGCCGCACTGTCCTATGTGAAGGAACGCCGGCAGTTCGGCCAGCGGATCGGGGACTTCCAGGGCGTCCAGTTCATGCTGGCCGACATGGCGATGAAGACGGAGGCGGCCCGCAACCTGGTCTACCGGGCGGCCGCGAAGGCCGAGCGGGCCGAGCCGGATCTCGGCTTCGTCTCGGCCGCGGCCAAGGTCTTCGCGTCCGACACCGCGATGGCGGTGACCACCGACGCGGTGCAACTGTTCGGCGGGTACGGCTACACGAAGGACTTCCCGGTGGAACGGATGATGCGGGACGCGAAGATCACCCAGATCTACGAGGGCACCAACCAGGTCAACCGCATGGTGATGGCGCGCCAACTGCTTCGGTAAAGTTCCCGGGGCTGCGCCGCCCCCGTTCCCAGGAGCCCCATGTCGTTCGCCTCACCGCTGTTCCTCTGGTACTTCATGCCGGCCACCCTGGTGGCCTACTGGGTGCTCCCCCGCCAGTGGCGCAACGGTCTGGTGTCGGTGGCCAGCCTGGTCTTCTACGTGTTCGGCGCCGGGCCGTTCACCTTCCTGCTGCTGTCCGAGATCGCGGTCAACTACGCGGTCGGCATCGCGGTGGACAGCCAGCGGCTGGCCGAGCGGCCGGGCGCCCGCCGGGCGGTGCTGCTCACCGCGGTCGGCTGGGACCTCGGCGTCCTTGCCATCTGGAAGTACGCGGGGTTCGCCACGGCACAGGTCGCGGCGCTGTCCCGGGCCCTCGGCCTGGGCAGCACGCATGTCGTCTCGCTGGCGCTGCCGATCGGCATCTCGTTCTTCACTTTCCACCATCTGTCCTATGTGGTGGACGTCTACCGGCACAGCCGGCCGGCGCAGAAGAGTCCGGTGCAGTTCGTCACCTACATCGCGATGTTCCCGCAGCTGGTGGCCGGGCCGATCGTGCGCTACCACGAGATCGCCGACCAGCTCGCCGACACGAAGCGGGACCGGATGGCCGACTTCGCCGCCGGCTTCCCCCGGTTCGCCCTCGGGTTGGCAAAGAAAGTGGTGGTCGCCGACACCGTTGCCCCGGTGGCGAACGCGGCGTTCGCCACTCATGGCGCGGACCTGACCACCGGCACGGCCTGGGTGGGCGCGCTGGCGTACACGGTGCAGCTGTACTTCGACTTCTCCGGCTATTCGGACATGGCGATCGGGCTGGGCCAGATGCTCGGATTCCGGCTGCCGGAGAACTTCGACCGGCCGTACTCCTCGGTGTCGATCACCGACTTCTGGCGGCGCTGGCACATGTCGCTGTCCCGCTGGTTCCGCGACTACGTCTACATCCCGCTGGGCGGCAACCGGGCCGGCCCGGCCAAGACGTACCGCAACCTGGTGATCATCTTCGTGCTGTGCGGCTTCTGGCACGGCGCGAACTGGACGTTCCTGGCTTGGGGCCTCTACCACGGCGCGCTGCTGGTCATCGAGCGGGCGGCCGGCTGGAACCAGGTCGCCGCGACCGGAGCCGCCCTGGTCTACCGCCGGGCGGTGACCATGCTGCTGGTCGTCGTCGGCTGGGTGTTCTTCCGGTCGGCCAGCATCCGCGACGCGCTGGTGATGCTGAAGCACATGTTCCTGCCTTCCGGGCTGGCGCTGTCGGAGCCGGTGAGCGCCGCGCTGACCCACCAGCGGCTGCTCGTGCTCGCGCTGTCGCTGCTGGTGGTGCTGCTGCCGGCGACATTCGTGTTCGGCCGGGTGCTGGACGCCGGCCGCAGCCGCCCGGCGCTGGTCGCCCGGTACGCGGTGATGGCGCTGGCCGCGCCGTACGCCGCGATGCTGGTCGCGGCCGGCACCTTCAGCCCGTTCCTCTACTACCAGTTCTGACGGGCTCGTACGCCTTGGTACGGGTCCGTACGCGTCGCGGCACGTACGTTCGCAAACGGGCGCTACGTCGGGACCGTTGGTCGTGGACGTTCGGGCGCGTTCGTCGACGTTCGTTCCGTTCGTGTTCGGGAACCGGGCGTCGACGCGGCTGCGGCCTACGCGATCACGGGTGGCCAGGCCCCGACCGCGGCGTCGAGCTGCTTGGCGACGAGGAGGGCGTCGGCGGCGCGGACCGGCTCGCCCAGGAGTATCTGCTCCGGCGATATGACGCCGCGCACCGCCTCGACGACCGGGTCGTCAGGTCGAGTCGCACGCACCGACTCGATCACGGCGTCGAGCACGGGGAGGGCGATGCCCTGCACCTCCTGCTCGGGATCGCGCTTCGTCAGGACCTCGAGGGTCTCGACGAGCGCCAGGATCTTCTCTTTCGCCTCGTACGGGTAGTCTCCGGACACTGTCCCTCTCGAACGGTCGTGGTGTGTGAACCCACTAAGGCTACGGGCACGTGCGACGCCACGGTCGAAGACACGCCGGGGGCGGCGTCGGTCGCGCGCGCGCGCCTCAAGGTCGATCGACGGCGCCGGGATCGTCGTCGCTCCGACCCGGCCGACCGTCGTCAGGTACGCGGACCTCCAGCTTCAGGCAGGGCAGTTCGAGCCGGAGCAGCGCCGGCCTGATTACCCAGACGGCGACGTAGGTCACCACGAGGGCTACGAGAATGACGACGGCGAGGGTGGTGACCACCGGGGAGACCTCCGCGAAGACACGAACCAACGTGGCTTCTGGTGGTCTCCTTCAGGCCACCACCGACGGAAGCTGGGGTACCGCCGGGCTTCCGGGGCCTTCACCCCCCTGTTACCTGTGGGAGACCCCGGAGCACGGCAAGGCTAACAGACCAGCAGGACGAGCCGGGTCAGACGCGCGGCGGGCCTACCGAAGGGGCGGTCGTAGACGGCCCAAGATCACGCCTAGCGATCTCTCCCGCCAGTACGACGTGGCCGGGCGGCGTTCTCACGTCTGGCGATGACGTACGGCGCGATACGCGCGAACCAGACGCGGACGCGGGGACGCCCCCGAAACGCGACGAGGCCGTCGGACCCTCGGGGGCCGGCGGCCTCGCGGAGCGGTGGCTCAGCCGAGCAGCCGGCGCGCCAGCCGGCCCGCGACCTTGCCGTAGATGCGGCGCTTGATGCGGCGCCCGACGCGGCCCTTCCTGACGGCGTTGAGGTCGTTGCTGAACCTGAGCACCCTGTAGGCGGTGCGCTTAACGCTCACGGTGCGATCCTCTCCTTCGGCGTGACGAGTACGTGGGTCGGCGACACGACGTCGATGCGGCCACCGCCGGCCGCCAGTCGGCGCGCGGTGCGCCACACGCCGGGATCGACGTGGGTGACGGTGACCGGGCCGTTAGCGCCGATTTTCGCGCAGCGAATCAGGCCCCAACTGTCTCGGTCAGGCGTACTCGTAGCGCAGGGTGCGGCCGTGGAGCCAGGGGACGGTGATGGCCGGGGGGAGGTCGGCTT
>WNGE01000196.1_pt1 | contig 76537 bp, 61 predicted proteins | sample 5400651 | NCBI WGS metagenome assembly WNGE01 (sample SAMN13153370, study PRJNA577476) | soil metagenome | isolation source: 60 cm soil or saprolite under grassland replicate 2 | place: USA:California | collected 2016-06-15 | reverse complement strand
CGCGCCGCCGAGCCCCAGACTGCCCTGGCCTTGCCGACAGCAAGGCGGCCAACCCGGCAGTTCTGCAGCGGCCAGGAGGTCAAACAACAGCATGCCGGGAAGGGACAGACATGCCGCCGTTGCCGGATGAGCAGGTCGAGCGGGCGCTGGCGATCGTGGCGCACCCCGACGATGCCGAGTTCTGGGCCGGTGGCAGCATCGCCCACTGGACCGACGCCGGCATCGAGGTGACCTACTGCGTGCTGACCGACGGCAACAACGGCGGCTTCGACCCCGCCATCCCGCGAACCGACGTCCCGGCCATCCGCCGCGGCGAGCAGCGGGCAGCCGCCGCGATTCTGGGCGTCACCCATATCCGGTTCCTGGGCCAAGCCGAGAGCGGCATCCGGCCCGCCAGCCGTGACCTGCACGCCGCGCTGGTGCGGATCATCCGCGAGGTCCGCCCGCAGCGGATGCTGACCTGGAGCCCGGAATGGAACTGGCAGCGGTTCCGCAGCTGCCACCCCGACCACCTCGCCACCGGCGCCGCCGCCCTGGCCGCGATCTACCCCGACGCCGGCAACCCGTTCGCGCTACCCGACCTGGCCGCCCAGGGCCTGCCCGCCTGGACCGTTCGTGAAGCGTGGCTGCTCAACAGCCCAGCCCGCGAGATCAACCACTACGCCGACATCACCGCCACCTTCGACCGCAAGGCCGCGGCGGTCCGGGCGCACCGCAGCCAGATCGAAAACCCCAACACCCTTGCCGAACGGCTGCGCGACCGGATCGCCGCCAACACCGCCGCCGCGGGCCTGCCCGGCGACCGGCTCGCGGAAGCCTTCCAGGTTGTCGCAACCGGCTAAGCCGTCGGCGCGGGATGAGCCGCGAGCAGCTGGCGCGCCTGCTCCAGAAAGCCGTCCGCGGCCCGCGCCCGGTACGGCTCGATCGCCCGGACCAACGCGGCAACATCGCCGACGACGTGGCCGGAATGCAGATTCCACGCCTCGACGACAATGGTCTCGCCAGTATTGGCGGCAGCGTCGACGTCGCCAAGCTGAAGCTGCGCCGTCGCCTGAATAGCCACCCGCTGGGCACGCGTGCGGCTGTGGCCGTTCAGGCAGAGCGCGACGGATCTCCCGGCAAGCTGTTCGGCCTTGCGCGGCTGCCGGAGATCCCGGTAGGCCCGCGCGGCGTGGCCGAGGTAGCCGCCCTCGTCGAAGTCGAGCCAGTCGGGTCGAAGGACACGCGCCCAAGGAGAAGGCGTGGCTTTGCGAGCTGGTGTGCCTGACTGCGGGCTGGCCGTTGTCCGTTCCGGCCAGACTGAGGCAGCGCGGGTCCGTGACCTGCGTGCTCAGATTGAGCGGGACCGTCATCGACGCGCCTTGTCCCGTTGATCATGAGGCACCGTGAGAACCGCCTGGTGCCTACGGCGACGCTGCTGCTTCATACGAGCTGCAGGTGGCCGACGGCATCGTCCCCGCTATGCATCAGGTCAAGCGGGAGGTAGCAGCGGATGCCTGAGATCAGGCGGGACTACCTCAGTTCGATCGGGAACGGACAGCCGTCACCAAGCCTTGCTGCGTCGAGGGCGCGAACCGTTTGCGCCCGACAAGGCATGCGTGAAAGCCACCGGCCCGGAGGGGACGAGGGCGCGAGCATGAACATGAGTGTTCAAACAGAGAGCTGGCCAACAGCCGATGGGTGTCGCTTCGTGCCTGTCGCGTGCGTCCGAAGCCACGGCACGGGGCTGTATCCCACGGACAACCGACGGACAAACGATCAAGGCCTGACCACCGTGACTGGCGATCAGGCCTCTGACCTGGAACTTCGTGGTAGCGGGGGTGGGATTTGAACCCACGACCTCTGGGTTATGAGCCCAGCGAGCTACCGAACTGCTCCACCCCGCGTAGAGGTTCCTTTACTTTATGGGCGCGTAAGCCCGCAGGCAAATCGGCAGCGCGACGGCGCGGGGCGACTCATGGGTAGGCTTGCCGCGTGCCGCACCGCCACCGGGACGCAAGCCACCGCCGCAGCGACGCAAACGACGCCAGACACCGCCATCGCGATCTGGACGACGCGAGCGACCGCGACGCGGACGACGCTAGGCGCCGCCACGGCAGCGCGGACGCGAGCCGCCGCGACGCAGGCAGCCACCGCGACGCAGGCCACCGCCACCGCCAGGCAAACAGAGCGAGCAACGCGAACAGACTGACCGCATTGGCCGGGCTTCGGACGAACTCTTGGGTGCGGCTCGGGCTGGTCGCCATTGCGCTGGGCTTTTGCGCTTACGGGCTCGTCACGCAGCGCGCTCAGGTTACGGCTGCGCTACGTCACTTGCACGCGTATTCGGTGGCGGCAGCCGTTGCCAGCGCCCTCGCCGGCCTCGGCTTCATGATGCTGGCTTGGCGGTCGCTGCTTGCCGATCTTGGCTCACCGCTGAGCGTGCGGGCGGCGAGCAGGGTGATGTTCGTCAGCCAGCTTGGCAAGTATGTGCCCGGCGTGGTCTGGGCCTTCGCCGCCCAGCTTGAGCTGGCCAGCGATTATGCGATCCCGCGTCGGCGCTCGGCCACCGCCACGGTGGTTGGCGTGGCGGTTACCATCGTCACCGGCCTGATTATGGCCGCGCTCACGCTCCCGCTGACCTCCCGCAGCGCCGCCGCGCACTACTGGTGGGTGCTCGCGTGCGCGCCAATCATCCTGATCGGCCTCTATCCCCCGCTGCTTGGCGGCGCGCTCGACAGGCTGCTGAGGATCGTCCGCCAACCGCCGCTCGAGCGCCGCATCAGCATGCGCGGCCTGGCCCGCTGCGTCGGGTTCGCAGTGCTTGGCTGGGTGTGCTACGGCCTGCAGCTCTGGCTGCTCGTCGCCGACATCACCGGACGCGGCCTCGGCGTGCTGCTGCTGTCGGCGGGCGCGTACGCACTCGCTTGGTCGGTTGGGTTCGTGCTCATCATCTTCCCCAGCGGGGTTGGGCCGAGAGAACTCGCGATGATCGCCGCCTTGTCGCCGGTCATGCCGCGCGGGTCCGCGCTGGTCATCGCGATTGTGTCCCGGCTGGTGATGACGACGGGCGACCTGGTTTGGGCTGGGCTCGGCCTCGCACTTGGCGGCCGCAGCAGCCGCAGCGGCGGCGGCCGCAGCGGCCGGTGGATGCCGGCGCAGCCCAAGGATGCGCTGGTGGATGACGGGCTCGGCACCCACAGTCGGGCCGGTGAGCTGCGCGAGCCGAGCGACCTCTCAGATTGAGTCGATAAACCTTTGACATCCTCAAGCGATGTGGCATAAGTTTGAGCTACTCAACTGTTGAGGAACACAACGTGTTTTGAGGAACACAAGGTATGCCGAGCAAGGCAACCGAGCAAGGCAACGTGCGCCGAGGAACACGCGGAACACAAGGTGCCCTGACCCCGCATCGAGGCTGCTGAGCCAGGCTCGCAGGCAGAACCAGCGAGCAGTCGGCGAGCAGAGCGACAGGGCGGAAGGAGGCAGCAATGGCCTGGTGTCCAGGAGGCGACAAGCTGGACCAGGACATCTTCGACGCCCTGGCCGAGTTGGTCACCCACGCGATGCATCGCGCCGAGGAGGTATCTCAGCAGTTCGGCGTGCCCGTGTTCTGCGCCAAGGCAATGCACAGGCTCGACACGTCCGTGGCCATGAAGGAACTCGGCAAGCGCATGCACTGCGACCCGTCGTTCGTCACCATGATCGCTGACTCGCTCGAGCAGCGTGGGCTTGCCAGGCGCGAGCCGAACGCCGCCGACCGCCGGATCAAGAATCTGGTTCTCACCCCAGCGGGCCTGGAGATGAAGGACAAGCTCGAGCAGGCACTGCTCAGCCAGATGCCCTGGTGCGATGCGCTTGACCTGCAGGAGCGGGAGACACTGCTGGCGCTGATGCGCAAAATGATCAACGCGGCGCGGCCCGCGTCCAGCCCGCGGGCCGGAGACGAACGCACGGGGGAGGAAGGCACGGGGGAGGTGAGCGAGACGCTGAGCGCCGCTTCGCAGGGCGCACACCGCTAGCGCACCGCTAGGAGCCGGCCGGTAACGAACGACGGACCGTACCACCCGGATGACCGCGGGACGACAACTGAAGAGCGCGAATCCGATGTCACAGGTGATGGCTCGCAAGCATCTTAAGTACGTGCAGGCGCCGCACAGCGAAGTCATCTAGCGGATCGCGCGAATCCCATTCTCAGCTAACCATCTAACGAACGCCGGGCCCGCGGGGGCCACGGTGCAGGATCCGGCCGCCCAAAACGCCAACAAAAGCCAAACACCGAAAAAGCCAAAACGCCGGGCAAAAGCATAGGCGGCCAAGCACCGGCAAATAAACGCCGACAGAAATCGACGCAAGACCGGCACCGCGTTACGGGAGGTTAAGCCAGACGCCTGGCCACACAGCGCCCTACCGTGCTACGGCACCTTATCGGGCCACGGCGCTTTACCGGATGACGGCGCTTACCGGGCCACGGCGCAGGACAGTTACGCACAAATGCGGGACCTCTGCGCGCAAAAATAGCGCGAAAACCACGGGATCCCTACGCACAACAAGCGATTAGGAGACCACTTTGTCCACGGCGCAATCTGCAACCGGGCGGACGGCCATACGCCAGACCACGCCGGGCGCCACGGCCGGTGGCGGCCAAAGCCGCCTCGGCTTGGCTCTGGTGGTCATCGCCGCCGCCCAATTGATGGTCGTGCTCGACGCGGCCATCGTGAACGTCGCTCTGCCCCACATTCAGCGAGCACTCGGCTTCACAGGCAACGGCCTGGAGTGGGTCGTCACCGCCTATGCCGTCACCTTCGGTGGGCTGCTGCTGCTCGGTGGCCGTTCCGGCGACCTGCTCGGTCGCAGGAGGATATTCATCGCGGGCCTGCTGCTCTTCTCCGCCGCGTCACTGCTTGGCGGCTTCGCCAACTCGGAGGCCTGGCTGCTCGCCGCCAGGGCGGTGCAAGGCGTCGGTGGCGCGATGATCGCGCCCACCGCGCTCGCCCTGATCACAACGAACTTCCCAGAAGGCCCACCGCGCAACCGCGCCATGGGCGTGTACGCCGCGATGAGCGGCGGAGGCGCCGCCATCGGCCTGGTCGCGGGCGGCCTGCTCACCACGTACCTGTCCTGGCGCTGGGTGATGTTCGTGAACGTGCCGATCGGCATCCTGGTGGCGCTGCTTGCACCGTACGTGCTCACCGAATCACCCCGCCAGCGTGGCCGCTTCGACCTGCCCGGCGCGCTCTCAGGCACCGCCGGCGTGGCGCTGCTCGTCTACGGCCTGTCCAACGCGAGCACCGACCAGGCCGGAATTTCCCACTGGGGAGACACCAAGGTCGTGGTGTCGCTCGCGGCAGCGGCAGCGCTGCTGTTGACCTTCGTGGTGATCGAGTGGCGCAGCCGTCACGCGCTGATGCCGCTGCGCATCCTCGCCGACCGCAACCGCGGCGGCGCGTACCTGATGATGCTGTGCCTCGCCACGGCGATGTTCGGCGTCTTCTTCTTCCTCACGATCTTTGTGCAGGAGGTGCTCGGATACAGCGCGCTCAAGTCCGGCGTCGCGTTCCTGCCGTTCGCGGCGATGATCGTGGTGATCTCGGGGATCGTCTCGCAGCTCATCAGCCGGGTTGGCGCCCGGCCGCTGATGCTGACGGGCGCGGCCATCACCACCGTCGGCATGTACTGGTTCTCCCACCTCAGCGAGCACAGCACCTATGTCAACGGCTTGCTCGGCCCGATGCTGGTGACCTCCACCGGCCTCGGCATGCTGTTCGTCCCGCTGTCGCTTGTGGCGCTCAGCCGCGTACGCAACGAGGACTCCGGCGTGGCCTCCAGCCTGCTCAACACCGGCCAGCAGGTCGGCGGCGCGATCGGGCTTGCGGCGCTCGGGACAGTCACCTGGACGGTCGTTTCCAACAACGTCAAACAGGCCGCGGCGGCCGCCGCGCAGGCGGGCCAGCTCCCCGCCAATGCTGGCGCCACGCCGCCAGCGACGGTGCTGCACCACGCCCTCGCGATCGGCATCTCCCGCGGGTTCCTTGTCGCGTCAGGGATCGCGCTGCTCGCCCTGATCGTCGTGGCCGCGTCGATCCGGGTGCGGCGCGAGGACCTCGCGGGCGCGCCTGGTCTGTCCGGCCCGAGCCCGGCGGCTGACCGGCTCAGCTTCGGCGAGCACGAGCTCGCCGAGGTAGGCGTCCCAGAGTGAGCGCCCATCCACCGGGCTGACCCCAGCCCGCAGCTGTTCCGCGACGCCGGGCTCGCACAGCCTGGCGAGAGCGCGAGCCAGATCTGCGGCGTTATCGGGTTCGCAGAGCAGGCCGTCGACACCGTCGGTGACCTGCTCTGCGAACGTCCCTGTCCGTGTGGCGATGACCGGCAGGCCGTGCGCGAAGGCCAGCCAGGCGTTTTGTGAGGATGTCGCGGACCGGTACGGCAGCACGAGCGCGTCCGCGCCACCAAAAAGCGCGGCGATCTCGTCGGCCGGAACGTATCCGGGCCGCAACTCGACCCGGCTGGCCAGGCCAAGATCACCCACCAGCGCGAGGGTGTCGCCTGTTCCGCCCCAGAACTCGCCTGCCACGGTCAGGACAAGCGTGGCCGGCGCTCGCGCCATTGCGCGCAGCAAGACGTCCAGGCCCTTGTAGGGGCGGACGATCCCGAAAAACAGCAGCCGCCGGGTGGCGCCGCGGCCGACCGGTGCGCCGGCCGCCGCGGCAGCCGCACGCGACACCGGCAGGTGCGGCGGCATCGCCGCCACCCGGACGGGCGTGCCAGGTGCGAGGCCTCTCGCGGCCCGCGCGAGCCGTTCGGTATGTGTAAGTGCCGCATCACTGCGGCGGAGCACGGCGCGTGTGAGCGCGATGTCACCCCGCCTGCGCTCGTGCGGCAGCACGTTGTGGCAGAGCAGCACGACCCGAGGGCCGCACTGGCCAGCCGCCCCGGTGGCGCGCGCCGCCGCAGCACGCCTCCGCCATGGATACTTAACGGCCGCGCTGCCGTGGCGCAGCCCCCACATGATGCTCAGGTACGCCGGCGCCTGGACCGGCGTGAGATAGACGAACACGGCAAGGTCGCAGGCGCCGCGCAGCCGCCTGCCGGCGCGCAGCCAGCTGCTGGGCCGGTGCCAGGACAGCAGGCGGCGAGTCCGCGGATACGGCGGCCCTTCGGCGACGTCGACGTGCTGCACGCCCGGGTAGAGCGCCGCCGGGTACATCGCACGCCAGGACTCGATCACCACGTCATGCCCGGCCGCCGCCAGCCGGTGCGCAAGCTCGGTGGTGTGCCTGGCGCCGCCGCCCTTGTACGGGTGCGCCGGCCCGATCAGCGCGATCCGCATGCGCCGTCAGTCCCCGCGTGACCGGACGATCAGGTCGGCGAGCAGCGCGAGCGAGGCGATGATCAGCCCGGTGAAGAAGATGAGCACGGTGTTGATCGCGAAGTACAGCGGGTGTACGACCATGTCGAAGACACCCTTGGCGAGCCCCAGGCACAGCAGGAACAGGGCCGGCGGCATCAGCACCTTGAGCGGGTTGAAGTACATCACCATCCGCAGCACCTGCAGGATGTAGCGGTAGGCGTCGGAGAGGAAGTGAAACTTCGACTTCCCCGCACGCTTGGCGTAGCTGATCGGCACGTAGCGGACCTCGTGCTCGTTCGACAAAAACGCCAGCGTAAGCGTGGTGACGCAGGAGAAACCCGGCGGCAGCAGCCGCAGGTACGGCAGGGCGACATGGCGGCGGAAAGCGCGCAGCCCGGAGTTCAGGTCCGGGATTTCAGCATTGACCAGATGCTCCGCCAGCTTTCGTATGAACCATTTGGCCGGGACGCGCAGCAGCTTGTGCCTGCCCGCCTCCGATGTCCGCGCCCCGACCACCTGGTCCACCGTCGGGTCCGCGTCCAGCACCTTGACCAGTTCGGGAATATGGCCGTTCGGGTAGCTCATGTCCGCATCGGTCCAGACGACGATGTCACCGCTCGCCTGTTGGGTGCCGATCCTGCGGACCGTGCCGCTGCCGCCGTTGCGCGGGAAATGAACCACCCGCAGCTGCGGGAACCGTGGCTTGGCACCGTGCAGCATCGCCAGCGTGCCGTCGGTGGACGCGTCGTCGACCGCGATGAGCTCGTAGGAAGTCCCGCTCGCGTCCATGGCCTGACAGATCCGCTGCACCTCGAGCACGACGTGATCCTGCTCGTTGAAACACGGCAGCACGATGGACACGTGCGGAGGCGCCTGGGCCGGCTGTTCTGCTGGCCAGCGTTGCTCGGCCGCCGGCCAGGGGATCGGTGTGCTCACGCCGGCCGAGAATACCCCTCGTTGTCCCTCGTCCGCGCGCCGCGTGCCCCCGTTGCCGCGGCGCGAGCTGCGTGCGCGCGCCGCGGCGCCGTGCCTTGCGGCGCCGCTGCCCGCGCCCGTGCCGCCGCGATGGGGGTGCCGCTGCCCGCGCTGGAGGGTTAGGCGGTCGGTGTCGACATCCAGATCTGGTACAGGATCCGCCAGGTGGTGGTTGGCGGCTGGGTCAGCCGATGCTCGTCCTGGCGGGTGGCACGATAGACAATCCGGCGGGTGATCCCGCCATAGGGCGCGAGCTGCGCGGCTTCGCCCGCGAGCAGAACGGGCCGTCGGCCTGCCCGCTGGATTCCGCTCATCACCATTGCGACCGCGGCCGGTGTCGGTGAATCCAGCCGCGCGGCCGGGACGCCGCACATGCCGCGCACGACCTGGGTGAACCGGTCCGCGGTGAGCGGATCAATGATCAGCACCGAGGCATCGCGCCCGATGGCACGGCACACCGAGTTCACCACACCGATCTCGGCGGTGTCAGTGCGCTTCGACGCGAGCCCGTTCGCGGAGAGCCTGACGCGCCCGTCCGCCGTGCGCGCGACCCCGATGCCGAACGTGGTGACCGCGGTCGGCAGCAGCAGCGCGACCGCACAGCAGCTGGCGGCCGCCCCTTGCGCGATCCGCCCAGCCCCGCGGGCCCGCGCCCGCCCGACCAGCCAGCCGCAGCTCCAGACAGCGAACAGGACAAGGCCGGGCAGGACCATCGGCGCCAGGCGCCGGCTCGCCCACGGTTGATCGGGCACAATCCCAGGGCGCCACAGGGTCGTGATCACCGACCAGCCGATCACCATGACCGACAGGCCCCAGATCGGCGCGGCGCCGCGGAGGAACCGCCGTGCGAGCAGCGCGGCGCCAAAGGTGGCGAGCAGCACCGCTGGCACCCCGATGTACCAGATCACCCAGTACAGGCTGTCCTCCGCGTAGGTTCTGTGCGGATCGATCGGCAGGTGCGCAAGCTTTTGAACCTCCGCGATGAACGCGACCGTTGTCGGATTGGTCTCGCCACGGACCCGCTGGACGAGCGGCCGGACCGCGAACGCCACCATAACCGCCACGACGGCGAGCGCCGTCACGTCAGGCACCCACCGCCACCTGCCTGTCGCCAGGGGTTGCAGCGGCCCACGCCGCGAGATGGCCACAACCACGATGGTGACCGCAGCGAACGCGGCGGCGGCGTATCCGAGCAGGCGCAGCTCCGACGACAGCGAGCTCAGGTAGGGGCGGGAAAGAACATAGCCATCGAGCAGCCCGTACCCGGCGCCGACCGCGAGCCCGCACGCCATCGGCCACGCTCCGCCGCGCCTGGTGGCGTACAGAATCCCACAGAAGAGGATCACCGGCAGGATCTCGCTGATCCCGTCGATGCGCACCAGGATGGACAGCCCAAAAGCAAGGCCGCCGACGGCGGCGAGGACCCACGGCGCTCTTCGCCCGCTGGCGACGACGCGCCGGCGCGCGATTGTCGGCCAGAGCGCGTCCGCCGCCAGGCAAAGACCACCGAACAGCAGGATCTGCGCCAGCGGTTCGCTGAAGCTGGCCCGGCTTGTGTAGACCTCGGGAAGGCTGAGCGCGAGCACGAGCGCACCCAGTGGCGCCCAGCGCGGCCCGCACAACCGGCCGACGAGGCCGCCGAACGTGAGCACCGCGCCTGCGCCGAACACCGGGGCGGCGAATACCGCCAACTGGACGCCTTTGATCCACAACGCGGGGGCAAGAACCATTGGCGGCCCGGCCATGAACTGTGGCACAAGCGCCGTGCCGTGGGCATAAAAACCGAGGCTCTGGAAGCCGAGACCGGGTATCTCACCGCCGAACGCGGAGCGGAGCTGCGGCACGGGCAACGATCCGTGCGTGGCGATCCAGTACGCGAACTGCAGGTACGTCGCCGGATCACGCCGAACGATCACCTGCTCGGAGTGCATGAGGCCCTGCCACACGCCGAAACCCACGGCGATCGCGATCACCGTTGCCAGCGTCCACCAAGGGGTCCGCCGATGCGGCCAGCGAAGCGGCGCGACCGCGAGCACCGGCACGGTGAGCGCCACGGCGACCACTGCGGCCGTGAACGACACCAGGCCTGCGCTGAACCGCCCGGCAAGCAGCAACGGCAGGCCGGCGAGCAGCCACGCCATCAGCAGCAGAGGTGGCAGCAGCGTTATCCGCGCGAACAGGGTTCCCGCGGCCCCGCTGTCCGTGACGCTGCTGGCGCCGCTCTCCGCGGCCCTGCTGTCCGCGGCCCTGCTGTCCGCGGCCCTGCTGTCCGCGGGAGGGCTGTCCGCGGTACGGCTGTCCGCGGTGCTGCTGGCGGTGGCGCCGCTGCTGTCCAACGCGCCGCTGCCGGTGGCGCTCTTTTCCGCGGCGCCACTGTCCCCGGCGCCGCTGTCCCCGGCGCCGCTGTCCCCGGCGGTGCTGTCCGCGGCACCGCCGGACGGCCCAATGCCGAGACGCACGGGTCCTATTCCAAAGCGCACGGATTCAACTGTAGAGGTCCGGCCGTCACCGTCGCTGGCATGCCCCTGACCAGGCGGCGCGTGTCCTCGCAGACGTCGCCGCATCGTATGCATGCCTCGTCATTACCGCGCGTTCGTCCCCCGTACGACTGAGATTTGCGGTAAACCAGGTACAGACGTCACGCATCATGGTAGGCACGGTCCTGTTCGCGGGCCGACGTGGCAGCCGACTGCAGCAGTCACCAACCCGGTGGACGTGCGCGCGCCGGGTCAACTGGAGACTCCCGAGGGAGCCGATGGCACGTTACGACGTTCTCGACGACCACTCTGGGGTGCAGGGGGACGGCACTTCAGCATGGCCGGACAGGCAGCCCAAAGGCCATCCGCCACGCCGGCGGCGCGTCGGCCGCTCCCGAAGCGTGCGGATTCTCGGCTGGATCGCGGTCATCATGACCGTCGTGGTCGTCGGCTCCTCACTCGTCGCCTACGCCGAGTGGCGCCACCTGCTGGGAAACATCCAGAAAGAAAACGTCGGGGGCCTGCTGGGGAAACGCCCGCCCAAATACAACTCGGCGCTGAACATCCTGCTCATCGGCTCCGATAGCAGAGCGGGGGTCAACAAGAGGTTCGGCAGGGGGGTGCGGGGCGCCCGCTCGGACACGCTGATCCTCATGCACATTTCGCCGCGGCGGACCGGCGCCACCCTGATCAGTTTCCCGCGCGACTCCATGATCCAGACGCTTGCCTGCAAGCCCGATGGCATGGGTCACCCCGGCCAACAGCCGGGCCTGCAGCTAGAGATGCTCAACGAAACCTTCGATCTCGGGGGCGCCCCCTGCACGTGGAAGACGATCGAGACGCTCACCGGCATTCGCATCGACCACTTCGTCGAGATCGACTTCAGCGGGTTCCAGTCGATGGTGAACGCCGTTGGCGGCGTTAACGTCTGTCTGCCTGAGGCGATCAACGATCCCGCGTCCAAGCTCAACCTCACCGCCGGGGTTCACCACGTGAACGGGGCGCAGGCGCTGGCCTTCGTGCGCGAACGGCATTTCGGCCAAGGCTCGGACCTTCAGCGGATCCAGCGTCAGCAGTACTTCATGGCGGCCGTCGCGAAAGAGGTCACCACGAGCAACATGCTGTCGGACCCAGGCAGGCTCATCTCGCTGGCGAACGCGGCCACGCATTCCGTCACGACTGACAGCGGGCTCGACACGGGCACCCTGCTTAAGATCGCTCAGAGCATGCGCGGGTTGCGCGCCAGCTCGGTGAGTATGATCTCGGTTCCCGTCGTGCCCGACATGAGCGACCCGAATAACCGGGTGGACTGGGCACAGCCTCAAGCCCACCTACTGTTCGATGCGATCAAGTTCGACAACAAGCTGCACGTCACGAAGAAGAAGAGCACGCCGACCGCGACGCCAACGCCGAAGCCGGCCAACCCAAGCCGCGTCAACGTCGAGGTGCTGAACGGCACGACGGTGGCCGGCCTTGCGAGTTCGACCGTGAGCGAGCTTCAGCAGCGCGGGTTCAACGTGGTGGGCACCGGCAATGCCGCCACGACGGATTTCATCCAGAACGTGATCCAGTACGCCTCGCCAAACGATCTGCCCGCCGCCGAGGCCTTGACCGCGGTGATCAGCAACGTTAAGACCGAGCTTGTGCCGAGGCTGCAGCCAGGTACGGTCAATCTCGTGCTCGGCTCGGACTTCAAGGCCCTGAAGCCCCCGAGGCCGCCGTCCAACCTGGCGAAGGCCTACAACGGAATCACGGGCAACGTCAACATCTGCAAGGACGCGGGCGCGTTCGCCGGCCCAGACCGCCCGTCCGACTTCGCACCCTGACCCTGCCCGCTCCCCCGCCGCCACTCGCCTCCCTCGCCGCCGCCCTGACCGCCCGCCCGCCGCCAACCGTCTTGGCCGCCCCAGCCACCCTGACCACCCTCTCCGCCGTGACCGCGGCGGTGAACCCCAGCCCGGTCGTAGACCAGCGCGGCGGTGAACCCCAGCCCGGTCGTGGACCAGCGCGGCGGTGGCCCAAGACCGGGCGGTGAGCCAGCCCGCCCACCGGGCGGTGGCTCAGCGCGGCATTGTGGGCGGCTCAGGCGCCGGCATTGCTCGCGGCGCCCGCCAGCGCGGCCGTGCCCGCGCCAGCGGTCGCGTCCACCGGTGCCGGCTTACGCTCGGGGCCGGCCAGCCAAAGCCAGACAAGCAACGCGACGGGGTAGCTGAAATAGCCGAACCGCGTCGCTGGCGCCAGGGTGAACATCAGCGCAAGTCCGAGAGCAAGGCGAAGCGCTGCCGCGCGCGCGTCCATGGGCGGGCGCAGTACCAGCGAAGCGGCAACCGCCACGCCCGCCGCAACGAGCAGCACAACCGCGATCACATGCCCGGCCGGCCCAGTTTGCGCGAGCAGATGCCCAGGCAGCGGGCTCGCCGCCTGACTCTTGATCTTGGTAAGCCCGAGCGGAAACATGATCGTGTTCTGTACCAGCGCACGCGGCCACAGCGCGGCGAACGGTCCAATCACGACCGCGCAGACCGCAGCCGCCGTGCCGCCGAACCTGGCGACCTGGCGCCATCCCCCGGTCGCCGCAAGCAGAGCCGCCGCCACGATCAAGGCCGGCCACGCGGTCGCCTTCATCGCCGCTGCCGCGCCAAGCGCAAGGCCCGCCGCGACCGGGCGCGGCTCGGCGCGCAGGAACGCCAGGCTGAGGCAGATCAGCGCAAGCACCGGTAGGTCGGTGCCACCCACCGCGATCGGCAGCGCGATCGCGGGCGTGGCGATGATGAAGGCGGTCCACCTGCCCGGGTCCGGCGCACGGGCCCGTACCAGGGCGAACAGCAGCGCGGCGGCGAAACACAGGCCGAACCACAGCCGTGGATCCGACAACAGCCCTGGCCAGTGGACCGCGCTGGGCAACCCGAACACGGTGAGCGCGGGAAGATACGGATTGTAGGAGTTTGGGTCGTGGGTTGGAGCGATCTGAGCCTGCGTGTGATAGGGGTCGCCGTGGGTGACGAGCATGTCCGCCGAACGAGAGATCACCGCGACCTCTGGCTGGCTCTGCCCGGTTGTGGCCATCCAAGCCAGCGGCCCCACCACGGCGCCGCTGATCGCGATGAACAAGGCGAGATCCACGCCGCGAGACCGCCACGCCACCACGGCCAGGGCCGCAAGACCATATGCGCCGGCAGCCGCCACCCCCCAGATCCGGTGCAGTGAATATGCGGAGACCACCGCGGTCGCGCTGGCGAACACCGTGCACACGGCGAACACCGCGGCAACCCAGCGCCGCCGCACCCGCCCGGCGGCCAGCCAATCAAACTTCGGCCTGTGGGAGGCGCTGTCCGCGGGACGCGGACGCATGGCGACCACAGACATTCAGCTACCTCCCACGACGGCACCAAACTCGGTCGGCACGCACGGGGGAATGCCTGACGGAATCACGAAGCTTAATACCGTCATATCACCTCAGTGGCAACGCCCGCCCAGGAAACATATCCAGCTACCAGCGGGCGGCTGCCGGGCAGCGCCACAAACCCCTACATCTTAGCGGTTTCCATCCCGCAAGCTACTCTGCTAGATCACCGGCGGTCGGCCCGCCCGGGCCATTCGCCAGATTGTCCGCCAGGAGATTGGCCGCCGCTCGCCCGGATCGGCCCGCCATCCCTCCGCAAAGCCAGCGAACCACGGGCGGAGCGCGCGGATGGATCTCTCTCGCACGATCATCAGCATCGCCCAGTCGACAAGGTAGGCGGCGGCGACAAGCCAGGGCAGATTGCGCCGAGCGAGCAGGACCCGGTTACGCGCGTTCAGGCGGAAAAACTGCGCGTGCCTACTCGGCACAACCGCGGGGTGGAACATCTGCGCGTCGGCATCGTAGCGGAGGTGATGTCCCGCGTCGAGCAAACGCCACGCAAGGTCGGTCTCCTCGTGGGCGTAGAAGAACGCGGCGGGATAGCCGCCGACCTGCTCGTAGGCGGATCGCCTGATGGCGCACGCCCCGCCGAGGAAGGTCGTCACCGCCGACGAGCGCTGCGGGTCACCTGCGCGCAACCGCGGAACATGCCGCCGCTGCCCGGGGCCTCCCTCGGGGTCGCTGACACGAAAGGAAAGCACGGCAAGCGACGGATCGCGCGCGAACCGGCGGCGCACGCGCTCCGCGAGGTCCGGGCAGCCGTACCAGCCATCGTCGTCGAGAAACAGAACCACCGCTCCGCTGCAGGCGGCGACGCCGGCATTTCTGCCTGCGGGGATCCCCACGTTCGCGGCCAGCGCGACCGTCTTCACCTCGGGCGGTAGCGCAGGAGGCGCCGCCCCGTTGGCGACCACAACGGTCTCAATCGCGGGACCTGCCTGATCCAGCACGCTGCGGACCGCCCTGCTCAGCTCGGCGGGGCGGTCACCCATGGTGAGGATGACGCAGGAAAGCGCCAGCGCATCCGGCCTGTCTTCACCCTGCCCAGGCGTCGGCCCGGCGCGGGCGCCGGTCACCGGAGCCTCCGCGAGGCCAAGATCGCTGTCAGGTGCGCCGCTACCATCAGCGCCGCGACCACCAGGCACGCGACGACCAGCACCCGAGTGGCGGCAAGACTGCCGTACGCGGCGTCGATGACCGCCGCGACAACCGCGAGCAGCGAAAGCTCGACGGCCTGGATCATTCGGTGCAGCCGCAACGCGGCCGTGAGGCGGCGCGCCCTGGCGAGGCTCGCGCTGACGGGTTCGGCGGCGGCATCGACAGCGCCGGCGGCCGAGCCGGCGACGCCGGCAGCTGCGGCCGAACCGGCGACGCCGGCGCCGGCGGCACCCGGGGCATCGGCGCCGGCCCGGACCGCGCCGTCTTGCGTCGCGAGCCCGGGCAACCCAGCCTTCGCCCGGGCCACGCTGACGTTATCGGTCTCCGCCTTGATCAGGATCGCGCACACAGCCGCGGCAAGCCCGGCGCTCACATAGCCTCCCGCCAGCGCGAAATGCCCCTGTGCCCGGACACCGATGCCGGCGAGCAGCGCCGCCTCCGCGAGATAGTGGCCGACCCGGTCGAGATAAATGCCCATCACCGAGGTGCGGCTGCTCCACCGTGCAAGCTCGCCATCCGAGCAGTCGAGCAGCAGGTAAAGCTGGATGAGCAGAGCCGCGGCCGCCGCCGAGGCGAACCCGGGCACCGCGAGAACCACAGCCGCGGTCACCCCAGTCCCGATCATCAGCCAGGTCACCGCATTGGGCGACCAGCCCAGGCGAGCGAATACCCATGTGCCATACGGCGAAAGCCGCCGCATGTAGAACCTGCCCGCCCAGTGCTCCTCATTGCGCCGAGCGGTCACCGACTCCGGCTGGCCCGCGGCGCGCAGCTCAGCCAGTGACGGCCCGGACATACTCCTCCACCCGCTCGCCAGCCGTGTCCGCGTCAAGTCCGAGGTGCTCAAGAATCGTGTAACGCCCTGGCCGCGTGGCGGGCGCGTGGGCGACGGCCTTGGTGAACTCCGCCGTTGACAGGCCGATATCGGCCGGCGTGCGGGGCAGTCCGTGCCGGGCAAGGCACGCCGAGATCGTCTCGCGACGCAGGCTGTCTCCGCGCAGGAACGTGCAGAACAGAGCACCGACCCCGGCAAGCTCTCCGTGGTTAGCCGTGTCAGGGAAGAGCTGGTCGATGGCGTGCAGGACCTCGTGATCCCCACCGCTGCACGGACGGCTCGACCCGGCCACCGACATCGCGATGCCGGAAAGCACCAGCGCCTCGGCCAGCACGGTGACGACCTCGTCAGACTCGATCGAGCCCGGCTGGTGCAGCACAGCTTCGGCGGCGCTGCGGGCAAGCATCAGGGCCAGCCCGTCGATGGGCTCGCCGGTCTGGCGATGGGCAAGTTCCCAGTCCGCCGCGGCGGACAGATTGCTCACCACATCACCGATGCCGGACCGGACAAGCCGCGCGGGCGCGGAGCGCACCCGGCCGAGATCGACCACGACCGCAACGGGCATGGCGACCCCGAAGGAACCTCGGCCCGACTCGTGTTCGAGCGAGCTAACCGGCGACGCGATGCCGTCGTGCGACAGGTTCGTCGCGACCGCGACCATCGGGATACCGGCCATATGGGCGGCGAACTTGGTCACGTCGATGGTGCGGCCGCCGCCGATTCCCGCGACCGCCTCGTACGACCCGCAGCGCAGCCGCTTGCCGAGGCGGACCGCGGTGTCGACAGTGCCGTCGCTGACCCGGAAAAGCTCGCCCGAGCCGAGTTCGAGTTCCTCAGCGATGCTGTCTCCCTGCCCGGGCCCGACGGCCACCGCGACCCGCCCCTCCGTCGCGATCCGCCGGTCGGCCAGCAACGCGCTCAGGCCCGCCACCGCGTCCCGCCGCACGTCAATGAACAACGGCGCCGGGATCATCCGGGCGAGCAACGGCATGAAGCGCCTCCCCTTTGCCTCAGCACCTGGGGGCGATCTGACGCGCCCGGCGCAAGTCGTTATGGTCGTCGACCTCAACCCACTCCACTGCGCCGATTGGCGCCACCGCGACGGCCCCGCCACGATCAGCGAGTTCCTGGTAGCCGTCCTCGTAGTACAGGCCTGGATCCCGTCGCCAGGTCGCCTCGAGCGCGTCCGCCAGCGCCGCCGCGGACGACGGCTGGATGAGCGTGACCCCGATGTACTCGGCGTAGGCGTCGGCGGGATCCATCTGCTTGGTGATGCTCGTCAGCAGGCCGGCGCCGTCCAGCGTCACCTTCATCTCCTCCTCGCCGAGGGGCTTGATGTCGTCGACGGCGAGGACCAGGTCGCTGTGCCGCCGGTCGCCCGCCGCCAGCAGGGTCTTCTCGACAGAGACGGGGTGAACCGTGTCGCCGTTGGTCAGCAGGACGCCCTCGGCGAAGAACTCGCGCGCCAGCCACAACGAGTATGCGTTGTTCCACTGGCTCGCACGGTCGTTCTGCACCAGCTCAAGGCGCACCCCGTGGGCTCGCTGCAGCGCGCCGGCCCGCTCTGCGACGGCGCTCGCGGCATGGCCCACCACGACGGCGACGTCGCGCAACCCGACGGCCGACAGGTTACGCAGGGCTATGTCCAAGATGGTGACCTCACCGTCGACCGGCAGCAGCGCCTTGGGCAGGGTGTCGGTTTCCGGGCTGAGCCGCCGGCCGACCCCCGCGGCGAGCACCATCCCGATCATCGGCTGCCTCCATCGTCGAGACCCGCTGACCCTGTGGTGCGGGGCCAGCGGGGCGCGCTTGTGGTTCGCCCCCCGTGGCTGGCGGGGTCGCCCGGACGGGCGCGGGTCGCCGCACGCACGGCGTATGAAAGCCCGCCGCGGTTGACTCGGCGCGCCTGCTGATAGCGGCCGGCCCACTCGATCAGGCTGTCCCGACCGAAGAGCACCCAAAGATACACAGCCAGGACGGCGAAGGCGAACACCTCCACGCCCACCATGGCGCCGAGGGCCGCGACGAGCATCCGCGCGTCCCATCCGAGCCATGCCCGCGCGTGCCACCGCGGCGTTCTGCTTTCTGACTCCTCGCCAGGGTCGCCACCGGCGTCTGTCCCGCGGTAGGCGAGGTCGCAGCGGTGCGCGGCGATCACAGCAACGACGGCGAAAAGCAGCGGCAGCGGAACATGGCCGGCCAGCGCGAGCGCTGCGAGGAACACATACTCGCCCGCTTGCAGCAGCGGCGGGACGAGCCAGTCGAGCCTGCCGTCGTGCGGATGCGCGGACCCGAGGGCGGCGAGCGCCATCACCACGACGGGGGCGAGCACCAAGGCTCCGGAGAGCTTGGCAATGCCAGCGAAGGAAAGGATGGTGACAACGGTCACGCCCGCCACCGCGGGAAGCAGCGGTGGAAGCTGGCCATTGACGAACCTGCCGAGCGACTGAGCCATGATTCCGTCATCACGGCAGGCGACCAGGCACCGGCCTCCGCCCGCGGACGCCGTCCCCGCCCGGGGCGACCGCGCGACCTGGCCGATGAAGGCGAGGCAGAAGGCGGCGAGACCGCAGGCCAGCAGCACGAGAAACGCCGCACGCGCCCCGGCCACGATCGCCGTCACCCCGATGACCGCGATCCTTTCACCCTGCTGGAAGCCGACGATTTCGGCCAGCCACCGCAGGCTGGCGCGAGCGACGCGGCGCGACTTGCGCGCCAGGGCGGCAGGCGTGGCAATGGCGTAGTCCGCGGGCTCGTCAAGCGGTGGCTGGGGAAGCACGGGCGCCGCTGCCGCGCGCGGCGCCACCGCGGCCGCGCACATGCCGACCACGTCGCGAAGCGACTGGAGCATCATCGCGGCGACCGCGAGTTCCCACACGCCGCGTGACTGCCCAGGGGGGATCGCGGCCGTGGCCCGCGCGGCGCCGGCCACACCCGCCGCACCGGCCGCACCGGCGGCGCCCGCGGCCAGGCCCGCGTAGATGGCGTATTCCGCCAGCCTGCCGCCAACGGCGTGCAGCCAGCCGCCAAAGGCGGCCTGGTCCCGCGCGTACCTGGCGAGCTGGCCATCCGCGCAGGCCAAGATCACGCCCGCGAACCCGAACGCCGCGCCGAGTATCAGCCCCGCGCTGTTTCCTGCGGACAACCACACGGCGGCGACCACGCTCAATGCGATCGACATGCCCATGAGCGCGTTCGGCTTCAGCCGCTGCCGGTGCGCCCAGCGCGCAAGATACTTCGAGTACGGGTTGACCAGGGTGGTTGCAACCAGGCCGCCGCCGCGACGCACCGCCGCGTTCAGCCGGACCTTCTCCTCATCCACCGCGCCCAGTTCGGCCGCCGCGGCCTTCGCCTGCTGCGCTGTCTGCGCGCGTATGCAGACGAGCCTGCCGGTGTCGACCGCCTCCACAGCGACGCCGGTGCGGACCAGCCCGACGAGAAGCAGAGCCGGGGTGTCGGAGAGCCCAGCCTGGAACCGAGAGGCGGGCAACGGATCCTTGCCGCGAGGCTCGGGCCCGGCTGAAGCGCGCTGGCTGACAAGATCCGCGAACTCGTCAGCGACGGCGGCGAGGTTTTGCCCGTCGCGCACGGACACGACGAACACGCCGCAACCGACGGCGTTGGGCGCGTGGACCCGGTGGAACGCGGAGCCCGCCGCCACCACCGCGCGGCGCCGAGCGCCTCCGCCGACAGCCGCGATGTCACCATCCTGCCCGTGGGGGTGTCGCCTGCCGTTCATCTGCTGGCAGACCGCCAAGCGCAGCGCGGGCCGCGTGTCGGGGCGCCGCGTCGCCTCGTCCCCGGAGGGACCTGCCGTCAGCGCGCCTGTCCTGACGCCGGTGCTGGCGGGGCCGCCGACACAAAGGCGGGCCAGCGCCTCGGTGTGTGCGACGACATCGCCCGGGCAGACCAGAATGGCATCCCCATCGGCGCTGAGGCACCGCGAGATCGCCGCCACGGCCTGAAGCTCGTCCACCACCGAGGCGCATTCGATCACCTCGACGTTCCCGCCTCCGACGAGCGGATCTCCGCGCGGCGGGCCGATCGCCGACAAGCCATCCCAGGCCATAGCAGACAGCGCGTCCGCATGGCTGGGCGGCGTCATGAGGACGATGTCGCGCACACCGAGCGCGCCAAGCTGGCCACAGAGCCGGGTGAGCAGGGGCTGTGTGGTGACCTCTCCTTCCCGCAGGCCGAGCAGCGGCAGGCTGGCCGCCACCTGCGGCACCGCGGAGCTGGCAGCCGCAGGCCGACGAGCGCCGTTTCCGTTACCTGCCACGCGCGCGGCGCCATCGGCCGTCACCTGGCCCGGACCGTCGGGTGTGACGGTGGCAGGTCGAAGGACGCGGTCGTGCGCCGCCGCCGTCGCGACGACCAGCGCCACGGTCATGCCGGCCTCCGCGTGCAGTGATCCACCCCCAACTAGTCACCTCAGCGTACCGGCGTGGCCATCGGCTGGGCCCTGCTACGCGCGTCTTGGCACCGGATAGGGTCCGGATCATGCGGACGGTGGCGGCGATACTCGCCGGGGGCACGGGCCGGCGGGCCGGCTTCAGCACGCCAAAGCAACTGCTCATGCTCGGCGGCAAAACGGTCATCGAGCATTCGGTCGCCGCATTCTCGGCCGCGTCGCAAATCGACGAGATCGTCGTCGTCATGACGCCGGGCCTGACGGGCGAGGTCGCCAGCCTGCTCGCCCGTGGCGGCCAGCACAAGGTGACGCAGGTGCTCGCGGGGGGCGACACCCGAAGCGCCTCGGCGCAGCGGGCGCTCGGCGCGCTCGGCAGCGCGGAGTGCAACGTGCTGCTGCATGACGCCGCCCGGCCGCTGATCAGCGAGTGCGTCATCAACAGCTGCGTGGCAGCGCTTCGGTCCTACGAGGCGGTCGGGGTCACGATCCCGTCTTCTGACACGATTGTCGTCACCGCCAACGCCGTGATCACCCAGATGCCAAGCCGCGACGGGCTGCACCGCTGCCAGACGCCGCAGGGTTTCCGGCTATCGATCATCCGCCGCGCCTATGAGCTCGCGAACGCGGATCCGGAGTTCACGGCCACCGATGATTGCGGCGTCGTGCTGCGCTACCTGCCGGAGGTGCCGATCGCGGTCGTGCCGGGCAGTGAGCGGAACATGAAGATCACGTATCGGGACGATATCGCGGTGGCTCAGACACTGCTCGAAAGCGGCGCTCAGCCCGGCCCCGGGCCAGCCCGCGAGGGCTGGTGAGAAACCCGGCGCCCCAACACATGTGCATCGTGACGAGCACCGCCGGCAGCCACATGATCGCGGTTCGCCGCAGGCCGCGCGCGCACAGCGCCGACGCGGCGAGCACCCCGCACAGGTACGCCGCCGGCAGGGCGAAGCCCAGGGAGAGCCACCGAAGTGACTGTCCCCCCGCGGGCACGGCAAGCCCGGCGGTGAGCCACGCAAGGCCGGCGGCGAGGCCGGCCGCGATCGCCACCACAACGGCCGGCGGCGCCAGATATCGCAGGTTGATCGTGCCCGCGTGCTGGCGCGCCACCACCCTGCGCCACCGGCCATAGTGAAAGTACTGCTTGCAGAGCGCGCGCAGGTTCGCTCGCGGCCGGTAGCTGACCCGCATCCGCGGCTGGAACCACACCGTGCCGCCAGACGCGCGGATCCGGTGGTTCATCTCCCAGTCCTGCGCGCGAAGGAACGCCTCGTCGTAGCCTCCGACGCGATCGATGGCCGAGCGCCTGAACACGCCCAGATACACAGAGTCCGCCGGGCCAGCCTGCCCGCCCGTGTGGAACCTCGCCGCGCCAACGCCGACCTTCGACGTCATCGCCCGTGCGACGGCCTGCTCGAAGGGCGTCACACCGGCCGCGGCCATGACGCCGCCGACGTTGTCGGCGCCGGTCGCCACCAGCGTCTCAGCGGCGACCCGCAGGTAGCCGGGGGGGAGCAGCGCATGGCCGTCGACTCGCGCCACAACGGGGTACCTCGAGGCGCGGGTCGCGGCGTTGAGCCCCGCAGGGGTGTGCCCGTTCGGGTTGTCCACGACCGTGACCCGCGGATCGGCGGCGGCGAGGCGCTCTGCCACCTCGCGGGTGCGGTCTCGCGATGGGCCAACGGCGAGCACAACCTCCACCGGCGCCGGGTAGTCCTGCCGCAAGACGTGTGCGACCGCGTCGGCAAGGTGGCGTTCCTCGTTCAGCACCGGCATGACGACCGATATCGCGGGGAATGCGACGGCCGCCGCGTGCGCGCCGCCACCCCCCGGCGCGGGCGGCTGCTGCGCGCTCGGAACAGCGTCGGGAATATGGGCCATGACGCAGGTACGGTACTGCACGGGCCCGCGTGGGCGTGCCACCGAACGCAAGCCGTTCAGAATAATTGTCCCGAACGGCTGCGCTGGCGTGAACCGCACCGGGCGTGCGGAGGGACACGACCGCGGCTCAAAGGCCCGTGTCCTCCAGCATCTCGGTGACAAGCGCGGCGATCGGCGAGCGTTCAGAACGCACCAGCGTCACATGCGCGAACAACGGGTGGCCCTTGAGCTTCTCGATCACCGCCACGACCCCATCGTGCCGGCCCACCCGCAGGTTGTCACGCTGGGCGATGTCGTGGGTGAGCACGACGCGGGAGCCCGCGCCCACCCGGGAAAGCACGGTGAGCAGCACGCCACGTTCCAGCGACTGCGCCTCATCGACGATCACGAAAGCGTCGTGCAGCGAACGGCCGCGGATGTGGGTGAGCGGCAGGACCTCCAGCATGCCGCGGGCCTGAACCTCCTCGATCACCTCTTGCGCCGTCAGCGCGGACAGCGTGTCGAATACCGCCTGCGCCCAGGGGTTCATCTTTTCCGCTTCCGAACCCGGCAGGTAGCCGAGATCCTGCCCGCCGACCGCGTAGAGAGGTCGGAAGATAACCACCTTGCGGTGCTGACGCCGTTCAAGCACGGCCTCCAGGCCAGCGCACAGAGCAAGCGCCGATTTCCCTGTCCCTGCGCGGCCGCCGAGCGACACGATCCCCACGCCCGGGTCGAGCAGCAGGTCGAGAGCCACGCGTTGCTCCGCGCTCCTGCCCCGCAGGCCGAAGGCCTCGCGGTCGCCGCGCACCAGCCGCACCGACTTGTCGGCAAGCACGCGGCCAAGGGCGCTGCTCTGGTCGGACATGAGCACCAGCCCGGTGTTGCACGGCAGCTCGCGCGCCGCGGCAAGCTCGGCCTTGCCCGACTCGTAAAGCGCCTCGATCTCATCGCTGGTCACGGCCAGCTCGGCCATGCCCGTCCAGCCCGACTCCACGACAAGCTCGGCGCGGTACTCCTGCGCCGATAGGCCAATCGCGGCGGCCTTCACCCGCAGCGGCAGGTCCTTGCTCACCAGGATCACCTCGCGGCCTTCCGCGGCCAGGCCGCAGGCGACCGCGAGGATGCGGGTGTCGTTGTCACCGAGCCGGAAGCCGGCCGGCAGCACGTTCGGGTCGGTGTGGTTCAGCTCGACCTGGATGGTGCCGCCCGCGCTGCCGATCGGCAATTCGGTATCGAGCCGGCCGTGCTCGATCCGGAGATCGTCAAGATGCCGCAGCGCCTGGCGGGCGAAGTAACCGAGCTCGGGATGGTGACGCTTGGCCTCGAGTTCGGTGACGACCACCACGGGCAGCACGACGTGATGTTCTGCGAACCTGCCGAGCGCGGCCGGATCAGCCAGCAGGACGCTTGTGTCAAGGACATAGGTCCGCCGCTGCCCTGGGGTGACGCGTCGCGCGCTTCGCGCGCGACGCTGATGTTGAGGCGAAGAACTGGACGAAGAACTGGCCACTCGTTCTCCCTTGGGCGCCCGGGCGCCACGCTAAGGCACAGAGGTTGGATGGACCGGGGCTGGACCCGCACGACGGGCCGCACACCGGCCCTTCTGCCGCCTCGCCGGCGTCCGTGGACGCGGAGCTCGAGAATGCCAGGGCCCTCCCGGACGGGCGGCTGGACACCGCCAGTCCTTTCTGACGGTACCCGTACCCCGCACCGCACAGGAAGTACCTGGCGCTCCCGTATCCCGTGTCACATCAGCGGCCGTGGCCTGGTTGTGGCGTGGCAATGGCCTGGCTATGGCCGCCGGCGGATCCGCGCGGCGTGGGCAGCCGGAACCTATGCGCCGTAACGGCGCCGGCGGGCGGCGTAGTCGCGCAGCGCGCGAAGAAAATCAACTTTGCGGAAGTCCGGCCAGAACGCGTCGCAGAAATAGAACTCAGAATGCGCGCTCTGCCAGAGCAGGAAGCCAGACAGCCGCTGCTCACCCGAGGTGCGGATGACCAGGTCGGGATCGGGCTGGCCGCGCGTGTACAAATGGTCGGCGATGTGCTCGATGTCGAGAACCTCGGCGAGCTCCTCGATGCTCGTGCCCTTGTTCGCGTGATCCTGCAGCAGCGAGCGCACCGCGTCGGCGATCTCACGGCGGCCGCCATACCCGACCGCGACGTTGACGACGAGCCCGCCGTAGCCGGCGGTGGCCTCGGCCGCGTCCTTGAGGACGCGCGCGGTCTCGTCGGGAAGCAGATCGAGCGCGCCCATCGGGTTGACGTGCCAACGTTGCGCCACAAGCCCTTGCACGGTTTCCTCGATCACCCGCAGCAGCGGCCGAAGCTGCTCTGTTGCTCTCGCCAGGTTGTCGGTGGAAAGCAGCCAGAGCGTGACGACCTCGACTCCCGCCTCATCACACCATTGCAGCAACTCGAATACGCGGTCGCCGCCCTTGCGATATCCGCCGCTGAAATCCGGCATGCCGGCCGCCCGAGCCCACCGGCGATTGCCGTCCAGGATCACTCCGACGTGACGTGGCACCGGCATCCCGGTGAGTGCCGCTTCGAGCCTTCGTGTGTAGAGCCGGTAGACAAGGTTGCGAAGTCTCATGCGGCACCTTTCGTCAGCGACACCTCATTAGTCACCGTATCCAACGTCGCGGCCAGCCAGCGCCACCCGCGCCGGGCTGTCATGCGGACGAGGGCCCGCTTGCGACGGTGACCGTGGCAGTGCCGAGGCGAATGCCCGCCTCAGGCGATCGTCTTGGTGATCGCCTCATTGAGGCCGGAGAATGCGGCGAGATACTCACGCCTCTCCTGCGTTAGCCGCTCGACCATGGCGTCATAGCTGTCCATCCGGCCTTGCCGCTCATACAGAAGGCGTGGCTGGAGGATCTCGATGTCGTCGATTCCAGGGACGGCGGCTGCGACCTCGTATCCGAAGCTTGGGTCCGCGGTCCAGGTGATTGTGTCCTCGACTATCCCCTGCACTATCGCGGAGGAGTGCGGGATCTTGACCTTCTTCGCGCCCGCCTGCCCTTCCCCGCCGCCAACCCGGCCCGTGTTCAGAACGAACACCTTCAGCTCGTGCTCATCGAGCAGTTCGAGCATCCGGTTCCCCATGTCCGCCATGTCCCGCGGGAAGAAGGGGTTGGTGCCAGGAATCCGGAGGAACTTGCCCTCCTCGTCCTTACCGCCCGCGGACGTGCCCGTGGTCTCGCCGAGCATGAAATAGGCGGCGGCCTGCGCACGGTCGAGCCGCGCCACGCCGGGCACGATGTTCTCGTTGCGGTTGAGTATGAGCAGGAATTCCGCGGGCTCGAGCAACTGCGGCGGCCACGGGTCCACGTAGGAGAACGGCCAGGTGGTCCGGCCGTTCTTGGTGTAGGAGGTGTCGAAGAAGTTGACCCGCCCCGCAGTGCTGACGGACACGTTCTCCAGGTAGGCGTCCGGCTTGATCGTCGCATTGTAGATGGCCGGCTCGTCCTTTGGATTGAGCCCGAAAGTCTTGGCGAAGCAGCCGTTCTCGGTCGCGTAGACCTTGCCGCCACGCATCAGCGCGACGAAGTCGTCCTGCACCGGCTTGCTGCCGAGCTGCGTGGTGAACGTGGTCGTGGTCTTGCCTGTGCCGGAGAGCCCGACGATAAGGACGGTCCTGTTCTTGCCCCGCACAGGGATGACCTTGCAACCAGCGTGCAACGCCAAGCCGCCGCGGTTGTAGACGATGTTGTTCCACATGCGCAACCCGCCCTTTTTGGACTCGCCGAAGTAGTCGGTGTTGTGCACGCGGGTGATGTTGTCGCGGAGGTCGACCGCGATCAGCCGGTCATTCGGGTAGCCGGGAACGGGCAGGTTGGGGGTGTAGATGACCGTGGTCTCCGGTTCCCAGGCGGCCGGCTCATAGTCGGCGTCCACCGGGTAGTAAAGCTGTTGCTGCATGCCCGCCACGTTGGCGTTGGAAGCCTCAATGATCAGGCGGGCGCGGGTGCGGAACCCCGGATCCGATCCGATGTAGCCATCGACGACCACCATGTCGCGGTCGGCGATGTAGGCGTCCTGCGCTGCGGCCACGCGTTCGTAGCGCGCGCGGGTGATCGTCTGCTGGGTAATGTTGCTTGAGTCGTCCACGACGTAGGTAGAGCGCGCGCTGCGAGAATCGACCCGCGTCTTCACTACTACATTGCCGAACTCGGTTATCTGGCTGTTCGGCATTTGCTCGGTCAGTTCACGCAACCGCTTCGGCGACGGATTCCACTCGACAGATTTCGCCTTCACCTCGTACGCCACAATCGCTCCTTCTCGTTCACCGCGCCGCTGACGCTCTACGCCCGGGCACGCCCGCGGCACGCTGCGCCGCTACGGCACGCGCCGCTGGAACGGCGCAGGTACGCACCCCGTCTCCCGCTCGGGCGGGATTCAGCGAGTGTACCGTGCGCAGCGCAGGTAAGAATTACCCGCAGGCGGTCGAGATAAGCGGATACCGTCGGAAGTGAGAACAAACGCCGCTGCGCACCAGGGAATCGAACGCCCGGCGCGGGCGAGCAGTTTGGTATAGACCTTTGGTGTAAACCTTTTGTGGCGCGGGCGGAAATGCGCTGGCGGACAGAGCCGTGCTAGGCGCCGGGACCTTCTGCCCGCACCTGCTCTACCCGCCGAAGCGCGTCACGCAGCTCGGAGAGCCAGGAGTCGGTGTTCTTGCCGACCAGGCGGACGCACCACGCAAGCGCATCACTGCGGCTGCGAGCGACGCCGGCGTCGACCAGCGTGTCGAGAACCCGGCGCTCTGCTTGACGCAGCCGCGTCATCACCGGAATCGACAGCGTGGTGAACATCGCCTTCTTGCCGGCGCATCGCACCCCCCAGGACACCTTGCGGCCGAACCGATGCTCGGCTTCGCGCGCGATCTCGATCCTGCGTTCACGGGTCTCCTCGCGGAACCGACGGGCGCGCCCCTCCGCCGCGGCGGACCGCTCGGCCTCCGGAGCCTCCGCCGCGACGTCGGGGTCGGCGATGGTGCCGACGACGGCGATCTCCTCACGGTCAAGGACGACATCGACGGCGGTAAACCACTCGCTGGGCAGCCGGCCGGTGAACCAGGCGTGCATCTCCTGCTCCGCCGCCGCCCGCGCGCTCGATTGTCCTGTAGTCATGTAATTATAATTACATTTGTCCCGATAGGCGTCAAGGATCAGCGCGGCTCGGTGATCATCAAGGACTCGGCAGCGCGTTGCTGTGATCGCGGTAACTTTGTGCACGTATACGTGCACAAAGTTACCGCGATCATGGAAGACGGCAGCGTCAGCCGGTCACCGAGGCCGCCGCCTGCGCGTGGACCCGCACCACTCCGGCGAAGCCGGCGCCGAACTCGACCGGCACGATCTCCACCTTCTGGCCCGGCTGAGGCGCCTGGATCATCAGGTCATTGCCCACGTAGATGGCGACATGGGAGATGTAGTTGGGCGCCGTGGGGTCGGTGCGCCAGAACAGCAGATCACCCGGCCGCGCCTGGCTGAAAGAGATCAGCGGGCCGGTGCGTGCCTGGTCGGCCGCCACCCGGGGCACCGCGATCCCCGCCCGGGCGAACGACCACTGAACGAGCCCGGAGCAGTCGAACGAGGCCGGCCCGGCGGCGCCCCACACGTACGGCAGGCCGCGCCTGCTCATCGCCGCGTTGATCACCGTGACGAGCTGAGCACGGCTGAGCGCGCTGCCGCTGGACGGGCCGCCCGCGATCCCTGACGCGGTCACGCCGCCATAGCCGCGGATCAGGGTGATCCGGTAGACGAGCGCCTTAACCGTGGTCCGCCGTGGTACGACCCGCTTGACCTGGCGCACGACAGCCGCTGGGTCGGCCTTTGGCGCGCTGATCAGGATCGCGTTCGCCGCGGGGATGCCGAGCGAGGTGGCCGTCGCGTGTGACACGACGGCGTCGATCCCGCCGATGCCGACCGTGGCGAAACCGCCGACCAGAAGATCTTTGCTGGCGCGGCCGGCCACGTGTACCTCGCCGCCAAGCGGTAGGTGATCTTGCTTGCCCATGTCATAGGACACGGCTACGCTGCCGGCCGCGACGTTTCGCCAGAGCCGGTCGGACGACGCGGTCGGGCGGGCGGCAAACGAGCGGAACGAGGACGGGCTCACGCCGATCATCGCCACGTAGGTGCCATTCACCTGGATCCGCGCCGCATCGAGCGACGTGGCGGCGGCCACGCCCGGCAATCGGCGCACGGCCGCCCTGGACCGGGCCGACAGCGAACGCTGGGCCACCACGATGACGTCAGCCTCGTAGCGATGCCGCAGCGGCGCGACCGCCGGCGCGGTCGTGGTGTCGAGCGACCGGGCGACTGGCACGGAAGCAGGTACCGAACGGCTGCCGCTGACTTCCGGGGCCGCGGACGGAGCGCGGCCGGGCGGCGGGGTGACCGCGGCGGCGGTACGCACGAACGCCGGAGATGCGCCCGCCGCCAAGCTGACGGCCAGCAGCGTTACGCTCCAAAACGGCAAAGTGCGGCGCGGAAGGGCGCGGCGCACAAGTGCGCGGACCGAAGAGAACAGCCGTCCCGGCCGGTCGCTCACGGGCGCTCCTCTCCGCTCGGCTCGTTGTTTCGACGCGCTCCCCGGGGCCGCCGGTTCCACGGCCACGGGGTCCATTCAACGACAGAGCCATCTCAGGGTCCATGGAGAACCATTAGAAACTTTGGGCCGCCGAGCGGGCAGAGACCTGCGGCGCGGCACCTGGGAAGGCCCGGCGGCGGCGTTTTTGGCACCTCGGGGGGCGCTTAGGGCGCCTCGGCGGCGAGCGCAGAGCGAAGCTCCTCGGGCGTGACCACCGGTGCCCGGCAGGTGAAGTCGCGGCAGACATAGGCCGCCGGCGCGCCGCCGACAAGACCGCGGCCGGCGAGCAGCGGAATCTGGGCCTCGCCGTTGGGCGGGCCGACGGCGATCACCGCGCCCGGTGGCGCGGCCGACAAGGCGGTCCTGTGCAGAGCGGCGGTGCGCTCGTCGCCCTGGTCGCCGACAATCGCGATCTCGGCCGGGCCGGACAGCAGAGCCTCAGCGGCCGCCATTCCCCAACCCGCCGCTCGCGAGAACCGGCTGGCCAGCGTCGGCACAAGGGAGAGCGCCGCCTGCGCCGCCGCTTTGTGCCGCTGCGATCCGGTCAACGCGCCGTAGCTGAGCAGGGCGTGCGCGACGGCGAACCAGCCCGAGGGAGTGGCGTTGTCCGCGGGGTCCTGCGGCCGGTAGAGCAGGCGCTCGGCGTCGTCGGCCGTGTCGTAAAAGCCGCCCCGGCCGTCGCCGAACCGGCCAAGCGCTGAGTCAAGCAACGCGCCCGCGAGGCTCACCCAGCGCGGCTCGCCGGTGACAGCAGAAAGCGCCAGGAATCCCTCGGCAGTGCAGCCGTAATCCTCGAGCACGCCGGCGCTCGGGCCGGCCACCCCGTCGCGCGAGGTACGTGCGAGCCGTGCCGCGCCCCGCTGGCCAGGCGCCTTGCCCGGCCGCTGCGTCGTCGCGCCCATATGCAACTCGGCGAGCAGCCGGGCCGCCCCCTCCGCGGCCGTCACAAGCTCCGGCCGATTCAGCAGAAGACCGTTCTCCGCGAGCGCCGCGACCGCGAGCCCGTTCCATGCGGCGACAACCTTGTCGTCTCGTCCCGGCCGCACGCGGGCCGACCGCGCGGAAAACAGAGCGGAGCGGATTGCGCGCAGCCGTTCGGCATGCGCTTGTCCGGCCCGTGCTTGCCCGGCCTGTGCTGGCGCGGAACGCTGCCCCCGCGGGCCCTCGAGGACGTCTTCGTCGCCCCGATACTGCAGCACCGACTTTCCGTGCTCAAACGTGCCCTCGGCCGTCACCATGAACACCGTCGCGGCGAACTCCGCGTCGTGCGGTCCCAGCGCGTCGGCGAGCTGGCCAGGCGTCCAGGCGTAGAACCGGCCCTCCTCGCCCTCGCTGTCCGCGTCAAGCGCGGACGCGAAACCGCCCTGGCTGGTGCGCATCTCGCGGACCAGCCAGTCGCAGGTCTCGGCCGCGACGCGGCGGGCTAGCTCGGAGCCCGTGAGCCGCCACAGGTGCGCGTAGACGCGTGCGAGCAGCGCGTTGTCGTAGAGCATCTTCTCAAAGTGCGGCACGATCCATCCGCCGTCCACGCTGTACCGTGCGAACCCGCCGCCGAGCTGGTCGTAAATGCCGCCACGGGCCATCGCCTCGGCGGTGGCCCGCGCCATGCGCAAGGCGGCGCTCGACCCGGTCCGCTCGTGGTGGCGCAGCAGGAACTCAAGCGCCATCGAGGGCGGAAACTTGGGCGCGTCACCGAACCCGCCGCGGGCCTGGTCGAAGTCGCGTTCGAGCGCGGTGACCCCCGCGGCGAGCGCGCCAGCAAGCTGCTCGGCGAGCGGCGCCGCGTCCGACCGGCCGGCACCCGGTGCCCCGGCGTGCTCCGCGAGCGCTGCCGCGATCTGGCGGCCCTGGCCGGTTATCCGGTCCCGCTCACCGCCCCAGGTGTGGGCGACCGCGCTGACGAGCCGCTGGAAATGCTCGCGCGGGAAGTAGGTGCCGCAAAAGAACGGCTCACCGTCGGCGGTCATGAAGACAGTCATCGGCCAGCCGCCCTGGCCGGTCATCGCCTGCGTCGCGGTCATGTACACGGCGTCGATGTCCGGCCGTTCTTCCCTGTCCACCTTGATGGAGACCAGGTTCTCGTTCATCAGCGCGGCGGTCGCCAGGTCCTCGAAGGATTCGTGCGCCATGACGTGGCACCAGTGGCAGGCGGAATAGCCCACCGACAACAGCACAGGCACATCGCGGCGGCGTGCCTCCTCGAAGGCCTCCCGGCACCAGGGCCACCAGTCCACCGGGTTGTCCGCGTGCTGTTGCAGATACGGGCTCGTCGCGCTCATTAGCCGGTTCACCCTGCCCACGCTATCTTCGTGCGCCGCCCCGGCCACCCCCACCGGCCCGCGGCCCCCCGCTGGCGGGTCCGCGGCCCCGGCATGGAGGATGGGGGTAAGACCACGACGATGCGAACGGGAAGCGACCAGTCATGCAGATGCGCACGCTAGGCGGAACTGGAATCAAGGTCACCCCCTACTGTCTCGGCGCGATGATGTTCGGCGCGTGGGGCAACACCGACCACGCGGACTCGGTTCGGATCATTCACGCGGCGCTGGATGGCGGGATCAACTTCATCGACACCGCGGACGTCTATTCGGCCGGCGAGTCAGAGCAAATCGTCGGCCAGGCGCTGCAGGGCCGCCGTGATCAGGTGGTGCTGGCCACCAAGGTGCATGCGTCGATGGGTTCCGACCCGAACATGGCGGGCAACTCCCGGCGCTGGATCGCCAGGGAGGTGGAGGCCAGCCTGCGCAGGCTCCGCACCGACTACATCGACCTGTACCAGGTACACCGGCCGGACCCGGACACCGACATCGACGAGACCCTGTCGGCGCTGTCGGACCTCGTACACGCGGGCAAGGTACGTGCGATCGGCTCATCGACATTTCCCGCGGATCAGATAGTCGAGGCGCAATGGGTGGCGGAGCGCCGCGGGCACGTGCCGTTCCGTTGTGAACAGCCGCCCTACTCGATCCTGGTCCGCGGCATCGAAGCGGCGGTGCTTCCAGCCTGCGCGCGCTACGGGATGGGCGTCATCGTCTGGAGCCCGCTCGCGGGCGGCTGGCTTACCGGCAAGTACCGCGTCAGCGCAGATATCGACATGGCCAGCGGCCGGGCGTCCCGGGTGCCCAGGCGGTTCGACCCAGCGGATCCGGCCAATCAGATGAAGCTGGCCGTGGTCGAGGAACTCGTCAAGGTCGCGGCGGACGCGGGCTGTTCGCTGAATCATCTGGCGCTCGCGTTCGTTATGGCCCACCCGGCCGTGACCTCGGCGATCATCGGGCCGCGCACGATGGAGCAGCTCACCGACTTGCTTGCGGGCGCGGACAACGCACTGGACGACGACGTCCTTGACCGGATCGACCAGATCGTCCCGGCAGGCACCAACCTGAACGCCGCAGACGCCGGCTACGAGCTGCCATCCCTTTCCGACCTCGGGCTACGCCGGCGCCCGGTCAAGGACCGCCGGGCGGTGTGACCACGCCGCGGCGGTTCAGCCGAGCCGTTCGCCGATCGCGCGGAAAGCGCGGCCCAGCGCGACGAAGTCATCCGGATCGATCACATCCACGAACAGCTCACGGACCGCCGACACGTGATCGGCGGCGGCGCGGGTCAGGGTGGCGAAGCCCGCCTCGGTGAGCGCGGCATAGACCCCACGCTTGTCTGAAGGGCATTCTGCGCGGCTGACCAGGCCCTTGGACTCCATCCGTGCAACCGTGTGGGTCAGCCGGCTGCGCGACTGGATCGCCGAGGCGGCGAGTTCGGCCATGCGCAGCCGACGCTGCGGCGCCTCGGACAGCCGGACCAGGATTTCGTACTCGGCCAGTGCGAGGCCGTGCCTCGTTTTGAGGTCCTGCTCGAGCGCGTCGACCAGCCTGGCGCTGCCTTCGATGTAGGCGCGCCAGTCGTGTTGCTGGACCGTTGATAGCCAGCGCGAGTCGGCCACGCGCACCAGTATATGCAATGATTGAAAGTTCAATGATCATTCGGTGGCGAGGCCCGTATTCGTGCGCGCCCAGGCGACGTGGGGGTGCTGAGAAGCCCCACCCCCACGCGAAGCACCCGCGCCAACGCCAGGGCCGCCGACGCCAGGGCCGCCCCACGCCAGGGCCGCCCACGCCCAGGGCCGCCCACGCCAGGCCCGCCCACGCCAGGCCCGCCCACGCCAGGGCCACCCCACGCCCCGGGGGGGAATGATTGAATATTCAACTTTGTTAGGACACTATTGACTGGCCGCAGGGGTGCAGACCCGAGGAGGCATCGATGCCTGCAGTTACCGCAGATCCGCTGACGCTGCCGCGGATTCCAAAGCTCGCTGGGCAGGAGACCGTGTGGCGGCGCGTCGCCCGGATCATCACGGCGCAGCGTCACCTCGAGGGCGAGGGCTTTGTGGTGCGCCGCCCGTTCCCCGGCGTGGACCTGTCGCTTGCCGACCCGTTCGTGCTGCTCGACCACATGGGCGCGGTCGAGTACGCGCCAGGCGAGGCGAAGGGCACGTCGTGGCACCCGCACCGCGGCTTCGAGACCGTGACCTACATCATCGATGGTGCCTTCCAGCACCAGGACACCACCGGGGGCGGCGGCCTCATCTCAGACGGCGCCACCCAGTGGATGACCGCCGGTGCCGGCATCCAGCACATCGAGCAGCCACCGCCCGAACTCGTGGCGAAGGGCGGGCTGTTCCACGGCACTCAACTGTGGGTCAACCTGCCGCGCCACCAGAAGTGGGTGCCGCCGCGCTATCAGGACATCAACGCCCGTGACGTGGCCTTGCTGTCGAGCGACGACGGTGCGTCGCTTGTCCGGGTGATCGCTGGCTCGCTCGCCGGGCACGACGGACCGGGTATCACCTACACGCCGATCACCTACCTGCACGCCACGGTGGCGCCGGGCGCGCGGCTGAGCCTCCCGTGGCCGCGCGACTTCAACGCGCTGGTCTACGTGCTTTCCGGGCGGGGGACCGTGGGCAGGGAAGCCAAACCGCTGCAAGAAGGCCAGCTTGCCGTCTTCAGCGCGGGCGATGCGCTTACCATGACGGCCGCGGGGACCCAACCGGTTGCTTCGGCTCAAGGCTGGGAGATACTGCTGCTCGGCGGCCTGCCGATCCGCGAGCCGATCGCGCGGTACGGGCCGTTCGTGATGAACACCCGCGCGGAGATCATACAGGCGGTGCAGGACTTCCAGGCTGGGCGGATGGGCACGGTGCCCGCGACCAGACTCCCGCACCAGGGCAGCGCTGACGAGCCCCTCACCCGCTAAAACGTGAGGGCTGCGGGCTTGGCGCACGCGTGAGCTCTCGGCCGGCGTAGCCTTCTGGCTGTGGTGTTCGATGTAGACCGCGCGGCGGCGCTGGCCGCGCGCCCCGTGCCCGCACTGACCCGCCGCGACCTTGCCCGCGGCCTCCTGAGCGTGCCGTCGGCTGAGGGCCTCGACGCGCTGCCCGGCCTTCGGCGGCAGCTTTTCGCGGCGGGCAACCCGCTCTCCGCAGCCTTCTGGGAATCGGCCCAGACGGCTCTTGGCAGCATCGCCGCCGGCAACGCGACCGTTGGGGATGTCCGCGACTGGCTCGAAGCCACGGGCACGGAGCCGACCTCACTCATCGGCATGCATGCGTGGGATGAGGAGGCGGAGCGCAGCCCGCTCCAGGCTGAGATGCACGCTCGCCTGGTGACGTATCTAGAGAACTGTCTCGCCGCCGACGAGATCAAGCCAGATCTGCTCGTGGCCGGTGATGCTGCCGCTCGGCGGGCGTACGTCGCGCTCCAAGAGCGGTGGTTGACATCGCCGCTTCCCGATGGGCGGGTGCCCATGGACGTGCTGATCGACGAGCAGGACGAAGAGTTCTTCGCGGCCTGGGACGAGGCGGAGGCGGAGGCACTCAAAGACCTGCGCGCGGCTCTCGAGGAGGTCGGCAAGCGCCCTCTTCCCGAGCATGAGCTGCGCGAGGCTTGCCTGCGGATTCGCTCCGCGCTAGCCACGCCGGGCTGGCCAGGTGACCTGCTAGCCGCCTGCGGCGGGCTCGACCCGCAGGATCTGCCCGCCGACGACGCCGAGTTGTGGCTGGCCCTGGCGGCCGGCGTTGTGTCACCAGCAGGCGACCTACCGGACGCGGGCAGCGTCGCTGACGCGGACGACGCGCTGGACGAAGACTCCCAGGCGGTCATCGCCCTCTGCTCGATCCAGCACTACGACTGGCTCGCGGCGATCTCGGCGCTGGCGCGGGGCGGGCCAGGTACCCCAGCGGCTGAGGATGACCTCGCCGGCTACGTGACCGACTATGACGATGACGCGGATGAGGACGGCGACGGCAGCGACAGCGACAGCGACAGCGATGACGACCTCCGGCTCGCGCACTTCGCCGGGGACGTCGACGAGTTCGAGGAGCGGCAGGCGGCGGCGGGACTCTTCATCCACGTCACGGCGCTGTGGCAGGTTCTCGGGGCGATCGATGGCAATGAGCGCCTCACCAAGCTCGGCTGGTGGGGTCTTCCTGAAGCGCTGGTGCGCGTGTGGACACCCCGCTCGTGAGCCGTCCGCACACCCCGCACGCGAGCTGTGCGGACGCCCCGCTCGTGAGCCGTGTGCACACCGGCAGCGGCTTTGTACGCCAGAATGCTGTTACTGGCCGGTATTTCGGGGCCGGAGCAACGCCCTGAAGTACAAAGCCGGCTAAGAATCTCGATAACCGGGCGCCGGGCCGGGCTCACCCGCCGCGAGCCGCTCGTAGGCCGGGGCGAGCACCTCCGTTAGGTTCTTTCTGCGCACGGCGATCTGCGGTGGCTCAAAGGTGCGCAACACCATGTCAGGCGCGCCCATCGGCGTGGGCGCGAACGCCGCGGGAAGCGCGCGCAACCGGGCCGGGCTCATCCCCGCAGACCAGAACGAGCCGAGGCAGTCGGCAAGCGGGAGGGCGCGCACATCAAGGACGGGCGACCGCTCAGCCGCGCCCCCGGCGATCCGGCGCAGCGCGTCGAGCAGGTCTTCGCGCTGCCTGCCCCGCCAGGCCAGCATCAGGAACGGGTCGTCGTCAAACGCCTCGGCCAGCAGGTAACACGTTGCCGCCAGGTGCTTGCACGGCACCTCCCAGTCAGGGCACGAGCAGGACATCTCAAGGTCGTGCGCTGACCGTGGGAACAGCGGCGTGCCGCACCCAGCGAAGACCTCTTCGATCTCCGCGGGCATCTCGCCTGCGAGCAGCTTGGCGCGGAAAAGCGCCTGGCCCGCGAGGGCCTGCTCCACCTGGCGCCACTGTGCCGAGGTGAGCGGAAGCACCTGGATGCGCACCCGGTAGGGCCTCGGGCGCGAGCCCTGCACCCGCGCGGTAACCACGCCGGTGGTCAGCGCGAACTCCAGGATCTGGCCACGGCGCGCATAGTTGCGGCCACGGGCGAGCCGGCTGCGCATGCCGAAGGACTCGAGCACCCCGATGAAGCGGAGCGACCACCACCGCTCGCCGATCGCACCGCGTTTGCTGCGCGCCTTGATGCCGCCGTCGACGTCACGCGGGCGGGAGGGCTCGTGCCACCGGGAAGACTCGTACCCGCGGTTCATGAGACCGCGCTGGCGCTGGTGCGAGCCGCGGCCCGCGGCAGCCGTTCGGTAATCATTCGGAAACCGCCTCCGGGGACAGCGTCATGATGTCGCGCAGCTGATCGACCGACAGCTCGGTCAGCCAGCCCTCGCCAGCGCCCACGATCCGGTCGGCCAGCGCCTTTTTCTCCTCGATCATTGAGTCGATGCGCTCCTCGAGCGTGCCCACGCAAATGAATTTGCGCACCTGCACGTCCTTTCGCTGTCCGATGCGGAACGCCCGGTCGGTCGCCTGGTCCTCGACCGCCGGGTTCCACCAGCGGTCGACGTGGATGACGTGGCTCGCCGCGGTCAGGTTCAGTCCGGTGCCGCCTGCCTTCAGCGACAGCAGGAACACGGTCGGCTCGCCGGACTCCTGGAAGGAGGCGACCATCGCGTCCCGCCGCTTCTTCGGCACACCGCCGTGCAGGAACGGCACCTCGCAGCCGAGCCGCGCGGACAGATAGGGCCGCAGCATTGCGCCGAACTCCGCATACTGCGTGAAGCACAGTGCCTTGTCGCCGGCCGAGATGACCTCGTCGCAGATCTCCTCAAGCCGGGCCAGCTTGCCCGATCGGCCGGGCAGGCGGGACCCGTCGCCGAGCAGGTGCGCGGGGTGGTTGCAGACCTGCTTGAGCTTCGCCATCGTGGCCAGCACAAGGCCGCGGCGCTCGATTCCCGGCTCGGCCGCCTCGATCCTGGCCAGCATGTCAGCGACGGTCGCCTGGTAAAGGCTGGCCTGCTCCTGGGTCAGGTTGCACCAGACCTTCATCTCCATCTTGTCCGGCAGATCGGAGATGATCGCCTTGTCAGTCTTCAGCCGCCGCAGCATGAACGGCCCGGTGTGCCGCCGCACGGCAGCGGCCGCTGCCTCGTCGCCGTGCCGCTCGATCGGAATCGCGTAGGTGTTTCGGAATTTCTCGGCGGCACCGAGCAGGCCCGGGTTGGCGAACTCCATGATTGACCACAGCTCGGTGAGGCTGTTCTCGACGGGGGTGCCGGTGAGAGCGATCCTGCTCACCGCCGGGAGACTGCGCACGGCCCTGGCCTGGCGGGTGGCGCTGTTCTTGATGTTTTGCGCCTCGTCGCAGGCCACCCTGCGCCATTCGATTTGGCGCAGCTGCTCCTGATCACGCACCGCGATCCCATAGGTGGTGATGACCAGATCGGCGCAGCTCAGCGCCTTCGTGAGGTCATCGCCTGCGAGCCGCTCCTTCCCGTGATGCACGTGCACGCTGAGGGCGGGGGTGAATTTCTCCGCCTCCCGCTGCCAGTTTCCCACAAGCGACATAGGGCAAATCAAAAGCGTCGGGCCACGCTCGCCCTTCTTTGTGTGCGGCCCGTTCTTCTTGGTTCGCCGTCCGCGTGGCGACGCATCCGTTCGCCGTTCGTGCGCCAGCAGCCCGAGCAGCTGCACCGTTTTCCCGAGTCCCATCGAGTCAGCGAGAATTCCGCCCAAGCCGAGATCGTTGAGGAATGCCATCCAGGACAATCCCCGTTCCTGGTACGGGCGCAGTGTCCCGTGGAAGCCCGCAGGCGCCGTGACTGGCGCGAGCCGCCGGTCGGCCTTCCCGGAAAGCAGGTCGCCGAGCCAGCCATCGGCGTCCACGTCGGTGACCGCCAGTTCGCCGTCCGCGTCCTGCGGGCCGTGCAGCCCGGCCAGCAGGGCGTCACCGGCTCGCATTACGCCAGAATTGCGCCGGTTCATGAACTTCAGCGCGGCATGAAGCTGCCGCTGGTCGAGTTCCACCCACTGGCCGCGCAACCGGACAAGCGGCACCTTCAGGCGGGCGAGTTCGGCGAGCTCGGCCGCGTCGAGTGCCTCGTCGCCGATGGCCAGGTCGTAGCGGAAATCCACAAGTTGCTGCAGCCCGAAACCGGAGTCCTTCACTTTCGCGTTCGTCGTGCTGCGCGATCGCGTGGTGAGCTTCAGGCCGAGCCGTGCCTTGCGCGCCCAGGAGGGCAGCAGCACCCCGAACCCGGCGGCCGCTAAGAGCGGCGCGATGTCCTTCAGGAACCGAAACGCCCCGCCCGTCTCCAGGCTGACCGCGTCGGGGGCGGCGGTCCGCAGCTCGGCGTCCAGCTCGGGAAACAGGCGCGCGGCGCGGCCGAGCCCAGCGAGCAGTTCCTCCTCAGGGTGCTTGATGCCCGCGGCGAGGCCTGCCGTCGACGCGCCCGCCCAGACGTCCGCGGCGGACATCGCCAGGCTCGGATCGTCGGTCGACTGGAGTGCGAACTCCACCCGCCACATGGCGGCGGCCTGGTCGCTCGCCTCGCTGCCGACCTTGTCGCCGGGGTCTGCCTCACCCGGCGGTTCGACGAGCCGGAAGCAGGTGCGTACCGGGCCGACCGGGAGCTGCGCGGCCGCACGCCACTCCTCGAGGATCGCCGCCAGCTCGGCGGCCTGCGGCTCATCCTCGGGCGCGAGCCCGGTGAGCTGCGCGTCGGGGCCAGTGAGCGCCTCGATCCAGCGTTCGGCCACTGCGATCCTGGCAGGCCGCCTCCCCCGCCGCAGGGCCAGCAGCGAGTACGGCTTCCCGCCGCTGGCGCCGCCCGGGTCGAGCCGCGATCGGGCGGCGGCGTCCGTGAGCGCCTCGAGCGCCTCGGTCAGCAGAGCAGCGGGTTGCTCGCCCTCGGCGCTGCTTGCACGGCAAACTGGCGGCATGGCCGCCGCGAGCTCCTGCGCCCGCTGCGCATCCCCGCCTGAAAGCACGGGCCGCCACCGGGCCGCGTAGCCGCCGGGCTCGCAAACCAGCGTGGGCAGCACCCGGCCCCTCGCGGCGAGGTCGGTGGCTAGCGCGGCAACCGCGCAGCAGTAGCGCAGCGACCCGCCGGGCACGAACGCACCGCAGTGCCCCGCCTCGCCCGATGCAGCCTCCAGCAGGTCTGCGGCAGCGGCGGGCTCAAGAGCAAGCGCAGGCACCCGCCAGGCGGCGAGCGCCTGCCGACCCTGGCGCGGCGGCACGGCCTGCGGGCCGCGCAGCGCGGCGGCGTCCTCCGCACGGACCAGTTCGGGGGAGGCGCGGGGCCCCGCCGGGGTCGAGGGCAGCCACAACGTCAGCTCGTCGGCCACCGCCTTGCGCAGCACCTCGGCAAAGGCCGCTTCGGCCAGTTCTTCCTCAAGGGCGACAGGATCGCAGGCGAATGGGTGCGGTCGCGGTGCGCGCGACGGCCGTCCAGGCCGCGGTGGGGCTTGCGCTGGCAGCGTCGAATCCTCGGCCCACAGATAGCAGGCACCATAAGCCCAGATCCCATGGACCACCAGCATTGCTTGATCTCCTGCGACTGACCCCTGTTACTGCCCAGGCACGCTAGCAGCACAGCGCCATGCGACACGCCGTTGGCAGGGCGCGGCCAGAAGATTCGGCCAGCCGGCAACGGCCAGAAGATTCAGCCAGCCGAGAGGACTCAGCTAGCCGCCGACCCGTCCGCCTTGTCAGACGCGCCGGTGCCGGCGTTGTCCGCAGGCTCTTTGCCGCCCGGCGCCAGGCCGGCGTCCCGCGCCGACTGGACCCGCCGCAGATGCTTGTTCATGGACCGCAGCAGAAAGAACAGGGCCACGCCCAGGCCGGCTACGACGAGGAAGCCGAGAAGACCCGGCGTGACGTCATTGGTGCCGGAGTCCGCTAGTGACGTGGCTGCGACGGCCAGTGACGTCACAGCCGCACCCTCTCACGGACACCAGCGAACAAATCGTCCTCTGGAAGCTCGGTATCAACAAGCGACCGTGCCAAATGGTATTCCTCGGTCGGCCAGGCGGCGCGCTGCACCTCAAGCGGGCAGGCGAACCAGAACCCGTTCGGGTCGATCTGAGTCGCGTGCGCGCGCAGTGCCTTGTCGCGCACCTCGAAGAAGTCGCCGCACGGGACCCGCGTGGTGATCTCAAGCTGTGGGTGGTCGGACGCGCGCTCTTCCCAGCTTGCCATCCACTCGGCATAGGGCGACTCCATGCCTCGGCGCACCATCTCGTCGTGCAGCGCCTGGAAGCGCGACCGGTGAAAAGCCGCGTGGTAGTACAGCTTGCGCGGCTGCCACGGCTCGCCGACGCCCGGGTAGGCGTCAGGATCGCCGGCCGCGTCGAACGCCGCGATCGACACCTCGTGGCATTTGACGTGGTCTGGGTGGGGGTAACCGCCGTTCTCGTCATAGGTGACCACGACGTGCGGCCGGAATTCGCGTATCAGCTCCACCAGCGGCGCGGCCGCGAGGTCCAGCGGCTGCAGTGAGAAGCAGCCGGCTGGCAGCGGGGGAGGCGGGTCGCCTTCGGGAAACCCGGAATCCACGAAGCCGAGGAAACGCTGGTCCACGCCGAGAATCCGCCGTGCCTCAGCCATCTCATCCCGGCGGATGCGGCCGATGTCCGCGCGCACCTCGGGCCGGTCCATCGCCGGGTTCAGGATGTCGCCACGCTCGCCGCCGGTCAACGTGGCGACAAGCACGGATACCCCCTCGGCCACGTACTTGGCCATGGTCGCAGCGCCCTTGCTCGACTCGTCGTCCGGGTGGGCGTGCACGGCCAGCAGCCGCAGCGGCGCATCCTTGTCAGACAACCGTCACTCCTCAGCCATCAGAACCAGCGGGGTGGGGCTACCCGGGTCCTGCCCGGTGTCAGCACCTCGTTTAGCAATGCCCACGTCGCCACGCGGGCCGTCCACCGGGACAACACTACGGCCGGCCGACGACATTCCCACCGGTCACCGCCGCCACTGCGACGACCTTCCCGCCGGTCGCCGCCGCCACTGCGACGACATTCCCACAGGTCGCCGCCGCCACTGCAAGCACAGGCGGGCGCCGCGCCCACCCGCGCGGATGCGACAAGAACTAAGGACGAGAACAGATTGGCACTAACTTGGACATTGACCGGGACGACGCAGTAGCCGAGCCTTGTTAGCCTCAGAGGATTACATTGAGCGTCGTCCCCGGGGGGCCCGGGGGGGAACGATATATCCGGCAGTGCGGCAGTACGAGGAGTTGCTCGTGACCGAAACCCGCGATGACACCGTCACCTGGCTCACCCAGGAGGCGCATGACCGGCTCAAGAAGGAGCTGGACAACCTCACGGGCCCAGGTCGGATGGAGCTCGCCCAACGAATCGAAGCGGCCCGCCAGGAGGGCGACCTGCGCGAGAACGGCGGTTATCACGCCGCCAAGGAGGAACAGGGCAAGCAGGAAGCCCGGATCCGGCAGTTGCAGCACCTGCTGGAGACGGCCAGAGTTGGCGAGCCTCCGCGCACCGACGGAGTTGTCGGCCCGGGGATGACCGTGACGGTCCGGTTCGTGGGCGACGAAGACGAGGTGACGTTCCTGCTCGCCTCCCGCGAGGAGAGCGGCAGCCCGATCGACATCTATTCGCCGCGCTCTCCCCTCGGCAGCGCGATCAACGGCAAGAAGGTGGGCGAACGGGCGACCTACACGCTGCCGAACGGCCGAACCGCGACGGTGGAGATCCTGGAGTCAGTGCCCTACGCGGGCGAGTGACGCGCCGCGTCTGGGCTGGCAAGGCGCCGGCAGGACCGGACGCGCCGTCGCGGCCTCCGCTTGGGCCAGGCACGGCGGCGGCGCGGACAAGCGGCAGCACGCGATAGGGCACCGGTGTCGCGAGCGCGATCATGGTAGAGGCGCGCATGACACCCTGGACTGCCACGATCGCATCGATCACCCGCTGGAGGTCCGCGTTGTCCCGGGCGACGACGCGGCAGAGCATGTCCACGGTGCCGGTGATCGTGTGTACTTCCAGGATCTCGGGGATCAGCGCAAGCCGTTCTGCAACGGGATCGTGGCCACCTGCCTGGCGGATTTCCAGGGTGACGAACGCGGTCACGCCGTGCCCGAGAGCCGCGGGATCCACGTCTGGCCCGTAGCCGGTGATCACACCCCTGCCCTGCAACCGGTCCAGCCGCGCCTGCACGGTGCCGCGGGCGATCTGCAGGCGACGCGATCCCTCAAGCACACCGATCCTGGGCTCAGCAGCGAACAGCTCGATGATCTGCGCATCCAGCTCGTCAATCACGCCAACCCCCAATCCTGGGCATGCTGTACACACTCTGCACGGGTAACCTCAGTAGTATCATACAAAGTGACTATAGAATAGAGCTTCTCTTGCGCACCCTGCATGGCTGACTGATGCTTTGAAGCACCGGTTGAAGCACCGGCCAGTGAGCGCGAAGGAGCAGGTCACGATGAGCGAGATCGCAACATCTGACGCCGGAGGCTTGCCATCCTCGGACGAGTTTCCTGTGACCGGGCTCGACGCGGTGGTCTTCGCGGTCGGCAACGCGAAACAGGCGGCGCACTTCTATAGCAGCGCGTTCGGCATGACGCTCGTGGCCTACCGCGGCCCGGAGACCGGCTGCCGCGACGAAGCAGCCTACGTGCTGGCCTCCGGCGACGCACGGTTCGTGCTGCGCGGCCCGGTGCGGGCAGGCGGCGAGCTCAGCGCGCACGTGGCGGCGCACGGCGACGGAGTGCTTGACGTCGCGCTTGAGGTGCCGTCCGTGTACGCCGCATACCGCCACGCCACCGCCCGCGGCGCTCATGGGCTCGTCGAGCCGCACATCGAGGAGGACGATCACGGCAAGGTTTTGCTCGCCGCGATCGCGACCTACGGCGAAACTCGGCACACGCTGGTCGAGCGGTTGGGCTACGCGGGGCCGTACCTGCCCGGCTACGTCGCACCGGAGACGGCGGGCAAGGCCGTCAGCGAGCCGCGCAGGCCCCTGTTCACCGAGGTCGACCACTGCGTGGGCAACGTGGAACTCGGCAGGATGGACGAGTGGGTCGCCTTTTACCACCGGGTCATGGGCTTCACCAACATGAAGGAGTTCGTGGGCGACGACATCGCCACCGAATACTCCGCGCTAATGAGCAAGGTGGTGGCCGACGGCTCGAGAAGGGTGAAGTTCCCGATCAACGAACCCGCCGTTGGCAAGAAGCGGTCCCAGATCGACGAGTACCTCGAGTTCTACGGCAGCGCTGGGGTTCAGCACATCGCGCTCCGCACCTACGACATCGTCGCCGCCGTCCGCGCGATGAAGGCACAGGGCGTGGAGTTCCTCCGCACGCCCGGCAGCTATTACGACACCTTGGGCGAGTGGGTCGGCGAGACCCGCGTGCCCTGCGGCGTGCTGCGCGACCTCGGCATCCTCGCCGACCGCGACGAGGACGGGTACCTGCTGCAGATCTTCACCACGCCCGTGCAAGACCGCCCGACCGTCTTCTTCGAGCTGATCGAGCGGCACGGGTCGCAGGGTTTCGGCAAGGGCAACTTCAAGGCGCTGTTTGAGGCGATCGAGCGGGAACAGGCGCGCCGTGGCAACCTCTGACCGACAATGATCCTTAACGGCTGCCGCCGCGTGGCGCGGCCCACAGCGCCCGCGCGACGTTGCTTAGCTGACACCTCAGCTGAACACAGGGAAGTATCCGGCCTCGCGAAGGCGGGCGATCACCTCGTCGCAGTGAGCCGGGCCACGGGTCTCCACCTGCAGAAGCACCTCCGTCTCGGCTAGCCGAACGCGCGGGGCCACGCGTTCATGAACCACGTCGAGAACGTTGGCGCCGAGCGTGGCAAGCTCGCCGAGCAGCGTCACAAGAGCGCCCGGCTGGGTACGCGGCCGCCGCCTCCGCCTGCACGCCAACGACCCGGACGGCGGGCGTCTTGCCGCGCGCTCCGACCGCGATCCCGGCGATCAGTCCACCGCCGCCGACCGGCACCGCGATGGTGCGAACCTGCGGGCACTGCTCGACGATCTCGAGACCGAGCGCGCCCGTGCCCGCGATGATGTCCGGGTGGTCAAACGGATGGATGAAACGCTGCCAAGCTCCTTCGCGAGTGACACAGCGGCCGTGAGGCAGGCGTCCACCGGGCCGCTTTGGAACGCAACGTCCGCGCCGTATGAGCGGGTGGCCTCCACCTTGGGCAGCGGAGCGCCCTCAGGCATGAGGACGGTTGCCTTGGCGCCGAGCGCGCACGCGGCGAAGGCCACGCCCTGGGCATGGTTGCCCGCGCTCGCCGCGACGACGCCAGCCGCCCGGTCTGTCTCTGGGAGGAGCGAGTCGCCAAACCAGGAGCTAGTCGCCAAACCAGTAACGGTCCCCGGCGAAGATCAGCGCGGCCGCGCCAATCAGCCCGGCGTCCTGGCCGAGCCCAGCAGGCACGACCCGAACGTTCCGGGCAAAGTCGAGCCGCGCGTGCCTGCGCACCGCTTCGTCCACGGGCCCAAAGAGCAGCGAGCCCGCCTGGGCAAGGCCGCCGCCGATCGCGACGACCTCAAGATCGCACAGGTGCGTCGCCGAGGCGATCGCGATCCCGATGGCGCGGCCCGCGCGCCGCATTCCGGCAAGCCCGACGGGATGGCCGCGCGCCGCGTCGTCCGCTAGGTCCTTCGCTGTGGCGCCATGCTGACCCGGACGCCAGCCCTGACGCTGCGCCCACTCGGCGAGGGCAGGTCCGCGCGCGATCGCCTCCAGGCAGCCCTTGCCTCCGCACTCACACGCAGGGCCGGTGTCCGGGTCAACGACCACGTGCCCAATGTGCCCGCCATTGCCCGTCGCGCCGTTGACCAGCCGCCCGTCGAGCACCAACCCTCCGCCGACACCTGTCGATACGACCATGCCCAGCATGTCGCGGCGACCGCGCCCAGCTCCCCGCCAGTGCTCGCCCGCGGCCATACATATCGCGTCATTGTGCAGGCGCACCTGCACGCGCCAGAATCGCTCGGCGAGCCTGTCGCGCAGCGGGAAGGATCGCCACGCGGGAATGTTCAGCGGCGACACCCGCCCCGCTGGCCATTCCATCGGCCCGCCGCACCCGCAGCCAATTCCGGACAGCGCCCGCGGACCGTCCAGGCCGGCGCTTGCGAGCACCCGGCCCGCCAGGCCATCCAAGGTCCGCCAGAGCTGCTCGGCGTCGAGTTCGCGCGGAGTGCCCGTCCTGGCCGCCGCGATCAGCCGCCCACCCGGCTCGACCACCCCCACGGCAATCTTGGTCCCGCCGATATCGACCGCAAGCGCGGGCTGCACTCCCGCCACGCTCAGCCTCCCCTTCCGGCGAGTTGATGCCCGCATACCGTACCGAAGGCAGCGGGACTCCTGCGATCGGCAGGCCGCCGCGCCACTCAGCGACCTCGATGGGGCCGCCGGTGATCCGCCGCCTGTGCGAACGCCGACAGCACCACATAGTGTCGAACAGTGCAGTCACCTCTCCAGCCGCAGCCCTCCACCACCGTGCCGTCGCCCGCGGCACCGCCCGCCGCCTCGACGCTTCGCGGCCTTCGCGCCGACGGCCACCAGCTCCGAACGGTGAAAGAAGAGGTCAGGCAGAACCTGCTGAGGCTTATGCGAGCAGGTCGGAAGCGATTCCCCGGCATTGTCGGGTTCGACGCCACCGTGCTACCGCATGTGGAGCGCGCCTTGCTCGCCGGTCACGACATCGTGCTGCTCGGCGAACGTGGGCAGGGCAAGACCCGGCTGATCAGGACCATCACCGGCCTGCTCGACGAATGGTCGCCCGCGATCGCGGGATGCGAGATAAATGATCATCCCTACGCTCCCGTGTGCGCCCGCTGCCGCCGCTTGGCCGACGAGCGCGGCGAAGACCTGGACATCATCTGGAGACACAGGGACGACCGGTATGGCGAGAAGCTGGCCACGCCCGATACAAGCGTCGGCGACCTGATCGGAGACCTGGACCCGGTCAAAGTGGCAGCCGGACGGACGCTCGGCGATCCGGAGACTGTTCATTTCGGGCTGGTTCCGCGCACCAACCGCGGCGTTTTCTGTCTCAACGAGCTGCCGGATCTGGCCGAGCGCATCCAGGTGGCGCTGCTGAACGTGCTGGAGGAACGTGACATCCAGGTACGCGGCTACGCGCTCAGGCTTCCGCTTGATCTCCTCCTTGTGGCGAGCGCGAACCCGGAGGACTACACCAACCGTGGGCGCATCATCACCCCGCTGAAGGACCGCTTCGGCGCGGAGATCCGCACGCACTATCCGCTGACCCTCGAGGACGAGCTCGCGCTCGTCTGGCAAGAAGCCCGGCTTCCAGCCGCTGGCCACGCCCATCACGACCCAGGTGGCCCATTGCCAAGCCACCTCGTGGAGGTCATCGCCAGGTTCACCCGGCTGGTTCGGGCTTCGAGCGCCATCGACAGTCGTTCGGGAGTATCGGCACGGTTCGCCATCGCGGCGGCGGAGAGCGTGACCGCCTCAGCCGTCCGCCGGGCCGCCCTTACCGGCGAAGACGAGCCAGTGGCGCGGGTCTGCGACCTCCCGGTGATCGTGGAAACCCTCCGCGGCAAGGTGGAGTTCGAGGTGAGCGAGGAGGGCAGGGAACAGGAGGTGCTCACGCACCTGCTGCGCCGCGCGATCGCCGAGACGTTCCGCGCCGCGTTGGGCAGTGCGGACCTATCGGGCCTGCTTGCCAAGTTCGACCGCGGCGGCAGCATTGAGTCTGGCGACCTCATGCCAGCCCGTGAGCTGCTGCGACGAGCCGGTGAGGTTCCCGGCCTCGCCCGGATCATGCAGCGGCTCGGCACCGACGGCGGGGAGTCACCCGGCCACGCCGCAGCCGCGCTCGAGTTCACGCTCGAGGGCCTGTACCTGATGCGCAGGCTGTCGAAAGACACCAACAACGGCGCCACGACCTACCAGACCTAAGCGACGCACGCGATGGCTAACCCCGGCAGCTACCGATACGGCCCATACCGCGACGGGCCTGACCCCCTCGCCGCGCCCTTCGATGTGCGGGTCGCGCTTGACGAGATGTCGGATGCGATCCTGGGTGGCTCGGCGCCCACCAATGCGCTGCAGGAAGCGTTGCGGCGTGGGTTCGGCAACCGGCGAGGGCTCGACGACCTGCTGCGCCGGGTCCGCGAGCGGCTGGCCGAGGTCCGGGAGCGTGGTCGCGCGGACGGACTGCTTGACCAGGCACGTGCGCTGCTCGACACGGCGATCGGTCAGGAACGCGCCGAGCTGTTCCCTGATCCGAGCGATGGGGCGCGGATGGCCGAGGCGGAGCTTGACGCGCTACCCGGCGAGACCGCGCGGGCGATTCGCGCCCTCGCGTCCTACCAATGGCGGTCAGACGCTGCGCGTGAGACGTTCGAGCGACTCAAGGACCTGCTGCGGCGTGAGGTGCTCGACAGCCAGTTCCGCGGCATGAAGGACGCGCTCTCGCGGCCGGACCCTGCGGCCTTGCAACGGGTGAAGGACATGATGTCCGAGCTGAGCGCCATGCTGGAGGCCGACGCGCGAGGCGAGCATCGGCAGCCGGATTTCGATGAGTTCATGCGCAAGTACGGTGACTTCTTTCCCGACAGCCCGCGAGACCTCGATGAGCTCATCGACTCGCTTGTCCGGCGGATGACGGCCGCGCACCGGGTACTCGACTCTCTCTCGCCTGATCAGCGCGCCGAATTGGCGGCGATGATGGAACAGGCCATGGCCGACGCCGGGCTCGCCGCCGGGATGGCGCGTCTTGCCGCAGCGCTACGAACGCGGCGTCCCGACATGGACGCGATGCCTGGTCTTCGCGGCGACGGGCTGACCGGAGAAGACCCGCTGGGCCTGGCCGACGCGACCACCGCGATCGAGGATCTCGCGGATCTGGCCGAGCTCGACGCCACGCTGCGGCAGGACTACCCGGGCGCGCGCCTGGACGACGTCGACGAAGCGGCAGTGCGGCGTGCGCTCGGCCGCCGGGCAGTGGACGATCTGGAGCACCTGCGCCAAGTGGAACGTGAGCTTGAGCGCCAGGGGTACCTGCAGCGGTCGGGCGGGCAGCTCGAGCTGACTCCTAAGGCGGTCCGCAGGCTTGGCGACACCGCGCTGCGGCGCGTCTTCGCCGACCTGCGCGCGAGTCGGCCCGGCGATCATGATCAACAGGATGCCGGGCAGGCCGGCGAACCGACTGGCAGCAGCCGGGCGTGGGAGTTTGGTGACGAGCAGCCCATCGACGTGTCGGCAACGGTCCAGAACGCCGTACGCCGGTCCGCGTCACTCCGGTCGGCGTCGCTCCGGTCAGCTCCGCCGCGGTCAGCTCCGCCGCGGTCAGCTCCGTCGCGGTCGGCCTCGCCCGGGTCGGCCTCGCCGCGGTCAGCTCCGCTGCCGTCCGACCCGCTCTCCGCCTTGCCGGGCGAAACACCAGATCCCGCCGCGCAGGCCACCGCCGTGCCCGTGCGGCTGTCTGTCGAAGACTTCGAGGTGACGCAGACCGAGCGCCGCACAACCGCCGCTGTCTGCCTGCTCGTGGACCTGTCCTACTCGATGGCGCTGCGCGGCACATGGGGCGTGGCCAAGCAGACCGCCCTTGCGCTGCACGCGCTGATCAGGACCAGGTTCCCGCAGGATGCCATCAAGATCATTGGTTTCTCTAACTACGCACGCGAGTTGCGCGAGACCGAACTCGCCTCGCTGGCTTGGGACATGGTGCAAGGCACGAACCTGCATCATGCCCTGCTCATCGCCGGCCGCCATCTGGACAAGCACCCCGAGCACGACCCAGTCGTGCTGATCGTGACCGACGGCGAGCCGACCGCGCATCTGCTGCGCAACGGACGGCCGTACTTCGACTGGCCGCCAGCGCCAGAGACGCTCGAACTCACCCTCGCCGAGGTCGACAAGATGACCCGCCGCCGGGCCGTGCTGAACGTCTTCATGCTCGCCGAGGATGAGCGGCTCACCGCATTCGTCGAAGAAGTGGCGCGACGCAACGGCGGCAGGCTTTTCCGCCCGGAGCCACAACGGCTCGGCGCGTACGTGGTCGCCGACTTTCTGCGTGCCCGCCGCCGCGCTGGGCGTCGCTGACCCAGCCTATTTGGAGCCTTCTGTGTGACAGGATCATGGCATGTCGTTCACCGACCGTTTGCTGCTTTGGCTGCACGTCGGGTTCGCCATCTTCACGCTTGGCCCGGTCGCGGCCGCGATGATGGCGACGCCGCGGTATATCAGGACACGCGACCTTGCTGTGCTGCGGTATCTCCGCCGCACGACAGGCATTTTCGGCGCGCTCAGCGTCGGCGTCTTCCTTTTTGGCCTGCTGCTCGGACGCAGCGACTTCAACAAGGCGTGGTTTTCCGCGGCGATGACGCTTTTTGTCGTGTCAGCGGCGCTGCTCGTGCTCGTCTTTCGCGACCAGCGCAGGGCCATCAATGCGATTGCCAAGGCGATGGCTGTCGGCGGATCCACCCCCGCCAGGCCGAGCGGGCCGACTGCGGCGCCTGGGTCGGCCCCGCACGCCGGAATACCCGACGGGCCTGAAGCACACCAGGCCGACCCGGATCGCGGCGCCGGTGCCGAAGCCGCCGAACCTGGCCGCCCATACGCCGCGGACAAGACCTCCTCTTCCGCCGCGGACCAACCCCTCACCGCCGCCGCGGACAAGCCCTCCTCCGCCGCCGCAGATCAAGCCTCCTCCGCCGAGGACAAGCCCTCCGCCGCCCCAAGCCAAGCCTCCGCCGCCGCAGACAAACCCCGCTCCACCGCCGCGACGATATCCAGCCAGGTCGCGAGCGTAGAAAAGGGCCGCATCGCCAGCCTGGCCGGCGTCATCAGCGTTATCTGGCTGGTGATCCTCGTCCTGATGGTCTGGCACGGCTAAGTCCAGAGGCCCGGCACGGCTAAGTCCAGAGGCCCGGCACGGCGCATAGCTGAATGGGGAAGCGATCCGCGACGACCGGCCGTTACACCCACCCACCCGCGCCGACCCCGCCGCCCCCGCCCGCCGCTCTGCCGAAGCCCAGACCAAGGCCTCCTGCCAGGATGACCAGGCCGGGCAGCCCTATCGCGGCTTCGGCGGCCTGCCCGACCACCTGGCGACGCTCACCCGCAACCAGGTCCGCTTCGCCGGTGCCAGCGCCGAAGTCCTCATGCTCGCCGAGGCCACCGCTGACCAGCGCCACGCCTCGAGCTGATCGGGGTACCCATCTCCCTCACCCTGACGTAGCCAGAACAACTACCCCCAGAGCCAGCAAACACCCAGCTCAGCTACAGGAGCGCACATCCCAGGCGGTAACTTCGGGCCAGCTGCTAAGTCGGCTCTGCCTTTGGTCGAGAGAGCTGTCTTGACCCGCGCCAGCGAACACCCCGCGCACCCCGGGACGGCCCCGGCCCGCTGCCCGCCGGCCCCGCTCGCCCGCCGCCACCGCCAACGCCCGCCGCTCCCAGCACGGGTGCCCATGGCCGCCCGCCGCCCGCCGCCGCCCGCCGCGCCCGGCACGGGTGCCCATGGCCGCCCGCCGCTCCCCGGCACGGGTGCCCCACGGCCGCCCGCGGCTCCCGGCAGGGCGGCGGCCAGCCTCTTGTACGACGCCGCGGGCTTGCTGACCCGTCTTTGTACTCCACAATGTCGTTACTGGCCGGTTTTTCGGGGGTCGGAGCAACACTGTGGAGTACAAAGCGGTCGTAGCGGGCCTCGGTGCCGTCAGGCCAGTGGCCGTGGACGCGGCAGAGTGTGGCAGAACAACCACGATCAATCCATGAACCCCAGATTTAACACGAGCCAGGGGCACCGACCGCAACATCCGCTCCCGGCCGGCGCCACGTAACTTCGGGCTAAGCGCCTATTTCGCGTCCTCACCCGCGCCCAGCCCAGCCGCGCCTCGCCAAGCCGCGCCTCCGCCGAGTGATCCCGCCCGAGCCACCCAGCCGGGCCACCCCAACCGCGCCACCCCAACCGCGCCTCGCCAAGCCGCGCGTCCCCCGAGCGCGCGGTTATGATCATTCCGTGCGTAAGCTGGATCGATTCAGCGTCATACTGGAGCAACTCGCAAGCGACGGTTCCGCGTCGGTGGGTCAGCTCGCCCGGTTGCTCGGCGTGTCCGGCGCAACGGTCAGGCGCGATCTGCAGCAACTCGCCGACCAGCATCTGCTCGCCCGCACCCATGGCGGTGCCGCGATCCAGGCGATCAGCTATGAGCTCCCGATCCGGTACCGAAGCGCCCGCCGTTCCGCGCAAAAACGCCGCATCGGCGAAGAAGGCGCCCGTCTCGTGCCCGATGGCAGCGTCGTCGGTATCACCGGTGGCACAACGACGACCGAGGCCGCACGTGCCCTTGCCGCGCGGCCTGACCTCACAGTGGTGACAAATGCCCTGAACATCGGCGCTGAACTCGCCGTGCGTCCCAGTCTCCGCCTGGTCGTAACGGGCGGGATAGCTCGCTCAGCCTCATTCGAGCTGGTAGGGCCCGTGGCTGAGCAGACCCTGTCCCGCTACAACCTTGACGTAGCGCTGGTTGGCGTGGATGGGATCGACCACTCAGCCGGCTGCACGACTCACGACGATGTGGAGGCCAGGACCAACGCCGTGCTTGTCCAGCAGGCGCAGCGGTGCATCGTGCTGGCTGATAGCACAAAGCTGGGCAGGGTCGCATTCGCCCGCATCTGTCAGCTCTCCGCGGTGGACGTCCTCATAACCGACGCCGGTGCCGCTCCCTCAGAACTGGAGCGCCTGCGCGACAGCGGCCTTGACGTGCGGGTCGTATGAGTTCGCGAGACACAGCCGCGCCTGGGCCGGAATCGCCCTCCGCGGCTACTCGGCTGGTGGAATGCGGGAACCCGGCCGAGTCGGCGCGGGAGCCCACTCCAGGCCGTCCCGGCCCACCGGCCAGCCGCCCGGGCACACCGCCGGCTCGGCCCGCTCGCCGCCGCTCTGCGGGCCGGTCACCGGCCGCCGCCGTCCACGGCGGGCCGCGCCAGGCGCGCGTCACATCTCCCGGCGGGACGCGCGGGTCGCCTGGCCGGCCTATGCGCCCGGCGTCTGCGCGCGGCAGTGAGCCGGGCCGGGCCGCTCGGCCCTGGGTGGTCAATCACCGGCGGCCGGCCCAGGGTCGTCGGGGTCGTCGCGGAGGGCGTCGAAGATCTCTTTGGCCGCGCTCTCGACGTGCGCCACCCGGGCGATCGGCTCGGCCCAGGGCCAGCTGTACCAGGTGTCCGGCCCGTAGCTGACGGCCACGACATTGTTGTCGAACTCGGCGACCTCGGGGATCTCGGCCGCAGCGAACACGCGCAGCCGGGGGAAGGTGCCCCGGGTGTCGAGGTCCGACTTCAGACCGCGGTTGGCTAACTCCTGCTGAAGCAGCCGCAGGTGCCCGGCGCCGTCGTCGTGGAGCACGTGATCTCCTCAGTGAGCGGCCACGCCGAGCGCGGCCATTTGCGCGCGGAGCGGGCCGACCAGCCACGCGTCGACGGTGACACCCTGGGCCGGCCCGTTGACCGGCGGCGAGGCGTACAACCGCCCGCTGTCGCTGTGGAAGACCGTCCAGCCGGCGAAGTCGGCGGCGAGCCGCGCAAGATCACCCGTGATGTCCACGACATCGTGCCCGTTGCGCGCGGCGGCGTCGCGGACCGTGGGCCAGTGCAGCTCGCACGCGTCAAAGGTGGGTGGGTCCTGGCTGTGATCGATGCCGTCGGCCTCGAACCGCGACTTGGGTATGATCATCCGGACCTTCGCGGCGGAACAGCAGCCGCGCATGTCGCACGTCGTGCCGTCCGGTGGCGTAGTGGCTTCATAGGTGCTCATGTGCTGGGTCGAACCTCGTGACTCGGCTGCGTGTTAACTGTCGTGACGTTAGGGCCAGTGGTGAAGATGAGATCGCACAATGTGTGCGATGGCGTGCATCCTGTGGTTGACAGCTTTAGGCGGTGGGCTCTGTGATGGATGATCGCGAGGTCGGGCGGCGGATCGCCCACTGGCGCAGACGACGAGGGCTGACCCAATCGTTGTTCGCTGATCGAGTTGGGAAGTCCAAGAGCTGGGTGGAGAAGGTTGAAGCCGGGACGCGCAGGGCCTCCCTGGTCCAGCTTGACCAGATCGCCGCAGTCCTGCGGATCGACCTCGGTCTGCTAATCCGGCAGGACCGGCCGCCCGCTGGACGCGAATGCCTGGATGGCGTGGAAATCGGGCGCCTGCGCGATGCGCTACTTCGCTATGAGGCGATAACGGCAACGTTCAGCCGAGTGGACGGGGCTGACTCCCGCGCGCCTGCGGTCAACGACGTTGCTGCCGCAGTGCGGCACTGCTGGATGAGCTTTCAGGCATCGCGATATTCGCTGCTCGGACGGAACCTGCCGGGCCTGATCGCGTCGGCGCAATGGGCTATTCGTGAGCAGCCCGCTGAGCAGGGCAGCGAGGCATGGGGGCTGTTGTCGCAGACATATCAGCTTGCCGCTTCGACGCTGCGAAAGTGCGGGGAGCCCGGCCTGGAGGTCGTCGCCGCCGAACGCGCGCTCGCTGCGGCCGAACGTGCAGGTGATGCGCTGCTGATCGCCGGGGCATCCTTCCGCCTCGCCAACGCTGTGCTGGACATGGGCGACAGTCGGCGAGCGGTCGAGATGGCCGTGACACTGGCGGGAAAGGTCGCAAATGACCTGACCAGCACATCAGCGGATCTGATGTCGCTGTACGGGCATATTCTCCTGCAAGCAGCGATGGCAGCGGCTCGGCACGAGGATCGCCCGGCTGTTCGTGACCTGCTGGCCGAAGCCGACACCGCCGCATCGCGGCTCGGACGGTATAGCAATGCGTGCTATGTCGCTTTCGGGCCGGCCAACGTCTGCGTTCACCGTGTCTCGGCGCTGGTGAATCTAGGAGATGGGGATTTGGCCGTGGAGGCGGCCTGTGACCTGACTGAGGCTCAACTCAGGGCGCTGCCGCGTGAGCGCCGGGCAACGCACATGGTCACCTTCGGTGTCGCATGCAGTCAGGCGGGGCATCGGGACGCGGCTGTGAGGGCATTTTGGACGCCGAGCAGATCGCTGCCGAAGAGGTGCGCTGCCGCGAGCCGGCGCGCGGTCTCATCGGAGACCTTCTGCGCCGGGCACGCGGCGGACCCCCGTTTGAGCTATCCGGGCTCGCCGAGCGGGCGGGAGTGAACCCGTGAGCCGCGTTCTCTACGTGATCACCTGCGCGGCACCCCCCGCGCGGGAGGTGGCCAAGCTCGTAGTTGGGGCGCAAAGTCGGGGCTGGGACGTCTGCGTGATCGTTACCCCGCAGGCCGCGCGGTTCATGGACGTGACGGCGGTCGAGAAACTGACCGGCCATCCGGTGCGCAGCGAGTACAAAGAGCCCAGCGCGCCTGATGTGCTGCCGCCGCCCGACGCTATAGCGGTCGCACCAGCGACGTTCAACACGATCAACAAGTGGGCGGCTGGGATCAGCGACACCCTCGCGCTCGGCCTGCTCACTGAGGCCATTGGCAAACGGCTACCGGTGGTCGCGTTGCCGTTCACTAACCGCCTGCACGCTGCCCACCCGGCGTTCGACGAAAACATCGGGCGGCTGCGGTCTTGGGGAGTGAGGGTCCTATACGGCCCAGAGGTATACCCGCTGCATGATCCCGGCACAGGCAGCGAACACCTTGATGCCTATCCGTGGGCTCTTGTGCTGGATGAGCTTGATCGATAACTTGCGCACGGGCTCCCCCGTGATCTCGTGCGTAGGTAGCTACGCCTCGCACGTTCTGCTTGCCCTTCTTCGATGGCTGTGGGTTCTGCGTGTGGCTTGTTGTTTCCCCGGTTGTTCGCTGCCCGCTGCGCCATAGCTGCGCCGCGTGGAGCGCTGGCACCCCGATTTTGACGTTGGTCTTGATCTTTGTTTTCGTTTGGTGTTGAGCCGGAGCCGCGCCTGGGCAGGGAAACGCCTCCCCTTGCTGAGGAACCCCAGTCCCTTTCGTGGGGCATGCTGTTGACAGTCATGCGATAACGGCGTCGGTACCCTCCGCTGTTGCTCGAGCCAACACCGGTGGCCCTCCGCTGATGGCTGCCGCCGGGGCCCGCATCGCACGTCCTTGCCGAGATCGGCGATGACTTGGCCGCCGGTACCAGGACTCAGCGCCGGATGTGGGCGCGTCAGGGAATGTCACGCACGAACGCGCGCAGACCGAACCCGATTGGCTCAAACGCCGTCATGGCCGCGCCGAGGCATCCGGCTTCGTCGCCAAGCTCGCTCACGGCTAGCCGGGGCAGGCGCTGAAAAGTGAGCTGGCTGCCCAGTTCGCGGCGCAACGGGTCAGTCAGGGCGGCTCCCGCCTGCGCGAGCCCACCACCCAGCACGACAAGCTCGGGGTCGAGCATGTTCTGGGACCAGGCCAGCACGGTGGCGAGCGCTCGGACGGCGTCGCCCCAGACCTCCCTGGCACAAGCCTCTCCGCCCGCCGACCGGCGGATGACTTCGGCGGCATCGACCAGCAAGGCACCACCTCCGCCTGATCGCTCCATGTAGCGGCCGGCCACCGCGGCCGCGGACGCCACGGTCTCCAGGCAGCCGCGGGCACCGCACCTGCAGGCAGCCCCGCCCGGGGCCACGATCACGTGCCCGAACTCGCCTCCCAGCGCATGCGCGCCGGAGTATGGGCGGCCATCCAGCACAAGCGCGCCCGCGATACCCGTCCCGATCTGCAACAACAGGAAATCCCTCGATCCACGGGCGGCGCCGAGCCGCGCCTCGGCGAGGCCCGCGGCGCGCACATCGTTGCGGACCGTCACCGGCACACCGAGACGCTGGCTGAGCAGCTCGCCAAGCGGGGCCTCCTGCCAGCCAATGTTGGCGGCGAAGCGCGCCACGCCTGCTGTCTCATCCACTACTCCGGGGACCGCGAGTCCGAGCGCCGACGGCGGGAGGCCAGTCTGACCTGCGATCCCGTCGGCCAGGTCCGCGCAGAAGGCCTCGATCCTCGCGATAACCGCCTTGCTGCCCTCTTGGGCCGCAGTCGGCGTCCGCGCGCGGAGCACGGCGTGTCCGTCGTTACGGACCGCGAGCGCCTTGATCATCGTGCCACCGACGTCGACACCCAGGACTACCGAAGCTGCGCGGCCTGCCCCGCCGATCTGATCGGAGGCCGAACCGGCTGTATCTGCCCGCTCGTCAGCCATGCGGCAATCATGACGCTAGCGCGTCACTTCCACGCTCACCGGCCGTCCATCGCTCCACGCTCACCCGCCAGCGCGCCACGTCCGCGCTCACCGCCGGTGCGCCACTCCACGCTCACCCGCTCGCGCGCCACGTCCACGCTCACCCATTTGGCCAGAACGTTGCGCACATCTGATCTTTTAAGTTTATTCGATGTACGTATTTGTGCGAACTAGTGCATAGTCCCGTCATACTGCGCGCCTTGTCAAGCCGACCACGACAGGGGGCTACCTGATGCTCCCGGCGGTAAGCCCGCTGACCAAGTAGCGCTCAATGGCGGCGAACAAGATCACGACTGGCACGATGCCGATGATCGACACAACGAAGAGATACTGGTATTGCGTCTGGTAGAGGCCGACAAAGGCGTTGATCCCGACGGTAAGGGTCTCACGGTTCGTGGTCGGGTCATTAAAGATCGTCTCCGCCACCACGAACTCGTTCCACACCTGGATGAAGGTGAAGATGACCGCGGTCACTATCCCCGGCTTGGCGAGTGGAAGCACGACCCTGACCATCGTGCGGAGCCTCCCGGCGCCGTCCACCATCGCAGCATCCTCGATCTCTTTCGGAATGCTGGCCAAATAGCCGTTCATGATCCAGATCGAGAACGCGAGGTTGAATCCCGCGTTCACGAGGATGATCGCCCAATAGCTGTTGATCGCCCCGAAGGGTGCGCCACCGTTACGGAGCAGGTTGTCGGCAATGTCGACCTCCCGGTAGATGCCGACGACGAGCGCCACAGGCGCGAACATCTGGGTGATCAGAACCGTGTACAAGAACGCCTGGCGACCGCGAAAGTTGTGCCTGGCAGTGAAGTACGCCGCCGGTAGCGAGACGAGCAACACGATCGCCGTCGCCACCGCCGCGATGACGAGGCTGTTGACCAGGTAGGCGGCTAGCGGGATCTTGCTCCAGACGCTGGCGAAATTGCCCCATTCCCAGTTAGACGGCAGGTAGAGAGCCGGGCTGCGGAAAAGATCATGGTTGGACTTCAGCGAGGAAGTCAGCATGACAGCGTAGGGGGCAAGGAAGAACGCCGCGACGATGAGCCCGACGGTGGGCATGGCCACTCGCCGGCTCGGTCGCCATGCGCTTCGAGCCACCCCGGCCGCCGCAGCTGCCGTTCGGGCCATCGGGGTGAGCGCCGCCGAGATGGCGCGCGCAAGGGCCGCAAGCCTGCTGGCCGCCGCCTCGCGTGGCTTCGCCAGCAACCGCTGGCGCGCCGAGCCCGCCGCGAGCGCGCTCTCACCCGTCCGCGTCCAGCGGACCCTGCGCATATAGAGACTGACAATGACGATCAGGAAAAACACGTTCAGCACAGCGAGAGCCGCCGCCTCGCCCACATCGAGCCGATAGGTGAAGGCGATCTTGTACATGAAGGTGATCGTCGTGTCCGTGTTGTCCCCTGGGAGCTTGCCGGTGATCACCCAGATGATGGGGAAGGAGTTGAACACGTAGATCGTGTTGAGCACGACCGACACCAAGAGGGCTGGCTTGAGCAAGGGGAATGTGACCTTGCTGTAGATCTGCCACGGTCCGCCGCCGTCCACGCGAGCCGCGTCGTACAGTTCGCCCGGGATGGCCTGCAGTCCAGCCAGCAGAACATAGGTGCTGAATGGGATCGAAACGATGATGCCGACGATGATCAGGGACCAAAACGCTGTGGCGTTGTTCTTGTACCATTCGACCGGCGTGTGAATGATCCCCAAGTCGAGCAACACCCGGTTGAGCATCCCGTAGCTGCCCTCGAAGATGTAGCGCCAGACCGTGCTTGTCATGACCAGGGACGCTGCCCAGGGAACGATGAGCGCCCAGCGCACAACTCGCCTGCCAGGAAAGCGCTTGTTGAGGAACTGCGCCAGCGCAAGCGACACCAGGATCGTCACGGCGACCACAAGAAGCACCCACAGCACTGTGTTAACCGCGACATGGCCAAGCGCTGACTCGGCGAACAGGTGCCGGTAATTCGCAAGCCCCGCTGAGCCCTCGGTGAGCCCGATTGAGTTCACCTTCTCAACCGAGGTGCGCACCATCTCGATCGCTGGATAAACGATGATCACCGCGATGAGCAGCAGACTCGGCCCAGTCCACCACAACGGTGCGTACCGGCCCAGCGCTCGCAACGGCCCGCGGCCGCGCCGCGGCCGGGGCTCCTGCTGGCCGGCCAGCCCGGGCAACTCCGAGCCTGCGGTGACGGCGGAACCCTTGGTCATATCCTCGCCTGTGCCCGAGTGCCTACGTGCCCGCCCCTCCGGCGATCACAGCGTGGCGGGCGCCGTGGGGTCCGCGCCCGCCACGCGATGTGCCGTCATCCTGACGATTGCGCGATCTGCTGGAGCGAAGAAAGCACCTTGCTGGGGTTGGCGCCTGGATCCATCGCCGTCCCAAGTTGGCTCTGCACCGCGCTTTGAACCTTGTTCCAGCTTGACTGGGTCGAAGGGTAGAACTTCGCCTTCGGCAGCAACGCGATCCCGGGGCCCGCCACCGGGTCGGAGGCCATGGCCGCGCTCGTCGAGCGCGTCGCTGGCAGAAAACCCTCGTCCTTGACGAACTTCAGGTAATTGCTCTTCTGGTAGACAAAGTCGAGGAATTTTTTCACCATCGCCGTGTTGCCTGGCCGGTTGAACGCCATCAGAACATCCTGCACGCCGAGCGTGAACTCCGGGATGCTTGCATTGGCCCGTGGCCATGGCGCCGATGCCCACTGCACGCCTGATCCCTTCATGGAACTGGTCTCAAACGTGCCAAGGGGCATGATCTCGGTCATCGCCACATGACCCTGGCCAAACGCCGCCCAGCAGCCGTCGGTCCTGTTGGTCTTTCCTGGCTCGGGCTCGGTGACCTTATCGGTGTTCGCCAGCGCGCGCAGGAATTGCAGCGCCTTGGTATTCTGCGGGCTGTTGATCGCCCATTGGCCGCCCGGCGTCGTCCAGCCGCCACCGTTTGACCACATCCAAAGCGACCATTCGGCTTGGGACTCCTCCGCGCCCAGCGGCAAGCAGTACCCGGTATAGCCGGCCTTCTTGGCCTTCAGCGCGTCAGCCGTGAACTGAGACCACGTCGACGGCGGAGAAGCGATATGGGCCTTGGCGAATGCCTGCTTGTTGTAGCCCAGCGCTCGCACGCTCGCGATCCACGGAATGCCGTATTGCTTGCCCTTGACGGTATCGCTCTGCACGAACGAGGGGACGAAGTCCGATAGCACAGAGGGAGACAGAACCTGCTGCGCCGGGCGGAGCAGGCCGGCGCTTGCGAAGGTGCTGTAGGCGTTGAAGTTGAGCACGTCAGGGTAGGACCTCGTCTGGATCATCGTGGGAACCTGCTGCAGCAGTGTGTTCCAATCGATGACGCGCAGGTTGACATGAATCTTCGGGTTCTGCTTCTTAAAACGGCTCACCAGGTCCGTCCAGTATGGCTGGCTCTGGCTGCTGTATTGGGCCATCACAACACTGATCGTTCCGCTGGCGCTCGAGCCGCTGCTCGCGCTGCCGCCGCAAGCCGCGGTCGCGACCATGACAATGGCAGCGGTGCCGACCGCCGCCACGCCCCTACGTCTCGTTAACCTCAAGGGGACCTCCTCTTGTAGGGCGTGTATCGTAGCCAGTTCGGTAGCCCTCCCGCTGCGGGATGCGCGCCGGCGCGCTGCCGCGAGGGATCAGGGCCGATAGAAAGAGCCACACAAGGCCGCCGCGCCGCAGTCCCGGGGACACGGACAGGGCGAGCGGCCATGCCAACTCTCCCTGCTTACTGTTGATCAATAATGGTCATCCTCGCGCTGTTTCGCACACAAGTCAACGGTGATCAGTACGTGATTGGAGCTTCGTACCCCCGGCTTCTCACGCGATCTGCGCCGCGGTGAGCGCTCTAGCGCCGGGCGCCTGGCTGCTCTCGTGGCACCGTGGCGTGAGCGAGGTAGAGCTGAGCGAACGACAGGTAGCGCTCACCGATCAGCCTGGCCGCGGCCTGTCTGTCTGCGCGCCCAGCGAGCCATGCCTCCAGCGGCCCGGACCAGATGGTCCGCCCGATGGCGAACCCGCCGAAACCATCGACTGGCGCGGCAAGCGTGAGCCAGCGACGGACGGCGGCGGCGTCCTCCCCACGGCCCAGCACCAGACAGCGCGTCCGCGCAGTCCGCCCCGCTGCCCGGGCGAGCTCCTCGCATGCTGCCGTGCTCGCCTGACCTTCGATCTTCCAGTAGCGCGGAACAAGGCCGACCGCCAGGAGTTCCCGCATCGCCCGCGCGGTGAGCGCTGGCCGCATCTCGCGGTCGAACCGCTCGCGGTCACCTCCGATCCCGGCAAGCTGATCGGCCAGTGGGGGCACAAGCAGCTCAAGCATCAGCGGACGACCGCTACCGTCGAGCCAGCGAGCCAGTTCCGCCAGCCGTTCCCGGCTGTGGCCGTTGCGCCGCTTGTCACCTTCGACGTTGTAGCGCACCAAGGCCTTGACGATGTCGGCGCCGCTGCCTTCGATGTGCTCGCCGAAACGATCACGATATTCAAAGCTGAACTCGGGCTGCCCGCTTCGCTCAACGGCAACCGCCGTGACGATTCCGTGCTCCCGCGCCCGCCCCATCGCCGCCGCGCCGTATTCCTCGTCCGCCAACAACACCGCCTGTTTCGCCGGCATCCCGGCGCCGATCGCATGCAGCAAGCCGTCGAGGACAACCTCCTTGGCCGCGCGGAGCGCGGCGGTATCGGCCGGCGGCCTTCCTGTGACCGCGCGGTACCACTTTCGCAATGAGTTCCTGTGATCGATCGCCAAGACGAAGGCGAGGCCCGTCACGGCCGCGCTCATTTCGATGTGCTCATTCGCCGTCAGCCGAGCGCGCCGGCCAGGTCATCAAGCAGGTCGCTGCAGGTCTCGATGCCAACGGAGAGGCGAACCAGGTCTGCGGGGACCTCGAGCGGCGAACCTGCCACGGACGCGTGTGTCATCCGGGCTGGATGTTCGATCAGTGACTCGACACCGCCAAGCGACTCGCCAAGCGTGAACAGTTCGGTGCGCTCGCACAGCGCAACCGCGGCATCCTCGCCGTCGCGCAACCGCAGTGACACGATTCCGCCGAACCCGCGCATCTGCTTTGCCGCTACCTCATGGCCCAGATGGGATGGCAGACCCGGGTACAGCACGCATGCGACAGCGGGGTGAACGTCGAGCGCGGTCGCGATCCTGGCTGCGTTCGCACAGTGCGCGTCCATCCGCACGGCGAGTGTCCTTATCCCGCGCAACGTCAGCCATGCGTCGAACGGTCCCGCCACTGCGCCGATCGCGTTCTGATAGAACGCGAGTTCCTCGCCGAGCGCGGCGTCGGCTACCACAAGCGCCCCGCCGATCACGTCGGAGTGCCCCCCCAGGTACTTGGTCGTGGAATGCACCACGACATCGGCACCAAGGGTCAGCGGACGCTGTAGGTACGGCGACGCGAACGTATTATCCACAACAAGCAACGCTCCCGCGTCATGTGCCAGACGCGCGATCGCAGCGATGTCGGCGATCCCAAGCAGCGGGTTGGTCGGCGTCTCGACCCACACCAGCCGCGTCGGCGCGGCGTCAAGAGCGTCCTTAACGGCTGCCGCGTCGGTGATCCGTGCGGGGACGTGGCGCAAGCCCCAGCGGTCCAGAACCTTCGCGAAGAGCCGGTACGTTCCGCCGTAGGCGTCGTCAGGGATGAGCACCCGGTCGCCCGGGGAGCATGCCGCGCGCAGCAGACAGTCTTCTGCGGCCATGCCGGAGGCGAACGCGAGCCCGCGCGTGCCCCCCTCAAGGGCGGCGAGGCATTCCTCAAGCGCGCCGCGAGTTGGGTTCGCGGTCCTCGAATACTCATAGCCGCCGCGCAGCCCGCCAACACCGTCCTGTTTGTAGGTCGAGACCTGGTAGATGGGCGGCACCACCGCGCCGGTGATCGGATCAGGGTCCTGGCCGGCGTGGATCGCCAGCGTTTGGAACCCGTGATCGCCTGGCACGCGCGCCGACCGCGCGGGCCCGCCGGAGCTGCCTGCGGGTCCCGCGTCACGTCCAGCGTGCGCGGGAGTCATGAGCCGTCACCAACGAGAAACGCGAGCATGTCCTGGCGGGTGAGCATGCCGACCGGCTTTCCGTCGACCAGCACCACGGCGGCGCCCGCCTTTTCCAGCGCCTCGACCGCGCGGCTCACCGGTTCGCCGGACCCGATCATCGGCAAGGGCTCGGACATGTGTCTGTCCACCGGGTCTGCCGACCGGGCACGGCCGGACAGCAGCGCGTCGAGCAAATCCCGCTCCACGATCGAGCCGACCACCTCGGCCGCCATGACGGGGGGCTCGACCTTCATGACCGGGAGCTGTGACACGTCGTACTCGCGAAGGATCTCGATGGCGGTGCCGACAGTCTCGTTTGGGTGGGCATGCACGAACTCCGGAAGAGACGGGCCCTTTCGAGCGAGCACATCTGCGACCCGGGCCTCAGCCGTCTCCGTCTGCAGGAAGCCGTAATCGGCCATCCAGTCGTCATTGAATATCTTCGACAGATAGCCGCGGCCACCGTCAGGCAACAGCGTGACGATCACAGCGCCGGCACTTGCCTGCGCGGCAACGCGTAGCGCCGCGACGACGGCAAGCCCGGCCGAACCGCCCACGAGAAGCGCTTCCTCCCGAGCGAGCCGCCGGGTCATGCCGAAGGACTCCTTATCGCTCACCGCGATGACCCGGTCGCACACGGAGGGGTCGTAGGTCGCCGGCCAGATGTCCTCGCCCACGCCCTCAACCAGGTACGGCCGACCCGTGCCACCGGAATACACCGAACCCTCGGGATCGGCGCCGATCACCTGGACCCGTCCGCCCGACACCTCCTTGAGGTAACGCCCCGTCCCCGTGATCGTGCCGCCGGTCCCGATGCCGGCCACGAAATGGGTAACTCTGCCGTCGGTCTGCGCCCAGACCTCGGGACCCGTGGTCTGGTAGTGCGACGCCGGGTTCGCCGGGTTCGTGTACTGATCTGGCTTCCATGCGCCGGTGATATCGGTGACCAGACGATCCGAGACGCTGTAGTAGGAGTCCGGATGATCCGGCGCGACCGTAGTCGGGCAAACCACAACCTCGGCGCCGAAGGCGCGGAGAACCGCGATCTTGTCATGGCCGACCTTGTCCGGGCATACGAACACGCAGCGATAGCCCTTCTCAGCGGCAACGATGGCGAGGCCAACGCCTGTATTGCCTGAGGTCGGCTCCACGATGGTGCCACCGGGGCGCAGCGCGCCTGACGCCTCTGCTTCCTGCACCATCTGCAGCGCGATCCTGTCCTTCACCGAACCGCCCGGGTTGACGTACTCCACCTTGGCAAGCACGTCAGCGGCGATGTCCCTGGTCACCTTTTTCAGCCGGACGAGCGGGGTGTTGCCAACGAGTTCGGCGAGCGAGTCATAAACCTGCATGTGCATCGCCCCTGTCAGGACCGGCTTGTGATGAGAAGGCGCGAAGGACCGCGTGACGACGCGACCCCTCGGTTCGACGGTATCGGACGCCCGCATCCCCACGCTGTGATCATGCCACTTCACTCGTCGTCCGGGCTCGCACGATGGGTTACCGTTGAGTAATCCACCAGCTTGACGGGAGATGCGCACCATGCCCGAGGCAGTCGTAGTCGCCACTGCTCGCTCCCCCATCGGCCGCGCGCTCAAGGGAAGCCTCAGGGAGATCAGGCCCGATGACCTGGCCGTTCAGGTAGTTCGCGCGGTCCTGGACAAGGTGCCGCAGCTTGACCCGGCCGAGATCGAGGACCTCATGGTTGGTTGCGGCCAGCCGGGTGGGGAACAGGGTTTCAACATCGCGCGGGTGATGGCGATCCTACTCGGCCACGACCACCTGCCCGGCACCACGGTGAACCGGTACTGCTCATCCTCGCTGCAGACGACCCGGATGGCGTTCCACGCCATCAAGAGCGGCGAAGGCGACGCGTTCATATCGGCCGGCGTCGAGTGCGTCAGCCGATACGCCTCCGGCAGCAGCGACTTTTGGCCCAACACGCACAACCCGCGGTTCGCCGATGCGCTTGCGCGCACCGCCAGAAAGGCGGAAGGCGGGCCGGGCCAGTCCGCGGGCAGCGGCCCGGGCTGGACGGACCCGCGCCAGGAAGGCGCGCTCCCAGATGTCTATATCGCCATGGGCCAGACCGCAGAAAACGTGGCCGCGCTGCGCGGAGTTACCCGCGCGCAACAGGACGAGTTCGGGGTGCGGTCGCAGAACCTGGCAGAGAAGGCGATCGCGGATGGGTTCTGGCAGCGCGAGATCACCCCGGTGACCATGCCAGACGGCACCGTTGTCGCCAAGGACGACGGCCCACGGCCAGGTGCGACGATCGAGAAGGTCGCGGCGCTGCAGCCGGTGTTCCGGCCGAACGGTACGGTGACCGCGGGCAACTGCTGCCCGCTCAACGACGGCGCTGCCGCAGTGATCGTGATGAGTGATACGAAGGCGGCCGAATTGGGCATCCAGCCGCTCGCCCGCATCGTGTCCTCCGGCGTGTCCGCGCTGTCGCCGGAGATCATGGGTCTCGGGCCGGTCGAGGCATCGAGGCGCGCTCTCGCGAGGGCCGGTATGACGGTCGGTGACATTGACCTGGTGGAGATCAATGAGGCATTCGCCGCTCAGGTCATCCCGAGCTACACCGACCTAGGCGTCGACCTGGACAAGCTCAACGTGAACGGCGGGGCGATCGCCGTCGGCCATCCGTTTGGCATGACGGGCGCCCGCATCACCACGACGCTGATCAACGGCCTCCAATTCCACGACAAGGCGATTGGCCTGGAAACCATGTGCGTCGGCGGCGGCCAGGGGATGGCAATGATCTTTGAAAGGCTGAGCTGACGCCGGATAAGGGGTCACGGAGCCACGAGCCGACCTGGGCGGCGGCTACGGCGCTGACCTGCGCGGCGTTCTCGGCACCGCAACCTCAACGCCACCTGCACAGCACGTTCGATCTGACCGAAAGCTGGGGGCAAGGACTTGTAATGGGCCAACGGCTGGTGCACGCTCGCACAAAGAGGAGCTCACCCTGGAGGTGCCAATTGTCTCTGAATCACTCGACGGAGATGCATAAGAACCTGATCGCTCGCATCCCCGGCGTCACAGGACGTGACCTACCTGAGTGGTTCAGGAGCATCGAGTCCGGCCCTGCGTTCCTCCGCTGTGAGGAACGCGCCCATTGGCTGGCTGACGAACACGGCCTAACGCATGGCTATGCGAGCGCGATAGTTCACGAGTACGAGCTGCGGCGGCGCACCCGCCTCTACAGCGGTTGAGGTGGATCTAGACCGCGCCCGCGAGTTCCTGCGGACCCACCACCGCACGATACTTGCCACGGTTCGTGCCGATGGCAGGCCGCAGCTGTCGCCAGTGCTCGCCGCGGTTGACGCGGAAGGCAGGGCGCTGATCAGTAGCCGCGAGGCGGCTGTCAAGACTCGTAACCTGCGACGCGACAACCGCGCATCGCTGTGTGTGTTCAGCGACAGCTTCTTCGGTGACTGGGTTCAGGTGGACGGGACCGCCGAAGTGGTCTCGTTGCCAGCCGCCATGGAGCTTCTCGTGGGCTATTACCGCACCATCGCCGGTGAGCACCCGGACTGGGCCGACTACCGTGCGGCCATGGAGCGCGACAAGCGCGTGATCATCCGCGTGACGATCACCCGTGCGGGCCCCGACGTAAGCGGCTGACTCGCACGTCCCGCATCGGGGGCCGCGGTGTCGCCCCCGGGCCGACACCGCGGGCAACGGCGCAGTAGGCCAAAGGCCGACAAGCAGCAAGGCCCGCTCGTGCCCCCGGTCGGAATCGAACCGACACTGGGGACCCTTTTAGGGGGCCAGCCTCTTCCCTTGGGCTACGGGGGCGAGGAAATAGTACCTCGCGCCGGCACCTGTCACCCTTACCCGATTGAATAGGGTTCGCACTTTTTTGTGTAAAGGGCCATTATTCAATGCGGCTGATGATCCTCAACTGGCCTGACGTGCCTGGTTGGCTGCGGCAAGTGCCTGCTCAAACTCTTCCCTGGGCCGTTCCACCGTACCCAGCGACACGATCTCGCGCGGGAAGAGCAGAGCGAGCGTCCAGTCGGCCACGACCCGAACCTTCCTGTTCAGGGTTGGCACGCGAGCCAGATGATAGGTCCGGTGCAGGAACCATGCGGGCCAGCCGGTGAGCTTGACGCCATAGACCGACGCGACGCCCCGGTGCAGGCCCAGGCTCGCGACCGAACCCGCGTACGCATGCCGATACGGCTCGAGCGGCTTACCGCGCAGGTGCGCGCGGATGTTGAGGGCGAGCCGCCGCGCTTGGCGGAGCGCGTGCTGAGCGTTGGGCGCACACATCGTTGCTGCTCCGCCGTCCGGCGCAGTGAGATCTGGGATCGCAGCACAATCCCCGGCGGTGAACACGCCCCGTGTACCGGGCACGGTCAACTCGGCTGTCGCCCTGAGCCGCCCACTGGAATCCAGGGGTAGATCACTGTTGATCAGCATGGGATTCGGCTTCACTCCCGCTGTCCACACCAGAGTGCTCGCGTCCACTTCAGTGCCGTCGTCCAACACGATCCGGCCGTCCACGGCGGAAGCCAAACGGGTGCTGAGCCGAACGTCGATGCCCCGCGTGCGCAGCTCGTCGATGGCGCGGCGGCCCATCTCTGGACCGACCTCGGGAAGGATGCGGTCTGTCGCTTCTACCAGCATCCATCGCATGTCTGCTGGCGCGAGACCGGGGTAATAGCGGCAGGCGCCCCGCGCCATGTCCTCCAGTTCGGCGAGCGCCTCCACACCGGCAAAGCCCGCGCCGACGAAGACAAAGGCAAGGGCCTTGCGGCGGACCTTAAGATCTTGTGTCGATGCCGCGATATCGAGCTGTGTAAGTACATGATTGCGCAGGTATATCGCCTCACCGACGGTTTTGAATCCGATTCCGTGATCTGCTAGTCCGTCGATCTGAAGTGTTCTTGAGATCGATCCTGGTGCGACAACGATGAGGTCGTAACCGATCCTGCGCACGTCGCCCACGAGCGGCCGGAAGTCCACATAGCGACCGGCATGTGAGATGGCCGTGACGCTTCCGTTCAGAACCTGGACGCCGCGAAGCACCTGGCGCAGCGGCGCCACGACGTGGCGTTCCGCGAGGTTCCCCGCCGCCGCCTCCGGCAGGAACGGCTGGTAGGTCATGTACGACTTCGGGTCAATGACGCAGACATCCGCCTCGTTCCTGCGCAGCTTGCGCCGCAGGTGGAGCGCGGTGTACATGCCGACATAGCCACCGCCGACGATCACTATCCGAGGCACGCGCGACGTGCGGCCAGTAGCCGGTCGAAGGCCCCGGCGGGTTTGGGTCATTGCCTGTTGTCCTTCCGTTGCGCCTGTCCACAGTGCTCAACAGACGTAGATCGTGAAAAATTTCACAAGCTCTGCGCAGCGGCTCCGTCGGCCCGGCGGAAGAGAAGCGGGGCCATCGATCGTGCCGGATACGCGGGCCGGGGGCCGATGAACCTCCGCGGCAGCGGGTACCACGGGCGGCGACGCTCGGAACAGCCGGAGCTAGCCGAAGGCCACGTGCCGCGCCCGCATGAAAACGGCGTCGAGCATGGCGTGGGTGACCCGCCCGGTGAAGGTGTTCTGCTGGCTCGGGTGGTAACAGCCGATCAGCAGCACAGAGCGGCCGGATGCGCCGAGATGGAGATCCTCCTCGCGCCCGTGCCCGAACCGCGGCCGTGGCCTTGGCACCACGAAACCTGCGGCCCCAAGGGCCGGCCATGACGCCTGCCAGGCAAAGCCGCCGAGTACCACGACCACGCGCAGGCCGCCAGCCACCTGCGCCAGCTCCGCGGTGAGCCACGGCGCGCAGGTGTCACGCTCGTCCGGGGATGGCCGGTTCGCGGGCGGAGCGCACCGGACCACAGCGGCGATCCGTGTGCCGCGCAAACGCTGACCATCGCCTGCCGTGACGCTGTCTGGGCGGGCAGCGAGCCCGCACCTGTGCAGCGAACTGAAAAGCCAGTCACCGCTGCGGTCGCCGGTGAAGATCCGGCCGGTGCGGTTTCCGCCATGGGCGGCCGGCGCCAGCCCGATGATCAGCACACGCGGCCGTTGGTCACCCCAGCCAGGCACCGGCCGACCCCAGTACGGTTCCGCCTGGTAGGAGCGGCGCTTGACCGCCGCGGCCTGCTCACGCCATGCGACCAGGCGGGGGCAGGCTCGGCAGACGGACTGCCGCGCGGCGAGTTCGGCGATCGTCTGCGCTCCGGACGCGAGTTCGCCAACCTCCGCCGCCGTCCTGGCGACCGGCGTGTCGGGTGTGGCCGGGTCCTCGGGCCAGCCGCTACCCGGGGGAACGACCGTCACCGTAACGGCCCGGCGTCGGTGGTCGCGACGAGGCCGCGCAATCCCGCTGCGATGCCAGCGACCACGCGATGCCGTCCAGGATGTCGTGCTCGCTTGCCAGCACCTGAGGAAACCCGAACCGGGTCATCACGCGCTCGAGAATCAGCGCTCCCCCGCCGATCACGTCGACCCGGCCCGGATGCATGACACCGATCATGGCGCGCTGCGCGTGGCTGCTGCGAAGCAGGTGCTCGGCGACCGCGTGAACCTGATGTGCGGAGACCTGCGCGTGGTGTAGGCGCGACGGCTGGTATGAGGGCAGGCCGAGCGCGATACCCGCGACGGTGGTCACAGACCCGGCGAGCCCGACCAGTCTCGCCGCGCCGGCCGCCGGCATCGTGACCGCCACGGCCTCGAGCGCGGCGTCGATGTCGCTCGTGGCGGCCATGATCTCGGCAACGGTCGGCGGATCACCGTGCAGATGGCGCTCGGTCATGCGGACGCAACCAATATCGAAGGAAGCGGACGCGGTGATCGGGCCGCCAGGCGCGCCGAGCACGAACTCCGTTGATCCGCCACCAATATCAACCACGAGGTGGGGGCAGGTCCGCGCCAACTCCGCAGTGGCGCCGACGAACGACAGCGCCGCCTCCTCGTCCCCGCTGATCACCTCGGGGTCGATGCCAAGAATCGCACGCACGCCCGTGCTGAAGTCGTCCGCATTCTGCGCGTCACGAGTCGCGCTCGTCGCCACCATTCGTACGGCAACAGCCCCGGCCGCCGTGATGGTCTCGGCGTAGCGACGCAGCACCTCGAATGTCCTGGCAAGCGCTTGAGGCGCAAGCCGGCCGGTGCGGTCCACGCCCTGGCCGAGCCGGACGATCTCCATCTGCCTCGCCACATCGTCCAGCCGACCGCCAGGACCGCCGCCACGCGCGCCGGACGCGGGCTCCACGTCGGCCACCAGCAACCGGAGCGAGTTGGTGCCGCAGTCCACGGCCGCGACCCTTGTCATGATCTCTCCGCGCTGTCGTCCGCTCGGACCGTCAGGCACGGCCCGTCCCGCCACCACTCGCCCACCGCTGCCAGCGCCTCCCGCCCGAACGGGTTGATTCCAGGCGCGGCGAGTTCGTGCGCGGTGAGGGCGTGCAGGCACTTGACCCGTTCGGGCATTCCGCCCGCGCTCTGCGTGCCGGCCGGCAACGGCGCCACGCCCGCGGCGTGTGCGGCGGCGGCGCGCCTTTCGACATAGTCACGGTGCGCCGCTTGGTATGCGCTGCGCAGCGCGACGTCGGCGGCCAGACGGGCGGTCATCTGCTTCATCGCACCGCCTGCCTCAAGCGCGCCCACAGCGGCGACCGCCTTGGGGCAGGTCAGGTAGTACAGGGTGGGGAACGGTGCGCCATCGTCCAGGCGCGGACGGGTCTCGATCACGCAGGGCAAGCCACAGGGACAGCGGAACGCCACCGCGCGCACGCCGCGGGGCTCGCGGCCGAGCTGCTTCGCGATCACGCTGATGTCCTGGTCGGTGACGCTCATCGCACCCGGTCGCGGGCCGGCCCGTGGTCGGCTTGGCGCACCGATTCCCACAGGGTCACATACCAGGCGCCGCGCCGTGCCTTGGGCGGGTGCGGCAGTCCGCTGCCCGGATGGCCATTGATGATCACGTAACAGGTCTCATCGGGCATGCACATGTTCAGCCTGGCCTTGGCCTGGTCCTCGATGTAGCGGGGGTCGGTGAGGCGCCGCCGCTCCGCCAGGAGCCTTCGCACCTGCGCCTGTTCCGCCGTGTGCTGCGCCTCGAGTTGACTGATCTGGCGGCGCTGCGCGACGTACTCGCGGACCGGGTAGGCGAGGCTCAGCGCGATCGCGCAAACCACCACGGCCAGAACCGCGGCGCGGCTGGTCAGCCGTGGCCTGCCCGCTGAGGCAGACCGGCGGTTCTGCGCGGCGTCGCCTTCGGAAGGGACCGGCCCACCGCCGGAGTCTGCCGTCATCAGCTGGCCACCATCGGATCTTTACCGTTTGCCTTGGGCCGTCAACCGGGCCGTCAACCCCAGACAAACCGGGGAAACGCGCTCGCGCCCGCATAGCTGGCCGCGTCATCCAGCAGTTCTTCGATGCGCAGCAGCTGGTTGTACTTCGCGACGCGTTCGGACCTAGCCGGGGCGCCGGTCTTGAGCTGGCCGCAGCCGGTCGCGACGGCGAGGTCCGCGATCGTGGTGTCCTCGGTCTCCCCTGACCGGTGGCTCATCTTGCACCGGTAGCCGCTGCGGTGCGCCAGTTCCACCGCATCGAGCGTCTCGCTGAGCGTGCCGATCTGGTTGACCTTGACAAGCAGCGCGTTCGCGACATTCTCCGCGACACCCCTGCGCAGCCGTTCGGGATTAGTAACGAACAGGTCGTCCCCGACCACCTGCACTCGGTCGCCGATCGCCGCCGTCAGCTCCTGCCAGCCCGTCCAGTCTTCCTCGGCGAGCGGGTCCTCGATCGAAACGATCGGGTAGGCATCCAGCCATTCGGTATAGACCCGCGTCATCTCCTGCGCGGAGCGTGGTGAGCCTTCAAAGACGTACGCGCCGCCCGAGTAGAACTCAGAGGCCGCGGCATCGAGCGCGAGCGTGATGTCCTCGCCGGGGGCGAATCCGGCCTTGCCGATCGCCTCGGTGATCAGCTCAAGGGCGGCCCTGTTGTTCTCGAGGTCGGGCGCGAAGCCGCCTTCGTCCCCGACGCCGGTGTTCAGCCGGTGCTGCTTGAGCACTGACTTGAGCGCGTGGTAGGTCTCCGCGCCCCAGCGAAGCGCCTCAGAGAAGGTCGGCGCTCCGGTCGGGACGATCATGAACTCCTGAACGTCGACGTTGGTGTCGGCGTGCGCCCCGCCATTGACGATGTTGAACATCGGAACCGGGAGCAGGTGGGCGTTGGGCCCGCCGAGGTAACGGAACAGCGGAAGCTCGGCCGACTCTGCGGCCGCTTTCGCGACCGCGAGGCTGACGCCGAGGATCGCGTTCGCGCCGAGCCGTGACTTGTTCGGCGTCCCATCCATGTCGATCATGGTGAAGTCGATGATCCGCTGGTCGTCCGCGTCGTGGCCGACAAGCTGTGGCTGGATCGTCTCGAGCACGGTGGCGATCGCGCCCTGAACGCCCTTGCCGCCGTACTCGCTCGCGCCGTCGCGTTTCTCGACGGCCTCGAAGGCCCCCGTTGACGCGCCGCTCGGCACCGCGGCACGGCCCGCGGCGCCGTCATCGAGCATGACCTCGACCTCGATGGTTGGGTTACCCCTCGAATCGAGGATCTGTCTGGCATGGATGGCATCGATGGACGCCATGACCGCTCCTTGCTCGTGCTTGCTGGATGGCCAACATGTCCGCATTGGAGCCTAGTGGAGCACGCGCCGTGGCCGCAGTGGCCACGCCGGCCCCCGCCTGGCCCCGCTTGGCCTCGCTGGGCCTCGCTGGGCCGCGCTGGGTGTGGACCCGGCCGAAGACTCAACCCGAGGGTTGGCCTGCCTCCCAGATGCGGAATCGATCGCTGAACCTGCGCGCTGCGGCGCGCAGCTCGAACTCAGGGTCCAGCCCTGCCGCGCGGGCCGCCGCGACAAGCGCGAACAGCGCGCCGCCCAGCTCCGCGCCAGCGTAAGCCCCGCCGGCCCCGGCACCGCCGGGCCCGGTGCCGCCGGGCCCGCCCCCGGCGCCGTCCAGGTCGGTGAGCTCGCGCGGCGCCCCGGCCGACGCGGCGCGGCCCTGCAGTTCGGCGGCGAGCGAGAGGGCTGGCTGGCCGAACGGTATGCCGTCGAGCGCCGATCCCCTGCGGCCCTGCTTCTGCTCCCGTTCGGCTGCCTTGATCGCCGTCCAGTTGGCCTTCACCTCGTCGGCGCCGGAGACCTGGACGTCACCAAAGACGTGCGGATGCCGGCGCACCAGTTTGGCCACGATGGCATCGCAGACGTCATCGATGGTGAACCCGGTGCCATCGGCGCGCTCGGCGGCGATCCGGGCGTGAAAGACCACCTGGAGGAGCACATCGCCGAGTTCGTCCCGCAGCGCGTGGCTGTCTCCGGTCTCCAGCGCCTCGAGTGTCTCGTAGGACTCCTCGATCAGGTAGCGCGCCAGCGAGCGGTGCGTCTGCTTGGCGTCCCACGGACAGCCCGTTCGGAGCGCGTCCATGGTGGCGACAAGGTCAAGCATCCGGCTCCCCGGCAGGTCGTGACAGCCCTGCAGCACAGTGGCGCGCGACCCGCCGATCGCCGCCAGCAGGTCGTCCTCGCCCGAGTGGGCGGCGAGCCAGACGACAGGAGCCGCGGCGGTGTCCGCGAGCCTGATCAGCCGCCCAGCACGCGCGGCCGCGGGCTCGGCGGGAACGACCTCGACGGCAACCCCCGCGTGGCCGAGCTCGGCGATTTGCGGATGACTGGCCGACCCGGCCAGCACAGCGACGGCCGCGCGCAAGGTCTGCCAGGCCGGCCAGGTCAGCACCCCCGGCGCCACGCGCGGGCTGGTGACGAGCACGACCAGGCCGCGCCGTGGCAGCGTGCGGGCAGGCACTACGCGGCGGGCGCCGGCCTGGACAGCCGGTCCGGCGCCGCAACGACCGTGAGCTGAGCCGCATTCAGCCGCCCGAATCGCGGATTGATCTTGATTTTCAGCCGCTTGACCGCCGCGGCGACCTCCGAGCTGACCCGGGCGGCGAACCGTTGCTGTTGCGCTTGGGTCAGCGAGGACAGGTCCGTTACCCCGGTGAAGAGCATGGCCAGCCGCTCGATGGTCGCGCGGTAACGGCCGTACTGGCTGGTGAGGTTCGGCGGCAGGGCGGAAAGCAGGCCGAATTCCGCTGGGCTCACCGAGGCCCGTATCTGCCGCTCGACAGCCACGTCGGCCGCGACGAGGGCGCTCTGCGCCTGCGCGGGGGTCACCCGCACGCCGTCGTGGCGGGCAATGTCGGCGATGATGCCGAACCGAACCAGCCACATGAGCACGAGCCGGGGCATCTGGGCCGGCTTGTACTGCACCTGCGCGCGGAGCGCCGGATGCGCTTGGTACACCTTGTTCAGCGCGGCGACGTCGCTGGACAGCGTGGATGTGGAGATCCGCTGCGTGCCGATGATCGCGGCCGCGCCTAGCTGGAGCGGTGCGCACCCCGTGAGCGACACGGCCACCGCGAGAACAGCCACGGCGGCCGCGCCGCGCAAGACGGCACTCCTGATCCCGGTGCGGAACACAGCGACGTCACAACCTTTCGCGCCGGGCGCGGCCGTCACGCCGCGCCGCCCTGTCCACCCGGCGCCACGCCACCGAAGATCGACTCGACGAGCTGGCCGCACCATGCGAGCATCTCCGCATCACGGAGCGCCCGCCCGCCCACGGATGCGGTTTTCGGCGCCGGTACGAGCATCGTACGCACCTGCGGCTTGAGCACCGTCTTGGGGTACAGCCGCTGCACACGGACCTGCCGGGACTCGGGAAGCTGCACGGGGGCGAAGCGCACGTAGTTGCCTTGCAGGCGCACGTCTGTCAGCCCAACCCGGCGCGCGCGCGAGCGCAGCCTGGCCACCTCGAGCAGGTTCTCCACCGGCTCGGGCGGCCTTCCGTAGCGGTCGGTCAGCTCATCGCGCACCGCCGCGATCTCGGAGTCGGAGTCGATCGCCGCCAGCCGGGTGTATGCCTCAAGCCGCAGTCGCTCCCCGCCGATGTAGTCATGCGGGATGTGCGCGTTGACCGGCAGCTCCACCCGGACCTCGGGCCGCTCGGCGGGCCCGTCGCCCTTCAGCTCGGCGACCGCCTCGCCAATCATCCGAACGTACAGGTCGAAACCCACCCCGGCGATGTGCCCGGACTGTTCGCCGCCGAGCAAGTTGCCCGCGCCGCGGATCTCCAGGTCCTTCATGGCCACATACATGCCCGCGCCCATCTCTGTGTGCTGCGCGATCGTCGCGAGTCGCTCGTGCGCGGTCTCGGTGAGCGGCTTCTCCGGCGGGTAGAGGAAGTACGCGTAACCGCGCTCGCGGCCGCGGCCGACCCGGCCGCGCAACTGGTGCAGCTGCGACAGCCCGTAAACGTCCGCGCGGTCCACGATGAGCGTGTTCGCGTTCGGGATGTCGAGCCCGGACTCCACGATCGTGGTGGCTACAAGGACATCGAACCTGCGCTCCCAGAAGTCGACCATGATCTGTTCGAGCACGTGCTCGTTGAGCTGGCCGTGCGCGACAGCCACCCGCGCCTCGGGGACAAGCTCCGCCACCCGCGCCGCCACCTTGTCGATGCTTACCACCCGGTTGTGTACAAAGAACACCTGGCCGTCCCGCATCAGCTCGCGCCGGATCGCGGCGCCGATCTGCTTCTCGTCGTAGGGGCCGACGAAGGTGAGCACCGGGTGCCGCTCCTCGGGCGGGGTGAGGATCGTGGACATCCCACGGACGCCAGCGAGGCCCATCTCCAGTGTTCGCGGGATCGGGTTGGCGGACATCGCGATCACGTCGACCTCGGTGCGAAGCCGCTTCAGGTACTCCTTGTGCTCGACGCCGAACCGCTGCTCCTCATCGATCACGACCAGGCCCAGATCCTTGAACCTGGTGTCCGGCGAGAGCAGCCGGTGAGTCCCGATCACCACATCGGCCGAGCCCTCGGCGAGCCCGCGAAGCACGCCCGCCACCTCGCCGTCGCTCTGGAACCGCGACAACGGCTTGACCATCACGGGGAACGGGGCATAACGCTCGGAAAAGGTGGACAGGTGCTGCTGCACAAGCAGCGTGGTGGGGACGAGCACGGCCACCTGCTTGCCCTCCTGTACTGCCTTGAACGCGGCGCGCACGGCGATCTCGGTCTTGCCGTAACCAACGTCGCCGCAGATCAGCCGGTCCATCGGGAGCGGCCGCTCCATATCGCGCTTGACCTCGTCAATGGCCGCGAGCTGATCAGGCGTCTCGATGTAGGGGAACGCATCCTCAAGCTCTCGCTGCCAGGGTGTGTCGGCGGCGAAGGCATGCCCCGGAGACGCGGTCCGTGCGGAGTAGAGCCGGATCAGCTCGCCGGCGATCTGCCGAACGGCCTTGCGCGCCCGCCCCTTCGTCCGCGCCCAGTCCGCGCCGCCGAGCCGGTGCAGTGTCGGCGCCTCGCCGCCCACGTACCTGGTGACCTCGTCCAACTGGTCGGTCGGCACGTACAGTCGGTCAGGCGGCTGCCCGCGCTTACTCGGCGCGTACTCGATGACCAGGTATTCGCGGGTGGCGCCCTGCACCGTGCGGCTGGTCATCTCGAGGTAGCGGCCCACCCCGTGCTGCTCGTGCACCACGTAATCGCCCGCGCGCAGCCGCAGCGGGTCGATCCCGCCGCGCCGCCTGGTCGGCATCCGCCGCATGTCTTTGGTGCTGCCGGCCCGCTGGCCTGCCAGGTCGTCCTCGGTCAGCAACGCTGTCCGCACGGCCGGCCAGACAAAGCCGCGGGTAACCAGCCCGGTCACGACGTAGGGCACACCGGCCTCGGGCGGTTGGGCGGGATCGGGCAGGTCGGCGAGCCGGGCGCCGAGGCCGCCGTCGCGCAGCACCTCGGCGAGCCTGCGGGCGGGCCCGTGACCCTCGGTGACCAGCACGACCCGCCAGCCGTCCGCGAGCCAGCCCCGCACGTCGGACAGGACACGCCCCGTATCGCCGCGGTAGGCATGGGCCGGTTGCGCATTTATCCTGAACGGCTGCCGCG
>WNGE01000195.1_pt1 | contig 76566 bp, 74 predicted proteins | sample 5400651 | NCBI WGS metagenome assembly WNGE01 (sample SAMN13153370, study PRJNA577476) | soil metagenome | isolation source: 60 cm soil or saprolite under grassland replicate 2 | place: USA:California | collected 2016-06-15 | reverse complement strand
GGTCCGGGGGGCTCGAGTAGCGCAGCGGCAGCCCCCCGGTCGACAGAGCCTGCAGGGGGGTCCGGCGGAGGAGCGCCGGAGCCCGGATGAGCGGGCGCGTCCTCGCCCTCGACGTCGGCAGCCGGCGTCTCGGGGTGGCCATGTCGGATCCCACCAGGACGGTCGCCTCGCCGCTGGTGACGCTGGTCCGGCGCGGGCCGGTCGAGGACGCATCGGTCATCGGCAAGCTGGCCGCCGAGCACCAGGCCAGCACCCTGGTGGTCGGCCTGCCTCGCAGCCTCGGCGGTGGGGAGGGGCCGGCGGCCAGGGCCGTGCGCGCCTACCTCGAGGAGCTGCGTGCCCACCTCCCCGGGCTCCGCATCGAGCTGGCCGACGAGCGGCTGTCCACCGTCGCCGCCGAGCGCGCCCTGGTCGCCGGCGGCGTCCGCCGCGCCGACCGGCGCGCCGTGGTCGACCAGGTGGCGGCGAGCCTCTTCCTGCAGGTCTGGCTGGACGCCGCCCGCGGGCGCGAGAAGGAGAGCGGGGCATGCTGACTCGGACCGAACGGCGCGTGCATCGCCGCCGCCGCAAACGTGGAATGGCCATCTTCGTCGCCTTCACGCTGCTGACCGCGGTGGTCCTGTTCGGGGCGTTCCAGCTCGCCGGCAGGAACAAGGCGCCAGAGGCGCCGCCGGGCCAGCCGGTCAGCGTCACGGTCCTCTCCGGAGAGGGCACCCGCGAGGTCGCCGACGCGCTCGAACGCCTCGGCGTGGTCGACAGCGCCGGCCGCTTCCGCCGGGTCGCCGAGCAGCGCGGCCTCGACGCCGCCCTGCGCCCCGGCACCTACCAGCTCACCACCGGCATGAGCCCGGAGCAGGTGCTCGACATCCTGGTCAAGGGCCCGAACACCCGCTCCCTGACGATCCCTGAGGGGTTTTCGCAGCGGCAGATCGCCGACAAGCTGGCGGCCGTCGGCCACTTCGACCGCGCCGCGGTGCTCCGCGCCCTGCACGACCCCGGGCTGATCAGCCCGTACCGCCCGCGCGGCAAGCCGCTCGAGGGCCTGCTGTTCCCCCTCACCTACCGGATCGACAAGGACGACACCCCCACGACCGTGGTGCAGGCGATGCTCGACCAGCTCCAGCTCGTGCTGTCCAAGTACGACCTGGCCGGGACGCGGCCCGCCGGCCTGCGCCTCTCCCCCTACCAGCTGCTGATCGTGGCCAGCATGATCGAGGGCGAGGCCAAGGTGCCCTCCGACCGGCCCAAGATCGCCGCGGTGATCTACAACCGGCTCAAGGCCGACATCCCCCTGCAGGTCGACCCCACGGTGCAGTACGCCTGGGCGCTGCGCGGTCGGCCCAAGCCCCGCCTGAGCCTGGCCGACCTGCGTATCGGCTCGCCCTACAACACCTACAGGGTGCACGGCCTGCCGCCGACCCCGATCAACTCGCCTGGCGAGGAGTCCATCCGCGCCGCGCTGCAGCCGGCCAACGCCAACTGGCTCTACTACGTGGTGATCTCCTCCGACGGGCACCACGCCTTCACCGCCAGCTACCAGCAGTTCCTCGAGCTGAAGCGCAAAGCCAAGGGCCTAGGGGTGGCGTAGTGCCGGTCGCGGCGGTGCTCGGCTGGCCGCTGCGGCACACCCTGTCGCCACGGCTGCACCAGGCCGCCTACCGGGCGGCAGGATTGACGGGCTGGCGCTACGAGGCGCGCCCGACCAGGCCCGAGGAGCTGGCGGCGGCGCTCGAGCAGGTCCGCGCCGGCGCGCTCGTCGGGGTCAACCTCACCACGCCGCACAAGCAGGCCGCCGTCGCCCTGCTCGACCAGCTGGAAGCGCCCGCCGACGCGCTCGGCGCGGTCAACACCGTGCGCCTGGTCGAAGGGCGCCTCACCGGCGCCAACACCGACGTGAGCGGGGTGCTGTGGGCGCTCGGCAACCAGCTCGGCCTGCGCGGCCCCGACTGGGACGGGCAGGGGCCGGCGCTGCTGCTCGGCAGCGGCGGCGCCGCCCTTGCGGCCGCCTACGCCTGGGCGCGGCTCGCCGAGGCCAGGCGCCGCCACGGGCTCGGCACCTGCGCCCTCGCCGTCGTCGGGCGCGACCGCGGGCGCGCCGCGCTGGTCGCCGCCCACGCCGGCACGGACGCGACCACGCTGGCGTGGGACCGGGCCGCCGGCGCGGTCTCATCGGCGCGGATCCTCGTCCAGGCGACCGTGCTGACCGCGAGGGGCGAGGCGGTCCCGGGCGCCGACCGCCTCACCCCCGGGGTCCACGTGCTCGACTGCAACTACGGCGCGTCCGCCCAAGGCCTGGTGGAGGCCGCCAGGGCGGCCGGCGCCGCGGCTGCCGTCGACGGCCTCGGCATGCTCTGCGCCCAGGCCGCCGGCGCGGTGGTCAAGCTCGCCGGCATCCGCCCTGACCTGCGCGCCATGGCCGACGCCGTCGGCCTGGCCTGGCCCACCGCCGCCAGGCCCTGATCCATCCGGGGCTACCGCTTCGCTACTCGAGCCCCGGACCCCTTTGTCCATCCGGGGCTACCGCTTCGCTACTCGAGCCCCGGACCCCCCGCTCAAGCGGCTCGCGGGCGCTGCCGAACGTTTGAGGGACCGGCCGCGCACCGTCAACAGGGGGCACCATGCCCAATCGGGGGAGTGGCCGGCGATGAGCTTCCAGGGCACCCTCGACCTGTTCAGCATCGCCGACATCCTGCGCCTGCTGGCCGCGGGCGGGAAGGACGGGCTGCTCGGGCTGCGCCGGGAGGGCGCCTCCGGCGGGATCTGGCTCAGCGGCGGCGGCGTCGCCTGGGCCGCCACCCGTCCTGGTCCCACGCCGTTCGCCCGCCGCCTGCAAGGACTGGGCGCGGTCGAGCCCGACGCCCTCGACGCGGCGCTGCGCGAGGCCGTGGAGGGGCGCTCCCTCGCCGCGGTCCTGCTGCAGTCGGCCGCCGTGCCGGCCGAACGTCTCCACGAGATCGCCATGGAGCACCTCGTCGACGAGCTGTTCGACCTCGCCCGCTGGCCCGACGGGAGCTTCAGCTTCGAGCAGGGCGAGCGTCCACCCGAGGCGCTCGACCCCGTGGCCGCCGTGGAGGAGCTGCTCGCCGAGACGGAGCGCCGCCTGGCCGCCTGGCCGGAGATCGCCGGCAGGGTGCCGGGCCGCTCGGCGCTGCTGTCGATCCCGCCACGGTCTGCCGACGCCACCGCGGTGACCGTCGACCCCGCCGAGTGGCGCCTGCTCGCCGCCGTCGGCGGCCGCCGCACCGTCGCCTCCCTGGTGGACGAGACCGGCCAGGGTGAGTTCCAGACCTGCCAGGCCCTCGCGGCGATGGTCCAGCGCGGTCTGCTCGCCGCCGCCGAGGAGGCCGAGCCCGAGGCGGCCGAGCGGGTCGCTGCCGCGCAGGCGGCCATCGCCGAGGTAGGCCCCGGCGGCGACGCGGCCGGTCCCGCGCCGGCGCCGGGGCCTGGCTCCGAGGTCGAGCCCGAGGCCGAGGCCGGCGAGCCGGCACCAGCGGATGCCGCCACGGACACGGCACCAGCGGATGCCGCCACGGACGCGGCGCAGGAGCTGCTGGACCGGCTGATCAGCGGCGTGCGGGGGCTGTAGCGGTGGCCGCGCGTGCCGCCTGCCGGGCCCTGGCGGGCGCTCTCGCCTGAGCGGACCGCCATGGCGAACCAGACCAGGCAGCTGGGGCAGCTGCTGCTCGAGGAGGGGAGGGTCTCCCCGGCGCAGCTCGAGGCAGCCCTTGCCGAGCAGCGGCGGGTGGGCCACTCGCTCGGCCGCGTCCTGGTCGAGCTCGGCATCCTCACCGAGCAGGAGCTGGTCGCGACCCTCGCCAAGCAGATCGGCATGCCCTTCGTCGACCTGTCCGACTACACCATCGACCCGACCGCGGCCTCGCGGCTGCCGCAGTCCATGGCCAGGCGGCACTCCGCCCTGCCGATCGGCTACGAGGGCGAGCGCCTGGTGGTCGCCATGTCCGACCCCGGCAACGTCTTCGCGGTCGACGACGTCCGTGCCGTCACCGGCATGGAGCTGCGCCCCGTGGTGGCCACCAAGGCGGACGTGGCCGCCGCGATCGAGCGCGTCCACCGCCCCGACGACAACGTCGGCGAGATCGTCGCCTCGGCCGCCGAGGAGGCGACGGTCGACGACCTCTCCGCGGTCACCCGGATCGTCGAGGACGCGCCCATCGTCAAGCTCGTCAACCTGCTCATCCAGCAGGCGGTGCAGGACCGCGCCTCCGACATCCACGTCGAGCCGCAGGAGCGCGAGCTGCGCATCCGCTACCGCATCGACGGGGTGCTGCACGAGGTGATGCGGCCGCCGCGGACCATCCAGTCGGGCGTGGTCTCGCGGCTGAAGATCATGGCCGACCTCGACATCGCCGAGCGCCGCTTGCCCCAGGACGGCCGCGTCGCCCTGAGCGTCGGGGGCAGGGGCATCGACCTGCGCGTGGCCACCCTGCCCACCGTCTACGGCGAGAAGGTGGTCATGCGCATCCTGGACAAGTCGGCGGTGCTGCTGACCCTGCCCGAGCTGGGCTTCTCGTCCGAGAACTTCGAGCGCTTCCAGGCAGCTTCGCACAAGCCCTACGGCATGCTGCTGGTCACCGGCCCGACCGGCTCGGGCAAGTCGACCACCCTGTACGCCACCCTGAACAGCCTCAACGACGCCAGCCGCAACATCGTGACGATCGAAGACCCGGTCGAGTACCGGCTGGCAGGGATCAACCAGGTCCAGGTGAACACCAGGGCGGGGCTGACCTTCGCGGCCGCGCTGCGCTCGATCCTGCGCTGCGACCCCGACATCGTGCTGATCGGCGAGATCCGCGACGCCGAGACGGCGAGGATCGCGGTCGAGTCGGCCCTCACCGGTCACCTGGTGCTGGCCACCCTGCACACCAACGACGCGCCCTCGGCGATCACCCGCCTCACCGAGATGGGGCTCGAGCCCTTCCTGGTCGCCTCGGCGGTCGACTGCGTGCTGGCCCAGCGGCTCGCCCGGCGCCTGTGCGACAAGTGCCGGGAGCCCTACCGGCCCAGCGACGAGGCGCTCGCCGAGGTCGGCTGGCCCGCCGGGGAGCCGGACGGCGGGCCGCCAAAGCTGTTCCGGGCGGTCGGCTGCGCCGCCTGCGGCAAGACCGGCTACCACGGACGCCTCGCCCTCCACGAGGTGATGGCAGTGACCGAAGAGGTCGAGCGGCTCTGCGTGGAGCGCCGCTCCTCCAACGAGGTCGCCGAGCTCGCCCGCGCCCAGGGCATGACCAGGCTGCGCCACGACGGGCTCGCCAAGGCCGCGCTCGGCGACACCTCCGTGGAGGAGGTCATGCGCGTGGTGGTGTGAGGTTCAAGCCGCTCAGGTGGTGCGCCGAGATCGAGAGGGCGGGCGGTGGCGCTGCACGGCCGTCGCGCGTCCTGCCAGTCGGGCGAACCCGGAGCCTGTCCATGCCCATCGAGCCGATGTTCGACTACCTGCTCGCCAACGGCCTGGTCGCCGTGGACGACCTCCACCGCGCGGTGCGCCACCAGGAGGCCAACGGCACCTCGCTCGGGCGTGCCCTGCTGGACCTCGGCCTGCTCGACGAGCCCCGACTCGCCGCCGCCCAGGCCGCCCAGGCCGGTGTCGAGTTCGCCGACCTGTCCGTCGTGCCGGCCGACCCCCAGGCCGCCCAGAACCTGCTCGCCACCGACGTCGCCCGCCTGCGCGCCCTGCCGGTCGCCGTGCGCGACGGCGCCCTGCTGGTCGCTGTCGCCGGCCCCGAGGACCTGCCGCGGGTCGACGAGGTCGCGCGCCTCACCGGCCGCGGCGTGATCCCCGCCGTGGCAGCCCCGAGCCTGCTGGACGCGGCGATCGACCGCTACCGCCGCGCGACCGCCGGCGACCGCGTCCCGCCGGGCAACGCCGCCGTCGGAGGGCACGCGCAGGCCCCGCCGGCGGGCGGCGCGATCCCGCCCGAGGCGCTGCCGCCGGCGCCTGGCGGCGGCCCGGCCCGCGCCGCCGTGCTGCTGGAGGCGCCGCCGGCCGCCAAGCCGAGCGGCCCGGCGCGCATGCGCGGCGACACCCCCGAGACGCGCGTGGCCATCAGCGAGCTGCTCGGGAAGGTGCTCGAGCTCGGCGCCTCCGACCTGCACCTGACCTCTGGCGCCCGTCCGGCGGTGCGCGTCCACGGCCGGCTCTACCAGCTCGATGAGTACCCCGTGCTGGTGCCCAACGAGGTCCAGGCGATGGTCTACGCCATCCTCACCCAGCGGCAGCGCGAGCGCCTGGAGAGCGAGCTGGAGCTCGACACCGCGCACAACCTGCCAGGCCAGGCCCGCTTTCGCCTGAACGTCTACTTCCAGCGCGACAGCGTCGGCGCCGCCTTCCGGCTGATCCCCTTCGACATCAAGACGCTCGAGCAGCTCGGCATCTCGCCCCAGGTGGGCAACTTCGCCCACCTGCCCCGCGGCTTCGTGCTGGTCACCGGGCCGACCGGCTCGGGCAAGTCGACCACCCTGGCCGCCCTGGTCGACCAGGCCAACCGCGAGCGGACCGAGCACATCATGACGGTCGAGGACCCGATCGAGTTCCTCCACCAGCACAAGGGCTGCCTGGTCAACCAGCGGGAGGTAGGCGAGGACACCAGGTCCTTCGCCAACGCGCTCAAGCACGTCCTGCGCCAGGACCCCGACATCATCCTGGTAGGGGAGCTGCGCGACCTGGAGACGATCTCGATCGCCCTGACGGCGGCGGAGACCGGGCACCTGGTGTTCGCCACCCTCCACACCCAGGACGCGCCGCAGACGATCGACCGCGTCATCGACGTCTTCCCCACCAACCAGCAGCAGCAGGTCCGCGTGCAGCTCGCCGGCAGCGTCCAGGGGGTCGTCTGCCAGCAGCTCCTCCCGACCGCGGACGGCAAGGGCCGGGTGGTCGCCACCGAGCTGATGGTCGCGACGCCCGCCATCCGCAACCTCATCCGCGAGGGCAAGACCCACCAGGTCTACTCGGCCATGCAGGCCGGCGCCAAGCACGGCATGCAGACCATGGACCAGTGCCTGGCCGAGCTGGTCCGTCGCCACCGCGTCACCTTCGACCTCGCCCTGGAGCGCTGCCACCACGTCGAGGACTTCAACCGGCTCTGCGGCCGCTGAGCGCGAGAGGAGGACGCCGGGCATGGCCCAGACCACCTTCACCTACAAGGTCCGCGACCGGCAGGGCCAGATGATCGGCGGCACGCTGGAGGCCGACAGCCAGACGGCCGTGGCCGCACGCCTGCGCCAGATGGGCTACGCACCGATCTCCATCGAGGCGGCCAAGAGCGTCGGCCTGAAGATGGAGTTCAAGCTGCCGGGCGGCGGCCGCGTCAAGCCCAAGGACCTGGCGGTCTTCTCGCGGCAGTTCGCCACCATGATCAACTCGGGGCTGTCGCTGCTGCGCGCCCTGACCATCCTGGCCGACCAGACCGACAACAAGCGCCTCGCCCAGGTCGTCGGCGCGATCCGCAGCGAGGTGGAGAAGGGCACCGCCCTCTCGACCGCGATGGCGCAGCACCCGAAGGTCTTCAACCGCCTGTTCGTCGCCATGATCCGCTCCGGCGAGGTTGGCGGCTTCCTCGACCAGGTGCTGCTGCGCCTCGCCGAGACCCTCGAGCGGGACGTGACCCTGCGCGGCAAGATCAAGTCGGCGATGACCTACCCGGTGGTCGTGTTCGCCATGGTGCTGCTGATCGTCTCGGCGATGCTGGTGTTCATCGTGCCGATGTTCAAGAACCTCTACGCCAGCCTTGGTGGCCAGCTGCCGCTGCCCACCAGGGTGCTGATCCTCGTCTCCAACGTGGTCAAGCACGGCTTCCCGTTCGTGATCCTCGGCATCGTCGGGCTCAGCTTCGGCTTCCGCCGCTGGATCGCCACCCCGTCGGGCCGCTACCGCATGGACGCCTTCAAGCTGCACGCCCCCATCTTCGGCACGCTGTTCCACAAGAGCGCCCTGTCGCGCTTCTCGCGGACCCTCGCCACCCTGCTCCACTCCGGCGTGCCGATCCTGCAGGCGCTTGAGATCGTGAGCGAGACTGTCAACAACGGGGTCATGTCGAAGGCGGTTCGTGACGTCCAGGACTCGGTGCGCGAGGGCGAGAGCCTGGCGACGCCGCTGGGCAAGCACGCCGTCTTCCCCCCCATGGTCGTCCAGATGCTGGCGGTGGGGGAGGAGACCGGCGCGCTGGACACCATGCTCTCCAAGGTCGCCGACTTCTACGACCAGGAGGTCGAGGCGACCGTCGAGGCGCTCACCAGCCTGATCGAGCCGATCCTGATCGCGGTCATGGGCGCCGCGGTCGGCTCCATGGTGATCGCCCTCTACATGCCGATGTTCAACATCATCAACCTGATCAAGTAGCTCGCCGCGGCGACGACCGTCCGCGCCCGGGTCCCGGACGCGGCGCCCCCGGCTGCTCGGCCAGCCCGTTTCCCGCGGGTCATCCCCTTCGCTCAAGTAGGGCCCGGTGACGGCCGATTGTCAGAACCAGCAGGCCCGAAACCGACCCAGCGCAGGGCAGATCCCTGCGAGCGGGCGACGTACGCCGACCAGCGCGGCCACCCTGGCCGCCCGCCAGCCGCACGGGCGGACCGGTCGGCAGCGCCCGGAGGCGGCCTGTCGCCTACCCAAGCAAGGGGGGAGTACATGCTCGTCGCGATGCAGCGCCGCCTCCAAGGGCGACGTGAGGACGGCTTCACGCTCATCGAGCTGATGGTGGTCGTGCTCATCATCGCGATCCTGATCGCGATCGCCATCCCGACCTTCCTCGGTGCCCGCGCCAGGGCCCAGGACCGGGCCGCGCAGAGCAACCTGCGCAACGCGCTGACGGCGGAGAAGACCTACTACACCGACAACCAGGTGTACTCCGCGGACGTCGCGGCCACCGGTGCGCTGAAGACGATCGAGCCGTCGATCAGCTGGACGGCCGACGGCACGCCCGCCACGGCGGGCCAGGTGCTCGTCGCCATCAGCGCCAGCCCCGCGACGGTGATCCTCGGCGCCTACAGCGCCTCGGGATCGTGCTTCTACATCAAGGACGTGGCCACCGGCTCGGGTGCGGGGACGTTCTACGCCAAGCCCGCCACCTGCAGCCTGGTGAGCACCACGACCGTCACCGGCGCGAGCTGGTAGCGGGGACACCCGTTGCACCACCGGGGGCCCGGGCGTTGCCCGGGCCCCCGGCCCGTGGAGGAGGGACCGTGCCGAAGGCGCCCGGCGCCCGCGGCGGGTGGGCAGCGCGCTCACCGGGCCAGCGGGGCTTCACGCTGATCGAGCTGATGATGGTCGTGCTGATCATCGGTGTCCTGCTGGCGATCGCGGTCCCCGTCTTCTTCGAGGCCCGCACCCGGGCACGGGACCGGGCGGCGCAGAGCACCCTGCGCAACGCACTCATCGCGGAGAAGACCTACTACGCCGACAAGCAGGCCTACACCCAGACCGCCGCGGAGCTGCTCGCGGTCGAGCCGGCGCTCGCCCTCGACGCCGCCGCCGACTCCAACCCGACCCAGGGCTCGATCTCCTACGCCCTGGTCGGCAACGTCGTCGTCCTCGGCACCCAGAGCACCTCGGGCACCTGCTTCTACCTCAAGGACACCCCGGGCGGCGGCAGCGCAGGGACCAGGTACGGCAGCGACAGCTCCGCCACCTGCCCCACGCCGTCCGCCATGGAGGCGACCATCACCCTCGCCAAGTGGTAGTGCGCCGAAGGCACCCGTAGCCCCCGCACGATCCCGCCCAAGCGACCCGAGGCCCAACAAGACCCCGCCGCAGCGACCCGAGGTCCAACAGGATCCCGCCGCAGCGACCCGAGGCCCAAGCAGGGATCCGGGCGCAGTACCCGATGGGGGGGTCCCGGGGGGGAGCTGTCTCGGGCTCCCCCCCGGATCAATCAGACCCCCTCAGAACGCTGCCACGTTCAGCAGGCGCTCCTTGGTGCTGTCGCCGTCGTCGCCGTTGTTCCAGTTGAGGTTGCCCGCGGCTTGCAGCGCCGACTTCACCTGGGCCGGGGTGGCGGTCGGGTGGGTCGACTTGTAGAGCGCGGCCGCGCCGGCCACGTGCGGGCTCGCCATCGAGGTGCCGCTGAAGGTGGCGAGGCCGCCGGTGTTGGAGGTGGAGGTGATGCAGACGCCCGGGGCGATCAGGTCGACGTCGGCGCCGAAGTTGGAGAAGTCGGCGAAGCTGTCGTCCTGGTCCGCCCGGCAGGTCGAGGCCGCGCCCCCGCCCGGCTGGCCGTTGAAGTCGGCCAGGGCCGAGACGGTGATCACCTCGGAGTAGGTCGCCGGCACGAAGAAGTTCGCGTCGGAGGTGGAGTTGCCCGCCGCCACGGCGTAGGTCACGCCGGCCTGGACCGAGCGGCAGATCGCCGGGTGCATCGGGTCGAAGCTCGAGCTGCAGCCGGAGAAGGCGCCGAAGAAGCTCTGCCCGCCGAGGCTCATGTTGGCGACCTCGATGGTGCCGGCGTGGGCGGTGACCCAGTCGATGCCGCAGATGATCTGGGAGATGGTGCCCGAGCCGTTGGCGGTGAGCACCTTGACGGCCCAGACGCGGGCGCCGGGCGCGACGCCGACCACCAGGTTGCCGTCGTCCTTGGCCGCGACCGTGCCGGCGACGTGGGTGCCGTGGCCGTTGTCGTCCGCGAAGCTCGAGCCGCCGACGCAGTTGGTCCCGCCGGCGATGTTGAGGTCGCTGTTGGGGCCGATGCCGGTGTCGATGATGGCGACGTCGACGTCGACCGCGCCCGTGCCGTCGCCCGAGCGGGCGCTCGACAGCTCGCCGTCGATGCGGTCGATGCCGGTCGGCAGGGACTGCGCCTGGATGCGCAGGGTGCGGTCGGGCACCACCGCGGCCACGTTCGGGTCGGCCTTCAGCGCCGCCAGCCCCGCGGGGGTGAGGGTGGCGCTGTAGCCGCTGAGGGCGTGGCTGTAGACGTGGCTGACCCTGGCGCCGAACAGGCCTGATGCCCGCCTTGCCTGGACGCTGGCGGCGCCGGCGGAGCCCTTGAGCACCACCACGTAGCCGGAGCGCTGCTGCGCGGCGCCGGCGCTGGAGGCGGGGACGAAGGCGACCACCAGGGTCGCGAGGACGCATCCGACGAACCACCGTCGCCGCATGGGGCCTCCTCCTTCTTGGGACGGAGTGGGCGTGTGGGTGGCTAGTAAGTATTCCCGAGGCACGAAAGTCAATACTCGGGACATATCGGGACCAACTGGGTGTGACCGCACCGCCGGCCGCGGCGGACTGTGGACGGCGCGCCCGGCGCGCCGCGCCGTCCTGCTAGGCTCCGCCGGTCATGAATCCCTCCTCCGCCGCCGCGCTCGCCGGGGTCTTCGGCCTCGCCTTCGGGTCGTTCGCCACCGTGGTGATCCGGCGCGTGCCACGCCGCGAGTCGCTGCTGCGCCCCGGCTCGCGCTGCCCCTCCTGCGAGGCGCCGATCGCCTGGCGGGACAACCTGCCGCTGCTCGGCTGGCTCCTGCTGCGGGGGCGCTGCCGGCGCTGCCGCGCGCCCATCCCGCTGCGCTACCCGGTCGTCGAGCTGGTGACCGCGCTGCTGTGGGCGCTGGTGGCGTGGCGGCTGGTGCGCGCCGGGCTCGGCGCGGCCGTGCCCGCCTACCTCGCCCTGACCTTCGCCTGCGTGGCGCTGACCGTGATCGACCTGGACGTGCGGCTGCTGCCCGACCGGATCACCTTTCCGGCGTTCGCGGTCGTCGGCGTCCTCCTGCTGGCGGCCAGCCTCGCGCTCGGCGACCTCGGGCGCATGGGCCGCGCGCTGCTCGCTGCCCTGGTGGCGCTGCTCTTCTTCTACCTGCTGTTCCTCGTCTACCCGGCCGGCATGGGCTTCGGCGACGTGAAGTTCGCGCCCACCCTCGGCATGGCGCTCGGCTGGCTCTCCTGGCCGGTGCTCGCGGTCGGGTTCTTCCTGGCCTTCCTGCTCGGCGGGGTGGTCGGGATCGTCGCGCTGGCGGTGCTGCGCATGGGCCGCAAGGCGGCCATCCCCTTCGGTCCCTGGATGGCGGCTGGCGCGCTGCTCGGCGTCCTGGTCGGCACGCCGATCGCCAACTGGTACCTGAGCAGCCTCGCCGGCACCTGAGGCGCTCCGCACCGCGGCTGCTGCGCCTGCCGCGGTGCACCCAATTGCATGGTCGTCGGGACTCTGCCGCCGCTCCAGCGCTCAAGGCGCGTGGCCGGCGGGACGATGACTGTCGGGTCTTGGTGGTCGCGCGGGTGCGCGGCCTGAGGCCGCCGCAGGCGTCAGGCCGTGCCCCCGTGGGCCGCCGATCGTCACCCAATGAGGTGGGGGAGGCCAGTGGGCCGGAGCGTGGTCGGTCTGGACGTCGGTACCACCGCGGTGCGCGGCGCCGAGATCTCCGTGCGTCGCGGGCAGGTGGTGCTCGACCGCTTCGCGCAGGTCGCCCTGCCGCCCGGCGCGGTGGTGGAGGGCGAGGTCGCCGAGCCCGAGGCGGTCGCGGCCACGCTCAAGGCGCTGTGGCGGCGCGCCCGCTTCGGCACCCGCCGGGTGGTCATGGGCGTCGCCAACCAGCGCGTGGTGGTGCGGCTGGTGGACCTTCCCTGGATGGAACCGGGCGAGCTGCGCCGCTCGCTCCGCTTCCAGGTGCAGGAGTACATCCCCATCCCGGTCGACGAGGCCGAGCTCGACTTCGACGTCCTCGGCGAGCACGAGACCGGTGGGCAGCGCCTCATGCGCGTGCTGCTGGTGGCCGCGCAGAAGGAGATGGTCGACGGTCACGTGCGCGCCGGCATGCGCGCCGGGCTGGAGCCGGTCGGCATCGACCTGACACCGTTCGCGCTGGTCCGCTCGCTGGCCCCGGAGGGCGGCATGCCGCTGGCCGAGACCGGCGAGGCCCTGATCGACGTCGGCGCCAAGGTCACCAACATCGTGGTGCACGCCGGCGGCGTGCCCCGCTTCGTGCGCATCCTGCTGATGGGTGGCCAGGACGTGACCGACGCCCTGCGCATCGGGCTCGACGTCGACGACGACGCGGCGGAGCGGACCAAGCTGGAGGTCGCCGCCGGCGCCGCGCACGACCCGGAGGTCGACCAGATCCTGGAGCAGCGCGTCAGCCTGTTCACCGAGGAGGTGCGCGGCTCGCTCGACTTCTACCGCGCCCAGTCGGACGCCGTCCCGGTCAGCCGGGTGCTGCTGAGCGGCGGCGGGTCCCGGCTCGCGATCCTCGGCGAGCAGCTCACCGACGCGCTGCGCCTGCCGGTGGAGCCGGGCCGGACCCTGCAGGCCCTGCGGGTCGGCCGGGTCGGGCTCGGCGCGGAGGAGCTGGCCGAGCTCGAGCCGGTCGCGGCCGTCCCCGTCGGCCTGGCGCTCGGAGAGGTGGCCTAGGTGGCGGACGTGGACACCACCCAGCGCCTCCGCGCGGCGCCACGGGTCAACCTGCTGCCCTCCTGGGTGGCCGAGCGCCGCCTGCAGCGGCGCCAGCGCCTCGGCGTCGCCGCCGGCTTCGCCGCCGTGCTGGTCCTGCTCGCGCTGCTCTGGCTCGCCGAGTCGGCCGGCGCCGGCCGCGCCCAGCGGGCCGCCGACGGGCAGCGCGCCATCACTGCGCAGCTCAACGCCCAGCGGACGCGCCTGCAGCCCTGGGCCGACCTGCAGGCCGAGGTGGTCTCGGCGGAGCAGCTCCGCGCCGCCGTCTACGCGCGCGAGGTGCGCTTCTCCGGGGTGATGCAGGACATCGCCAACCTGATGCCCGACAACGCCTGGCTGACCCAGCTGAGCGGGGCGCTGACCGAGACCCAGCAGGGGCAGGCCGCCGGCACGCCGGCGGCAGGCAGCCAGAGCGCCAACGCCACGGCGGGGGTCGTGCCTGGCGCCCCCGGGTTCGGCTCGCCGGTCGGCACGATCACCTTCTCCGGCACGGCCCTCGGCCATGTCGACGTCGGGAAGCTGGTCCGGGTGCTGGACGGCGGCGTGAAGCGGAACGGAGGCCCGGTGTACCTGAACCCGTACTACACCAGCTCGCAGAAGCAGGCCCAGAGCGCCCAGACGACGGTGACCTTCTCGGCCAGCGTCGACCTCGGGCCGGCGGCCTACTCCGGGCGCTTCCAGCGCCCCGGCGGGACGGGAGGGCGCTGACGTGGGCCGCCGCCGCGAGCTGATCGTCTCCATCGTGGTCGGAGCGCTGATCCTGGCCGGCCTGTGGGCGCTGCTGGTCCGGCCCAAGGACGGCCAGGCCGCCGCCGCCCGCGCCGACGAGCGGGCCGCCGTCTCCGAGGCGGACACGCTGCGCGGCCAGATCCGCGCGCTCGAACAGGTGCGCAGCGAGGCGGACAGCCTGCGCGCCCGCGCCCGCCAGGCCCGCGACCTGTTCCCCGCCAAGCCCGACCTGCCCGACCTGACCACCGCCCTGCAGAGGCTCGCCGAGCAGGCCGGCGTCGACCTGGTCTCGATCCAGCCAACGCCGCCGGCGGCCTCGACCGCCAGCCCCGAGCTGGCCGCCCTGACCGCGACGGTGTCGGTCGGTGGTGGCTACTTCGAGATCGAGGACTTCCTGGCTCGGCTGGAGAACCTGGTCAAGAGCCCCGACCCGGCGTCGCACATCCCGCCCCGCTCGGTGCTGGTGCGCTCGGTCAGCGTCGCCGGGTCGGGCTCGAGCGGCGGCACCAGCGGCGGCGCCGCCGTGCCGAGCGCCACCACCGGCTCGGGGACGCTCACCGCCAACATCACCCTGATGGTGTTCCAGCACGCCAAGGTCAAGGTGGCCGCCGGGGCGGGCGGGGCGGCCCCCGGCCCGGCCACCACCACCACGACGCCGACGCCGACGACGGCGTCGGGCTCGGCGACCACGCGGCCGTCGGCGTACAGGCCGCCGGCCGGGCACGGCGGCGGCCCGCTGGCCGCCGTGACGGCCGCGGGAAGGAGGTAGCGCCGTGACGACCCAACCGGAGTCCTCGCCGCAGCGGACCGACCAGAGGCAGCGCACCCTGATCCTCGGCGCCGCCGCCCTCGGCGTGGTGCTGCTGGTGCTCTACGCGCTGGTCGCCGCGCCCTTCGGCGGCGGGACGGCCACGCCGCCCCAGGTCGTGCTCGCCCCGCCGACCAGCGGCGGCGGGCCCCGGGCCACCACCACCACCACGACCGAGCCGGGCGTGCCGGCGACCACCACCACCGTGCCGGCGCCGACGCCGGTCGCGCTCACCGCCAAGGACCCGTTCAAGCCGCTGGTCGGCAGCGGCGCCACCGCGACCACCTCCTCGGGAGGCGGCAGCGGCGTCACCACGACCACCACCGCCACCAGTGGCACCAGCCCGGGCGGTGGCGCCAGCACCGGGCGCAAGCTGACGCTGCTCAGCGTCTTCCGCAGCGGCGGCGTGCGCTACGTCAAGGTGGACCTGGACGGCAAGCGCTACCAGGCGGCCGAGGGCGGCACCGTCGCCGGTGCCTACCGGGTGGTCGACGTCGGCGAGAGCTGCGCCGAGTTCCGGTCCTCCGGCGGCGCGTTCACCCTCTGCGAGGGCGAGGCCGTCCTCAAGTAGCCCTTCGGGAGGGTTCAGCTCCCCGCGTGCGCTGCCGATCAAGCGCACGGCTGGTTCTCCAACGGCCGTGGCCGCGCCTGCCACGGCCCCGATCGGAGGTGCGCATCAGGGTGCGAAGTCGGCCCGTCGTCCCGGCCGGCGCCGAGGCCGGGTTCACGATCGTCGAGCTGGTGGTCGCCATCACCCTGTTCGCCCTGATGTTCGGGGCGGTCTCGCTCGGCATGGGAGGCGTGCTGCGGATCGACCGCACCAATCGCAGTCGTTCCGTGGCGGCCTACCTCGCCGCCAAGCAGATCGACACCGTCCGCGGCCTGGACTTCGACCAGGTCCCGCTGGGGCAGACGACGCTGTCCTACAGCGACCCCGGCTCGGGCTCGACCTACACCATCACCAGGGAGACCGCCTGGGCCTCGCCCACCAGCACCTCGAGCTCCTGCAACGTGTCCAGCGGCTCCAGCGGCAGCTCGCTGGCCTACAAGCGGGTCACCGTCCGCGTCACCTGGCCCAACATGGCCGGGGCGGCCCCGGTGGCCACGCAGACCCTGCTGACGCCGCCGACCGGGGCCTACGATCCCTACGACGGGCACATCGCGGTGCAGCTCTACGACCGCAACGCCACGCCGATTGCGGGCCAGACGGTCACCCTCGGCGGCGCGGCCACGGCCAGCCAGGTCAGCACCGACGACGGCTGCGCCTTCTTCGGCTTCCTCAACCCGGGCACCTACACGGTGACGCTGTCGACCGCCGGGTACGTGGACCGGCAGCTCGGCCAGCCGTCGACCCAGACGGTCTCGGTGGTGGCCGCGCAGATCACCAAGATCCAGTTCGACTACGACCTGGCCGCGACCTTGGTGATGACCATGACCGTCCCCAGCGGCGCGGTGGTGCCCGACGGGATCCCGCTGACCGTGGCCAACTCCAACCTGACCCTGGGCACCAAGGCGTTCGCGGGCACCGGCCTGGTGCGCACGGTCACCCCGCTGTTCCCCTACGCCGGTGGCTACCAGGTGTGGACGGGGGACTGCACCGACGCCGACCCCGGCACCTACGCCGGCGGCAGCCGCGGGCCGGTGCTGCCCTCCGACCCTGGCGGCTCGGTCACCGGCAGCGCCGCCCTCGACGCGGTCGACGTGCTGGTGCTCAAGGGCACCACGCCGGTGGCCAACTTGGGCGCCACCATCGTCGCCGAGCACGTCAACGCGGTCGGCTGCGGCGCCGAGACCCTGACCAGCGCCGCGGCCGTGACCGACGCCGCCGGCAAGCTGCGGCTGGCCCTGCCGTACGGCGTCTGGCGCCTGAAAGCCAGCAACCGCACGCTGCTGACCGGCTTCTCCTGGCCGACGGTCACGCTCGACCCGGTCTCCTCGGCCATCCCGCAGGTCACCGTGAGGGTCAGTTGACTACGCGCCCGACCGGCGAGTCCGGCACCAGCGTCGCCGAGTTGGCGGTGGTGATCGCCCTGCTCGGCGTGGTCCTGGCGGTGAGCATGCAGAGCTTCAACAACTTCCAGTCGGCCGCGGCCGGCTCCGACCGGCGCCTGCGCGACCTCGGCGAGGCCCGCACCATCATGGCGGTGCTGACCAAGGACCTGCGCACCGCCAGCAAGCTGTGCTCGGTCTCGGCCAGCGACGTCACCTTCCTGGCCTACCTGAACACTGCGGCCAGCGCGCCGCCCAACGAGCTGCGCCTGTACGTGAGCGGCGGGAACGTGTTCGAGGCGACCACCCCACCGGACAACCCCGCGGCTCCGGTGGACTGCACCACCTACAACGGCACGCCGGTGACCCACCCACTCGGCCAGGACGTGACCGGCACCGGGTCGCTCTTCGGCTACCTCGACTCGGCCGGCGACGTCACCGCCACCCTGACCCTGGTGCGCAGCGTCGCGGTCACCCTGACGGTGTCGTCGGCACCGGCCCAGGGGGTGGCGCCCACCACCCTGAGCAGCCAGGTGTGGCTGGCCAACGTGGCGGCAACGGCATGAGAGGAGGCGCTGGTGCGGTCGAGGCGCGGTGAGGAAGGCATCGCCATGATCACGGTGATGCTGCTCGGCATGGTGCTGACGCTGGTGCTGGTGGCGGCGATGGGCTACGCGGTCAGCTCGCAGCCGCTGGCACGGCGCGACCAGGACTGGAACGCCGCCCTGGCGGCGGCGCAGGCCGGCGTGGACGACTACCGCTACCGGCTGCAGCAGGACGACACCTACTACCAGTGGTCGTCGTCGAACCCGCCGACCAGCCCGGCGAACCCCGCCTTCACCGGCTGGCAGGCGGTGCCCGGCCCCAGTAGCGAGGCCCGCTTCCACTACGACGTCGACACCAGCCAGTTCGGCAGCCAGGGCACCATCCTGGTGACCTCGAGCGGGCGGGTGCGCAACGCCACTCGCACCGTGCGGGTCTCCCTGCGCCGCCGCAACTTCCTCGACTACCTGTACCTGACCGACTACGAGTCGCTCGACCCGCAGAGCGGCTACTACTCCGACCCGGCGACCGCCACCAGCACCTGCTCCAAGTACTGGTGGCAGGGTCGCTCGACCAGCTACTGCGTGCGCATCAGCTTCGTCACCGGCGACAACATCAACGGCCCGATGCACACCAACGACACCATCTCGGTCAACGGCAGCCCCAGGTTCAACGACACCGCCACCAGCGCCTGGTCGGGGTCGCTGAGCTGCCCGGCCAAGAGCGGCTTCAACTACCGCTGGTACGGCCTGTCCGGCTGCAACGACACGCCGGTGTTCGAGTCGGGCGACCCGCAGGCCGCCGGCATCCTGGCGCTGCCGACCTCCAACACCGCCCTCAAGGCGCAGACCGACCCGAGCATCGGCAACAGCGGCTGCCTGTACACCGGCCCGACCCGGATCACCCTGCGCAACAACGGGCACATGGACGTGACCAGCCCGCTGACCCTGTCAGGCGGCAACTGCACCGCGGGGACCAACCGGGCGCTGCCCAGCAACGGCGTGGTCTACGTCCAGAACGTCCCAAGCTCCCGGGGCATCACCTGCAAGACGGCCACCAGCTCCTCGCAGAACGCGGCCGGCTACCCGATCACGAACGACGTCACCCAGTACAACACCTGCGACGGCGACGTCTTCCTCTCCGGCTCCCTCGCCGGCCAGCTCACCGTCGCCGCGGAGCACAACGTGGTGGTGGTCGGCGACACCACCTACTACGGCGGCACCGGCGGCAGCGACGTCCTCGGCCTGATCGCCAACCAGTTCGTACAGGTCTACCACCCGGTCAACAGCTCGGGGACCAACCTCAGCGACAGCCGCGGCCCCCGCGCGCCGTTCACCAGCCCCGTGCTCAACGCCGCCATCCTGGCGATCGGCCACTCGTTCATCGTGCAGAACTACGACAAGGGCGCGGCGCTGGGGACGTTGAACGTCACCGGCGCGCTCGCCCAGAAGTGGCGCGGGCCGGTCGGCACCTCCGGAGGGTCGGGCAGCGGCTACCTCAAGAGCTACAACTACGACAGCCGCCTCGTCTACACCGCGCCGCCCCACGCGCTCGACCTGAGCGGCGCCGACTACGAGGCCAAGCAGTGGGCCGAGATCACCAACCCGGGCACCCTGCCGGCGTGACGCTGCGGCGGCCGGCGGGAGGCGCGAGCTTGACCGGCGGGAGGCGCGAGCTTGACCGGAGCCGTACCATCGGCCAACCGGGTTCGTGTGTTGCGGTGACGCCCGTCGAGCTGGCAAGGGTCGCGTCAAGGCTCAGGCAACACACGAACCCGATTGGTGCATGGCCGCCCAGGGAGGAGCGAGGACCGCTGCCGTGCAGGTGCTGCGCTACCTGACCGCCGGGGAGTCGCACGGGCAGGCGCTGGTCGCCGTCCTCGAGGGGATGCCGGCCGGGGTGCCGGTGACCACCGCGGAGATCGCCGCCGAGCTGGCCAGGCGCCGGCTCGGCTACGGCCGCGGCGCGCGCATGCGCTTCGAGGCCGACCGCCTCGAGGTGCTCGGCGGGCTGCGGCACGGGCGCACCCTCGGTTCGCCGCTGGCGGTGGTGATCGGCAACAGCGAGTGGCCCAAGTGGACCGAGGTGATGGCACCCGACCCGGTGGCCGACCCGGCCGCGGCGGCGAGCGGCCGCGGGGCGCCGCTGACCCGCCCCCGGCCTGGCCACGCCGACCTCGCCGGCATGCAGAAGTACGGCTTCGACGAGGCCCGCCCGGTGCTCGAACGGGCCAGCGCCAGGGAGACGGCCGCCAGGGTGGCGCTCGGCGCGGTCGCCAAGGCCCTGCTCGCCCAGGCCGGCGTCACCGTGCTCGGGCACGTCGCCAGCCTCGGCCAGGTGGTGGCGGACCCGGGGGAGGTGCCCGGGCCCGGCGACCGCGAGCGGCTCGACGCCTCGCCGGTGCGCTGCCTCGACGAGCCGGCGGCCACGGCGATGATGGCCGCGGTCGACGCGGCCAAGGCGGCCGGCGACACCCTCGGCGGCGTGGTCGAGGTGCTCGCCTGGGGCCTGCCACCGGGGCTCGGCTCGCACGTGCACTGGGACCGCAAGCTGGACGCGCGCCTGGCGGGCGCGCTGATGAGCGTGCAGGCGATCAAGGGCGTCGAGGTGGGCGACGGCTTCGCCGGCGCCGCCCGGCCCGGCTCGGCGGCGCACGACGAGATCGTCCCCGGCCCGCACGGGCCGGTGCGCCGCACGGGGCGCTCCGGCGGCATCGAGGGGGGCATGTCGACGGGGGAGCCGCTGCGACTTCGCGCGGCGATGAAGCCGCTGTCCACTCTGGTAAGGGCGCTGGACACGGTCGACCTGGCCAGCGGCGAGCCGGCCAAGGCGGTGGTGCAGCGCTCCGACGTCACCGCCGTGCCCGCCGCGGCGGTGGTCGCCGAGGCGGTGGTCGCGCTGGTCCTGGCGGACGCCCTGTTGGAGAAGACCGGCGGCGACTCGCTCGCCGAGGTGCGCCGCAACCTCGACGCCTACCTCGCCTCCCTGCCGAGCTTCGCGGCCACGAAGGACGGGAGCGGGTAAGCTTCGTAGCAGCCGGCCCGCGGATGGCGAGCGGCCGGCTTCCGGTCGACCGCCGAGGGTGCGTCGCGCCCCGCCGCGTCCGGACGACGCAGCAGGTGACGGTCGAGGAGGCTCTCAGGTGCGCCCGGTGCTGCCAACCATCATCATGATCGGCTTCATGGGGGCCGGGAAGACGTCGGTCGGGCAGCTCGTCGCCCGCGCCCTCGGGCGCGAGTTCGTCGACACGGACGTGCTCGTCCAGCGCCAAGCGCGCATGGACGTCAACGAGATCTTCCAGCACGAGGGCGAGGAGGGCTTCCGCCGCCGCGAGATCGCCGCCATCGACCGGGCCATCGCCATCCCCGGCCGGGTGATCGCCGTCGGCGGCGGTGCGGTGCTCTCGGCCGAGAACCGCACCGCCCTCAAGCAGGCCGGGCTGCTGGTCTACCTGAGAGCTACCCCCGAGACCCTGGCCGGCCGCCTGGTCGGCGCGACCGACCGGCCGCTGCTGGACGTGAACGACCGCGTCGGGCGCATCCGCGACCTGCTGGTCGCCCGCGGGCCGATCTACGAGACCGCCGGCGACCTGGTGGTCGACACCGACCGGCAGAGCCCGGAGCAGAGCGCCGGCGAGGTGCTGGACTGGTACCGGCGCCGGGTGGACGAGCTGGCCGGCCGGGTGTGAGCCTCCCGTCCCACCGGAGCATCGAGGTCCGCGTCCCGGGTGGCGCCTACCCCGTCCACCTCGGCCACGGCCTGCTCGACCGGCTCGACCAACTGCTGCCCGAGCTGCCAGGCGCCCAGACGGCGGCGGTGGTGTTCAGCGCGCCGGTGGCCGCCCACGCCGAGCGGGCCGCGGCCGCCTGCGCCCGCCGCGGCCTCGAGCCGCGACTGCTCGAGGTCCCCGCCGGCGAGGCGGCCAAGCAGCTCGCGGTGGTGGCGTCGCTGTACGAGCGTCTCGCCGCGATCCCGGCGCACCGGGCCGACCCGGTCCTGGCCGTCGGCGGCGGGGCCACCAGCGACGCCGCCGGCTTCGCCGCGGCCACCTGGCTGCGCGGCGTGCCACTGGTCAACCTGCCGACCACCGTGCTCGCCATGGTCGACGCGGCCGTCGGCGGCAAGACCGGGGTCGACCTGCCGTCGGGCAAGAACCTGGTGGGCGCGTTCCACCAGCCGGTCGCGGTGGTGGCCGACTACGCCACGCTGGCCGGGCTCGAGGAGGCCGAGCGCCGCTCCGGCCTGGCCGAAGTCGTCAAGGCCGGCCTGGTGGGCGACCCCGCCCTGGCCGACGCCTGCCTGGCCACGGCCGGCGCGGCCGGCGCCGGCGAGCTGCGGGCGCTCGCCCCACTGGTCGAGGCGGCCGTGCGGGTCAAGGCGGCGGTGGTCGCCGACGACGAGCGCGAGGCTCTGATCCACCGGGGGGCCACCGCTCGGCCCGGCGTGGCCACCCGCTCCGTGGGCTCCGGCCTCGCTCTCGAGCCCTCCGGGCCCCCCCGGCGCGCGGTGCTGAACTACGGCCACACCCTCGGCCACGCCCTGGAGCGGCTGGCTGGCTACGGCCGCTGGCGCCACGGCGAGGCGGTCGCCCTCGGCATGGTGTTCGCGGCGCGGGTGGCCGAGGCGGTCGGGATCGCCGCGCCGGGCCTGGCCGACGGGCACGTGCGCGTGCTCGCCGCCATGGGGCTGCCGACCGGCGGGGTGGAGCTCGACCCGACCGCCGTGCTGGCGGCGATGGCGACCGACAAGAAGCACCTCGGCGGCCTGCGCCTGGTGCTGCTGCGCGCGGTCGGCCAGCCGGTGGTGGTGCCGGCCCCCGACGCGGCCGTGCTCGCCGCGGCGATCCGCTCGCTCGCCGAGGCGGCCACGTGAGCCGGCGCTTCCGCCCTACCGGCGAGGGGCCGCTGGTGCTGGTGCTGCACGGCCCCAACCTGGGCGCGCTCGGCCGCCGTGACCCGAGCCACTACGGCAGCCTCGACCTCGCCGGCATCATGGCGCGCCTGCAGGCGCTGGCGGGGACGCTCGGCGTCGCGGTCGAGGGCCTGCAGTCCGACCACGAGGGCGAGCTGGTCGCCGAGCTGCTCGCCGCGCGCGGCCGCGGCGCCGCGGCCGCGCTGCTCAACCCGGGCGCGCTGGCCCACACCTCCTACGCCGTGCGCGACGCGGTCGAGGCGGCGGGCATCCCGGTCGTCGAGGTCCACCTCTCCAACGTGCACGCGCGCGAGCGCTGGCGCCACCGCCTGGTGGTGGCGCCGGTGGCGGCCGGGGTGGTCGCCGGCTTCGGCCCCACCAGCTACGACCTCGGCCTGCGGGCCGCCGCCGCGCTGGTATCCACCGGGGGGGCAGACAGCGCCCCCCCGGACCCCCCCAACCCCGGGGGGCAGCCCGATCCACCGGGGGGGCAAACAGCGCCCCCCCGGACCCCCCCCAACCCCGGGGGGTCACTGAACCGGAATAGGAGTACGCGTGAAAGCGAACGACCGCGCCAGCGGCAGGCAGGCCCGCCGACCGGCAAGGCCGTTCAAGCCCCGCGCCGCCAAGGCCCGCCGCCGCGCCCTGCGCGCCAGGCTCGCCCCCGTCGACCTGGTCGGGCTGCTGGTCACCAAGCGGGTCAACGTGCGCTACCTGACCGGCTTCTCCGGCAGCTACGGCGCCCTGCTGCTGCTGCTGCACGACCGCACCGTGTTCTTCACCGACCGTCGCTACGAGCGGCAGGCCGCCGAGGTGGACGGCGCCGAGGTGGTGCTGGCCCCTGGCGACCTGATCGCCGGGGTGATCGGGGTGCTCGGCAGCGACGGGGACGGCCTCGGCTTCGAGCCGGGCGGGCTCACCTGGGGCAGCGGCCAGCGGCTGCGCACCCTGCTGCCAGGAAGGGCGGTGGTGCCAGCCCCCGAGCTGGTCGAGGAGCTGCGTGAGGTCAAGGACGACGACGAGCTGGCGGCGATGCGCGAGGCCGCCAGGATCGGCACCGAGGCGCTGGCCGAGGTGCTCGGCAGGCTCCACGCGGGCGTGACCGAGCGCGAGGTCGCCCGGGAGCTCGAGATCGGCATGCGCCGCCACGGCGGCGACGGCCCGGCGTTCCACCCGGTCGTCGCCTTCGGCGAGCACAGCGCCGAGCCGCACCACCGCCCGGGCGAGCGGCCGCTGCGCCGCGGCGACCTGGTCGTCCTCGACCTCGGCGCGGTGGTCGAGGGCTACCGCTCCGACATGACCCGCACGGTGGTGCTCGGCAGCGCCTCACCGCGCCAGCGGGAGCTCCACGAGCTGGTGCGGCGCGCTCAGGAGGCGGGACTGGCCGCGCTGCGCCCCAGGGTGAGCTGTGCCGAGGTCGACCAGGCCTGCCGCCAGGTGATCGCGGCCGCCGGCCGCGGCGACGCCTTCAGCCACCCGAGCGGCCACGGCGTCGGCCTGGAGATCCACGAGGCGCCCTGGGTGCGCCCTGGCGGCTCTGGTAGGATCGCCGCCGGAACGCCTGTGACCGTCGAGCCCGGTGTCTACCTCCCCGGCTTCGGCGGCGTGCGGATCGAGGATCTCGCTGTCGTCCGCCCGGACGGTCACGAGCTGCTCACCACCGCCCCCAAGGAGCTCCTCGAGCTGTGACCGGTACGCGGCGCGGCGGCCCTGCGCGGGGAGGCCAGCGCGGCGAGCGTCAGGAGGCGCGATGCCCACCACCAACGACCTGAAGAACGGCATGACGCTGAACATCGACGGCGCGCTCATGAACGTGGTCGAGTTCCAGCACGTCAAGCCGGGCAAGGGCGGCGCCTTCGTGCGCACCAGGCTGAAGAACGTCCGCACCGGCCGGGTGCTGGACAAGACCTTCCGGGCCGACGAGCCGGTCGAGATCGCCATCCTCGAGAAGCGGCAGATGCAGTACCTCTACCGCGACGACACCGGCTTCCACTTCATGGACACCGAGACCTACGACCAGGTGGCGGTCGAGGGCGACGCGGTCGGCGACGCCGCCGGCTACATGGTGGAGGGGTCGACCCCGTACGTGACCTTCTACGAGGGCACCGCCATCGGCGTGGAGCTGCCCGCCAGCGTGGAGCTCGCCGTGAGCGAGACCGAGCCGGGCGTGAAGGGGGACCGCGTCTCCGGCGCGACCAAGCCGGCCACCGTGGAGACGGGCTCGGTCGTCCAGGTGCCGCTGTTCGTGGAGACGGGCGACCGCATCAAGGTGGACACCCGCAGCGGCGCGTACCTGACGCGGGTGCAGTGAGCACCCGCGGCGACGGCCCGGTAGGGGGACGCTCCGCCGCCCGCCGCCGCGCCCTCGACATCCTCTACGAGGCCGACCTGCTCGAGCAGCCGATCGCCGAGGTCCTCGAGCGCCACCTCGACGACCCCGCAGGGGACCCGCTCGATCCCTACGCCGTGGAGCTGGTGCGTGGCGTCGAGCGGCTCCAGCGCGAGCTGGACGAGCGCATCGGCAGGGCCGCGGAGCACTGGACCATCGAGCGCATGCCGCTGCTGGACCGCAACCTGCTGCGGCTGGCCGGCTACGAGCTGGTCGCCAGGCCGGAGGTGCCCACCGCGGTCGCCCTCGACGAGGCGATCGAGCTGGCGAAGCTGCTGTCGACCTCGGAGTCGGGCCGTTTCGTCAACGGCGTCCTCGGCCGCGTCGCCGGCGAGGTGCGAGGCGCCCCGCCAGCCACGGAGGGTGGCCGGGAGACCCGGAGAGGGCCCCGGGGCGGACCCCGCCGCGACCCCCACTGACGCTGGTCGAGCTGCTTGCCCTGTTTTGGGGCATCACGCGGGTTGATTCTAGATTGCGTAGTCGGGAATAGTTTCTCCATGTCCCCCCGATCCGACCCGCGGCACCTGGCAGGTCCGCGAACCTCTGCGTTGATCGCAAGGAACCGCTCCCTCGCGGTCGTCCTCGCGCTCCTGCTCGTGCTGGTGCTCTCGGTCGTCGCCGGCCGGGCCGCCAGCTCCCTCGGGTCCCGCTCGGCCGCGGAGCCGGCCGCGGCGGTCACGCCCGCCACGGCCGCCCCCGTCCCGTCCACGCCAGCCTCGGACGAGGCCAGCGCCAGCACGACGGTCGCGCCGGACTCCACCACGCCGACCGCCACCACCGTGCCAGGCAACCTGGTCGGCAACCCCGGCTTCGAGTCCGGCTTCAGCGGCTGGCAGCCGATCGGCGGGGCAAGGGTCGACCTCGCCGACGTCGCCCACGAGGGGAGCTTCGGGATCAAGCTCAGCCGCGGCTCGACGCCCGACCCGGGCGTCGCCTACCCGGCGGTCACCACCACCAAGGCCAAGGGCGCCACCTACCTGGCCACCGCCTGGGTGCAGGCCAGCGGCCCCGGCGTCACCGGGGAGATCCACCTGCTCGAGTACGTCGACGGCCGCCGCTTCGCCGTCTTCCGGTCCGGGCTCGACCTGCGCGACCGCCACTGGCACTGCCTGCAGGTCGCCCAGCTCGTCCACGTCAAGGGCTCGACCCTCGGACTCGAGGTCGTCGCCCCCGACCTGCCCGGCCGGGCCGACCTGGTGATCGACGACGTCGCGGTCCGCCGAGCCAAGTAGCCAGCGGGAGAAAGGACGGGATCCAGATGCGGCGCCTGACACTGCCCGGGGCCGGGACGGCCTTGCTGGTGATGCTGCTGGCCGGGCCGGCCTCGGCCGACTCCGCCATCCAGATCACCGGCATGACCTGCTCGACCCTGAAGGCCACCGGCACCAAGCTGCCCCGCGACAGCAAGCTCGACCTGGTGGTCCTCGATCAGGACAACAACCGGGTGCTCGACACCCTGACGGCGACCACCAGCGCCGCCGGCAGCTTCACCATCGCCGACAAGATCCCCACCAACGGGGTCATGAGCATCCGCCTGGTGGTGAAGGGGCCGAACGGCGCCCGCATCGGCTTCGCCGACCACCAGATGGAGGCGGGCCACGAGATGTGCCCGCTGCCCTACACCGGCCCAGGCCACGCCTCCCTGCTGCTGGCCCTCGGCGCCGCCCTGCTCGCCCTCGGCGCCGCGCTGCTCCGCGCCCAGTCCTACCGCGGCACCCACCTGGCGAGCTGACCGCCCGCTCGTAGCCCCCAGCCCCCGGAGGAGCTTGGCCCTCCGGGGGCTACCGCAGCGCTCCTCGAGCCCCTGACCGCGAGCCTCCGGGGCTACACCTACCTAGCCCGAAGTGGCGCTCCGCAGCGGCGCGGCGATGCGATACGGTACGGGTCGAGTCGTTCGTCTGAAGCACGACGCAAGACAAGCTTCAGCGGACTCGGGGGGAACGAGCATGCCGGGAGGGGAGCGGGCGGCCCGGGCTCGCCCGGCCGGTCCGCCTGTCCTGGTGCTGTACCGGCTGGCCGTGGCCGTGCCCGTCGGCGCCTGGCTGACGGCCGGGCTGGTGGGCTGGCGCGGCCGCCTGCCGGGGCTGTCGCTGGCGGAGGCGGCCGGCTGGGTGCTCGTGCTGGTCCTGTTCGGGCTGCTGCCTGCCCCGCGCCGTGGCGGCCCGGGGCTCACCATCACCTTCGCGGTCCAGTCAGCCATCGCCATGCTCTATGCACCCCAGGTGGCAGCCGCGTTGGCGTTCCTCGGCGGCGCCGAGCGGCGCGCGCTGCGGCGGCGCGGCGCACCGCTGTGGGCCATCAGCGACCGCGCCGAGCAGGCGCTCGTCGTGGCGCTGGGCAGCGCCGCCTTCCGGCTGCTCGCCACCGTCCACGCCCCCTGGCCCCGGCTGCTGGCCGCCTACCTTGCCAGCGTCCTGCTGATGCACGCCGCCGCCACGGCGTTCCTGGTCGCCGAGGATCGCCTTGCCGAGGGGACGGCGCTCTGGGAGGCGCTCGTCAGGCTGGAGCGCGCCTCTCCATGGCGCTTCCCGTCCGACATCCCAGGCCTGGGCTGGTTCGGACTGCCCGCGGCCCGCCTCTACCTGGCTGAGGGCTTGTGGCCGACGCTGGTCCTGCTCGGGCTGATGTGGTACGCGCGCAAGAAGTGCTTCCAGACCGTCGACCTGGCCGACCGGCTGGCCGCGCAGAACCAGCTGCTGGCCAGCCAGTCTCGCGAGCTGCGCAGCCACCTCGCCCGCGAGCAGGAGACCGTGGCCGAGCTGCAGCGCCTCAACCGCATGCACGGCCAGTTCGTCGCCATGGCCTCCCACGAGGTCCGCACGCCGCTGACCGCGATCATCGGCTACGCCACCACCCTGCGCCGCTTCCAGGTGGGCGGCGACCCGCGCCTGCGCGCCACCTTCCTCGACATCATCGAGCGCCAGGCCCGGCGGCTGCTCGCCCTGGTCGAGAGCCCTCTCACCGTCTCCAACCTGGAGCGTGGTGAGCTCGCCGCCAGGCTGGCCCCGGTGCCGGTGGCGGCGCTGTGCAAGGAGGCGGTCGAGGCGCTCGGCGCGGCCGGCGGCCAGGTGCGGCTCAGCCTCCCGCCCGACCTGCCGCCGCTGCTGACCGACCGGCGCTACCTCGGCCAGGTGCTAGGCAACCTGTTGGAGAACGCGGTCAAGTACTCGACGGCGGGGAGCGCCTGCGAGCTCGGCGCCAGCCAGGACGGCGCCTGGCTGGCGCTGTGGGTGCGCGACCGCGGCAGCGGCATCCCCGAGGCCGAGCTCGGCCGCATCTTCGACCGCTTCTACCAGGTCGACGCGTCCGACACGCGCGCGGCGGCCGGCGTCGGCCTCGGTCTCTCCCTGGTCCAGGACCTGGTCCACCTGCTCGGCGGGACCGTCTCGGTGTCCAGCAGGGTGGGGGAGGGGAGCCAGTTCACCGTGCGGCTGCCGCTGACCCGCGGGGAGGACGGCAGACCCGCCGCCGCCGCGCCGGACGGCGGTCCCGGCTTGCCGCGGCCGGTGCCGCACCGCGAGACCGTGCCGCCGCGCGGCCGCCCCGCCGCGGCCGCCCGCCGCCGCCCCGGCAGCCGCTGAGCGGGGCCGTCAACCCCCATGCTGGTGGTCGCCGCGCTCGTGCAGCAGGTCGCGCATGGTCGCGCGGAGCCGGTCGAGCTCGCCGGCCGCGACGCATGCGTCGGCCCCCGCGACCTCGCCGACGCCGACCACCAGCACGTTCGGGCTGACCGAGCGCAGCCGCCGCAGCAGCGCCTGCCAGCCGTCGCCGGCCAGGTCGGCCTCGACCACCAGGAAGCGGGCGCGCCGCTCGACCGCCTCGCCGTAGGCGTCGGCGGCGTCGCTGCTCTCGCCGACCACCTCCCACTCGGCGGTCACGGTGGCCCGGCGCAGGGCCAGCCGCCGCTCGCGCTCGACGGCGGCCACCACGACACGGACGGCGCTGCACACGGCAACCTCCCTGAATTGGCTCGGAGCCCTATCCTACGCATCAGCCGACGACGGGAAGGTACGGGGAGGTGACCGCGACGAGCGTCCGCGCCCAGTCGCGCCGCGCGGCCCCGCTGATCCTCGGCCTCGCGCTCGCCGCGCCGCTGGCCGGCTGCGCCGGCCGCGACGACCGCGCCGCCCCCGCGGCCACGAGCACCACCCGGCCGGCGGCGACCAGCAGCACCCGCCTGGCGGGCGGGCGCGGCAGCGTGCTGGTCTTCTCCAAGACCAGCGGCTTCCGCCACCAGTCCATCCCCGACGGCATCGCCGCCCTGCGCGAGATGGGCGCCCGGCTCGACCTGACGGTCGACGCCACCGAGGACGCCGCCCGCTTCGCCGACGGCGAGCTGGCCCGCTACCAGGCGGTCGTGTTCCTCTCCACCACCGGCGACCTGCTCGACGACGGCCAGCAGGCCGCCCTGCAGCGCTACCTCCGGGCCGGGCACGGCTGGCTCGGCATCCACGCCGCCTCCGACGCCGAGTACGACTGGCCCTGGTACGCGGGCCTGGTGGGGGCGCAGTTCCGCCGCCACCCGGCGGTGCAGCCGGCCACCGTCGTGGTCGACCCCGCCGGCCGCAGCCTGGCGGGCCCGGTCCCGCGGCAGTGGCGGCGCACGGACGAGTGGTACGACTTCCGCGCCAACCCCAGGGGCAAGGTGCGCGTGCTCGCCACCGTCGACGAGGCCAGCTACGCCGGCGGCGGCATGGGCGCCGACCACCCGATCGCCTGGTGCCACGACTACGACGGCGGACGCAGCTGGTACAGCGGCATGGGCCACACCGTGGAGAGCTTCCACGAGCCGCTGTTCCTCGCCCACCTCGCCGCCGGGCTGCGCTACGTCACCGGCCAGAGCGGCGCCGGCTGCCCCTCCGGCGCCTGACCCGGCCGCGCGGGGGAATCACATCGCTGTGATTTCCCCCTTGCCGACGGGCCGTCCGGGCCGCTAGCATCCGCGGCGGAGCCCCTTTAAGGATTGGCCCCGTGAGGCCAGGAAGGGAGCGAGGTCCATGCTGCTGTGCGCTGCCCCCACCCCGAGCGGGTCGGGGGCGTCTTGATGTCCGGGGCCGCCTCGGCGGCGATCATGGACGCCGCCGACGTCGGCCGGGCGCTCACCCGCATCGCCCACGAGGTGGCCGAGCGGAACCGTGGCGTCGACGGGGTGGTGCTGGTCGGCATCCACACCCGCGGCGTGCCCCTCGCCGCACGGCTGGCGGCCAAGCTGGCCGAGATCGAGGGCAGGCCGGTGCCGGTCGGGGCGCTCGACGTGAGCATGTACCGCGACGACATCGGCCTGCGGCCGCCGGCCGCCGGCCACGACACCCACCTGCCGTTCGACCTCAGCGCCAAGATGGTGGTGCTGGTCGACGACGTGCTCTACACCGGGCGCACCATCCGGGCGGCGCTCGACGCGCTGCTGGACTTCGGCCGTCCGCGCGCCATCCAGCTCGCCGTGCTGGTCGACCGGGGCCACCGCGAGCTGCCGCTGCGCGCCGACTACGTGGGCAAGAACGTCCCCACCGCCTTGGACGAGGCCGTGCGGGTGCGGCTCGCCGAGACCGACGGTGACGACGGCGTGGTGCTGGAGCGGCCGACGGGCCCTGCCGGCGACGGATCTGGAGTGGCGCGCACCCCGGCGGGCGCCGCGGGACGCAAGGGGAGGCCGCGGTGAACAAGCACCTGCTGTCGGCCGGCGACCTGACGGCCGCCGACATCACCCGCGTGCTGGACACCGCGGCCCACCTGGCCTCGGTGACCGACCGGGCGATCAAGAAGGTGCCGACCCTGCGCGGGCGCACCGTCTGCAACTTGTTCTTCGAGGACTCCACGCGCACGCGGATCTCCTTCGAGCTGGCCGCCAAGCGCCTCTCCGCCGACGTGATCAACTTCTCCGCCAAGGGTTCCAGCGTCTCCAAGGGGGAGAGCCTCAAGGACACCGCCATCACCCTGGAGGCCATGGGCGTCGACGCGATCGTGATCCGCCACGGCGCCTCCGGGGCGCCGTGGCAGCTGGCGCAGTGGGTCGACGCGGTGGTGGTCAACGCCGGGGACGGCACCCACGAGCACCCCACCCAGGCGCTGCTCGACCTCTACACCATGCGGCAGCACTTCCCCCGCTTCGGCGGGCTGCGGGTGGCGATCGTCGGCGACGTGCTGCACTCGCGGGTGGCCCGCTCCAACGTGCTCGCCCTGACCACCATGGGCGCAGAGGTCACCCTGGTGGCGCCGCCGACGCTGCTGCCGGCACGGGTCGACGCCTGGCCGGTGGCGGTCTCCTACGACCTCGACGCGGTCCTGCCCAAGCAGGACGTGGTGATGCTGCTGCGGGTGCAGCTCGAACGCCAGCAGGCCGGCTTCTTCCCCAGCCTGCGCGAGTACGCCCGCCTCTACGGGCTGGACGCAGCCCGCCTGGCCGCGATGGCGCCGCACGCGATCGTGATGCACCCGGGGCCGATGAACCGCGGCGTGGAGATCGCCGCCGAGGTGGCCGACTCGCTCGAGCGCTCGGTGATCGCCAACCAGGTCTCCAACGGCATCAGCGTGCGCATGGCCATGCTGTACCTGCTGCTCGCCGGCCCGCCCGTGCCAGGGGACCACGACGAGCAAGGCGCCCGGGGCTCGCGCAGCGGAGCGGTGGCCCAGGACGAACCACTCGGGTCGGGCATGGACCGGGCGCTGGCCGAGCCGGCGAGGGAGGTGGCCAGGGATGGCTGAGCTGCTGCTGATGGGTGGACGTGTGGTCGACCCGGCGGCGGGTCTCGACGGCGGCGCCGACGTCCGGGTCGCCGACGGCCACGTGGCGGAGGTCGGGCCGGGCCTGGACCGGGCCGGCGCCGAGGTGCTCGACTGCGACGGGCTGGTCGTCTGCCCCGGGTTCGTGGACCTGCACGTGCACCTGCGGGAGCCGGGCAGGGAGGACGCCGAGACGATCGAGAGCGGCTCGCGGGCGGCCGCGCTCGGCGGCTTCACCGCCGTCTGCCCGATGCCGAACACCGACCCGGTCGCCGACAACGCCGGCGTGGTCGAGATGGTCGCCGCCCGCGGCCGTGAGGTCGGCCTGGTCGACGTCTTCCCGGTCGGCGCGGTCACCCTCGGCCAGCGCGGCGCCGAGCTGGCCGAGCTGGGCGCGATGGCGCGCTCGGCGGCGGCGGTGGACTGCTTCTCCGACGACGGCCGGCCGATCCGCGAGGCGCGGCTGGCGCGCCTGGCGCTCGAGTACGCCCGCGCCTTCGGCGCGGTGATCGCCGACCACGCCGAGGACAGCTCGCTCACCGACGGCGCCCAGATGCACGAGGGCGAGGTCTCCGCCATGCTCGGCCTGCGCGGCTGGCCGGCCGCCGCCGAGGAGATGGTGGTCGCCAGGGACCTGCTGCTGGCCGAGCTGACCGGCGGGCGGCTGCACCTGTGCCACCTGTCCAGCGGCGGCTCGGTGGAGCTGGTGCGCGCCGCCAAGGCCCGCGGCGTGCGGGTCACCGCCGAGGCCGCGCCGCACCACTTCACCCTGACCGACGAGGCCGCCCGCGGCTTCGACCCGGTGTTCAAGGTGAACCCGCCGCTGCGCGAGAAGGCCGACGTCGAGGCGGTCCGCCAGGGACTGGCCGACGGCACCATCGACGCGGTGGCCAGCGACCACGCGCCGCACGCCCGCGAGGACAAGGAGGTCGAGTGGGCGGCGGCCCCGCCCGGCATGCTCGGCCTCGAGACCGCCCTCGGGCTGGTCCTCACCGAGCTGGTCGAGCCCGGCTGGCTGAGCCTCGCCCAGGCGCTGGAGCGGCTCACCGCCGGCCCGGCGCGCTGCCGGCGCCTGCCCGGGCACGGCGGGCCGCTTGAGCCGGGTGCCCCGGCCAACCTGACCGCGTTCGACCCGGCGGCGCGCTGGACGGTCGACGCGGCCGCGCTGGCCAGCCGCGCCCGCAACACCCCCTACCACGGCCGCCAGCTCAGCGGCCGGGTGGTACACGTGCTGCTGCGGGGCGCGTTCACCGTGCGTGACGGCAGGGCGAGGAGGTGAGCTTCCTCGCCGGGGCGCTGGCGGTGGCGGTCGTGGCGGCGCTGGCCGCCTGGTTGATGCTGGGCGCCGTGCGCCGCACCGTGCGCCGCCACGAGCGGCAGGTGCCGTCCCTGCCGCCCTGCCCGCCCGCCGGCGAGGTGGCGCTGGCCGCGCGCCGGGCGCGCTACCTCGGCACCACCCTTGCGCCCTCGACGGTGCGCCGCTTCGCCGGGCACGGGCTGCTCGGCAGGGGCGTGGTCGACCTCGCGCTCGAGCGTGCCGGCCTGCGCGTCGAGCGCGGCGCGCTGCCCTGCTGGTGGATCCCGGCCGAGGCGCTGCGCGGCGCCGAGGTCGCCAGCCACCACGCGGGCAAGGCCGTCGCCTCCCCGCGGGTCCTGGTGGTCGACTGGGTGCTCGGCTCCCGCGGGCTGCGCTCCGGGTTCATCGTCGGCGAGCCGGCGGCCGCCACCTGGGCCGCCGCCCTGCGCGAGCGGCTGCCCGAAGCGGGCGGCGCGGGAACGGGCACGGCGCTGCCACCTGGCCGCGGGCCAGCGCGGCAGGAGAGGTCGCCATGAGCGGCCGCGCGGCCCTGCTGGTGCTCGAGGACGGCGCCGCCTTCCGCGGGGAGGCGTTCGCCGGCGGCGGCACCGTCGCCGGCGAGGTGGTGTTCAACACCGCCATGTCCGGCTACCAGGAGGTGCTGACCGACCCGTCCTACCGCGGGCAGCTCGTCTGCATGGCGGCGCCGCAGGTCGGCAACTACGGCACCACCCCTGAGGACGCCGAGTCCGAGCGGGTGCAGGTGACCGCGTTCCTGGTCAGGCAGGCGGCGAGGCGGCCGTCGAGCTGGCGCGCGGAGCGCAGCCTGGCCGCCGAGCTGGAGGCGGCCGGGGTGCCCGGGGTCGAGGGCATCGACACCCGCCGGCTGGTGCGCCACCTGCGCAGCGCCGGGGCCATGCGCGGGGCGCTGTCGACCGAGGTCACCGACCCCGAGGCCCTGCGCGACGTCGCCCTGGCCGCGCCCGACCCCAACGGCCTCGCCATGGTCGACCAGGTGACCCGGGCGGAGCCCTCGGAGCTGGAGGCGACCGCGCCGGAGCGCTACCGGGTGGTCCTGTACGACTACGGCGCCAAGGCGAACATCGCCAGGCGCCTGCGCGGCCTCGGCGCCCGGGTGCTGCTGGTCCCGGCGGCGACCCCGGCCGGCGAGGCGCTCGCCTGGAAGCCGGACGGGGTGATGCTCTCCAACGGCCCCGGCGACCCGGCCACCGTCGCCTACGGCGTGCGCGCGACCTCCGAGCTGCTCGGCCGCGTGCCGCTGTTCGGCATCTGCCTCGGCCACCAGCTCCTCGGCCAGGCGGTCGGCGGCCGCACCGTGCGCCTGCCCTTCGGCCACCGGGGCGTCAACCAGCCGGTGGTCGAGCTGGCCACCGGCAAGGTCGCGGTCACCAGCCACAACCACGGCTTCGCGGTCGACGGCGACAGCCTGCCCGCCGGCGTGCGGGTCACCCACCGCAACGCCAACGACGGCGTGGTGGAGGGCCTCGAGTGCCTGCGGGCGCCGGCCTTCTCGGTGCAGTTCCACCCGGAGGCGGCGCCCGGCCCGCACGACGCCTGGCCGCTGTTCGACCGCTTCGCCACACTGATGAAGCGCTGAGATGCCAAAGCGAGCCGGCCACCGCCGCCCAAGGCGGTCCGGAGCAAGGGAGGGATGAGCAGGATGCCACCAGCGAACGAGCGCACCTTCCGCGCCCTCGGCGGGGTGGACCAGGGCAGCCCGCCTCCGCAGGGGGAGGCGGTCGACGCCCTGCGGGCCGAGTTCGAGCGCGCCCTCAGCCTGACCGAGAGCCTCAGGGACGAGGACGGCGTCTCGCCCACCGGGCGGCGCTCGACCGCGGCGGACGAGGCCAAGCTGCGCAACCTGACGGCCAGCGTCGAGGGCGCCAGCCGCTTCGCCATCCGGCTCGGCCTGCTGACCCCCGCCCAGGTCCGCGCCCTCTGGGTCGAGGCGGCGGGCAGGGGCCTGTTCGACGGCTGGGACGGCGGCCAGTCGGCCTACGCCCACGCGGACGCGTCCCGCGCCGCCGACGAGCCGCCCCTGCCCGTCGGCGCCGTCCCGGAGGCAACCGGCCAGGAGCCGGTCGTGCGCGAGGTCAAGGAGCCGCGGCTGGGAGCTGGCGGCTAGTGCCGCTCCGCCCCGACCTGCGCTCGGTCCTGGTGATCGGGTCCGGCCCGATCGTGATCGGCCAGGCGGCCGAGTTCGACTACTCGGGCACCCAGGCGTGCCGCGCGCTACGCCGGTTGGGCCTACGGGTCGTGCTGGTCAACTCCAACCCGGCGACGATCATGACCGACCCGGAGGTGGCCGACGCCACCTACCTGGAGCCACTCACCGCCGAGCGGGTCGCCGCCGTGGTCCTGGCGGAGCGGCCCGATGCCCTGCTGCCGACCCTCGGCGGCCAGACGGCCCTCAACCTGGCGGTCGAGCTCGCCGCCAGCGGCGTGCTCGAGCAGGCGGGCACCACCCTGATCGGCGCCAGCGTCGAGGCGGTCGAGCGGGCCGAGTCGCGCCGGGCGTTCACCGAGACCTGCAGGGCGGCCGGCCTGGCCACCCCCCGCGGCATCGAGGTCGGCTCCCTCGCCGAGGGCCGCGCCGCAGCGGCCGAGCTGGGCATCCCGCTGATCCTGCGGCCCTCCTACACCCTCGGCGGCTGGGGCGGTGGCGTGGTTCGCTCCGAGGGCGAGCTGGCCGAGCTGCTCGGCCAGGGCCTGGCCGCCAGCCCGGTGCGCCGCGTGCTGCTCGAGGAGTCGGTGCTCGGCTGGAAGGAGTTCGAGCTGGAGGTGATGCGCGACCGGGCCGACAACGCCGTGGTCGTCTGCTCGATCGAGAACCTCGACCCGATGGGCGTGCACACCGGGGACTCCGTCACGGTCGCCCCGCAGATGACCCTGTCGGACGCCGAGTACCAGGCGATGCGCGACGACGCCGTGGCGGTGCTGCGCGCCGTCGGGGTCGAGACCGGCGGGGCCAACGTGCAGTTCGCGGTCGACCCGGCGTCGGGCCGCCGGGTGGTGATCGAGATGAACCCGCGCGTCTCCCGCTCCTCGGCGCTCGCCTCCAAGGCGACCGGCTTCCCGATCGCCAAGGTGGCCGCGCTGCTCGCGGTCGGCTTCACCCTCGACGAGATCCGCAACGAGGTCACCGGCAGGACCGCCGCCGCGTTCGAGCCGACCGTCGACTACGTGGTCGTCAAGGCGCCGCGCTTCAACTTCGAGAAGTTCCCCGACGCCGACCCGGTGCTGACCACCAGCATGAAGTCGGTCGGCGAGGTGATGGCGATCGGCCGCACGTTTCCCGAGGCCCTGCAGAAGGCGTGGCGGAGCCTGGAGGCAGGCAGCGACGGGCTGGGCGGGGTGGAGGAGGCCCGATCCTCCGAGGGGGCGAACAGCGCCCCCCCGGACCCCCCCAAGGAGCCGGACGACGCTGCCATGGAGGCGCTCCTGGCCGCGGTCGCCGTGGCGGGTGCGGGCAGGCTGGAGGCGGTCGAGCGCGCGCTGCGCCACGGCTGCACCGTCGAGGCGGTCGCGGAGGCGTCGGCGATCGACCCCTGGTTCGTCGACGGCATCGCCCGCATCGTCGAGGTCCGCGCCGAGGTGGAGGCGGCGGCGACGATCGACGCCCTCGACCGCGACCTGGTCTGGCGGGCCAAGCGCAACGGCTTCTCGGACCGCCAGCTCGCCGCCCTGGTGGGCGCGGCCGAGGGTGAGGTCCGCACGCGCCGGCGCGCGCTCGGGGTCGAGCCGGTGTACCGCTCGGTGGACACCTGTGCCGGCGAGTTCGAGGCGTCGACGCCGTACTTCTACTCGACCTACGAGGAGGAGACCGAGGTCCCCGAGAGCGGCCGCCCCCGGGTGGTGGTGCTCGGCTCGGGGCCAAACCGCATCGGCCAGGGCGTCGAGTTCGACACCGCCTGCGTGCACGCGGTGCAGGCGCTGCGGGCCGCCGGCTACGAGACGGTGATGGTCAACTGCAACCCCGAGACCGTCTCGACCGACTACGACGTCGCCGACCGCCTCTACGTGGAGCCGCTCACCCGCGAGGACGTGCTCGAGGTGTGCCGCGCGGAGGCGCGCGGCGGCCGCCTCGTCGGGGTGATCGCCACCATGGGCGGGCAGACGCCGCTGGCGCTGGCGCACGGCCTCGCCGCCGCCAGGGTGCCCCTGCTCGGCACCCCGAGCGAGGCCATCGACCTGGCCGAGGACCGTGGCCGCTTCGGCGCCGTGCTGGCCCGCTGCGGCCTCGACGCCCCGCCATGGGGCGAGGCGTCCGGCGCCGACGAGGCCATGGCGGTGGCCGCGCGGGTCGGCTACCCCGTGCTGGTGCGCCCCTCCTACGTGCTCGGCGGCCGCTCCATGGAGGTCTGCTACGACGCCGAGGCGCTGGCACGCTCGCCCGCCCTCAGCGGCAACGGCCGGCCGGTGCTGGTCGACCGCTTCCTCGAGGACGCCGTCGAGGTCGACGTCGACGCGCTTGCCGACGGCAGCGGGGAGGTGCTGGTCTGCGGTGTGATGGAGCACATCGAGGAGGCGGGCGTGCACTCGGGCGACTCCGCCTGCGTGCTGCCGCCGATCACCCTCGGGGTCGACCAGGTGGCCGCCGTCGGCGAGGCCACCAGCCGCCTGGCCCGCGCGCTCGGCGTGGTCGGCGTGCTCAACGTGCAGTTCGCCTACAAGGGCGAGCGCCTCTACGTGCTCGAGGCCAACCCGCGGGCGAGCCGCTCGGTCCCGTTCGTCGAGAAGGTCACCGGCCTGCCCGTCGCCAAGGCGGCCGCGCTGCTGGCGGTGGGGGAGAGCCTCGCCGGGCTGCGCGAGCGGGGCGTGCTGCCGCCCTGGACCGGGGTGCTCGCGCCCGAGCCGGCCCACGTCGGGGTGAAGGAGGCGGTGCTGCCGTTCGCCCGCTTCCCCGGCGCCGACTCCCTGCTCGGCCCGGAGATGCGCTCCACCGGCGAGGTGGTCGGCCTCGACACCGCCTTCGGCGCCGCCTACGCCAAGAGCCAGGAGGCCGCCTACGGCGCCCTGCCCACCGGCGGGGTGGCGTTCCTCTCGGTGCGCAACGCCGACAAGCGCGCCATCGTGCTGCCAGCCAAGCGCCTGGTCGACCTCGGCTTCCGGCTGGTGGCGACCGAGGGCACGGCGCACGTGCTCGCCCGCAACGGCGTGCCCGCCGAGGTGGTCCGCAAGGTCGGGGAGGGTCCCGACAACGTGGCCGAGCACATTCGCGCCGGCCGCATCGACGTGGTGGTCAACACCCCGGAGGGCTCGGCGCCGCGCAGCGACGGCTACGAGATCCGCACCGCGGCGGTGGCCGCCGACATCCCCTGCGTCACCACGCTGGCGGGGCTGACCGCCATGGTCCAGGGGGTCGAGGCGCGCCAGGCGGGCCGCTTCACCGTCCGCTCCCTGCAGGACTGGCACGCCGGCGCCGAGGCCGCCCGTGCGGCCCCGCGACCAGCCGGCGGGCCCGAGGCGACCGGGCCAGGCGCCGCCGCGCCGGCCGCGGCCAAGGGCGGCGGCGGGACGGCCGGCAGGTGAGCGCGCCGTCGCTGCAGCGCTGCCAGGTCGCCGGCCACAGCCGCGACGGCATCTACCACACCCTGGCGCTGGCCGCGCCCGGGATCGCCGCCGCGGCCCGCTCCGGCCAGTTCCTCGCCGTGCTGCCTGGCGGCGACGGCTTCCGGCTGCGCCGCCCCTTCTCCGTCCACCGCGTCGGCCGCGGCGGAGGTCGTCCGCTCACGATCGAGTTCTCCTTCGCCGTGCTGGGCCACGGCACGCAGGCCCTCGGCGGCATGCGCGAGGGCGACGAGCTCGACGTGCTCGGCCCGCTCGGCCGGCCCTTCCGCCCGCCGGCCGCCGCGGCGGCCTGCCTGCTGGTCGGCGGCGGTTACGGCGCCGCCCCGCTGTTCCTGCTCTCCGAGGAGCTGCGCGCGCACGGCTGCCCGGTGCACGTGCTGACCGGCGCGGCCAGCGCCGAGCGGCTCTTCAAGCCGGCCGAGAGCGCGCTGCTCGGCGACTCGCTCGCGGTCACCACCGACGACGGCTCGGCCGGGCGACGTGGCCTGGTCACCGACGCGATGCCGGCGATCCTCGCCGGCGCGGGCATCGCCCAGGTCTACGCGTGCGGGCCCATGGCGATGCTCGCCGCCGTGGCGCGCACCGCCGCGGCGGCCGGGGTGCCCTGCCAGGTGGCGGTCGAGGAGCAGATGGCCTGTGGCACCGGCATCTGCTTCTCCTGCGTCGTCCCGGTGTTCGACGGCGCGCCCGGCCTCACCCGCATGGCCCGCTCCTGCACCGAGGGGCCGGTCTTCGACGGCAACGCGGTCGCCTGGGCCGAGCTGGGCCAGGGTTCTGGGGGGGGGTGGGGGGGAGCGGGCTCCCCCCCGGATGGGTCGGGCCGGGCCTCGTGAGCGCGGTCGAGCCCGACCTCGGCGTCGACCTGTGCGGCGTGCGCCTGCCGACGCCGGTGCTGGCCGCGTCGGGCTGCTTCGGCTTCGGCCGCGAGATGGCCGCGTTCGTCGACCTCTCGGAGATCGGCGCGGTGGTCACCAAGTCGGTCAGCCTGGAGCCGCGCCGCGGCTGGCCGACGCCGAGGGTGGCGGAGACGCCGTCGGGCATGCTCAACGCGATCGGCCTGCAGAACCCGGGGGTGGAGGCGTTCTGCGAGCGCGACCTGCCGTTCCTCGCCGACGCGGGGGCGCGCGTCGTGGCCAGCGTGGTCGGGCGCAGTGCCGAGGAGTTCGGCCGCGTGGCCGCCCGCCTGGCGCGCGAGCCCGCCGTGCGGCTGGTCGAGGTCAACCTCTCCTGCCCCAACGTGGAGCACCGCGGCGAGGTGTTCGCCACCGACCCCGAGGCCGCCGCGGCCGTCGTCCGGGCGGTCAAGGCCGTCGCCGGCCAGCCCGTGCTCGCCAAGCTCACCGCCGACGTCACCGACCTGGTGGCGGTCGCCAGGGCGGTGGTCGACGCCGGGGCCGACGGCCTCACCCTGATCAACACGCTGCTCGGCATGGCGGTCGACGTGAAGCGGCGGCGGCCGCGCCTGGCCGCGGTCACCGGCGGCCTCTCCGGCCCCGCCATCCGGCCGCTGGCGGTGCGCTGCGTCTGGCAGGTCGCCAGCGCCCTGCCCGGGGTGCCGATCGTCGGCACCGGCGGGGTGGTCAGCGCCGAGGCCGCGGCCGAGTTCCTGCTGGTCGGGGCGACCGCCGTGGCGGTCGGCACGGCCAGCTTCGTGGACCCGACCGCGGCCGTGACGGTCGCCTCTGGCCTGGCCGACTACCTGCGCGCCCAGGGCGTCGCCACGGTGGGCGAGCTGCCCGCGCTGTTCAAACCCGGGAGGTGAGGATGAGGTCGAGCATCGTGTTCCGCCGCGGCGAGGAGGCGCCAGCCAGCGACCGCTCGCCGCTCGCGCTCGCGCTCGACAGCGACGACCTCGACCAGGCCCTCGACTGGGCGGAGCGCGCCGGCCCGGCGGTCGGCATGGTCAAGGTCGGCCTGGAGCTGTTCTGCGCCCACGGCGGCCGCGCCGTGCGCGCCCTGGCCGACGAGGGCCACCGCGTCATGCTCGACCTCAAGCTGCACGACATCCCCGCCACCGTCGCCCGCGCCGTGCGGGCAGCCGCCGACCTCGAGGTCGAGCTGCTGACGGTCCACGCCCTCGGCGGCCCGCGGATGCTCGAGGCGGCCGTGGCGGCGGCCGACGGCCGCCTGGCCGTTGCCGGGGTCACCGTGCTGACCAGCCACGGCGCCGCCGACCTCCGCGCCGTCGGCCTGCAGGGCGGCACCGCGGCAGCGGCCGAGCAGCTCGCGCGCCTGGCCGTGGCGGCCGGCTGCGCCGCCCTGGTCTGCTCGCCCCGCGAGGCCGCCCGGCTGCGCGCCGCCGCCGGCCCCGAGGTCGTCATCGTCTGCCCGGGCGTGCGCCCGGCGGCGGCCGGCGGGGTGGCCGGCGACGACCAGGCGCGCGTCGCCACCCCGGCCGCCGCGCTCGCCGCCGGGGCCGACTGGCTGGTGGTCGGGCGGCCGATCACGGGCGCGGCCGACCCGGCGGCGGCAGCGGCGGCCGTGCGCGCCGAGGCGCTGGCCGCCCGCGCGGTGACGGACGCGTGAGCGGGTCTTTCACGGGTCCCCTTGATGCCAGCTCCGCCGGTTCCGTCGGCGGCGGCGCGAGCGCCCAGCGTGGCCGCGCCGGCGCCGACCAGGCCCCACGCCGGTGAGCGGGCACGCCGGCGCCGCGCCGCCCCTGCCGCGGGGCCCGCTCGACCAGGCTGCCGTCCTCGGCCTCTACCATGCCAGCGGGGCGCTGCGGCGCGGCCACTTCACCCTCAGCTCCGGCCGCCACTCCGACACCTACCTGCAGAGCGCCCTGGTGCTGCAGTGGCCGCGGCTCGCCGAGGCCCTCGGCCGTGCCATGGCCGCGCCGTACGCCGGCCAGGTCGACGTGGTCGTGGCGCCCGCCGTCGGTGGCCTGCTCATCGGCCACGAGGTCGCGCGTGAGCTGGGCGTTCGCATGGTCTTCGCGGAGCGGGCCGGCGGCGCCATGCGGCTGCGGCGCTCCTTCGCCCTCGACCCGGGCGAGCGCGCCCTGCTCACCGAGGACGTGGTCACCACCGGGGGCTCCGCGCGCGAGGTGGCCGGCCTGGTGTCGGCGTCAGGGGCGGTCCCGGTCGCGCTGGCCGCGATCGTCGACCGCCGCCCCGAAGGCGGCGCCGACTCCCTGCCGACGGCGGCGCTGGCCCAGCTCGACGCCGCTGCCTGGGACCCGGCCAACTGTCCCGTCTGCCGCGAGGGCGGCGTCCCGGAGTCCCCGGGCTCGCGCCGGCTCTCCGGCCACACACCGTGACCGGAGAATCATGCGTGTTTTGACGCGTTTGTGGAGAAATATCTAGGGGACAAGTGCTGACCTGCGAGAATCCTGCGCCGATCGATTGAGACCTGGGCCGAGGTGTGCGTAGAATCCGCGCGTTCTTCGAACACCCGGGGGGCGTGCGCATCGTCCGCCCTGGCTACCCGGTCGCGAGGAGGAACCCATGCCACTGCCCACCCTGACACCCGAGCAGCGCCAGCAGGCTCTCGAGAAGGCTGCCGAGGCCCGCCGCAAGCGTGCCGAGCTCAAGGCGCAGCTCAAGAGCGGCAGCGTCTCCCTGTCGTCCGTGCTGAACAAGGAGGACAACGACACGGTCGGCAAGATGAAGGTCGCCAGCGTCCTCGAGAGCCTCCCCGGCGTCGGCAAGGTGCGGGCGCGCAAGATCATGGAGAAGCTCGACATCTCGTCGTCGCGGCGCGTCAGGGGCCTCGGCTCCAAGCAGAAGGACGCCCTGCTCGCCGAGTTCTCCGGCAAGAAGTAACCGCCCTGCGCGCCGCGTCCCGCGGAGGGCCGCCCGAGCGCCGCGGCCGCCTCGTCGTCCTTGCCGGTCCCTCTGGGGTCGGCAAGGGCGCCATCGTTGCCCGGTTGCTCAACGCCCTGCCCGAACTCGAGCTGTCGATCTCGGCGACCACCCGGTCGCCGCGAGCGATCGAGGACGAGGGCCGGCACTACTACTTCGTCGAGCCCGAGGTCTTCTCCAAGATGGTCGAGGAGGGCGGCTTCCTCGAGTGGGCCGAGATCTTCGGCCAGCGCTACGGCACGCCGCGCGAGCCCGTCGAACGTGCCCTGGCGGCCGGTCGCGACGTCCTGGTCGAGATCGACGTCCAGGGCGCCAGGCAGGTGCGCCGGGCCAAGCCCGACGCCTTCATGCTGTTCCTCAAGCCGCCCAGCCTCGGGGAGCTGGAGCGCCGGCTGCGCAGCCGCGCCACCGAGACCGACGAGCAGATCCGCCGCCGCCTGGCCAAGGCCACGGAGGAGCTCGCCGCCGAGCCCGAGTTCGACGCCTCCGTGGTCAACGACGACCTGGAGACCGCCGCCCGCGAGGTGATCGAGATCGTCACCAAGGTGCGCGACCGCGGCTGAGCTGGCATGCCCACGGAGCGGACCACGGGTACCATCGGCTCGCGCACGCCTCCCGAGGTGGACAGCAAGGAGCACGACACGTGATCGAACCGCAGATCGACGACCTGCTCGCCCGGGTCGACTCGAAGTACACCCTGGTGATCCTGGCGGCCAAGCGGGCCAGGCAGATCAACGGCTACTACGCCCAGCTCGGCGAGGGCATCGGCGAGTTCGTGCCGCCGATGGTGGACGCCGGCCCGAACCGCAAGGCCCTCTCGGTCGCCCTGCAGGAGATCGTCGAGGACAAGCTGCAGTGGGAGCGCCCCGCCGAGGTCGCCGAGTCGATCAAGTAGCGCCGGAGGCGCCGGCCATGGCCAGCCCGGGCCCGCTCGCGGGCGCCCGGGTGCTGCTCGCCGTGAGCGGCGGGGTGGCGGCCTACAAGGCCGCCGAGCTCGCCCGCGAGCTGCAGCGCCACGGCGCCGAGGTGCAGCCCCTGCTGACCGCCGCTGCCGAGTCGTTCGTCACCAAGGCCACCTTCGCCGCCCTCAGCGGCCGGCCCGTGCCCAGCTCGATCTGGGACGACCCGGCCGCCGTCGAGCACGTCGCCCTGGCGCGCTGGGGCGAGCTGCTGCTGGTCGCCCCGGCCACCGCCCACGTGCTGGCGCGCATGGCCGCCGGCCTGGCCGACGACCTGGTCACCAACGTCGCGCTCGCCTTCGCCGGGCCGGTGGTGGTCGCCCCGGCGATGCACACCGAGATGTGGCAGCACCCCGCCACGCGCCACAACCTGGAGGTCCTTGTCGGCCGTGGCGTGCTGGTGGTGCCGCCGGCCAGCGGGCCGCTCACCTCCGGCGACGTCGGTGTCGGGCGCCTTGCGGCGCTGCCAGACCTGCTCGCCGCGGCCAGCGCGGCGCTGGGGCGGCCAGGCTCCCTCGCGGGGGTGCGCGTGCTGGTCAGCGTCGGCGGCACCAGGGAGCCCATCGACCCGGTCCGCTACCTCGGCAATCGCTCCTCCGGCCGGATGGGCGCCGCGATCGTCACCGAGGCGCTGCGCCGCGGCGCCGCGGTGACCGCCGTGGTGGCCGCGACCAGCGTCGCGCTGCCCGCCGGCGCGCGCGTCGTCCGGGTCGAGACCGCGCAGCAGCTCTACGACGCGGTCACGGCCGCCGCCGCGGCCGCCGACGTGGTGGTGATGGCTGCGGCGGTGGCCGACTTCCGCCCCAAGGCCGCCGCCAGCCAGAAGCTCAAGAAGGAGCGGGGCGTGCCCGAGCTGGTGCTCGAGCCCACCCCGGACACGCTGGCGGAGCTGGGCCGCACCCGCCGCCCGGGCCAGCTGCTGGTCGGCTTCGCCGCCGAGACCGAGGACCACGTCGCCGCCGGCCGCCGCAAGCTCGGCAGCAAGCACCTCGACCTGGTGGTGGTCAACCACGTCGAGGGCACCGGCTCCGCCTTCGGCGCCGAGCGCGCCGACGCCTACCTGGTCGACGCCGCCGAGGTCGAGCCGCTGAAGCGCACCGACAAGGACGAGATCGCCCGCCGCCTGCTCGACCGGGTCGAGCGGCAGCTCGGCCGGTCGACAGGGCCAGGCTCGCCCAGCTCCTCGCCGTGAGCGCGCGCGTCGTGGTGGTCACCGGCGCCAACCGCGGCATCGGCCGCGAGGTCGCCCGCCAGCTCGCCCTCCGCGGCGAGGTGGTGGTGCTCGGCGCCCGCGACCCGGCCAAGGGGGAGCGCGCCGCCGCCGGGCTCGCCCGCGACGGCGCCGCGGTGCTCCCGCGCCAGCTCGACGTCACCGACCCGGCCTCGCTGGGGCGCCTCGCCGAGGAGCTCGGCGAACGCCACGGCCGGCTCGACGTGCTGGTCAACAACGCCGCGGTCCTCTACGACACCTGGCAGCACGCCGCCGGCGCCGACCTCGGCGTGGTCGCCGAGGCGCTGCAGACCAACCTGCTCGGCGCCTGGCGCACGGCGCAGGCGTTCCTGCCGCTGCTGCGAGCCAGCGGGCACGCCAGGGTGGTCAACGTCTCCAGCGAGGCCGGCTCGCTGGCCAGCATGGGCGCCGTCGCCCCCGCCTACAACGTCTCCAAGGCCGCCCTGAACGCCCTCACCCGCATGCTCGCCGCCGACCTCCGGCGCGACCGCATCCTGGTCAACGCCGTCTGCCCCGGCTGGGTCGCCACCGACATGGGCGGCCCGGGCGGCCGCCCGGTCGCCGACGGCGCCGGCAGCGTCCTGTGGGCGGTCGACCTGCCCGACGACGGCCCCAGCGGCGGCTTCTTCCGCGACGGCCGCCCGCTTCCGTGGTAGCGCCGTATCAGGGCTTGGACGGCTGCGCGCCTCCCGCGCCGCCCGCCGCCGCGGCGGCGTTGCGCCGCTCCGCGGCGGCGGCGAGCGTCACGCGGCGAGCGTTCAAGCCCTCGTTGAGGAGCACCACGCCGACGACCACCAGCGGGGCGGCCAGGCCCATCAGGACCTGCTTGGAGACCACGCCGGCGAAGATCGCCGCGACCACCGCGGTGGCCCCGGTGAAGGTCAGCCGCCGGCGGGTCCACGGCTGGGAGCGCGGCGTCCGCTGCCGCACCTGGCGGGCGAGCGCGACCGCGGCGCGCGCCTCCTTCGGGTCGGACAGCGCGGCGCCCTGGGAGACGGCCCGCGCCACCCTGCGGCGGCCGTCGGGCGTGAGCGAGCTGAGCTCGTCCAAGCGGCATCCCTCCGTGGAGAAGCGGGTCGATCTCGACCGAATCGATACGGTATCGTGCCCAGCTCGGGGCTGGAACGAACCTCTGCCGGTTGCCTCGGCGTCGCCGGCCCGGCTACCCTTCCCGGAGCCCTGCTTCGCGCCGGGTCTCGAGGCGCATCCTGGAGGATTCCCAGTGGCGAACCGTTACCTTTTCACGTCCGAGTCGGTGACCGAGGGTCACCCCGACAAGATCGCCGACCAGATCTCGGACTCGGTCCTCGACGAGATCCTGCGTGCCGATCCTGCCGGGCGGGTGGCCTGCGAGACGCTGGTCACCACCGGGCTGGTGGTGGTCGCCGGGGAGATCTCGACCTCCACCTACGTCGACATCCCGGCCACCGTGCGGCGCACCATCATGGAGATCGGCTACGACCGCGCCAAGTACGGCTTCGACGGGTCGACCTGCGGCGTCACCGTCGCGATCGACGAGCAGTCGCCGGACATCGCCCAAGGCGTCGACCACGCCTTCGAGGAGCGCGCGGGCGACACCGACCCGCTCGACGCTCAGGGCGCCGGCGACCAGGGGATGATGGTCGGCTACGCCTGCAACGACACGCCCGAGCTGATGCCCCTGCCGATCGCGCTGGCGCACCGCCTGTCGCGCAAGCTGGCCCAGGTGCGCAAGTCCGGCCTGATGCCCTACCTGCGACCAGACGGCAAGACGCAGGTGACGGTGGAGTACGAGTCCGGCCACCCGGTGCGCCTCGACACGGTGGTGGTCTCCACCCAGCACGGCCCCGACGTCGACCTCGAGACGCTGCTCACCCCCGACGTGCGCGAGCACGTGATCGACCCGTCCATCCCCGACGGCCTGGCGATCGACGGGCTGCGCGTGTTCGTCAACCCGACCGGGCGCTTCGAGCTCGGCGGGCCGCAGGCCGACACGGGCCTCACCGGCCGCAAGATCATCGTCGACACCTACGGCGGCATGGCCCGCCACGGCGGCGGCGCCTTCAGCGGCAAGGACCCGACCAAGGTGGACCGCTCGGCCGCCTACGCGGTCCGCTGGGTGGCCAAGAACGTGGTCGCTGCCGGCCTCGCCGAGCGCTGCGAGGTGCAGGTCGCCTACGCCATCGGCGTGGCGCACCCCGTGAGCGTGTTCGTGGAGACCTTCGGCACCGAGCGGGTCGACCCGGAGAAGCTGAGCAAGCTGATCCCCGAGTTCTTCGACCTGCGCCCGGCCGCGATCCTGCGGGACCTCGACCTGCGCCGGCCGATTTTCCGCAAGACGGCGGCGTATGGGCATTTCGGTCGTACCGAGCCGGAGTTCACCTGGGAGTCGACCAGCCGGGCCGAGGAGCTGGCCCGCGCGGCCGCGTCGCTGTAGCGGCACGCCGCGCGCGGGCACGGCGGCGCCGCGCCCGCGTGGTTCTCCGCTCGGAGAGGGGGCGCCGGCATGAGCGGCGTCCAGGTGGTCGTCGACGTCCCCCTGTTCCACCTCGACCGGCCGTTCACCTACCGGGTCCCCGAGTCGCTGCGCGACGCCGTTGGCCTCGGCTCCAGGGTCAAGGTGCCGTTCGGCGGACGCCGGCGGGTCGACGGCTGGGTGGTCGGCCTCACCGACGAGCTGCCACCCGGCGCCCGTGACCTGATCCGGCTGGTCTCCCCGCTGCCCGTCTTCGGCCCACGGGAGCTGGCCCTGCTGCGCTGGGTCGCCGACCGCTGGGCGGGGACCCTCGCCGACGTGCTGCGCCTTGCCGTGCCGCCGAGGGTTGCGGCGGTCGAGGCCGCGCTCGCCGCGCCGGCCAGGGGGTCCGGGGGGCTCGAGAGCGAGGCCGGTGCCCAGGCGGCGGGTGGCCACGCAGGGCCGAGCGGTAGCCCCCCGGTGGACAGGGGGTCCGGGGGGCTCGAGAGCGAGGCCGGTAGCCCCCCGGTGGACCGGGACGGGGCCGCCGGGGCGGGCAGGCAGGGCTCGCCCGCGCCCCCAGGCGACCAGCTCGCGGAGCTGGTCGCGGGCGGCTGGCGGGGCGCGGTGCTGTGGCGGCCGCTGCCGGGCGAGGACCGCGGCACCCGGGTGGTTGCCCTGGTCGAGGCGGCGCTCGCCGCCGGCAGGGGAGCGCTGGTGATCACCCCGGAGCTGGCCGCCGGCTCGGACGTCGGCGACGCGGTGCGCAAGAGCTTCCCCGACGCCGCCGACCTCTCCTCGGACCTGCCCGACCGGCGCCGCTACCGCGCCTGGGCGGAGCTGCGCAGCGGCCGGCGGCGGGTGGCGGTCGGGGGCCGCTCGGCCGTGCTCGCGCCGGTGCGGCGGCTCGGCCTGGTGGTGGTCGACGACGAGGCCAACCGCGCCCACAAGGAGCAGCGCACCCCCCGCTACCACGCCCGCGACGTCGCCATCCTGCGCGCCTCGATCGAGGGTGCGACCTGCGTGCTCAGCGGCACGGTGCCGTCGGCGGAGGCGGTCGCGGCGGTGCGCGCCGGGCGCGTGCGCCTGCTCGCCCCCGACCGGGCCGCCGAGCGCCGCGCCCGGCCGCTGGTCGAGGTGGTCGACCCCTTCGACCAGGACAGCGGCCCGGGCGCCGGCGGGCTGCACCGCCGTGCCCTCGGGGCGGTCGCCGCCGCGCTCGGCCGCGGCGAGAGCGCCTACGTGCTGGTGCCGCGCCGCGGCCCGGCACAGCCGGGCGCGCCGCGGCTGCGCACCGCCGGCCAGGTCGCCGAGGAGCTCGGCAGGCACCTGGGCGGCACGCCGGTGTGGCGGCTGGACCGTGAGGTGCTCGAGCCGGGCGAGGTGCCGCCATGGGCGGGCAGCGGCCCCGGGGTGATCGTCGGCACGGTCGCCGGCGTGAAGGACCACCCGCCGCTCACCGGCTGCCGCACGGTGGTGGTGGTCGGCGCCGACGCCGCCCTGGGCCAGGCCGAGGTGCGCGCCGCCGAGGAGGCCTACCGGACCTGGAGCCGCGCCGCCGGCTGGTGCGGCCCGCAGGGCGGCGCCGGCCGCTTCGTGCTGCAGGCCCGCGAGGGCGGCCACCACGCGGTCCAGGCCCTGGTGCGCTGGGACCCGGCCTTCTTCTGGCGCCACGAGCTGCCCCGCCGGGTCGAGCTCGGCTTCCCACCGGCCCGCCGCCTCGTCCTGGTCGAGGGGCAGGAGCTCGACGAGGCGCCGACCGCCATGGCCGGCCTGCACGACGCCCTCGGGCCCAAGGCTGAGCTGCTCGGACCGGCGGTGATGGGCCGTGGCTGGCGTATCATCGCCAAGGTCGAGGATGCCGAGTCGGCCGCCCGCGCACTGCGGCCCATGCTGGCCGAGGCGTCCCGGTCCGGTGGACCGCACCTCTCGGTGGACGTCGAGCCGCTGGAGGTGCTCGCCCCGGCGCCGGCGCAGCAGGACGGGCGACCGCACGCGCCGGCGGCCAACCGCGCTACGGGGCTCAGGTAGCTGAAAGGAGACGGCCCTGCTCGAGATCCGCCTGTTCGGCGATCCGGTGCTGAAGGAGCACTCCGCGCCGGTCACCACGTTCGACGCCGAGCTGGCCCGCTTCGGCGCCGACCTGCTCGAGACCATGCGCGCCGCCCGCGGCGTCGGCCTGGCCGCGCCGCAGGTCGGGGTCTTGCGCCGCATGTTCGCCTACGACGTCGGGATGGACGAGGAGACCGGCGAGCACCCTCACGGCGTGCTGGTCAACCCGGTGATCGTGCGCAGCGACGGCAAGCAGGAGGGGGAGGAGGGCTGCCTCTCCTTCCCAGGCCTGTACTACGAGTGCGCCCGCGCCATGGAGGTCACCGTCCAGGCCTGCGACACCGCCGGCCGGCCGCTCATCCTCGAGGGCTCCGGCCTGCTCGCCCGCGCCTTCCAGCACGAGGTCGACCACCTCGACGGGGTGCTGTTCATCGACCGTCTCTCCGGCAGCGACCGCAAGCGCGCGCTGAAGCAGTGGCGCGAGCGCGAGTTCGAGCTGGAGCAGCCCGGCGTGGCGCCCCACGTGCACCGCTCCGGCGCCGCCCCAAGCCTGTAGCAGAGCGGTCGCCGAAGGACCAGCAGAAGGAGCCGTCCCGTTGCGCGTCGTCTACCTGGGCACGCCCGCCGCGGCCGTGCCGCCGCTCGAAGCCCTGCTCGCCTCCGGCCACCAGGTGGTCGCGGTGGTCACCCGCCCGGACAAGCCGCGCGACCACCGCGGCGGCCGGCCGGCGCCGTCGCCGGTCAGGCGGGCGGCCGAGGCCGCCGGGCTGCCGCTGCTGACGCCGCCGCGCGGGCGCGACCCGGAGCTGCCCGCCCAGCTCGCCGCGTTCGCCGCCGACGTCGGCTTCACCTGCGCGTTCGGCTACCTGCTGCCGGACCCGGTGCTCGAGGCCTTCCCCCGGGGCGTGCTCAACCTGCACTTCTCGCTGCTGCCCGCCTACCGCGGCCCGGCCCCGGTGCAGCACGCCCTGCTCGACGGGCGCACCGTCACCGGGATCTCCACCTTCGTGATCGACCAGGGCATGGACACCGGCCCGCTGCTGCTGACCGCCGAGGTCCCGATCCGGCCCGACGAGGACGCCAGCCAGCTCACCGCGCGGCTCGCCGAGGTGGGGGCGCGGCTCACGGTGGAGACCCTCGACGCGCTGGAGGCCGGCACCGTCACGCCACGGCCCCAACCGGAGGCCGGCGCCTCCCTCGCCCCCAAGATCCGCCCGGAGCAGGCCTGCCTCGACTGGACCGCGCCGGCGAAGCGGCTGGTCGACGCGGTGCGGGCCTTCAACCCCGCACCAGGCGCCTGGACCACCATGCGTGGCCGCCGCCTCAAGGTGCCGCGCGCCGCCCTGCCGTCCGGCGGCGACCCGCCCCTCGCCCCGGGGGAGCTGGCCGTCGGTCACCGCGGCGAGCTGCTCGCCGGCGCCGGCGACGGCGTCGTCGAGCTGGTCTGCGTGCAGCCGGAGGGCAGGCGGGCGATGGCCGGCGGCGACTTCGCCCGTGGCGCCCGGCTGGCCCCCGGCGAGCGCCTCGGCCCGCCGGGGGGCTCGAGCAGCGGAGCGGTAGCCCCCCGGGTGGACAAGGGATGACCGGCAGCGCCCGCGGCGTCGCCCTGGCCGCCCTCGGCCGCGTCGAGCAGGAGGGCGCCTGGGCCAACCTGCTGCTGCCGGGGCTGCTGGCCCGCTCCGGGCTCGGGCCAGGCGACCGCGCCGCCGTCACCGACCTGGTCAACGGCTCACTGCGGCTGCGCGGCGCGCTCGACGCCGCCCTTGCGCCGCTCTCGCGCCAGCCGCTCGAGCGCCTCCAGCCGCTGGTCCGCAACGGCCTGCGCCTCGGCGCCTACGAGCTGCTGTTCGCCGGCACCGCGCCGCACGCGGCCCTCGCCGAGGTGGTCGGCGCCGTGCGCCGCGTCGGCAACCAGGGCCAGGCCGGCTACGTCAACGCCGTCCTGCGGCGCCTGGTGGAGAGCCCGCCGCGCTGGCCCGACCGCGCCGGCGACCCGGTCGCCTGGGCGACCACGGCCGGCTCGCACCCGCCCTGGATCGTGGCGGAGGCGCTCGACCGGCTCGGCCCCGACGGCCTGGTGCGGCTGGTCGAGGCGGACAACGCCCGCCCGGCGGTGACCCTGCGGGCCACCCCGGGCGCGGTCACCCGCGACCAGCTGCTCGCCGAGCTGGCCGCGGCCGGGGTCGGGGCCACCCCGAGCGAGCTGTCGCCCGACTGCGTGGTGCTGGCCCGCGGCGACCCCGGCGAGCTGGCCGCCGTCCGCGAGGGCCGGGCGGTGGTCCAGGACGCCGCCGCGGCCCTGGTCGCGCCGGCGCTCGGCGTCCGCAAGGGCGACCTGGTCGTCGACCTGGCCGCCGGGCCGGGCGGCAAGGCCGGCCACCTGGCGGCGCTCGGCGCCCGCGTGCTCGCCGTCGAGCTCCACCCGGGCCGTGCCCGGCTGGTGCGCGAGACCGCCGTCCGCCTCGGCCAGAGCGCCCGGCTGCTGGCGGTCGCCGGCGACGCCACCCGCCTGCCGCTGGCCGACGGCGGCGCCGACGGCGCCCTGGTCGATGCGCCCTGCTCCAACCTGGGCAGCCTGCGCCGCCGGCCGGAGGCGCGCTGGCGCCACCGCGCGGACGAGATCCCCGGCCTGGTCGCGCTGCAGCGCCGCCTGCTGGCCGCCGCCGCCCGCGCCGTGCGGCCGGGCGGCGCGGTCCTGTACGCGGTCTGCACCTGGACGCGGGCCGAGACCGACCAGGTGGTCGACGCCGTGCTCACCGACCACCCGGAGCTCGAGCCGGCGCCGCTCGCCGGCCCGCTCGCCCCCGACCCCAGGCGGCAGCTCTGGCCGCACCTCGACGGCGACGACGGCATGTTCCTCGCCCGCCTGGTCAAGCGTGGGGGTATGGTCGATACCATTCCCCGCAGACGCGCTCCCGGACCGCCGGGGGCGGCGGCGCCTCGAGGAGCGACGTGACCCGACGCCTGGCCCCCTCCGTGCTCAACGCCGACCTGGCCCGCCTGGCCGACCAGGTCCAGATCGTGCAGCAGGCGGCCGACTGGCTACACCTCGACCTGATGGACGGGCAGTTCGTGCCCAACCTCACCTTCGGCCCGCCGGTGGTCGCCGCGCTGCGGCCCTACACCGACCTGTTCTTCGACTGCCACCTGATGGTCGCCGACCCGGTGGCCCTGCTGCCCGACCTCGCCGCGGCGGGTGCCGGCCTGGTCACCATGCACGTCGAGGCGCTCGACGACCCGGCGGGGGCGCTGGCCGCCGCGGCCGACCTCGGCATGGCCGTCGGCCTGGCGCTGCGGCCCGGCACCCCGCTCGAGTCGGTCCTGCCCTTCGTCGACCGGCTCGACCTGCTGCTGCCGATGACGGTGGAGCCCGGCTTCGGCGGCCAGGCGTTCCGCGACGACGTGCTGCCCAAGATCGCCGCCGCCCGCCGCGCCATCGACGCCGCGGGACGGGCCGTCGCCCTCGAGGTCGACGGCGGCGTGAACGCGACCACCGCGCCGCGCTGCCGCCACGCCGGCGCCGACGTGTTCGTGATCGGCACCGCCATCTTCCACGCCGACGACCCCGCCGCCGCCGCCAAGGCGCTGCGCGCCCTGCTCGAGCTCGACCCGGTCGACGCGGCAGGGCCGCCGGGGTCCGGGGGGCTCGAGGAGCGGAGCGGTAGCCCCGCAGAGAATCGGGGGGGCTGACGGGGTGGACGACATGGTGCTGATCGCCGACGACGACCGCGACATCGTCCGCTTCGTCGAGGTCAACCTGCGCCTCGAGGGCTTCCAGGTGGTCACCGCCCACGACGGCGAGGACGCCCTGGAAAAGGCCTTCGACCTGCAGCCCAACCTGATCCTGCTGGACGTGATGATGCCGCGGATGGACGGCTACGAGGTCTGCACGCGCCTGCGCGCCGACGGCCGCACCGCCCACATCCCGGTGCTGATGCTCACCGCCAGGTCCCTCTCGGCCGACAAGGTCCTCGGCCTGACGGCCGGCGCCGACGACTACATCATCAAGCCGTTCGACCCCATGGAGCTGGTCGCCCGCGTCAAGACCACGCTGCGCCGCGCCAGCGAGATGCGCGCCCTCTCGCCGCTCACGGGCCTGCCAGGCAACCACCGCATCGAGCGCGAGATCCAGCAGCGCATGGAGCACGACCTCCCCGTCGCGGTGTGCTACGTCGACCTGGACAACTTCAAGTCCTACAACGACCGCTACGGCTTCCTGCGCGGCGACGAGGTCATCTCGATGGCCGCCCAGCTGCTGCGCAGGGCCGCCCACGACGCCGCGGGCGCCGACGGCTTCGTCGGCCACATCGGCGGCGACGACTTCGTGGTGGTGCTCCCCCCCGGCAGCGCCGAGCCCTTCGCCCGCCTCGTGGTCGACGCCTTCGACCAGCGCATCTCCAGCCTCTACGACCCCGAGGACGCCGGCGTCGGGACCATCACCGTGGAGGACCGACAGGGCCAGCCACGCAGCTTCCCGCTGGTATCGCTCTCGGTCGGGATCGCCTCGACCGCCCGCCGCCGCTTCGACGACCACCGCGAGCTGGTGGCCACCGCGACCGAGCTGAAGAACCTGGCCAAGCGGCAGCCACGCTCCGCCTGGGCGGTCGACCGCCGCAGCAACCGGCGCTCCTCGTAGCGAACGTCCTGGTGCTACTGTGGCCGTGCATCATTGGTACGTCTCCGGGGCGAGGTGGAAGTCCTCACCGGCGGTGAGAGCCCGCGACCCCCTGGCGCACAGCCAGGGGCCGACCCTGTGGAACTCAGGGGCCGACGGTCACAGTCCGGACGGGAGGAGGCGGCGGTGGGGTTGTGCCCGCGTGCCCGGCGTCGCGCCGGGTGGGGGCGGCGACCCGCCTGGCGTCACGCCCCGGGACCGGATCCTGCGAGGTCGTGATGTTCACCGGCATCATCGAAGGCCAGGGCACGGTCGCCGGGCTGCGCGTCGCCGCCGACGAGAGCGCCGCCGCGCTGCTGGTCGACGCCCCCTGGCTCGCCGGGCAGCTCGCCGTGGGCGACTCGGTCGCGGTCAACGGCTGCTGCCTCACCGTCACCCGGGCCAGTCCCGCCGGCTTCGCCGCCGACCTGGTGGCCGAGACGCTGCGCCGCACCGCCCTCGGCCGCCTGCGCCCCGGGGAGGGGGTCAACCTGGAGCGGCCGCTGGCCGCCGACGGCCGCCTCGGCGGCCACGTGGTCCAGGGCCACGTCGACGGACTCGGACGCGTGCTCGCCCACGACCAGGTCGGCGAGGGGGCGGAGCTGCGCGTCGGCATCGACCAGGAGCTGGCTCGCTACGTCGTGGTCAAGGGGTCGATCGCGGTCGACGGGGTGAGCCTGACCGTCGCCGGGACCGGCCAGGACTGGTTCTCGGTGGCGCTGGTGCCGCACACGCTGGCGGTCACCACCCTCGGCGGCCGCCAGCCGGGCGACCAGGTCCAGCTGGAGGTCGACGTGCTCGCCAAGTACGTCGAGCGGCTGCTCGGGCCGCTGCTGCCCGCGGCCAGCGGCGCAGGGGGTGGCAACCCGTGACCGAGTTCGCCGCCATCCCCGAGGCCGTCGAGGTGATCGCCGCCGGCGGCATGGTGGTCTGCGTCGACGACGCCGACCGGGAGAACGAGGGCGACCTGATCATGGCGGCCGACGCCGCCACCCGGGAGAAGATCGCCTTCTTCGTGCGCTACACCTCCGGCGTGATCGTGGTGCCGATGCTCGGCGAACGCCTCGACCAGCTCGAGCTGCCCCTGATGGTCACGGCCAACACCGAGCGGCACCGCACCCAGTTCACCGTCTCGGTCGACGCGCGCAGCGGCACCTCCACCGGCATCTCCGCCGCCGACCGGGCCACCACCATCGCCGCCCTGGTCGACCCGGCGACGCGCCCGTCCGACCTGGCCCGGCCCGGCCACGTCTTCCCGCTGCGCTACCGCGAGGGCGGCGTGCTCAAGCGCGGCGGCCACACCGAGGCCGGCGTCGACCTCGCCCGCCTGGCCGGCCGCACCCCGGCGGCGGTCCTGTGCGAGCTGGTCGGCGAGGACGGCGGCACCGCCCGCCTGCCCGAGCTGGAGCGCTTCGCCCGCGAGCACGACCTCAAGCTGATCTCCATCGCCGACCTGATCCGCTACCGGCGCCAGCGCGAGAAGCTGGTGCGGCGCGTCTCCGAGGCGCGGATCCCCACCGCCTGGGGCGACTTCACCGCCTACGCCTACGAGAGCCTGCTCGACGGCGAGCCCCACCTCGCCCTGGTCAAGGGCGCGGTCGCCGGCGAGCGAGGGGTGCTGGTGCGGGTCCACTCCGAGTGCCTCACCGGCGACGTGTTCGGCTCGCTGCGCTGCGACTGCGGCACCCAGCTCGACGGGGCGCTCGCCCGGATCGCCGCCGAGGGCCTCGGCGTGGTCGTCTACCTGCGCGGCCACGAGGGCCGCGGCATCGGCCTCGCCCACAAGATCGCCGCCTACAACTTGCAGGAGCAGGGCCGCGACACGGTCGACGCCAACCTGGAGCTGGGCCTGCCGGTCGACGACCGCGAGTACGGCATCGGCTCGCAGATCCTGGTCGACCTCGGCGTGACCACCATGCGGCTGCTCACCAACAACCCGGCCAAGTACACCGGCCTCGGCGGCTTCGGCCTGGAGATCGTCGAGCGCGTGCCGCTCGAGACCAGCCCCAACCCAGAGAACCTCGCCTACCTGCGCACCAAGCAGGAGCGCATGGGCCACCTGCTCGACCTGCCCCCCGCAGGGAGGGAGGCGCCCCACCGCCGCGCGCCGGCCGGACTGAGCAGCGACGAGGGAGCGAGGTAGGAGGTGGCCCGCCGCCGCCGGGCCACCGACGTTTGAACAAGGGAGTGCTCATGGGACAGGTCTTCGAAGGTGGGCTGGACGGCACCGGCCGCCGCGTGGCGATCGCCGCCAGCCGCTTCAACCGGCTGGTCACCGAGCAGCTGGTCGCCGGGGCGGTCGAGGCGCTGCGGCGCCACGGCGTCGCCGAGGCCGACATCGACCTCGCCTGGGCGCCGGGCTCGTTCGAGCTGCCGCTGGTCGCCGCGCGGCTGGCCGCCAGCGGCCGCTACGCCGGCGTGGTCGCCATCGGCGCGGTGGTCCGCGGCGAGACGCCGCACTTCGACCACGTCGCCGGCCAGGCCGCCAGCGGCCTGGCGGCGCTGGCCCGGACCGCCTCGGTGCCGGTCGCCTTCGGCGTGCTCACCACCGACACCATGGAGCAGGCGCTGGACCGCGCCGGCGGCAAGGCCGGCAACAAGGGCGCCGAGGCCGCGCTCACCGCGCTGGAGATGGCGGGCCTCCTCGAGACGATCGACAAGGGATGAGCGCCCCGGAGCGCGCCGCCGCCGGGGACCTCACGGTGCCGCGGTGCTGAAGCTGGTGCTGCCGAAGGGCAGCCTCGAACGCGCCACGCTGGCCTTGTTCGACGCGGCCGACCTGCCCGTCAAGCGCGGCAGCGAGCGCGAGTACCACGGCACCATCGACGACCCGAGGGTGGAGCGGGTGTCGCTGCTGCGCCCCCAGGAGATCCCCCGCTACGTCGAGGACGGCTTCTTCGACCTCGGCATCACCGGGCGTGACTGGATCGAGGAGACCGGGGCGCAGGTCGTCAGCCTGGCCGAGCTGCCCTACTCCAAGCAGACCGCCAACCCGGTGCGGGTGGTGCTCGCGGTCCACCGCGACCTCGGCGTGACCCGACCGGACCAGCTCGAGCCCGGGCTGCGCGTCTCCACCGAGTTCCCCAACCTGACCAGGCGCTACTTCGACCAGCTCGGCCTCGCCGCGCGGGTGTTCCCGTCCTACGGCGCCACCGAGGCCAAGGTCCCCGAGATCGTCGACGCCGTGGTCGACCTCACCGAGACGGGCTCCACCCTGCGCAGCCACGGCATGGTGGTGATCGCCACGCTGCTCACCTCGTGGACCGAGGTGGTCGCCAACTCCGACGCCGCGGCGGACCCGGTGCGGCGCCAGGCCATGGAGGACCTGGTCACCCTGCTGGTGGGCGCGGCGCGGGCGCGTTCCAAGACGCTCATCAAGCTCAACGTCGCCGACGGCGACCTCGCCAAGGTGGTCGAGGTGCTGCCGGCGATGAAGGCGCCGACCATCACCGAGCTGGCCGACTCCGGCTACCACGCGGTCGAGGCGGTGGTCGACAAAGCCGTGGTCAACCGCCTCATTCCAACGCTGAAAGGCGCCGGCGCGTTCGACATCCTCGAGCTCCCGATTGCCAAGATCGTGGAGTAGCCGGGGATTGTCGCCCACGCGACGCGGCATCTCCACTTCGGGACGTGTTTGTGCCCAGGTGACGACCGCGCTAAAGTCCGCGCGCCTGGCCGTGACGATCTGGCAGTCGGCGCCGGTGCCGGCCGGGGCAGCGTGACAGGGAGGCGAAGCAGTTGCCACAAGAAGGCACCGTCAAGTGGTTCAGCAACGAGAAGGGGTACGGATTCATCGCCCGCAATGGCGGCGACGATGTCTTCGTGCACTTCACCGCGATCGAGATGGAGGGCTACAAGACCCTCGTCGAGGGCCAGGTCGTCGAGTTCGAGATCACCGACGGCCCCAAGGGGCCGCAGGCCTCGAACGTCCGCCCGGTCAACTGACCGGCGCGACGGCCCTCCACCGGTCCCGGACCCCCCGATCCACCCGGGCTACCGCTTCGCTACCTGAGCCCCGGACCACCGGGCCACGCTGGTAGCCCCGGCCCCCACCGGGGGACCGACGGAGATTCAGGGCCCCGCCCCCACGGCGGGGCCCTCACCGCTTCTCCGAGCGCGCAGGCCTCAGGCCCCTTCAGGGCTGGCCGGGTACCCACAGGCCGGACGGCCGCCTGCCCGGCGCCGGCGGGTCCTTGGGTCCCTGCGACGGCGGCTCGCCCCCGTCCGCGGGCGCGGGAGGCTCGTCGTGACCGGCCAGGTGGCCCTGCACGTCGGCGAAGCCGAGCTGCAGGTCGGCCAGGGCCTTGCGCAGCTCGGCCTCGACCGCGCCGACCCGGCCGCGGACGCCGTCGAGCAGGCCGGCGAGGGCGTCGATCAGCAGGCGGGCGGCCTCCAGGTCGCGATAGCGCTCGTTCTCGTTGGGCGGCAGGCCGAGCCGCACGTAGGCGAGGGTCACCAGCGGCACGGCGGCCTCGGCCACGATGTCGCCGGCCGACACCGAGGCGAGCTGCTCGCGCATCTGGTCGAGCACGTCGCGGGCGGTCTGGTCGTCCGGCCCGGGCGCCTGGTCCGGCCCGGGTTCTTCGTCGGGGCGGCGGTCGCTCACTGCGGACCTCCTCGGTGCCTTGCCGGCGGCCCGGGCGGGCGCCGGCTGGACCGGTGCCGGCGCCCGCGACCGCTGTCCACTGCGGCGGCCGCACGCGTCGACACCGCGACGATGCGACTGCTACAGTACAGGTCGACCGGGGTCCATCTGGTAGTTGGTGAACAGGTCGACGAGCAGGTCGGCGAACGGCCAGATGGGTAACACATCAAAGGATTCGTGATCGAACGATCATCGTGGAATACCACGTCGAACCAGGTGGTTGCCGATCGCGCGCACAACTGCAAACTGCGGAGCAAAGTAGGAGCAAGGGCTTCTCACCTCCAGGCGAATCGAGCCCAGGGGGTCAGCGCAGGCCACCGAGAACGGTGGTGGGCGGCCCTTTTCGGGCCGCTTTCTTGATTCCCGGTCACCACGACCGTGAGGAGGGATAGAGCATCAGCGTAGAGCCAAGGATCAACGACCGGATCCGGACCGCCCAGGTCCGGGTGGTGGGTGCCGACGGGGAGCAGCTCGGCGTCATGGACACCGTCGCCGCCCTGCGGATGGCCAACGAGCTCGACCTCGACCTGGTCGAGGTCGCGCCGATGGCGCGGCCGCCGGTCTGCAAGCTGATGGACTACTCGAAGTACAAGTACGAGCAGGCCATCAAGGCCAAGGAGGCCCGGCGCAAGCAGAGCCTGGTCGTCCTCAAGGAAATGAAGATGCGGCCCAAGATCGACCAGCACGACTACGCCACCAAGAAGGGCCACGTCGAACGTTTCCTGCGCCAGGGCCACAAGGTCAAGGTCACCATCATGTTCCGGGGCCGGGAGATGGCCCACACCGAGCTCGGGCGACGCCTGCTGGAGCGGCTGGCCACCGACATCAGCGAGCTCGCCCAGGTGGACAGCCCCGCGCGCCAGGACGGGCGCAACATGATCGCGGTGTTCTCGCCGCGCAAGAACGCCATCACCGCTCCGCGCAGCGCCCACCAGGGCGACCGGGCCGCATCCGGCCAGGGCAGCAGGGGCCAGGCCGACCGCGGCGGCGGGCCGCCCGCCAGCCCCACCCGCCCGCCGACCGGGCAGGCGACCACCAGGCGCACCGCGCCGGTGAGCGCGCCCTAGCCGGCGGCGACCGCCACGGATCCACCAGGAGACCCCGTGCCCAAGATGAAGACCCACAAGGGTGCCGCGCGCCGCTTCGCCGTCACCAAGAACGGCAAGCTGATGCGCAGGCACGCCAAGCTCAACCACATCCTCGAGAAGAAGTCGCCGGCACAGAAGCGCCGCCTCGGCCGCGAGAGCGTCGTGGCCGCCGGCGACCGCCGCAGCGTGCGCCGGATGCTCGGCATCTGACCTCGACCGGCCCGGCAGCGGCCGGGCCCTCTCGATCGCGTGCGGCCTGGCTTCCGGAGGCCGGGCCGCACCCCTGACCAGGAGCGTTACCGATGGCAAGAGTGAAGCGGGCGGTACACGGCGCCAAGGCCAAGCGCACCACCATGGAGCTGGCCAAGGGCTACCGGGGCAGCCGCGGACGCCACCTCCGGGCCGCCAACGAGCAGGTGATGCACTCCCTGCGCTACGCCTACCGCGACCGGCGCGCGCGCAAGGGCGACTTCCGCGCCCTGTGGATCGCGCGCATCAACGCCGCCGCCCGCGCCGAGGGCCTGACCTACAACCGCTTCATCGCCGGCCTCCGCCACGCCGGGGTCGATGTGGACCGCAAGGTCCTCGCCGACCTCGCGGTCACCGACCACGACGCCTTCGCCGCCCTGGTCGCCACCGCCAGGGAGGGGCTCGCCAAGCCGGCCGACTGAGCGAACCGACCCGCCCGACCGTGACCGTGATCACCAGCCCGCGCAACCCCACCGTGGCGGCCGCCCGCCGGCTCGCCGGGCAGCGCGCCCGCGCCCAGCAGGGCCGCTTCCTGCTCGAAGGGGCCAAGGGCATCCGCGCCGCCGTCGACGCCGGCGCGCCCCTGCACCTCCTGGCGGTCACGCCGGCCGCCGCCGCCCACCATCCCGCCCTGGTCGCCGACGCCCGCACGGCCGGGGCGCGCGTGCTCGAGGTGGCCGAGCCGGTGCTCGCCCGGCTGACCCAGACCGTCACCCCGCAGGGCCTGGTCGCCGTGGTCGGCAGCGTCACCCGCGAGCTGGACGCCCTGCCGGCGTCGCCGCGCCTGGTCTGCGTGCTCGCCGAGGTGCGCGACCCGGGCAACGCGGGCACGGTGCTGCGCGCGGCCGACGCCTTCGGCGCCGGCGCGCTGGCCACCACTGCCGGCTCGGTCGACCTGGAGAGCCCCAAGGCGGTGCGGGCCTCGGCAGGGAGCCTGTTCCACCTCCCGGTGGCGGCCGGGGTGCCGTGGCCGCGCCTTGCCGGGGCGCTCTCGAGCCGTGGCCTCGCCCTGGTCGGGGCCGACCCGCACGCGGCCGACGAGCTCGACGAGGCGCCGCTCGAGCGCCCGGTCGCCCTGGTGCTCGGCAACGAGGCGCACGGCCTGCCCGCCGCCGTCCGCGCCGACCTCGACCACCTCGTGCGCCTGCCCGCCTGGGGACGCGCCGAGAGCCTCAACCTGGCCGCCGCGGCGGCGGTGCTGCTCTACGAGACCGCCCGGCGGCAGCGCGCCGCGGCCCCGCGGAAGGTGGTGGCGCTTGGCTGACACCGAGGCGTACCTCAGGGCCCTGCCGGACGCGGTGGTGGTGGTGGAGGCCGACGGCACGGTGGCCTACGCCAACGCCGCCGCGGAGCGGCTCGCCGGCGCCAGCCGCGACCAGCTCACCGGTCAGCCCCTCGACGAGGTCCTGCCGCTGCTGGACGAGGCGGGCAAGGCCTGGTGGCAGTGCTCGGCCAGGCTGCGGTCGATGCGCGGCGTGCGCGGCGTGCCGCCGCGCGAGCTGACCATGTCCGCCGGCGAGCGCGCCGTCCGGGTCGACCTGGCCGCGACCTTCGTGCGCGGCCCCGACGCCCAGGTCGTCCAGGCCATCTGCGTCATCAGGGACGCCTCGGCGCGGCGCCGCGCCGAGGCCGCAAGGGGCGAGCTGATCTCCACCCTCTCCCACGAGCTGCGCTCCCCGCTGACCAGCGTCAAGGGCTTCACCTCGACCCTGCTGCACCGCTGGGACCGCTTCACCGACGAGCAGAAGCGCCACATGCTGCGGACCGTCAACGAGGACGCCGACCGGGTCACCCGCCTCATCAAGGAGCTGCTCGACGTCTCCCGCATCGAGGCCGGACGGCTGGAGCTGCAACGGCGCATGATCGACCTGCCCGACGTCAGCCGCGACGTGGTCGACCGCTTCGAGCCGCTGGCCGACGGCGGCCACCGCTTCCTTATCGAATTCCCGGCCGGCTTCCCCGAGGTCTATGCTGACCGGGACAAGGTCGAGCAGGTGCTCACCAACCTGGTGGAGAACGCGGTGAAGTACTCCGAGGGCGGCACGGTCACGATCAGCGGCGCGGCCGCCGACGACGAGGTCGAGGTGGCCGTCCGCGACGAGGGCGTCGGCATCCCCGGCGACCAGCTCACCCTCATCTTCACCAAGTTCTACCGGCGCGGCGGCCACGGCGCGCCCTCCGGCACCGGCCTCGGCCTGTTCATCACGCGGGGCCTGGTCGAGGCCCACGGCGGGCGCATCTGGGCCCGCTCCGAGGTGGGCCGCGGCACCGAGGTCCGATTTCGTCTGCCCCGCGGGGGCCTGGAGCTGGCCGGGATCGACTGACCGGCTCCCACCGGCCCGGCGGGGCGACCGCCCAGCGGATGACACCCTTGGCAGCAACCGGCCGCCCATCGGCGTGCCGCTTCCACCAGGAGCACCAGCATGCCCACCACCGCCGAACCCGACCTCGACGTCCTGGTCGAGGCCGGCCGGACCGCCCTTGCCGGCGCACGCGACCTCGACGAGCTGCGCGGCGCCGAGCAGGCCCACCTGTCGCGGCGCTCGCCGCTCGGCGAGGTCCAGCGAGGCCTCGGCGCGCTCGGCCCCGAGGCCCGCCGCGAGCTCGGCCGCCGCGTCAACCAGGCCCGCGCCGAGCTGCAGGCCGCCCTCGAAGGGCGCAGGGTCGAGCTGGAGGCGGCCAGGGACGCGGCCCTGCTCGAGGCCGAGCGGGTCGACGTCACCCTCCCGGGCCGCCGCCCGCCCCGCGGCGCCGTCCACCCGCTGACCCGCGCCGCGGACGAGATCATCGACCTCTTCGTCGGCCTCGGCTACCGCGTCTTCGAAGGCCCAGAGGTGGAGACCGACTGGTACAACTTCGAGGCGCTGAACTTCCCGCCAGGCCACCCGGCCCGCTCCATGCAGGACTCCCTCACCCTGGTCGACCAGACCCGGCCGCCGGGGTGGCTGGTGCTGCGCACCCACACCTCACCGGGGCAGATCCGGGCGATGGAGGCCGGCCCGCCACCCCTGTACGTGGTCGTGCCTGGCCGCTGCTACCGGGCGGACACGCCCGACGCCACCCACGTGCCCGTCTTCCACCAGCTCGAGATCCTCGCCGTGGACGAGGGCCTCACCATGGGCGACCTCAAGGGCACCCTGCTGGCCTTCGCCCGCACCTACTTCGGCGCCGAGCGCGACATCCGGTTGCGGCCCTCCTACTTCCCGTTCACCGAGCCGAGCGCGGAGGTGGACGTCTCCTGCTTCATCTGCGGCGGCCGCGGCGGCGACTGCCGCACCTGCAAGGGCGACCGCTGGATCGAGGTGCTCGGCGCCGGCATGGTCCACCCGAAGGTGCTCGCCAACGGCGGCTACGACCCCAACAAGGTGTCCGGCTTCGCCGCCGGCATGGGCATCGAGCGGCTGTTCATGCTCCGCTCCGGGCTGGCCGACATCCGCACCCTGACCGACAACGACCTGCGCTGGCTGGGCAGCGTCTAGCGCCGAGAGGAGGTAGCGATGCGGGTCCCGTTGTCCTGGCTGGCCGACCACGTCGAGGTCGACCTGCCCGCGCTCACCCTCGCCGACCGGCTCACCGACGGCGGCCTGGAGATCGAGTCGGTCGACCGGGTCGGGGAGGACATCGCCGGCGTGCTCACCGCCCGGGTGCTGGCGGTCGAGCCCCATCCCCGCGCCGACCGGCTCGCCCTGGTCCGCGTCGAGGCCGGCGGCGACGAGCGCGAGGTGGTCTGCGGCGCGCACAACTACGCCCCAGGCGACGTGGTCGCCTGGGCGGCGCCCGGCTCGACCCTCCCCGGCGGCGTGGAGATCGGCCGCAAGCAGGTCCGCGGCGTCTGGTCGGAGGGCATGCTGGCCTCGCCGACGGAGCTGGCCGTGTTCGACGACCACTCCGGCATCCTGGTGCTGCCGCCCGACACGCCCGTCGGCGCCGACCTGGTCGAGGCGGCCGGGCTGCGCGACGCCGTGCTGCAGATCAAGACCTACCCGAACCGGGGCGACACCATGTGCGTGCGCGGCGTGGCCCGCGAGGCCGCGCTGGTGCTCGACACCGAGCTCGCCACGCTCGACGTGGCCGTGCCCGAGACCGGCCCGAAGGCGTCCAAGCTGGCCTCGGTCGAGGTCAGCGACACCGAGGGCTGCCCGGTGTACGTCGCACGGGTGGTCGAGGGCGTCGACGCCGCCCGCCCCGCGCCCCTGTGGATGGCCCGCCGCCTGTGGCTCTACGGCCAGCGGCCGCTCGGCGCGGTGGTCGACGTCACCAACTACCTGCTGCTCGACCAGGGGCAGCCGCTGCACGCCTTCGACCTCGACCTGGTCCCGGGCCGGCGCATCCTGGTGCGCCGCGCCCGCGACGGCGAGACGCTGCGCACCCTCGACGGTCGCGACCGCCGCACGACCCCGGACGACACCCTGATCACCGCCGGCGAGCAGGCGCTCGCCCTCGCCGGGATCATGGGCGGCGAGGAGACCGAGGTCCGCGCCGAGACCCGCAGCGTGCTGATCGAGTCGGCCCACTTCCCGCCCGAGACGGTGCGCCGCACCATGTACCGGCTCGGCATGGCCACCGAGGGCGGCCAGCGCTGGGCCAGGGGCGTCGACCCGGCCGGGGCCGGGCGCGTCTGCGACCAGGCGGCCGCGCTGATGGCCCGCCTGGCGGGCGGCACGGTGGCTGCCGGACGGCTCGAGGCCGGCCCAGGCGTGCCGCCGCGCGAGCGCGTGCAGCTCGACTGGGCACGCTCGTCACGGCGGCTCGGCGCGCCGGCCGACCCGGAGTTCGCCGCGGAGAAGCTCCGCGACGTCGGCTGCACGGTCGAGGTCGCCGGCCCGGGCGAGCTGAGCGCGGTGCCGCCGAGCTGGCGCTTCGACGTCGAGGGCTGGGCCGACCTCGAGGAGGAGGTGGCCAGGCGCTGGGGCTACGGCAACCTGCCTGCCACCCTGCCGCCAGCCACCGGCGGCCGCCTCACCGGCGAGCAGCGCCTGCGGCGGCAGGTCCGCGAGGTCCTCGCGGGCATGGGCCTGACCGAGGTGATCACCTGGCCGTTCTCCAACCAATGGGCCATGGACCGCCTCGGCCTCGCCGGCGACGACCCGCGCCGGCGCGCCCTGCGGATCGCCAACCCGATCTCCGAGGAGACCCCCGAGCTGCGCACCACGCTGCTGCCCGGGCTGGCCGAGGTGGCCAGGCGCAACCTGGCCAAGGCGCTGCCGCGGGCGGCCGTCTACGAGCTCGGCGCGGTCTTCCTGCCCGGCCGCAACGGGGCGGGCGGCTCCAGCCGCGACGCCGGCCTACCCGCCGAGCCGGCCCTGCTCGGGCTGCTGCTGGCCGGCCAGCGGCTTGGCGGCCGCTTCGACGACCCGCCTGCCGAGGTCGACTTCGCCGACCTCAAGGGCGTGGTCGAGGGCCTGCTCGCCGCGCTCGGGATCGACGGCGTCGGCTTCCGGGCCGAGGAGCCGCCGCCGTTCCACCCGGGCCGCTGTGCCGGGGTGCTGCTCGGCGAGCGGCCGGTCGGGCTGCTCGGCCAGCTCCACCCACGGGTGGCCGCCGCCTGTGAGCTGCCGCCTGCCAGCTTCGCCGCCGAGCTGGAGCTGCAGCCGCTGCTGGGGGCGGTGCCGGCGCTGCGCCCGGCGACCACCCCGTCGCCCTACCCGGAGCTCTCCTTCGACGTCGCCTTCCTGGTGCCGCCGGGGGTGCCGGCCGCCGAGCTCGAGGCGGTCCTGCGCGAGGCTGGCGGGGAGCTGCTCGCCCGCCTGGACCTGTTCGACGCCTACCGCGGCGCGCCGCTGCCGCCCGGCCACACCAACCTGGCCTACCGGGTCGCCTTGCAGGCTCCCGACCGCACCCTCACCGACGGCGACGCCCGCGCCGTCCGTGCCCGCATGCAGGACCTGGCGGGCGAACGGCTCCAGGCGGTGCTGCGCGCGGCCGAGTAGTAGAGCCACCGGGCCTCGGCCTCCCGCGACCAGGACTGTCCCCCGGTGAGGGGAGGCCGTAGGCTTGGGGCCGAGTGGAGGAGCGCGCGGGTGGTCGACTACACGGTCGCTGGGGTCGAAGGTGGTGTCTGCGCCCCGAGGGGGTTCAGGGCCGCCGGGGTGGACGCCGGCCTGGTGCAAGGGTCCGGGCCCGACCTCGCCCTGGTGGTCGGCCAGCAGACCTCGGTGGCCGCCGGCCGCTTCACCTCCCACCGCTTCCCGTCCGCGCCGGTGCGCTGGTCGCGCCGCTGCGTCCAGGACGGCCTGGCCCGCGCCGTGCTGGCCCATGCCGGGGTGGCCAACGCCGTCACCGGCCGGCCCGGCGACGCGGACGCGGCCGCCCTCGCCGCCCAGTGCGCCGCCGCCGTCGGCTGCCGGCCCGACGAGGTCCTGCTGCTCGGCACCGGCCAGGTCGGCGTGCGCCTGCCCCTCGCCCACGCGGCCGAGGGCGCCGAGAAGGCGGTGGCCGCGCTCGGCCGCCGCGGCTCCGGCGAGGTGCTGCGGGCGCTCGGCGCCTCCGGCGGCGTCACCCGCGACCAGGCGGTCGCGGTCGCCTGGTCGGAGGGGGAGGTGCGCATCGGCGCGGCCGCCAAGGCCTCGCCGCCGTTCGCCCCCGCCTTCGCCACCACCCTGGTGGTGCTCACCACCGACGCCGAGGTCGGCCGCGAGGTGCTCGACGGCATGCTCGCCAGGGCGGTCGCCCGCTCCTTCGAGCGGGTCCTGGTCGACCAGGGACCGGGCATGGCCGACTCGGTGGTGATGCTGGCCAACGGCACCGCGGCCGCGCCGACCCTGGAGACCGGCTCGGAGGGCGCGCTCGCCTTCGAGTCCGCCCTCGGCCAGCTCTGCGAGTCGCTCGCCGAGGGCCTGGCGATGCGCGTCCCTGGCGCCCGCAAGCTGGTGGTGATCACCGTCCACGGCGCCGCGAGGCACGCCGACGCCCTGGCGGCGGCGCGAGCGGTGGCCGGCTCGCTGGCGGTCAGGGCCGGCCTGGCGGCCGGGCAGGCGGTCTGGCCGGCGGTGCTCGACGCCCTCGGCGCGGCGGCGGTCGAGCTCGATCCCGACCAGGTCGGCGTCCGCTTCGGCCCGGTCACGGTGGTCAGCGGCGGGCGCGTCGCCCCCCACGACGAGCGCGCCGCCGCGGCGGTCGCCGCCAAGGCCCAGGTCGACCTCGCCGTCGACCTCGGCGTCGGCGGCGCGGCGGCGACCGTGACCACCACCGACCTGCCCCCTGAGGCCCTCACCTACTTCCACGCTCCATGACCGCCCTGGTGCCGGATCGGGGCGATCCGCGGGCTCCTGCGGCGGCGGGCGGTCCCGCCCGAATGGAGCGCCCTACACGGTGGCCGTGGTCATGGGCGCGTGTCAGACTTGGCATCCCGGCCGAGCGCCGCGCCGACCAGCGCGCTCGCGCGGCCCGTCGGACCGCAGGCGACCAGGGGGCACCCAACTGATGGCTTCCAACCGCGTGCTCGTGGTCGAGGACGACCCGAGCGTCCGAGGGCTCATCCAGGCGATCCTCGAGGACGAGGCGATGGAGGTGGTCCTCGCCGGCGACGGCGAGGAGGGGCTGCGCCTGGCCCGCTCGATCGACCCGGCGGTGGTGCTCCTCGACGTGATGATGCCAGGGCTCGGCGGCCCCGAGGTCATCCGGCGCCTGCGCGCCGCCGACGGCTCGCTGCCCTTCGCCGTCCTGGTGGTCACCGGCGCGGCCGAGGCCGCCGGCCCGCTGCGCCGCGAGCTCGGCGCCGACGCGGTCCTGGAGAAGCCGTTCGACGTCATCACCCTGGCCGACCGGGTGCGCGCCCTGGCGGAGCGCGGCCCCCAGGCCCAAAGGAGCACCAATGAGCAAGCGTGACTTCCTCTCGGTCGACGACCTCAGCGGCGACGAGCTGGTCGCCCTGCTGGACGGCGCCGACCGGCACAAGGCCGAGCGCCGCGTACGGACCACCCTCGCCGGCCGCACGGTCGCGCTGATCTTCGAGAAGCCCTCCACCCGCACCCGCGTCTCCTTCGAGGTGGCAGTGCACGAGCTGGGCGGCTACCCGCTGCCCCTGGGCGGCGGCGAGACCCAGCTCGGCCGCGGCGAGACGATCGAGGACACCGCCGCCGTGCTCTCCCGTTACGTGCACGCGATCGTGCTGCGCACCTTCGCCCAGGAGAGCCTGGAGCGGCTCGCCCGCGGCGGCACCGTGCCGGTGGTCAACGCCCTGTCCGACTACTCCCACCCCTGCCAGGCCCTGGCCGACCTGCAGACCATCCGTGAGCGCAAGGGCCGCCTCGCCGGGCTGCGCCTCGCCTACCTCGGCGACGGCAACAACGTCGCCCACAGCCTGCTGTTCGCCGGGTCCAAGGTGGGCATGCACGTGACCGTGGCCACCCCGTCGGGCTACGAGCCGATCCCACAGGTCGTCAGGCGCTCCACCGAGATCGCCTCGGGCACCGGCGGCAGCGTCGAGCTCACCAACGACCCGGCCGCGGCGGCCAAGGGCGCCGACGTGCTCTACACCGACGTGTGGGCGTCGATGGGCCAGGAGATGGAGCACGGCGAGCGCGTCCTGATCTTCAAGCCCTACCAGCTCTCCACCGACACCCTGGCGGCCGCGTCGCCCGACGTGGTGGTGCTGCACTGCCTGCCTGCCCACCGCGGCGAGGAGATCGCCGCCGAGGTCATGGACGGCCCCAACGCGGCCGTGTTCGACCAGGCCGAGAACCGCCTCCACACCCAGAAGGCGCTGCTGGCGTGGCTGCTGAGCGGCTCCCCGGACCCGACGTGAGGGGGCCGCTCCCGGACGGTACTCCCATGGCGCGCCCGTGAGGCCGCCACGGGCCGTGCTCTGGCCGCTGCTCGCGGTCCCGGCCGCCGCGGCCGGCAGCACCCTTACAACCTCCGTCGCCGCGGCCGTCGCCGGCCGTGAGGCCGACCTCGCCCTGCAGCCCCTCGAGCTGGCCCTGCGGGTCGCCCTGCTGCTCGCCGCTCCTTGTGTGGGCGCATTGGTGGCAGCCCTGGTGCTGCCGCGGCCGGCCGGCTCGCCGCTGGTCGCCCGGCTGACCGTCGTCGGCGTCGGCGTCGGGGTGCCGTTCGGGCCGCTGCTGGTCCTGCGCATGGAGCGCGTCCTGCACTTCGGGCTCGGTGCCATCCTGCTGAGCCTGGTGGTGCTGCTCGCCTGGGGGATGGTCGGCTCGGTGCTCGCCGCCGGCTGGTGGGCACGGCCCGAGCGCTACGCTGACCGCACCGAGCTTCCCGGGTCCGACCCGCTCGGCTGAGATGGCCTGGCGCAACGACGAGATCGCGAACCACTTCTTCGAGCTCGCCGCCCTTTACGAGCTGCGCGGCGGCGAGGGCTTCCGGGTGCGTGCCTACGAGCGCGCCGCCCGTGCCCTCTCCGGGCACGGCAGCGACCTGGCCGCGCTGTCGGAGCGCGAGCTGGCGGCCATCCCCGGGGTGGGCAAGGCGGTCGCCGCCAAGGTGCTCGAGTACCTCGCCAGCGGCCAGATCCAGACGCTGGAGCGGCTCAGGGCCGAGATCCCCGCGGGCCTGCGCGAGCTGGTCCGGGTGCCTGGGCTGGGGCCGAGCAAGGCGCGCGTGCTGCACCAGGCCCTCGGGGTCAACAGCGTCGAGGAGCTGACCGCCGCGGTCGCCGCCGGCCGGGTGGCCGGCCTGCCCGGCATGGGCGCCCGCACGCAGGAGAACCTCGCACGGGCGCTGCAGCGGCTGGCCGGCGGCCTGCCCGGCATCCCGCTCGGCGCCGCCCTCACCGTGGCCGAGGGGCTGCGCGACGCGCTCGCCGGCGCCCCCGGCGTCACCAGGGTCGAGCTGGCCGGCTCGCTGCGCCGCATGAAGGCCACCGTCCACGACCTCGACCTGCTGGCCGCGAGCACCGACCCCGCCGAGACCGGGCGCGCCTTCGCCGCCCTCCCCGACGTGGTCGAGGTGCTCGCCGCCGGCGACACCAAGGTCTCGGTCCGCACCCGCCACGGCTACCAGGTCGACCTGCGCGTGGTCGCGCCCGGCGTCTGGGGCGCCGCGCTGCAGTACTTCACCGGCTCACAGGCCCACAACGTCCGCGTGCGCGAGCGGGCGGTCAAGGCCGGCCTCAAGCTCTCCGAGTACGGCCTGGAGACCCGCGAGGGCGAGCCGCTCGCCGCCGAGACCGAGGAGGCGGTCTACCGGCGCCTTGGCCTCGACTGGGTGCCGCCGGCGCTGCGCGAGGACCGCGGCGAGGTGGAGGCGGCCGCCGCGGGGACGCTGCCGCGCCTGGTCACCATCGACGACGTCGGCGGCGACTTCCACTGCCACACGGAGCTGTCGCCCGACTCGACCGCCCCGCTCGAGGTGATGGTGGCCGCCGCCCGCGAGCGCGGCTACCGCTTCCTGGCGATCACCGACCACGCCGAGAAGCTCCTGTTCGGCGGCGCCAGCCGCCAGGCCATGCTCGACCAGCGCTCCAGGGTCCGCGCGCTGCAACGGCGCCTGGGCGACGTCGAGCTGCTGCACGGCGCCGAGCTGAATATCGACCGGGAGGGAGCGCTCGACTACGACGACGACTTCCTCGACGGCTTCGACGTGCTCGTCGCCAGCGTCCACGACGGGCTCGACCAGCCCGGCCCGGAGCTGACCAGGCGGCTGGTGCGGGCCTGCGAGCACCCCGCCGTCAACGTCATCGGCCACCCGACCGGTCGCCTGCTCGGCGCCCGCCCAGGCGGCGACGTCGACCTGGAGGCGCTGTGCAAGGCCGCCGCCCGCAGCGGCACCGCCCTGGAGGTCAACGGCTCGCCCGAGCGCCTCGACCTCGGCGACGAGCAGGTCCGCCTGGCCCTGCGGCTGGGTGCCATGCTCGCCTTCGGCTCCGACAGCCACGGCCCGGGCCACCTCGGCTACATGCGCTTCGCCGCGGCCACGGCCGCCCGCGGCTGGGCCGGCCCCGACCGGGTGGTCAACGCCCTGCCACCCGCCGAGCTGCACCGCTTCCTCGCCAAGGGCCGCCACCGCGCCCCCGACGCCGCGCCGTGACCACGCGGTTGTCGGGCCTGAGGTGGATAGGAATGTCTTGAGCCGCTCGCCCCTTCTATGATGCTGGTCAGTTGGGCGGGGGTTGGGTCTTGGAAGGCAGGGGGCGATGACTGGACCCATCCCGGCCGCGTCCGGCCGGATCTTCATCAGCTACCGGCGAGAGGAGACGGCCTACCCGGCCGGCTGGCTGTACGACCGGCTGGCTGACCGCTTCGGCAGCGGCCAGGTCTTCAAGGACGTCGACTCGATCCAGTTGGGCGACGACTTCGTCGAGGTGATCACCGCAGCGGTCGGGTCCTGCGACGTGCTGCTGGCGCTGATCGGTGACGAGTGGCTGACGATCACCGATGAGCATGGCCGCCGTCGCCTCGACAACCCCGACGACTTCGTGCGGCTGGAGATCGAGGCGGCCTTGACGCGCGAGGTCCGCGTCATCCCGATCCTGGTGGACGGAGCCAGGATGCCCCATGAGGACGAGCTGCCGGACAGCCTCGCCAAGCTGGTGCGCCGGCAGGCCTTGGAGCTGAGCCCGGCCCGATTCGACTTCGACACCAGCCGGCTGCTGAAGGTGCTGGACTGGACCCTCGCCGAGGCGCGGACGGCTCCCGTCCCACCGGGCGAGGCCCTGCCGGCTTCGGACGGGGGCGAGCGATCGGACGACCAGCGTCGACGCCTCTCCACACGGGCGCGGATCTTGGCGGGGGTCGGCGTCGTGCTGATCCTGCTGATCGTCGCCACCGTCGCCTACTCGCGGACGACGTCTCCATCGGCCGGGAACGGAGGCGAGTCGGGGGTTTCCGGCCTGGCGGTGGCACCGAAGAGCGAGTGCACGAGAACGTACTTCGCGCGGCGCCCCCAGGTCGGCTCCTCACGAGTGAGGTCGGTCGAACTCGAGGCTCAGGACCGGCGCGTGCTCGGCGCCGGCGAGCGGCAGGACACCGAGTTCGGACTGGTGTTCAGCGACACCCTGTCCTCGCCGGTGCCGCGGGTGCTCGGCGCGATGAAGTTGTTCCGCCGGCCCGGCGTCGGGTTTCATGTGATCAGCGTGGTGGACGAGCAGACCTGCCAGCCGGTCGTGGTGTCGCGCGCATCGGATCCTGGAGTTCCGGCTCCTGCCGCACTTGGCGACTATGAGCACGTGACCTTCGCGCTGGGCGGGAAAGCGTACGTCCTCCTGCTCAACAGCTCCAACGCCAACACCGAGGTGTTGGTCACACTCAACAGGAGAGGCTGACCTCGCACACGAAGCCGCTGCCGCCTGGCGCGCTCGCGCCGCTGCCCGACGGGTTCTGCCTTCGGCCGGTCCTCGAGGTGGCGCGTGACCTGCTCGGCCGCCTGCTGGTGCATGACGCGGCCGAGGGCCGCGCCGCCGTCCGCATCGTCGAGACCGAGGCCTACGACGGCGCCGGGCTCGACCCGGCCAGCCACGCCCACCGGGGCCGGACGCCCCGCAACGCGGTGATGTTCGGCCCGCCTGGGCACCTCTACGTCTACCAGACCTACGGGATGCACTTCTGCCTCAACGTGGTGTGCGCGCCGCAGGGCACCGCCCAGGCGGTGCTGCTGCGCGCCGGCGAGCCGCTGCTCGGGGTCGAGCTGATGGCCGCGCGGCGCCCGGCGGCGCGGCCACGCGACCTGACCCGCGGCCCGGCCAGGCTGGCCGCCGCGCTCGGCCTCGACGCCGCCGCCAACGGCGGCGACCTGCGCGCCGGCCCGGTCCTGCTGACCGCCGGCTGGCCGGTCGACGACGCGGCGGTCACCTGGACCGGCCGGGTCGGCGTCGCCAGCGCCGCCGACCGTCCCTGGAGGGCGCTCGCCAGCACCAGCGCCTGGGTCTCGCCCGGCCGCCCCGGCCCGACCGCGCGCCAGCGCGCCCGCGCCGCCGGCCTCGGCCCAGGGCGGCGGGAGTCCCCGCTGCGGCGCCGTGGCTCCTGACCGTCTCGGTCCAATTCGTCCCGCCCGGCGCGACCGCGCGGTCACGGGCGCGTGGTGGTCGTGGCCGTTCCCGTCGGCGCGGGGGCGGTGGTGGTCGGTGCGGGCGCGCAGCCGGAGGGGTTGACCCACAGCTCGACCGGCTGCGTGAGCGCCACCTGCCCTCCCGGTCCGGGAGCCGCCTTCCACACCATGCCGGGCCGCGCCGCCGCCGCGGTGGCGTCCTCCTCGCAGCTCCCGGTCACCCGGCCGGCCAGCCCGGCCTGGCGCAGCAGCGCCACGGCGGCCTCGGCCGGCTGGCCGAGCACCTGCGGGACCAGCGTCATGCCGAGCCCGCCGTTGCCGAACCGGTCGACCGCCACCGTCAGCGCCACCGTCGCGCCGCGGCCGGGGGCCGTCCCGCCGGCGGGGGACTGTCCCAGCACCGTGCCCGGCCGCTCGGCGTCGCTCACCAGCAGCCGCTGCGTCATGCCGAGCCCGGCCTGGGCCAGCCAGGCCGCCGCGGTGCTCAGCGGCACGCCGGCCAGGTTCGGGACCACGCCCTCGAGCGGCGCCGCCGGCGCCGTGCAGGGCCGCTGCGGCGCGACCGCGGCCAGGTAGACGACCTTGCCGATCTGCGCCGCCGGGGTGAAGCGGTTGGGCAGGCAGTCGCGCAGCACGTCAACGGTCACGGTGGCCAGCTCGGTCGAGGGCCGCGGGAACTCCCGCGCCGGCAGTCCGGCCAGGGCGCGCTCCATGAAGCTCGCCCAGATGGTGGCCGGCCAGGTGCCGCCGAGCACCGTCAGCGGCGTCCTCGGCGGCGTCATCGGCACCCGCGCCTGCGGGTAGCCGACCCACACCGCGGCCGCCAGGTCCGGCGTGTAGCCGACGAACCAGGCGTCGGCGTTGTGCTGGGTGGAGCCCGTCTTGCCGGCCGCGGGCCGGCCGATGCGGGCGCGCACGCCGCTGCCGTGCTCGACCACGCCGCGCAGCACGTCGTCGACCACCGCCGCGACCGACCCGGGCAGCACCCGCTTGGCCGCCGGGCGCGCCTGGTAGAGGACGTGCCCGCCCATGCCGGTGACGCGGGCGACGCCGTAGGGCGCCGCGCGAACCCCACCAGAGGCCAGGGTGGCGTAGGCCGCGGCCATCTCGAGCGGGGTGACGCTGGAGGCTCCGAGCACCGCGCTCGGCTGCGGCGCCAGCCGCCGAGGGTCGATGCCGAGCCGGGCGGCGGTCGCGACCACCACCCGGCCGCCGCGGTCCGGGTCGCCGTGGCCGAGCCGCAGCAGCAGCTGCGCGTAGACCGTGTTGACCGAGAGGGCGGTGGCCTCCCGCAGGGTCGCCTGGCCGAAGCCGCGGCCCTCGAAGTTCCGCACCGCGTAGACGCCACCACCCGGCCTGGCCAGGGTGATCTGGTCTGGCGCGCTGAACACCGCCTCAGGGGGGATGCCGTGCTCGATCGCGGCCACCAGTGCGAAGGCCTTGAACGCCGAGCCGGCCTGGCGGCCCGAGCCGCCCGTCCCGGTGGCCAGGTTGACGCGCCCGAAGCGCCGGTCGCCGAGGTAGTCGCGCCCTCCGACCATCGCTCGCACCGCGCCCGTGCCCGGCTCGACCGCCGCCAGCGCCGCGTAGGGGCCACCCGGGCGCTCGACCACCCGCCGCGCGGCCCGCTCTGCCTGGGCCTGCACCGCCAGGTCGACCGTGGTGGTGATGCGCAGCCCGCCGCGGAACAGGCTGGCGGCGCGCGCCTGGCGGGTGGCACCGAGCGCGGCGAAGCGCCGGTCGGCCGGGTCGAGGAGCTGGTCGACCACCCAGCTGACGAACCATGGCGCCGCATGGCGCCGCTCGCGGCTGCGGGACGGGCGCAGGCCGAGCGGCGCCGCCGCCGCCCGGGCGGCCTGTGCGGGCTGGAGATGGTGCAGCCGCGCCATGCGGCGCAGCACCTCCGCGCGGCGCGCCAGGGCGGCCGCCGGCCGGGTGAAGGGGTCGTAGCCGGCTGGCGAGCGCACCAGCCCGGCCAGCAGGGCGGCCTGGGGCAGGGTGAGGCGGTCGGCGTGGGTGGAGAAGTACGTCGAGGCGGCCGCCTCGACGCCGTAGGCACCCTCGCCGAAGTAGACCGTGTTGAGGTAGGCGGCCAGGATCTCGTCCTTGGCGTTGCGCCGCTCGACGCCCAGCGCCAGGCCGGCCTCGCGCAGCTTGCGGCGCAGGCTGCGCTCGTTGGAGGCGTAGGCGTTCTTGACGTACTGCTGGGTGATGGTTGAGCCGCCCTCGACCACGCGCCCGGCGTGCAGGTCGCGCAGCGTGGCCCTGGCCAGCGCCCGCCAGTCGAGCCCTCCGTGCTGGTAGAAGCGCGCGTCCTCGACGTCGACCACGGCCAGCCGCAGCCAGCAGCTGACGCCGCCGAGCGGCACGTCGGTGCGGTCCTCGGGACCGTGCAGGGTGGTGATCAGCCGCCCGCTCGCGTCGTAGAGGTAGGTGGACTGGGCGCTGCCGCCCGGCGCGGTCAGCGCGACCGGACGGGGCGACACGCACCCCGCCGCGGCCAGGCAGCAGGCCAGCAGCAGGGCGAGCACGCCGGTGGCTCGTCGCATGACACCCAAGTGGTCGGCACCGGGGAGGCCTGGCTTCATCGCCGGCGCCCCGCGTGCCCGCTGGCCACGCCGGATGGTGCCGCGGGCGCCGGCCGGCCGCTCGGCTCCAATCCTTGGCATGCCTCGGATCCAGGCATGTTGCTCGGTTGACACGACTTCGACGGCGGTGCTACCTTGCGACCGCTGTACGGAAGTTCTTCATGACCAACACCTGTCCGTAGCGTCAGGCCGTCGTCCAAGCGGAACCACTGGCGTCGGTGCGACGTTGACAACGGAAGACAGGAGGTCGCCGAAGGCCACTCGGGACCCACGTTCCAACGGCTGTCGGTGGCCGCTCTGTCGCCCGGAAGGGCGCGGGGCGGCGCTTCTGTGTGAAGTGTCAGCGATGCACCGGGTACTCCGACAGGGGTACCATGGGCTGGCTCAGGTTTGACGAGCTCGAAAGGCCCGTGCTAGCGTCGCCGCCGCTCTGGTGGCGAACGCCGAGGCGGGAACCGCGGGCGAGTCGCCGAAGAGCTTCCACGACGTTCCTTGAAAACTCAACAGTGTGTGAAAAGCCAGTGCCAACCCCGTACTGCGAGGCGGCGCGCCGGGCTTCGGCTCGGGACGCGACGTACCGCAGGACGGTTCCTTATGGCACATCTGGACAACAGATGAGCCGGCAACGGCAGGGGAGCGTAGGCCCTTCCTGTCGTCCATCCCCCCGGTCCGTCCGGGACGGATGGTCAAACCCATGACCCTCGGGTCATGGTGCTTCAGACGAGAACGAACCCCGGGTCTCGTCGGCGCCTCCGGGCGCGGGCAGCTCGGGTGTCGAGATCTCTGACGGAGAGTTTGATCCTGGCTCAGGATGAACGCTGGCGGCGTGCATAACACATGCAAGTCGAGCGAGGGCCAGTTGGTGGCAACACCGGCTGGTGCCTAGCGGCGAACGGGTGAGTAACACGTGGGCAACCTGCCCCTGACTTCGGGATAAGCCCGGGAAACTGGGTCTAATACCGAATATGAGCCCTCATCGCATGGTGAGGGCTGGAAAGGACCTCCGGTCAGGGATGGGCCCGCGGCCTATCAGCTCGTTGGTGAGGTAATGGCTCACCAAGGCGACGACGGGTAGCCGGCCTGAGAGGGTGAACGGCCACACTGGGACTGAGACACGGCCCAGACTCCTACGGGAGGCAGCAGTGGGGAATCTTGCCCAATGGGCGCAAGCCTGAGGCAGCGACGCCGCGTGCGGGACGAAGGCCTTCGGGTTGTAAACCGCTTTCAGCAGGGACGAAGCGAAAGTGACGGTACCTGCAGAAGAAGCCCCGGCCAACTACGTGCCAGCAGCCGCGGTAATACGTAGGGGGCGAGCGTTGTCCGGATTCATTGGGCGTAAAGAGCTCGTAGGCGGCCGTTCAAGTCGATTGTGAAAACTCGGAGCTCAACTCCGAGCCTGCGTTCGATACTGGACGGCTAGAGTCTGGTAGGGGGACCTGGAATTCCTGGTGTAGCGGTGGAATGCGCAGATATCAGGAGGAACACCGGTGGCGAAGGCGGGGTCCTGGGCCAGTACTGACGCTGAGGAGCGAAAGCGTGGGGAGCAAACAGGATTAGA